>Ga0334890_1000897_pt1 | contig 46317 bp, 39 predicted proteins | sample GraSluR1_MG_3_FD_207220 | JGI IMG/M metagenome (GOLD analysis project Ga0334890, IMG submission 207220) | Sludge microbial communities from methane-producing bioreactor in Wageningen University, Netherlands - Granular Sludge_31_08-R1 | ecosystem: Engineered > Bioreactor > Anaerobic >... | reverse complement strand
TGATCTCTTTCTCTTGATGACGATACGCTATCCATAAAAATACGCCTCCTAAAATAAAGAGAAGGGGTAGTATACTAATCACATAAACTGCCGAGAAAAAGGCAAAGGATGGTACATATTGAAAAAGCACTCGAACTAAAGCGTCAATTTCTAAAATGCAAAAAGCAAAAATAATCGATAGGAAACCAGCAAATTTTTGATTCTTTTGCAGTCTTATAAAACCAATTCCTAAAAAGCCACTGCTAACAATAATGATGAGAATTTGAAGGATTTCCTGAGCTATAAAGAAACCAGTTATAAAATTAGAAAATTGGCTATATCCAAAAAAGGAACTGAGTGGATGATACCATACTAAAATAACATTCCGGAAAAAACGCCCGCAACCTAAACTGACTCCAATGAATAAAAAATATCTGAAAAGTTCAACCCCACTTTTTTTAATTTTTTTTAATAAAAAAAGCACACTGGCAGATATTAAAACGAGCTCAATCAAAACTAAAATCGTATTAATTGATAAAACTGGGAGAAATCCTGCTAATCTATTAAGAAGGAACCGTTCAACCTGATGGTAGGGTATGATAATCATCAAGATGAAAGGGAAGAGAAAGATATTAATCCAGTTTTGGAAAGATATTGGCTTTTTTCGAAAAAAGATCAGGTAGAATAAGATATTAACGATAATTACAGTTATTAGGGGAATAGCGTAGATTATCAATGAATTTTATCCTCACTTTTTTCTATACCAACTTGATCACAATATTCTTCAATAGGGCAATTCTCACAATGAGGTCGTCGAGGAAGACAAATATTTTGTCCGAATAAAACCAGCAACGAATTGATGGGAATCCAGAATTCTTGAGGAAGTATGTCACGAAGGGCCATTTCAGTCTGTTCGGGTGTTTTCGTCTTTATGTATCCCCAACGATTCACAATCCGATGAACATGGGTATCGACACAAATACCAGGCTTACCAAACCCGACAGTTAGAACCAAATTGGCGGTTTTACGCCCAACACCAGGGAGTTCCAATAGTTCCTCCAATGTGGAGGGAACTTGGCTTTGATATTTATGAATAAGAATCTTTGAAATATCAATTAAATTCTTCGCTTTTCGACGGTAAAAACCAACGGGATAGATTAATCGAGCAATTTCATCTTCTGAATAAGCAATCAATTGTTGCGGACTCCGAATTCTTTTTAACAACCGCTCTGATACTTGACGGGTTATTTGGTCTTTGGTTCGTAAACTTAAGATACATCCTACTAAAATGAAAAATGGGTTTTTTTCCAAATTTTCCAAGGTTGAATCTTGCCATTGTTTTTTACTTTCCTGTAAAATAGCAAAAGCTTGAGCAATGTTTTGGTTATTCATATGAGATAATAATAAATAATAGGGAGTGGATTCGCAAGTGAAAATTTTAGCTCTGGTAATTTACATGATAGTTATGGTAGCAATTGGTTTTTTTAGTTTGAAAAGGACGAAAAACATCGGTGATTTCTTTTTGGCTAATCGATCTCTTGGTCCTTGGGTTTCAGCAATTGCTTATGGGGGTGCTTATTTTAGCGCAGTAATTTTTATCGGTTATGCCGGCCGGATTGGTTGGGGTTATGGTCTTTCCGATCTATGGATTGTTGCAGGAAATACCCTGGTTGGATCATTATTAGCCTGGTTGGTTTTAGCCAAAAAAACTCGCTCCGTAACCGAGGAACTCAACGCTCGGACTATGCCAGAATTTCTGGAAGCTCGCTACAGAAGCAAAACATTAAAATATCTTGCTGCGGTTATTATTTTCATCTTATTGGTTCCTTATTCTGCTTCTGTTTATATGGGATTGAGTTATTTGTTTGATGTGGTTATGGGCATTCCCTATGTTTACGCTCTATTACTCATGGCTATTCTCACCGGTGTTTATCTAGTTATGGGTGGGTACTTCGCGGTGAGCATTACCACCTTGGTCCAGGGTGGTATCATGTTTTTTGGTTCGATTTACATGGTTTTATATTTGTTATCCCGACCCGAAGTCGGTGGTATGAGTCAGGTAGTGGCTAAAATGAGTGCCATTAATCCAAAACTGGTTAGTGTTGTTGGCCCTCCGGGATTCATTGGTCTTTTTGGTTTAGTGGTTTTAACCAGCTTTGGTCCCTGGGGACTACCTCAAATGGTTCAGAAGTTTTATTCAATAAAAAACCAAAAAGTGATATTTACTGCTACTATTGTAACCACCGTTTTCGCTCTGGTTTGTAGCTTTAGTGCTTATTTTTCAGGAGCGTTAACTCATCTCTTCTTCAAAGAGCTCCCAACGCTGAATGGAGTAGCCAATCCCGATCTCCTTATGCCCAATTTGTTAATCCAATACATGCCCACTGCTTTTTCCATTATCTTTCTTCTGTTGGTCTTTTCTGCATCAATGTCAACCCTATCATCATTAGTTCTGGTGTCGTCTTCAGCAATCACCATTGACCTTTTACCCAAAAAATATGGAAAAGACAATGTGACGGTGATGAGGATTTTATGCATCTTATTTATATTTTTATCCTTAATCATTGCCATATCTGAAGTAACCTTTATAGTAAATTTAATGTCGATTTCTTGGGGAGCAACTGCGGGTAGTTTCGCTGCGCCTTATGTTTATGGTCTTTTCTGGAAAAAAGCCAATCGCCAGGGTGCTTTAGCCAGCATGATCACTGGTTTAGCATTTTCTTTAATCCTATCCTGGGCATTTGGATTTAAATCAAGCATTGTCCCATTTATTGGATCACTAGCTATTTTAATTCCTTTTGGAGTTCTTCCCATAGTATCAATATTAACTGGAGGAAATAAAAATGAAAGCCTGCCTATTTGAAGCCAAAGAAAAATATGTGATTTGCGATATTGAAAAACCTGTCCCTCAAAAAGACGAAGTCCTTATTCGAGTGAAAGTTGTTGGAATTTGTGGCACAGATATACATATTCTTAAAGGTGAATATTTCTCTGACTTTCCTTTAATAGCTGGACATGAGTTTTCGGGAGAAGTGGTTGAGGTCGGAGAAGAAGTCACTCAGTTCCAACCAGGTGATCGGGTTACTGCTGATCCTAATATATTTTGTGATAAATGTTATTTTTGTAAAATCAATAAAAATAACCATTGTTTAGACAGCCATGTGGTAGGAGTGACTCAAAATGGAGCCTTTGCTGAATATGTAGCCGTTTCCGAAAAGGGGATCTTTTCAATTCCTGATCACTTGAGTTATTCTGAAGCGGCGCTTGCCGAACCGCTGGCCTGTGTCGTTTATGGAATTCGAAGAAGTGGGATTAAACCTGGAGAAAAAGTTTTAATCTTTGGAGCTGGAGCAATTGGTTTACTTTTAATGTCACTACTTAAAATGAATGGTGCTTCCCAGGTAGTCATGGTTGACATTAGCCAAAAGAAACTTGATTTTGCTAAAAAGATGGGTGCATCGGAAGTGATTCTCAACAATGAAGATGGGGAAAAAAAGTTAAAAGCGATTGCTCCCTTTGGGTTTGAGTTGGTTGCCGATGCTACTGGATCACCCCGAGTTATGGAAAGAGAGCTACAATTTGTTGAGCCTGATGGAACCTTTTTAGTGTTTGGAGTCGCCCCTATTGGTGCTATGATGAAAGTCGAGCCTTATGATATCTTTCGTCGAGATATTCGTATCATCGGCTCTTACGCTGTGAAAAAAACTATGCAATATTCTATTAATCTCCTCGCCTCGGGAAAAATCCAGGTTAAAAATCTTATCTCTTCAACACATCCTTTAGAAGATTTTGAAAAAGGAATACTGGATTTTTATCACGACCCCGACCATATGAAAATTCAAATCATTCCATAATTTAGTAACTATGCGTTATCAATAAATTCAAATCCCCCTTTGCTAAAGGAGGAGATTGACCGACATATAAATATTTTCATTGTCATCAAATGAATCCACACTGTAACTAATCCAGGAATCTAATCTATTTATTAAAATAATAAGCAATCAAACAAGAGTAAATAAATATTGATTTTGAAAACTATAATGAATATATCTCTTATCATTGTTTCATAAGGAGGATTAAAATGAAAAAAGGAGTTAATCAATGGGCATTTCCTAGTAATTTTTCAATTCCAGACATTATTCAATTAGCAGCCAAACACCGTTTCGATGGAGTAGAATTATGTCCTGATGAAGAAGGTAATTTTCCCTTAAACATCGAACAACAAAAGTTGATGGAGTGGAAATCATATTCAATAGATGAAAATATAGAAATCCGATGTATTGCTTCTGGTTTATATTGGAAATATAATTTGGCTTCTCCCAACACCGAGGTTAGAAAAAAAGCAATTGACATCGCCAAACGTTTGATTGAAATTGCTTCAATCTTGGAAGCCAAATCAATTTTATTAATCCCTGGTTATGTTAATGTCCCCTGGGATCCTTCTTCAGAAGTAGTTCCTTACGAAGAAGCCTATGAAAATTCTCGTCAGTCTATTTCAGAAATAGCAAAATTTGCCACTGATGCAAAAATAACTTTAGGGTTAGAAAACGTATGGAATAAATTATTTCTTTCCCCCATAGAATTTCGCAGTTTTATCGATAGTTTTAATAGTCAATGGGTAAGAGTTCATTTTGATACTGCCAATGTTCTCATATCAGGATATCCAGAGCAGTGGATTGAGATTCTTGGGAAACGAATTGTAACCATTCATATTAAAGACTTTAAACTTTTAGTCGGAAACATCAATGGATTTTGCCTTCCTCTTGAGGGTGATGTGAACTTTCCAGCAGTAATGGGAAGTCTTAAATCAATAGGATATGATGATTTCTTGATTGCAGAAATGATTCCACCTTATCATTATTCGGTTGACGCCTTGTTAGCAAACCTTTCATATAATCTTGATTGTATTATTAATATGAGGGTATAATAATACTGGTTACCATTTGTAATTTATATTTTTAAATAAAATATTTAATATAACTTTAATATAAATCAGATTGCAATTGAATGGTTATTAATATTTTATAAGGGGGGTGAAATGCCTTATCTAATAAATTTTATTTAAGGTTATTTCATGAAAAATTTTCTAAGGAGGAATGAATTATGAGAAAGTCATTGTGGGTCATATGTCTTGCAATGTTTTTGGTTTTTGGATTGGCTTTAATGGCTGGAGCAGCAACCAAAGTTAGAGTTATGTGGGCAGAATATGATGGATTAACACCGGAATATGCTTCTAATTTAGAAAAAGCTTTTGAAGAAAAACATCCGGATATTGATTTAGAAATAATTTCTACACCATGGAATGATATGCATGATCGTCTCATCACTTATATTGCTGGAGGGAATGCTCCGGATCTTTCGGTTATAGGAACTCGTTGGTTGTTAGAATTAATGGACATGGGAGTTGTGGAACCGATTGAACAACATCTCAGCCCAGAATTACTCGATAATATTGATCCAGCACTTTTTGAAGGAAAAATTAAGGGCGTGGTTTATGGTTTGCCAGTAGCGGCGGGAACTCGGGTCATGTATTGGCGTTCTGATCTTTTAGACAAAGCTCCGGAAACCTTTGAAGAAATGCGCACTATGTTAGAAAAAGTGGCTAAACCGGAAGAAAATTTCTATGGAATAGCCTTAACTGGTCAAAAATACGTTGAGCTCACTGAATTTGCTTATTTCTTGTTTGGTAATGATGGGTATTTCTTTGATATCAATGAAGACGGCAGCTATGGAAAATGTATTGTCAACAACGAAGCCGGTGTCAGCACTTTAACCTTTATGAACAATTTAGTTAAAGATAATTTAACCCAACCCGGAGTGACTGCTTACAAAAGAGATGAGGTTCAAAATCTTTTCATTTCCGGAAATGCAGCGATTATGATGACCGGAGGTTTTGGTGCAACACTTCTTACTCAACAAAATGTGCCTTTTAAATGGGATGTAGCTCCTCTCCCACACTTTGAAGGAAAACCTCAGAGTTCACTTATCGTTACTGATGCTATGGTTATGTTTAATGATTCAAAAGCCAAAGCCGAAGCATCCAAATTCTTAGACTTTTTCTATTCCGATGAGTGGAGGCTAGAATTCGATAAATTGGTTGGTTTCCCACCGGTTACCAAATCACTTGCCGACAATGAATTCTTCCAAACCCCAGTATATAAGTATATGGTTGATCAAATTGCTGGTGCCAAACCCTGGCCATTGATGGCTGAATGGCCAGAATGCAACGATCTGATTTGGGATAATATCGAGGCAACTTTCCTTGGACAGAAAACACCACAACAAGCTATGGATGATGCTGCAGCCGCCATTGATGCCTTAAGAGGGCTCTAAATCAATTTATAAAGAGAGGGAAGATAAAACTTCCCTCTCTTTATATACTTAAAAGTTTTGCTGATCACTTCTTAACGACCTCTAAAAGGAGAAGATTATGAGTCGGGCTGGAAAATTTTGGACCACAGAATCACGATTAGCCTATCTCCTCTTAATTCCTTCAGCAGTTTTTCTAATTGTTTTCATGTTTTATCCTATCTTTTATGTTTTTCTTATGTCTCTCTTCAAAGTCAATAAATTGGCAAATTTAACTGGATTCTATGGAATGGGTAACTTTATTACACTCTTTAAACTTCCGGAATTTTGGCAAATTATTATTCGATCTTGTATCTGGACAGCTCTGGCAGTAACTGCAAAAACTGTCATTGGATTGATTATCGCTCTGCTTCTAAACGTCGATTTTAGAGGAAGAAAATTAGCTCGGACTTTAATCATTATACCTTGGGCAAGCTCAGTTCCAATCAGTGCCATGCTCTGGCAATGGACATACAATAACGACTTTGGATTATTAAACTACACTTTACGATGGCTTGGTTTAAACCCCCCAGTTTGGTTAGCTTTTCCTTTTTCGGCTTTTATGGCTAACATTTGGGTTGATATTTGGTGTGGAATCCCTTTCATGGCATTGGTTTTTCTGGCTGGATTACAGGCAATCCCCCAAGAATTGTATGAAGCGGCTGAAGTTGATGGAGCAACATCGGTTTCGAAGTTCAGATTTGTTACGCTCCCTCTTTTAAGTGGAGTTCTGACCGTTGCAACCCTGCTTTCCATCCTTTGGACATTTAATGATTTTAACGTAATCTACATTCTCACCAAAGGTGGTCCCGCTAACTCGACTGATATACTCATTACCTATATTTATAAATATGCGTTTCAATACATAAAGTTCGGCCCTTCAGCAGCCATGGCAGTTATTACCTTTGCGATTCTCCTCACTGTGAGTATTATCTATGCCCGAAATTTCTTCCGAGAAGGAGCGCAATAAATAATGAATAGAAAAACCACCCACTATCTTGTTTATCCGGCTATAATATTTGTTCTTTTAGTTTTGCTCTTTCCTTTTTTTGTTATGGTTTCAACTATGCTCAAACCCCTTGAAGAAGTTTATTCTAACCCGCCTCATTGGATTCCAAAAAATTTGACCTTTACTAATTTTAGTGATATTTGGTCGAAATACCCACTGGTTGCTTATTTTAAAAACAGTTTTATTGTCGCCATTGGAACAACTGTATTCAATATGCTTTTATGCGTTCCAGCTGCTTATGCCATTGCTCGATTGAGATTTATAGGAAAAAACTTTATGATGTATCTTTTTTTAGTGGTTCAAATGTTCTCTCCTATTATTGTAGTTATCTCGCTTTTTAAAATTGTTGCACGACTTGGACTTTTGGATAATCTGCTTTCCTTAGTTCTCACCAACGGAGTATTTACCTTAGCTTTTGCAATTTGGTTATTAAGTGGATATTTTCGGGGTATCCCTAAAGCCATTGAAGAAGCAGCGCTTATCGATGGGTGTTCTCGCCTCCAAACCATAACTCGGATTCTTATTCCAATTGCCATGCCGGGATTAGTTACAACTATCATTTATACTTTTATATCGGCCTGGAATGAGTTTATGTTCGCTCTCACCTTTATAACTTCGATGGAAAAAAGACCGTTAACCCTTGGTCTATATAATTTCATTGGTCGCTGGACCGTTCAATGGCAATATCTTATGGCAGCAGCATTTTTAGCCTTAATTCCGGTCGTTATTTTATTTATGATTATTGAAAAAGAACTGGTCCAAGGGCTGGCGGGTGGAGCAGTAAAAGGTTGAAAGCGAGCTGAAAAATACGGTAGAAACTACAGATCGAACCTTCAATTTTCAATGGCATATTACCGATCGCTGTAATCTTCGTTGTCATCATTGTTATCAATCGGAATATTCTCAAGGAGCAAGTCTGGATTTTTTGCTTTCAGTAGCCGAAAAAATTATCAATGAATTAAAATCTCGAAATTATACAACCTGTATTAATATAACCGGCGGAGAGCCCTTGTTGGATAAGTCGGTTCTTGTTTCACTGCTCCACTTTCTAAATCAAAGTCCGGTTGTTCAAGAACTCATGATAATTACGAATGGGTTGCTATTAAACGAAGATTACCTTAGTGAACTTGAAAAATTTTCAAAATTAAGCACTATTAAACTCTCACTGGAAGGTGCTACTTCCCAAAGCAATGATCTTTTCCGGGGGAAAGGCACTTATGATTCCATCCTGCAGAAAATAAAACTTATTCAATTTCACTGTCGTTTTAAGGCTGTTGTTATGTTTACACTCCAAAAGATGAATCTTCCCGAATTAGAATTAATGCTATCCTTAGGCGAAGAGCTCAACCTTGACGGATTAATATTGGAAAGATTCATTCCTGAAGGGCAGGGAAGAGGTTTAAAAAATTTAGTTTTAGACAAATATGACTGGGAAAACCTTTTAAATAAACTGATTCAATACTTTGACCTTGATGTTGGTTCTGAAGACCTTCTTCCTTATAAAGCTTTTTGGATCCAATTTTATCCGGAGCTTGATATCTTAGGGGCAGCTTGTAATCTCAACGAAGCGCTTTGCATAATGCCGGACGGAATACTTTATCCTTGTCGACGTTTTATCTTTTCTTTGGGAAATGTCCTTCAAGAAGGAATATGGTCGGTTCTCGAAAAATCTAAGCTTTTGCAAACTGTAACCAATCATGCTCATCTTAAGGGGAAATGTCATTCCTGTTTCATTGAAGATTGTCATGGTTGTCGAGCCCTTTGCTATTCTCTTTATCGTGATCCTTATGCTGTTGATTACCAATGTTTTTTAAAATAGCTCGGTTCTATTATATTGCTTCTTTCTTTTTGTTCTATTGATCTAATTCTACACTACGAAAAATATTTGTATTTTATATTATCCTTTTCCTCCTTTATCTGGTTTAATTTTTTAGAATCTGATACAATTTCAAATAGTTATAACCTGGTTACGAAGTAACCAAAGTTTTTTATCATAAAACCAATTAGTTATATTTCACTATTATTTATTAATTATTATATATCTTTAAAATCATTTTTCTGATATAAATACATAATTTAATATTGACAGATGAAAATATTTATTCTAATCTGTTTAATAAATCTTAAAGGAATGAGGTAAACTGAATTGGCTCAAAACAAACCACCCCTTATAATTAAAATTAAAAGTAATTATTCTTCGTTTACTCCATCTTTGAAAAAAGTAGCAGATTATCTATTCACCCATTTTGAAGATTTTACCCACATGACAATAAATGAAGTTGCCAAACAAAGTGGAGTCAGTGAATCAACACTTACCCGATTCTCTCAAAAGATAAATATGAAGAACTTCCAGGCCTTAAAAATTCAACTAGCTCACGAGTTAGGGGGAGTTGAAGAAGACAAAGAATTGATCTATGGAGAAATCCGGTTCCAAGATAGTATGGAAGCAATTATTCAAAAAATTTTTTTAGCTCAAGAAGAAGTTTCCAAAAGCACTCTCCAGCAAATCGATAAAAATATCATCGAAAAAACTGCTTTAAAAGCTGTTGAAGCACGCAAAATTTGTATCTTTTGCAGTGGAAAATCTACCATTGCCGGAATGAGTCTTTATGGCCGTCTCAGCCGTTTAAATACCAACTGCAATATCTATACCGATCTCCCTTTAATGATGATAGCAGCCGGACATTCCGGTCCTGAAGATTTAATCATAGTTGTTTCGAACTCTGGAACCAATCCTTCTCTGATAATGGCAACTGAAAAAGCTAAAGAAAACAAAGCTGTCGTCACGACCATTACCAGCTATGAATCTTCTCCATTAGCAAAACTTGCTGATTACTGCATTCTGACCGCCGCTTGTGAAGAATCAGGATTCTTTGGTGAATCTACCGTTTCCCGAATTGCTCAACTCCTCGTGACGGATATTCTTTATGCAACCATTGTTGTAAAATATGGACCTCCCGCTCTTCAACTTTTGCAAAGAAGTGCTGAAGTTCTTCATAAAATGGGTCAGGAAAAGTAATAATAATTTTCATATTATTTTGCTCAGGAATAGTTGGATAGGGGCAAAAATTTACTTGACGCTTTGGTTTCCGACGGTTAACATAGGGAAAGGAAATTTAAACAAAGGAGGAGATTAAAGAGGTTCATTATTGGTTTAAATGGAGTTTCCCTATGTTAACCGTTATTTTGTTTATGAAATGACTCGTATTTATAAACTAATCTTGGACCTGTCGCATCGAAATAACTTGTTTCATTGATTATGAGATATTTTTCATAATTGTTTCTTGCGACAAGGGGGAATTATGAGAGTTATTGCGGTTGCTAATCAAAAAGGTGGGGTTGCCAAAACAACAACATGTATCAATTTAGGTGCTTCGTTGGCTTATCATGCCCGAAGGGTTCTAATAATTGACATGGATCCTCAGGCTCATTCTACTCTTGGTCTTGGTTTTGAACCCAACGAGTTTGAAAAAACAATTTTAAATGTACTCGAACCCAATCGAAGCCCCTTTCATTTGGAGCTGAATGATGTCATTATTCCAACTAAAACCCCAAATCTGTATATTGCTCCTTCAAATATTGATCTGGCTGGTGAAGAATATCGCTTGATCGATAAATTGGGTCGAGAAGATTTTTTAAATTCCGGTATCCAACGCGCAAAACCACAATTTGATTACATTTTAGTCGATTGCCCGCCATCATTGGGAATTTTGACTATTAATTCTTTAAAAGCTTGTCGAGAAGTTATTGTTACTATTCAACCTCATTATTTTGCTCTACGCGGTATCCAGGAATTTGTCGAAACCGTTGACATAATGAGAGAAAGCTTGAAACATGACCCGGAAGTCTACGTCTTAATTACCATAGCCGACATCCGGACCAATTTGTATCGGGAAGTCATGAACGAGATTGAAGAATATTTTGGAGATCGAACTTTTCAAACTATCATTCACAAAAATATTACTATAGCTGAAGCCTCGAGTCATGGTGTACCGGTAATCGAGTATGAACCGGAATCCAGTGGAGCACAGGATTATCTTTCACTTGCGAAAGAGGTGATTGAACTTGAAAAAGAAAAGCCTGAAAAGGGGCTTTTCCGAAAGAATAGACTTCAAACGTGAGCTTATTCGTGATACAACAAAAAATCTTGATGTCGATGAAAGCACAACACCACCAACGACACCAGTAGAAGAAAAAGGTGTTCTCCCTCCTAAAACTGTAAAAAAGGTAGCATCAACAAAGTCAAAAAAAGATGAAGCAGCCGAACGGTTAGCAATAATTAAGGTTATCGGAGTAGGAGGGGGAGGGAACAATGCTGTAAACCAAATGGCTGAATCAGGTTTGGATGGTGTTGATTTAGTAGCCGTTAATACCGACATTCAATCTTTAAAAAAATCTTTGGCAAACGAAAAGCTGCAAATCGGAATTAGTGCCACTCGTGGTTTGGGAACTGGTGGCAATCCTCGTATTGGTGAAGAAGCTGCCCGTCAAGATAAGGAAAAAATCGTTGATCTTATTAATGGTTCCGAATTAGTTTTTATAACTGCCTGTTTAGGAGGAGGCACCGGCACCGGGGCAAGTCCGGTTATAGCCCAGATTGCCAAAGAAGCTGGAGCTTTAACCATCGGTGTCGTCACCAAACCTTTTCAATTTGAAGGGAATAAGAGAAAGATACAAGCTGAAGCTGGTATCGAAGCCCTGCGAAACACCGTAGATGCCCTTATTGTCATACCCAATGACCGCCTTATGCAAGTAGCTAAAAAAGACACATCTTTCCAAGAAGCATTTAAATCAGCAGATTACATACTTTATCAGGCGGTTAAAGGAATAACTGATTTGATATCATCTGCTCAAGATATAAACTTAGATCTGGCTGACCTACGAACCGTTCTAACCGGTGCTGGAACAGTATTAATTGGCATTGGACACGGCCGAGGAAGGGAAAAGGCCAAACATGCAGCTGAAGAAGCGATCTATAGTCCGTTATTAGAAATATCCATTAAAGGTGCCCGATCAATTCTCCTTAACATCACCAGTGGCCCAGATATGACACTTCATGAGGTAACAGATATCACTGATATCGTAAAAAACGCTGCTGGTATAGAGTCGGATATTTTATTTGGGAACAAAGTCGACGAAACCATGACCAATGAGGTCTCGGTAACGGTTATTGCAACTCGTTTTGAAAAAGAGGAAGAAGAAATTCCATCTTTAGAAGTTGAAGAAGATATTGAAAGTAGAATTGTGATTGAAGATGACCTCGATATGCCAGCCTTCCTCCGGGAGTCACAAAGAAGAACCCCAACACCGCCGGAAGAAAAAACTCGTACCGATGAAATATTGTCATTTTTTAGAAAGCAAAGGAGAGAGTAGATATGGCTTTTATTTATAATCGAGAAATGACTCGTGAAGAAATTTTAAAACGAGTTGGAGACATTTCCCAAATTGGGAGTGTTATTCTTTCTGAATTACAAGATGGACCAGAACGAGGAAATCGAACTGCACAGGTTATAACTGGAGGAGGTCTTCACTATACAGTTTTATTAGACAGGGGAATGGATTTAGCTTGGACCTGGTATAAAGGAATAGCAGTTTCCTGGAGATCGGCTACTCAAGCCATTGCCCCCTACTATTTTGAATCTACTGATTTAGGCTGGCTAAGAGGATTCCATGGCGGTCTTATGAATACCTGTGGATTAACCTACTTTGGTTCACCAGCTCACGACCCTGAAACCGGACAAAATTTAGGTTTGCATGGAAGGGCTTCTTATACTCCAGCGAAAAATGTTTTTGCTGATGGAACCTGGCAGGGTGATGACTACCAAATACTGGTCCAAGGTAAAATTCGAGAAGCATCGGTATTCGGAGAAAAATTAGTTCTTTATCGAAAAATCATGAGTCGTCTTGGTGAAAAAACCATTTTTATAGAAGATGAGGTTGTTAATGAAGGATGGTCAGAAAGTCCTTTCATGATTCTTTACCATGTTAATGTTGGATTTCCCTTGCTTGACGAGGGAAGTAAGCTTTATGTTCCAGCTGAAAAAACTATTCCTCGAACCCCGGAAGCAGAAAAAGGACTCTCCGAATGGAACCTTTTCCGCACCCCCCAAAAGAACTTTTTTGAGCAAGTTTTTTTCCATGCCCCAAAAGTTCTTCACGATGGATATAGTGCGGCACTTCTGCATAATGAAAAAATGGCTTTAGGATTTTATGTGAAATTTAAAAAAGATACTTTACCATTTCTTTCCGAGTGGAAAATGATCGGTGAAGGCGAATATGTACTCGGTATTGAACCAGGTAATTGTTTACCCGAGGGACGTCCCAAAGAAAGGGAAGCCGGCCGTTTGGTAACCCTAAAACCTGGGGAATCACGAAAAATGGTTCTTGAAATAGGTATTGTTGACGGTAATAAGGAGATTGAACAGTTTAAAAAGTACATGGGGACATTTTAAATTGTCCAGTATAAATCATCGAATATAAAAAGTAGAAATTTATTACTTTTTTAATATAATTTTTGGTTTCAGGAATAGGGATATTCTCGATAAAGGAATCAGGTTGAGTCTGATTTTCTCCTTTTATCCATTCATCTAGTCTGCCCGGTCCCGCATTATAAGCGACAATGGCCGGGCATATTTTTTGATTAAAATAATCTAGTAAGTATCTAAAATAAGTTGCCCCTAACTCAAGATTAATTTCTGGATTTATGAGAAAAGAATCATTCCAGTCGGCAAAATTGACAACCTGGTTCATTCCAGTTTCAATCATCCAAGCAGCTGTAGACGGCATCAGTTGCATCAAGCCAACTGCTCCAACCGGTGATACGATATCGATCTCGAAAGCACTTTCCGCTTTAATAAGCGCAAGAACAAGATAAGGATCAATTGAATTCTGCTCACTTAAATCTTTAATAATTGAAAAATAGTAATCCGGATATATTTTTTTCCATACATTTTTATAATTTTTAAAATCCGGATAGCGGTTTTGAAAGTAAATTGCATTAATTTGGCTTTCTCGATATTCTTGGTTTCGAGCGTAAAATCGGCTGAGTTCAAAATATATTTCTGGGTGATTCGGCATTAATCTTTTCAGGGTCAAGAGTTCAGCTTCAGCATTGGTTTTAAGAGAAAGATCGCTGAGTATGAGATACCGATTCCAATGAATCTTTTGGTTTTGAGTAAATATCTCCATCTTGGTGATAAATTCATGAGGTGGAAAAAGCTCACGAGATGAAGGAAGGGGCTTATTCGTTTTGCCAAGTTCTTGCCAAGCGCGAACGTAGTAATAATCGAGCCCTTCATTCTTAATGATTTCTTCCAGATAACGGATACTTTCTTCTGATTGATCGATTTTATATTTCCAAAAAAGGGCACGACTTTTTTCATCAGGATAGGTTGAAAGCAAATCTAAAGCCGATTGGGCTGAGTTTAAATCTTTTTTTTGATAAAGATACCAGAATTTTTCCCATATTGGTTCACTATCATAGGGGAATGCCGCAACTCTTCGATCTAAAATATTGAGATAATTCTCCTCATCGTCTAATACTCGATAACAAAAAGAAAGATTTTTAAAAGTATTTAAAACATATTCGCTATTGGGAAACTGGTTTAAAAGATTTTCATAGGCAATACTGGCTAAACTATATTCACCCCGTCTCTGGTGGTAAACCCCAGTGTAAAACCAACCATCAGGATGATCCATTAACATATAATTCTGGGTCAAAATTCTTTTCATATCGGTTAAATTTTCCTGACGTAGATATATCCTTAACCATAAAATCCAATATTCAAGGATTTCAGAGGAAAGAAGAGAATTCAAATCAATTTGATCTAAAAATCTTATAGAATCAGAAGTCCACCCCAACTGAAAGAAAAAAGCAGCGACCTCTAATCTAGTTTTCATTGAAAAATCCTCAGGATTTAGTTTATCAACAATGGGATTGATCAAGTCTCGGGCTTGGCGGCTGGTCATTGTTCGGTGTGAATAGTAAATTTTTTTAGTATGGAAAAGAGCCTCTAAAAAGTTACCCTTACCCACAAGGATTTTGCTGATACCTATTAGGGAATTAAGCCGTTCTGACTCATCATAGGCGCAAGAAAGAGATTCTATATAATAATTGATAGCATGATTGTATTTTTTTTCATCTCTAAACAATTCAGCAATTTGCCAGGCTGATTGATGAAGCAAGATTGACAAGGTCGATAATGATTGTAGGTGATGGTAAACATCTTCTATTGAGTCGATTCTTTTTTGGGTTATAAGTTCATCAAGATATAACGACCAAAGGTGATCAGTGAGAGTTATTTGACGATTTTTTTCTTCTTTTAATAAAAATTCATGAGCTTGTTCCAGTTGATCCGTAGCTAAAAACGATTGTAATTTTAGAAGAGCGGTTTGATTTGCATAGTGTTTGGCTTGATCGGGGTAGTTATTGATTTGATTAATAACCTTTTGGTAATCTTTTTGGCGGTAGTTATTGATCAGCTCGGAAAGAAAGTCATCTTTCCCCCAGACATTTCCAGCTGCTCCTAATAGAAAAATTATGATAACAATCAAAACGATGAAGTCATGGATTTTGTTTCTCATATTTCTTTCTCCTGGTTCATTATATTATATATTAAACTAACTTTTTTCAGTTCCTCATTCATCGTGCGTATAATAAAAAGCAAAAGGCTTAATGAACGAAAAACAGTAATAGATTGCTAAAAGAATGTATCTATCCTGAAAATACCGGAATAATTTTTATAGGTAACTCATATTGAGCAACCAACCAGAATCTCTTTCCGGGCTTTCACCCTCATCCTCACCTTCTCCCATCAAGGGAGAAGGAACTATGAATCGTCATTGCGAGGAACGGAGTGACGTGGCAATCTCTTGAGCTCAATCTTTTTTATTCCTCTCCCTTTGAATAAAGGGAGATGGTTTGGGATTCGATTGGTTTCCAAAAACTCAAATCTCCCTAACCCCCTTTTCTAAATGGTGGAAATTCATTTCTGAATGAGTAATTTTCATCATCATCTGGTTCCACCAAAGTGGCATGAGGGTCTATCCTGAAAACCAACGGGCATGATAAATCAAGCCCCTACCAAAGAATTTAAAAATGTAGGGCACAATGTATTGTGCCCATTCATTAATTAATGTAGCGACATACCATGGTATGTCGAATCTTGGTTTTCTACCTCATCTGGTGCCATAAAAACGGCATAAAGGTCTGTCCTGAATATACCATCAAATGAATTCTTTAATCGGTCATCCTGAGCCCTCGTTTTTCGAGGGCGTGAGGATCTCATCTTTTTTAAAATTTTTTATCTCATTGACTAAAGGGAGAATAAGAGGGAATCGATTTTTTTTCAGTTCTTTCTAACTCGTCTTTGAAAAAATAAGAAATTAAATTAATGCAAAATTGGTTATTATATTCATAGAATATGACATAATGTTATAAGTGTTTATTCAAGCTTTTTTTAAAAAATTGATATGAATTGCAATCATTCCATTCAATATTTGAATTTATAACCCATGACTGAATAAATAAAATTAAAATAAGATATTTTTTACCTTAAGGGATAAGACTATGAGAAATTTGGAAGTTGCTCAAATTCTTCGTGAAATTGGAGTTCTCTTAGAAATAAAAGGAGAAAACCGGTTTCGAGTATTGGCCTATCAAGAAGCTGCCAGAAAAATCGAAAACTGGCCGGAAGCGATTGAATTACTCGCCAAAGAAGGAAAATTACGAGACATATCAGGCATTGGTGAAGGCTTAGCAGCCAAGATCGATGAATATCTTCGCACCGGGAAAATCGAATATTATGAAGAACTTACTAAAGAAACCCCTCGGGAACTCATTCAGCTCACTGAAATCCCTGGGGTTGGCCCAAAAATTGCCCGACAACTCTATTCCGACTTAGGGATTGTAAACATTGAGCAATTAGAACAAGCCATTCAGGAACATCGTCTTCAAAATCTCCCTGGATTTGGTATCAAAAGTGAAGAAAAAATAAGAAAAGGGATCGATATTATCAAGAAGAGTACCGGTAGGATGTTATTAGGTTACGCACTTCCCTTGGCTGAAGAAGTTATTGCCTTCCTTCGTGAAAATAATCAAATTGATAACATAAGCACAGCTGGAAGCCTTCGTCGTATGAAAGAAACCATTGGTGATATTGATATTTTGGCATCAACGGCTGATGCAGAACGTATGATGGAAACCTTTACCAAACTACCTATGGTGAAGCAAGTCATTGCCCATGGAACAACTAAATCGAGTATCTTGACCTATGAGGGAGTACAAATTGATCTTCGAGTGGTTGATAATCAATGTTTTGGCGCCGCACTCCAGTATTTTACTGGTTCTAAAGAACATAACGTTAAACTTCGGGAATATGCACAAAAAAAAGGGTATAAGATTAACGAGTATGGAATTTATCGGATAGATGATGAGGAAAAGAAGGGGGGAGAAAAGGAAGAAGAAATTTATCAAATTTTAGGAATGGAGTGGATTCCACCGGAGATGAGAGAAGATCAAGGTGAAATTGAAGCTGCTCTTCAAAAACGCTTACCGGTATTGGTCGACATAAAAGATATTCAAGGAGATCTTCACGTCCATTCAAATTGGAGTGATGGATTGGTTTCCATTGAAGAGATGGCATTAGCTGCTACTAAAAAAGGATATCAATACCTCGCTATTTGTGATCATACCCAGGGATTGGCAGTGGCTTCTGGCTTAACCCCCGAGCAAATACAAGAAAGAAGGAAAGAGATTAACCAATGGAACCAAAATCATAGTGAGATTTTTGTTCTAGAGGGGGTAGAAGCTAATATTTTAGGTGATGGATCAATTGATCTTCCTGATGAAGTGCTGGCTCAACTTCCCATAGTAGTTGCTGGAATTCACACCGGATTAAGTCAAACCACTGAAAAAATAAACCAACGCCTTGAAAAGGCTTTTAAAAATCCCTATGTTCAGATTATTAGTCACCCCACCGGACGATTGATCAATAAACGGGATGCAACTCAAGGTGACCTCGCGCTTCTTTTTAAATACGCTCAACAGACAACAACCGCTCTTGAAATCAATGCCCAACCAGAACGGTTAGATCTTAAAGATATTGATGCCCGACAAGCCAACGAAAAGTACCAGATTAAATTGGTTATTTCTACTGATTCTCACGATCCTTCCTCATTGAATCTTATGCGTCTTGGTGTTGCCCAAGCCCGTCGAGCTTGGTTGACTAATAAGGACATTCTCAATACTTACAATAAAGGCCAACTCCTTGAAATCCTCCAAAAAAAGAGAGAACGCTTTACAATTTAGATCTATTCCTACTCCTCCATAACCTCAGAAACAATGAAAATATTAATCTTTTTCCATTATTGCAAAGGCCTATTCGTTTCATACAACTCAACTATGCCTTTCCAAACGTGGTGGGAGTTGTCGTTTGTGTTCAGTCCGCTTTATCATTTTTTGAATTTTGGCAATATCCTGTTGATTTCCTAACCCATTTTGAATAAATGCATCTAAAACTGCATAACAAATACCCATTTCCTTTTCATCAGTTTGATCTTCCCATAGCCCTGCCGATGGTGCCTTTTCGATTATGGATGCTGGTATTTCTAAAAACTTTGCGAATTGCCAAACTTCCGTTTTAGTCAAATGGGCAAGAGGCATCAGGTCAACCCCCCCATCCCCATATTTGGTATAATATCCAACTGTTAATTCACTTTTGTTGGTTGCTCCACAAACCAGATAATTTTCCTTTTGAGCAAAATAATAAAGGACCGTCATTCGGATGCGAGGAATAATATTAGCTAAGGGAAGAGGAAGAGGTTTTGAGTAGCTTTCACCAAGGAGAGCGAGATAGCTATCATATATAAAATCAAGAGAAAAAATTTGATATGAAATAGCAAATTTTCCGGCTATTAGTTCAGCATCTTGTTGATCCAGGGGAAGGCTGTGACAAGGAAGCATAAGACCTAAGGTATTTTCTGGAAATGCAATTTTAGCCAATGCTCCCGCTACCGAAGAATCAATTCCTCCACTTAATCCAAGAACCACTCCTTTTGCTTTTGCTTTTTGAACCCGCTCCCTTAACCAATCAACTATTCGATCTCGTTCCTGATTCCAATCTTTCATATCATTTCTCCTTCATTGACATTTATTTCTCTGATACTGTATCATTCTTAGACATATATCGAATAAAATTAGCATGTCGCACTATAATTAATTATAAATCAATATACAATTATTTTAACTTTGAACCGACTAGAACAAAATAGTAGTTGAGTTTTTATCCATTAAATTTGGATTATTGTTAAAAAGATGAAGGACAAATACTCAAAGGAGCGACGGATATGGGAAAAACCATTGCAGAAAAGGTTTTTGAACGAAAAACCGGGTTTCCAGTTAAGGCTGGAGATTTAGTTATTGCCCGAATTGATATGGCGATGGGACAAGATGGGACCACACCACTGGCAATCCAGTCTTTTGAAGAAATGGGTGGTAAAAAAGTATTCGACCCATCTCGTATAGTATTTATCATTGACCATAATGCCCCAAGCCAACTAGAAGCGATATCGCAGCTCCATGATAACATGCGGAAGTTTGCTGAAAACTATGGATTGACTATTTATGAAGTTGGATGTGGAGTATGCCATGAAATCATGGTCGCCAAAGGTTTAGTCGTCCCTGGTGATTTAGTGATTGGAGCTGATTCACATACCTGTACCTATGGAGCCATTGGAGCCTTCTCAACTGGAGTAGGGAGTACTGAATTAGCCGCAGCAATGATATCAGGTCAACTTTGGTTCAAGGTTCCTGAAACCATCCTGATTCGAATCAATGGAACTCTCCCACCCGGGGTATATTCAAAAGATGTCATTCTGTATCTTGCCTCTCAAATTGGTGCTGATGGAGCAACTTATCAAGCTATTGAATTTACTGGTCCAATCATTGATCGTCTTTCGGTTGAAGAACGATTAACTATCTCAAACATGGCAGTTGAATTAGGAGCCAAAGCAGGCATTATAGCTCCTGATGAAAAAACCTTAACCTGGGTTAAACAAAGAACAATTAAGTCTTTTGAACCAATTTATCCAGACCCAGATGCTGTTTATTTAAAAGAATTAACCTATGACTGCTCAACGCTTACTCCCCAGGTTGCTCTTCCTCATCGGGTTGATACGGTTACCTCAATCGATTCCTTGGGAGAGGTGATAATCCAAGAAGCTTATTTAGGAACTTGCACCAATGGTCGAAGCGTGGACATTGAGGTTGCTGCTAAGATACTTCAAGATAAAAAAGTCCACCCAAAGGTTCGTCTTATCGTTGCTCCGGCCTCAAAAGAAATTCTTTTGGAAGCAATCGAGAAAGGTTGGATAGAAACCATTGTCAAAGCTGGAGGAGTTCTGGTAACTCCCGGATGTGGACCTTGTGTTGGAACTCATCAAGGAGTCCCAGGCGATGGATGGAATGTTGTTTCCACAGCAAATCGAAATTTTAAAGGACGCATGGGAAACAATAAAGCTTTCATATACTTAGCTTCTCCCGCTACCGTTGCCGCCTCGGCTTTAAAAGGAAAAATAACCGATCCGAGAAAATACTTGAGGTGATTGCCATGATACTCAAAGGAAAAGCCCACATTTTCGGCGATGATATTAACACCGACTATATCATTTCCGGGAAATACAAATTTAAAACTCTGGATATGAACGAACTGGGAAAACACGTCATGGAAGATATCGATCCTCAGTTTTCTCAAAAAGTAGAAATTGGCGATTTTATTGTAGCCGGGAAGAATTTTGGCTGTGGCTCTTCCCGTGAACAGGCTCCCAGAGCTTTGCTTGCCAGTGGTATAAGAGGAGTTATTGCTCCATCAATAGCCCGTATATTCTTTCGTAATGCTATTAATTGTGGTTTAGTGGCACTCGAGTGTGATACCAGTCGCATTCAGAGTGGTGATGAACTGGAAATTAACTTAACAACAGGAAAAATTAATGACTTGACTCAAAACTTTACCATTGAGGCGGCTCCACTTCCTGAAGTAATGATTCAAATCCTAAATGAAGGTGGCTTGGTTTCTTATTTTAAAAAACATGGATCATTTCCTGAACCAGGTAAAAGCCAATCTTAAAGGAGAATATTATGTGGGAAAACTTAAAAAAGAGCGATCCCGAAATATTCCATTGGGTAAAAGAAGAACTTAATCGTCAAAGAAATACCTTGGAAATGATCGCTTCAGAAAATTTTACCAGTTTAGCCGTTCTTGATGCCCAGGGTTCGGTGCTCACTAATAAATACGCTGAAGGATATCCGGCTAAACGCTATTACGGCGGTTGCATTTTTGTCGATGAAGTGGAAAATATCGCTCGCCAAAGAGCTTTGGATATTTTCGGAGCTGATCATGTCAACGTTCAACCTCACTCGGGTTCTCAAGCGAATATGGCTGTTTATATGGCCATTCTCAAACCCGGGGATACTGTACTTGGAATGAATCTTGCTCATGGAGGACATCTCACCCATGGAAGTTTGGTGAATTTTTCTGGGATCCTGTATCGATTCATTTCCTATGGGGTTCATCCTGATACCGAAAGAATTAATTATGACGAACTAGAAAAATTGGCTGTTGAGTATAAGCCTAAATTGATAGTAGCTGGAGCCAGTGCTTATCCTCTCTTTATCGATTTTGAAAGGTTAGGGAAAATCAGCGGACAAATAGGTGCATATCTGATGGTGGATATGGCTCACATAGCAGGTCTGGTGGCAGCCAGTGTTCATCCCAGTCCTATTCCCTACGCTGATTTTGTAACCACAACGACCCATAAAACCCTTCGTGGACCTCGTGGAGGAATGATTTTTTGCCGAAAAGATTTTGCTGGAACTATTGATAAAGCTGTTTTTCCTGGAACTCAAGGAGGTCCTCTCTTGCACGTCATTGCCGGTAAAGCCGTAGCCCTTAAAGAAGCACAAAGTGAGGATTTTAAAGTCTATCAAAGACAAACGGTTAAAAATGCAGCAGCTCTCGCTGTCTCTTTAAAAGAAAAAGGTTTTCGCTTGGTTTCCGATGGAACTGACAATCATCTCATTCTCATTGATGTTCGAAACCAAGGTATTACAGGGAAGGAAGCCGAAAAATATCTGGACCAAGTAGGTATAACAGTAAATAAAAATGCGATTCCCTTTGATCCTGAAAAACCAAATACCACCAGTGGTATTCGGATTGGAACTCCATCCTGTACGACTCGTGGCATGAAAGAAAAAGAAATGTCGGTCATTGCTAAGCTGATTTGTAGGACATTCGAATCAAAAAATGATATACTGGCACTTGAAAAAATTACTCATGATGTAAATCAGCTTTGTCAACAATTTCCACTCTATCCTGATCTAATCATTCCGGAATAGATAATTTAAATTTTGGTTTTAAAAGTAATGGTCAAGGAAATTAATTCCAGGATTCGCCAGTGAGGAGGTTTATACTGATGAGAGAAAAAGTAGAAAAGGCCTTAGAAAAGGTGAGAGGATATCTTCGTATGGAAGGTGGAGATGTTGAATTAGTAGATATTGTTGATGGGGTTGTGAAGGTCCGATTAAAAGGAATGTGCAGTTCTTGTCCGATGTCGATGATGACTCTTAAAGACGGTATCGAGCGAGTGGTAAAAGAAGAAGTTCCCGAGGTTGTATCGGTTATTCAAGCTTAATCAATCAGATTATCTCATAAAAAAAGCGTCTGACATGAAAATCAGACGCTTTTTTTATTTTTAAACTATTCATTCCAAAATTTATTTTTGATTAAATAATGCTAGCCATTCAATACAATTTTCTACTTACTTCGCCAACTTTCCCTGAATAATCCAATAAAAAAGACTTACCAAGACGACTCCACCAATGATATTTCCTAAAGTAACCGGTAAGAGGTTTCGGAAAATATCCCCCCAGTGCAAGAGTTTTTCTGCAGAAAAATATCCTTGGGCGATGATTCCGGCTGGTAAAAAATACATATTGGCTACACTATGTTCATAACCCAGTGCTACAAAGGTTAGAATTGGGGCCGGAATAACTAGCAGCTTGGTCAGATTATTTTCTGAATAAATACAAAGCAAGACAGCAAAGCAAACTAACCAGTTGCATAAAATTCCACGACTCAAGGCGGGAAAAAAAGCAAGACTCACCTTAGCGCTGGCAATAGTATAGGCTCTTTCAGCTATGACCCCTTGTCCGGAAGCGAATAATCCGGAAGTATGGTAAAGACCAACCAAAAGAAGAGCTCCAACAAAATTACCTAAATAAACAATCACCCAGTTTTTTAATGTATTCAACCAAGAAGAAAGTGAATCAAAGCAGGAATAAGAAAGAAGGCAATTTCCTGTAAAGAGATCAGCTTTCCCTAAAACAACAAAAATTAAACCTACCGAGAATACCAAACCACCTAAGATTTGACTTAATCCATAGGCGAGTCCCGATGATGCAGTTACAAGGGTATAAAGTTGAGACGCAAATCCAATATAGGCTCCAGCTAAAATTGAACCAATAAAGAGAGACAAAGCTCGCTTTTGAGTTTTGCCATTACACCAACGAATAAAGGTCGCATGGTCGGTTTCCACATTTCTTCCTCCTTATTTAAAAATAATGATTTCGTTAATTACTTAAATAGATAATATAATAGGTCAATATATTTTTAAAGATAAATTATAGATTTTTATATATCTTTTTGTTAAAATGTCAACAATACCTTACGAGGGAGGGTCATTAATGGCGGAAGTATTAGAACAACTTGCAAAAGAATTATTTGCTGGGAATGCTAAAGGCGTAGCCGAGCTAACCAACAAAGCATTGGCAGAAGGTCTTAAACCTTCTGAAGTATTGAACGGTGGTCTTATCAAAGGAATGAGTGAAGTTGGGGTGAAATTTAAAGCCAACGAAATCTATGTTCCTGAGGTATTAATTGCTGCTCGCGCCATGAAAGCTGGTATGGAAATTTTAAAACCAAAACTAGCCGAAAGCGGAGTAGAGCCGGTAGCAAAAATGATCATCGGAACGGTAAAGGGAGACCTTCATGATATTGGAAAAAATTTAGTTGCTATGATGATGGAAGGAGCTGGCTTTGAAATTATCGATCTCGGTATCGATGTCCCGGCTGAAAAATTTATCCAGGCAATGAAAGACAACAAACCTCAAGTCGTTGGTATGTCAGCCTTATTAACCACCACCATGGTCCAAATCAAAGAAAACATCAAGGCCTTCAATGATGCTGGAGTAAGAAGTAATGTAAAAGTTTTAATTGGAGGAGCTCCAGTTACTCAAAAGTTTACCGATGAAGTCGGCGCTGATGGCTATGCACCGGATGCTGCTTCAGCTGTTGACAAAGTTAAGGAACTTTTAAGTATCTCCTAAAAAAAGGGTGGAATTCCACCCTTTTTTTTAATTATGAATTAATTAATTATCTTATTTAATAAATAATTCAAATGCTTTATTAATTATTTTTAAAAGGGGGATTACAGTTATGATGAGTGATCTTGAAATCGCCCAACGCTCAACTATGAAACCAATTTCAGAAATTGCTAACACAATAAGCTTAAACGATGATGACTATGAACTCTATGGAAAATATAAAGCTAAAATCTCTCTCGATGTTTTAAATAAGTTTCAAAATCAACCCTTAGGAAAATATATTGACGTAACTGCTATTACGCCAACTCCGCTAGGAGAAGGAAAAACGGTTACCACCATTGGGTTAGCCATGGGTTTAAATGCCATCGGGAAAAAGAGCATTGTCTGCATTCGTCAGCCTTCCCTTGGTCCAGTGTTTGGAATCAAAGGGGGAGCTGCCGGTGGTGGATACTCCCAAGTTATTCCTATGGAGGATTTTAATCTCCATTTAACCGGAGATACCCATGCCGTATCTTTGGCTCATAATCTTCTTGCCGCTTTTATTGATAATCATCTTCACCATGGGAATGCCCTGGATCTCAACCCATACACGATCAGCTGGCCACGGGTTGTCGACGTAAGCGATCGATCGCTTCGAAAAATTATCCTTGGCTTGGGTGGAAAAGAAAACGGAGTCCCTCGAGAATCCGGTTTCGATATCTCGGTTGCTTCTGAGGTCATGGCCATTTTAGCTTTGACGACTGATTTATCGGATATTCGAAAGCGATTGGGGCGTATTGTTATCGGTTATAACAAAAAGAAACAGCCGATTACTGCAGAAGATTTAAAATGTGCCGGTTCAATGGCGGTTTTAATGAAAGATGCTATTAAACCCAATCTTCTCCAAACCTTAGAAAATACTCCATGTCTGGTTCACGCTGGTCCCTTCGCCAATATCGCTCATGGTAACAGTTCTATCATAGCCGATCAAATCGCTCTTCGTTTAACCGATTATGTTGTAACCGAGAGTGGTTTCGGTGCTGATTGTGGTATGGAAAAGTTTATGGATATTAAATGCCGGTATAGTGGGCTCAAACCCAATTGCGTCGTTATGGTGTGCTCAATTCGAGCTTTAAAAATGCATAGTGGAAAATATAAAGTGGTACCAGGAAAACCACTCGATCCTGGTTTAGCGCAAGAAGATATTGAAGCTGTTACCCAAGGTTCAGAAAATTTAATTAAACAGATCGAAAATGCCCGCTACTTTGGCATACCAGTAGTTGTAGCCATTAACGCCTTTACTTCCGATTCTCCAAAAGAAATTGAAACTGTCAGAAAAATTTCCATAGAAAATGGCGCTTTTGATGCAGTGGTTTCCGAAGTATGGGCTAAGGGCGGAGATGGAGGAAAGGATTTGGCTCAAGCAGTTGCTCGGGCATGCGATAATGGAGGGAATTTCCAATTTCTCTATCCGCTTGATATCCCAATCAAAGATAAAATTCATGCCATTGCAACTAAAATTTATGGTGCCGATGGAGTGGTTTACGAAAACGAAGCCGAGAAAAAAATCAAATTGTTCACTGAAATGGGATGGGATACTTTACCAATTTGTATGGCGAAAACCCATCTTTCTCTTTCTCATGACCCCAAACTGTTAGGCCGTCCGAGAGGCTATAAATTGCCAATCCGTGATATTCGGCCTTCAATTGGTGCTGGTTTCCTGTACCCACTTTGTGGTGAGATGAGAACCATGCCTGGTCTACCTTCCAAACCAGCTGGAAATACAGTCGATTTCGATGAAGATGGGAATGTAGTGGGACTTTTCTAATGAACCAATTTACCTCTTCTGTTCCCATTTATGATTTCGCAATCCTGGGTGCCGGTGTGGCCGGTTTATCTGCTGCTCGAATTCTAAGCCCTTCCTTGAAGGGAGTGGTTATCGATTCGGAAGAGCAAGCAGGTGGGTTGGCTTGGCAATTGGGATGTAAAGCCACCGATAGGTGCTTGTATTGTGGTGTATGTCATGGAATACAATTACGACGAGATTTGGGAAATTTCTCGTCGTACCCTTTTGATTTTATTCTTGGCCAACAATTATCTTCGATGTTTAAAGAAAATGGTAACTATCATCTTCTCTTCAAAAGCGGACGATCGATAATTACTCATTTGATATTAATTGCAACCGGTATTCTACCCTTCGATGCCCGCCAAGTTCCTCAATACGGATATGGTACTTTTCCTCACATCTATACTGGTATTGAAATTGAAAGAAATTTAAATTCGGAAGGGATCAAGACGTTTAATGCCTATCAAAAAATCGCTTTCATTCAGTGCATAGGATCAAGAAATTTTAAAGAAAAAAGAGGATATTGTTCCCGGGTTTGTTGCCGATATGCTCTCCGGATTGCTGAGGATTTAGCTTTTCAGTATCCCCATCTCCAGATTGATATGTATTATATGGACCTCCAACTTTTGGGTGGAAAGAAAGAATTACTTGCCGAAATCTCAGAAAAAAGGGTGAGACTCATCCGTCACATGCCCTATCGAGTGGAGTCACCTAACGGAAAACCAATTCTTTTGTTTGAAGATGACCAAAAGGTCAACCGAGTTGAATATGATGCCGTCATTTTATCGGTTGGTATGACCCCCAACCCAGGTACCAAACTAGTTGCTGATATCCTTCGAGTGAATAGAGACGATACCGGTTTTATAAAAGACTATGGCGATGGAGCCACTAGCCAGGAAAACATCTTTGTATGTGGAGCGGCATCGGGAGCAAAAGATATTGAAACAACTATTTCAGATGGGAAAAAAGTTGCCCAGCGAATTTTATCGGTTCACCGGGAATTTCAACAGGTTAAATCCTAAAAAAGGATGCTAAAATATTCGAATATTTGTCGACTAATGACAAATCTGATAAGGGGGATAATAACTTGAAGACTGTTCTTATCGTCTCTCTTGGCGATATCCGGTCTTGGATGAAGCCTTGGATAGATCAAATTGATACTCTTTTCCCAGTTCGAGTTCATTTGCTTAATTCGGCTGAACTTGGGAATAATCTTCCGTTGAATTACGATCGATTCATATTTACTGGAAAAAGTCTTCTCCTACATCGAGAAAATATAGCTCGGATTTGTGCTGCAGCAAACATTGATCCTCTACGAGTATTTTCTTATCCAGAAGAACATCTTCCTCAATCCATGGATGATGAGAAAATGAATCAATGGAATTCTTACCTTCACCAGGTCATACTCACTCACAAAGCTGAACAACCGGTTGAAGCAATAAACCTTCAATTAATTAAGAAAGTTGCTGTCTTAGGGAGGAATCCAATTGACGATAGCATTCTCGAAGAATTTCAAAAAGTTGGTCTTGAAATTTACCAACCCATCCCTCCCTTTACTATCAAGCGTCAGGGAATTCAATATTGTATTGAGTCACAACCAGGAGCAATAATAGTTGGAGGGATAGTAGTTGTTCCCGAATTTAAACCAGTTTTTTCCTACCCGATTCCCAGCGAAGTGGATGATACTCGTAAGGTCCTTTTCCTCGAAGATTTTAAAAACAAAGTTTCTATGCGGAATTTTCGAAAACAAACCGTGGTTTTTCTGGTTCCTGAAGTTATGGTACCAGCTGAAACCTGGTCAACTCTTTATGACCTCTCCCAACTCTTAGTTCAAAGAGACCAAGCACAAGTATTTATTCTTTGTCGGGAAGTAGTTGTTGCCGGTGATGGTTTGGAAAAAAAATATCTTGAGAGCCGAAAAGCAGGTGTCCTCATTGAAAAAATTGATTTTTCTCATTTGGTACTCCAACCCTCTTTAGATATGCGAGGAAGTTGGATCAGTTTTGTTACCGAGCGGGATAGAATCTCTCAAAAATTTTTAAGTGATTGGATGATCAAGGTACCCGGGAAAAAAGTCATTCCTTATGACCTCACCAAGATATTTTTCGGTGATCGTCTGATTCCATTTTTATCACCATCAAATAATATTAATCTCCCGCTCTATAGTTTGCCTCTCGATGGTTGGTACCACCTACCAGACAATAAATTAACTATTGATACACGCTATGCTATCCAGGAAGTGGTTGGCTATCTCCAGCAGGAGGTAACCGCCGAGAAGAATCGAGCCATAGTCGATGAAGAAAGGTGTGTTCTCTGTTTGACCTGTCTTCGAACCTGTCCCTGGAGTGCTATTGATATCGAAGGGTCGTCAAAAAGAAAAAAAGCCCGAATCAATTGGGAACAATGCCATCTTTGTGGCTTATGCTCAACATCTTGCCCAGCCGGTGCCATAACTCTATACGGTCTTAAAATGGATAAGACTTTCACAACTCAAGCAGAGTAGAGGCAATGGGAGCTGGTGATAATACCGGCAAGATTAAAACTGTTTTGTAATCACTCGTTACTTTTTTTAAATATTTCTGTTTTTGGAGTGATGGAGATTGAAAATATTGGTAATCGCTTGTGATAAAAGTGGCTATCCAGCGATGATAAAATATACCACTGAAAATTCAACCAATCATGAATTTATCAAAATTATTAAAGCGCCCTGCCTTGGAAGTGTAAAAGAAAGTGATATTCTTGAAGCCTTAGAAGGGAAGTGTGATCGGATTCTCTTGGTTGGCTGCCCCATTGATAGCTGCTTTCATCAAAATGGAAGTCGATTTGCTCAAAGGCGAGTAAATAGAATCAATCATCTGTTAGAAGAAGCTGGTATTACCAAAAGAGTAGCTATCAGTTTTGTAACTGCCGAAAAAATCTCTGAAATAAAAAGAACTTTGGATTTGATCTCGAGTACTCCAGTCCAAGAGGAGCATAAACCATGATCATTGGTGAAAGAAAACCAATACCAGAAATCCTTGCTATGCTTGGAGATTCAAAAAAAGTCTTGGTTTTAGGATGCGGAACTTGTGTAACCGTCTGTCTCACCGGTGGTGATAAAGAAGCCAAAGAATTAGCCTCTTTATTGAGAATAAAAGGATATGAAGCCGATAGTTTAACTGTCGAACGACAATGCGAATTGGAGTTTATCCATCCTTTACGGGAAAGTATTCAGTCGGTTGATGCCGTCATTTCTCTGGCCTGCGGCATTGGTGTTCAAGCTCTTTTTGAGCTCGATTCTGAAAAAAGTATCTATCCTGGATTAAATACCACCTTCATGGGAATGCCGGTAAAACAAGGGTATTGGGAAGAACGTTGTTGGGGATGCGGGAATTGCATCATTCATCTTTTCGGTGGAACCTGCCCGATAACCCGCTGTGCTAAAAGTCTCTTAAACGGTCCTTGTGGTGGTTCAAAAGACGGGAAATGTGAAGTGAAACCTGATCGTGATTGCGCTTGGCAGTTGATTTATGATCGCCTAAAGAATCTCAATCGTTTGGATTGGTTGCTGACAATTCAACCTCCAAAAGACTGGTCAACATCCCGCTATGGTGGGCATCGTAAAATGACTCGGGAGGATATGTTGTTATGAGCTGGCTCAAACAGGTGTTGCAAAGTGGTCATTTCGCCGTCACTGCCGAAGTGGGTCCGCCCAAGGGATCCGATCCTCAGGTAATACGAAAAAAATGCGATCTGCTCAAAGGTTTTGTTGATGCAGTCAATATCACCGATAATCAGACGGCTATCGTCCGCATGTCAAGTTTTGCTAGTTGTTTGATTGCCCAGAAGCAGGAAATCGAACCGGTTATGCAAATGGTCACCCGAGACCGAAATCGCATTGCACTGCAAAGCGATTTTCTCGGGGCTTGCGCTTTAGGTATTTCAAATCTTCTCTGCCTTACCGGTGACCATCAGAGTATGGGAAACCACCCCCAATCAAAAAATGTCTACGATATTGATTCAATCCAGCTTCTACAAATCTTTAAAAATATGCGTGATCAGAAGGTATTTCAAAATGGAGAGGAAGTGAAGGGGGAAATTAATGTTTTTTTAGGTGCGGGTGAAAGCCCATACGCTGATCCTCTCGAGTTTCGTGCTCTTCGCTTAGCGAAGAAGATTGCCGCCGGAGCCGAATTTATCCAAACTCAGGCAATTTTCGATGTGGATATTTTCACCCAATGGATGGAAGAAGTGTGCTGCTTAGGACTTCATAAAAAATCATTTATTTTAGCTGGAGTTATTCCGGTCAAATCAGCGAAAGCTTTAAGGTATATGAAAAACGAAGTGCCAGGTGTTGTCATTCCTGACAATTTAATCGAGAGAATGGAAGCAGCCACTGATCAAAAGGCTGAAGGCGTTGAAGTTTGTATCGAAACCATTCAAAAAGTTGCGAAAATAGAAGGAGTATCTGGAGTCCACATTATGGCCATTGCTTGGGAAAGTATAGTTCCGGAAATCGTACAACGGTCTGGCCTATTACCACGACCGGCAAAAGGAGAGATCACTTCATCATGAAGGTTGAAAAAAAATTCGATCCTCAATTAAAATATCAAGTTGCGTCGCGACCCGGTGGAGAGGGATTAATGGCATGTTTTGCCTGTGGAGTGTGTACCGCCGGATGTCCGGTAAGTGAAGTGGAGAGCGATTTTAATCCCCGCCGAATTATTCATCAAATCTTAGTTGGAGATCGTGAGGGAATTTTAACCTCAAAGGCAATCTGGATGTGTATCGGTTGTTATACTTGCACTGCTCACTGTCCGCAAGATGTTGAATTCACCAATCTTCTGAAAGTTCTCCGGCGAATAGCGGTGGAAGAAGAATATGTTGATTCTCATTGGTTAAAAATGATTGAAGGGGTTGACCGGTATACCCAAAAGCTCCGTCGTGATTTGATTTCCCACCTCTGGGAAGAGAAGAGTATTCACTCGGTTAATGACTTCGAAAAATTCTATGAAAATGAAATCAAAAAATTGGCCTGGGTAAAGGAGAATAATAATCATGACCTTGAATAAAACCGGCCGGGTCATGGTAGTGGGAGGAGGTATAGCCGGAATCCAGTCATCTCTTGATTTGGCTAACTCCGGTTTCCATGTTTATTTAGTTGAATCGTCACCCACCATCGGAGGCCTCATGGCTCGACTCGATAAAACCTTTCCGACCAATGACTGTGCAATGTGTATTCTGTCTCCCAAATTAGTGGAATGCGGTCGTCATCTCAACATCGACATTTTATCCTATTCCGAAGTTGAGGAGATTGAAGGGCAGCCGGGACAGTTTACCGTAACCGTTCGAAAAAAAGCCAGGTATATCGATGTATCCAAGTGTACCGGATGTAGCGATTGCGTAGGGGTTTGTCCGGTCGATCGACCGAATGAATTTGAGAATTTTCTCAACACACGAAAGGCTACCTTCCGACCGTTTCCACAAGCTTTTCCCAATGCTTTTACCATTGAAAAAAAAGGAACCGCAAATTGTCAAGCTGCCTGCCCCTTGGAACAGAAAGCTCAGGGATATATCGCCCTAGTAAAAAATCAACGTTATGAAGATGCCCTTCGCACCGTACGGCTGGATAATCCCTTCCCGGCAATTTGCGGTAGAGCCTGTCATCATCCCTGCATGGAAAAGTGTCAGCGTGGTGTACTGGATGAACCCTTGGGAATACCCTCGATTAAAAGATTTTTATCTGATTATGAAACTGCTCATCAAATCAAGGTATTACCAGAACCGGAAAGCGCAAAGCCCCAAAAAGTGGCTATTGTTGGTGCCGGTCCCAGTGGATTAAGCTGTGCTTATTTTCTTGCCCTAAAAGGATATTCTGTCGAAATCTTCGAGGCTAAAGACCAACCGGGTGGAATGATGGTCTATGGAATACCCGCCTATCGACTTCCTCGGGAAGTGGTCTCTCGAGACATCGAAACCATTCTATCCCTGGGAGTTGCAATTCATTATGGAAAAAAGTGGGGTAAGGATTTTACCCTTGATCAATTATTTGAGCAAAACTTTCAAGCGGTTTATTTGGCCTGTGGAGCTTGGAAGGGGATGAAAGTTGGAGTCGATGGAGAAAATCATCCCCGAATCATGGATGGACTTTTCTATTTAGATCAAGCCAATAGCGGTGAAGAGCTCCCCCAAGCTCAAGAGATAGTTATCGTTGGAGGAGGCAATGTTGCCATCGACTGTGCCCGAACCGCTCTACGGCGTGGTGCCAAAAAGGTATCCATCTACTATCGTCGTTCCCGGGAAGAAATGCCAGCTCGAGACGAAGAAATCGAAGATGCCCAGGAAGAAGGGATTGAATTCTTCTATTGTGCCAGCCCCCGTGCTTTTGCCGAACGGGATGGTTCTCTATACATGGAAACCTTTGTCATGAGGCTCTGCGCTCCAGATGAATCAGGAAGACGAAGACCGGAAGTTATTCCAGGATCAGGATATGAAGTGGCTGCCGATCTCTTCATATTAGCTATTGGTCAGGAAGTCGACATCCCCGACGAGGGTCTGGAAAAAACTCGAAGAGGAACCATTAAAACCAATGAAAAGCTGGAAACATCCCGTCAAGATGTGTATGCCGGTGGTGATTTGGTAATGGGACCTTCTACTCTGGTTGAATCAATTGCTCATGGCAAAAGAGCTGCTCAAGTTATCGATGCGAAGTTTACTGAAAGAGAGTTTTCTGTAGAACGCCGTCGCCCAGCACCTCTTAGTATCCCCTGGAACACTATCCGAAAAAACCGGACTCATATGTCAAAAGTGCCGGTTTTGAAAAGAGTCAACGATTTTCGTGAAGTTGAATTAGGATATACTGAAAAAGAAGTCCTTGAAGAAGCCACCCGCTGTCTTTCTTGTGGGGGTTGTTCCGAATGTATGCAATGTGTTTTTTCCTGTCAACGGAACGCCATTGACCATACCATGAAAGATACCAGGGAAAAGATAGAGGTTGGTGCCATTATTTTTTCCTCAGGAGCTGAAGCCTTTAATACCACCGAGAAATATCGGGAACTTGGCTATCGGAAGTTTTCCAATGTTATCACTAGTTTGGATTTTGAAAGAATACTCAACGCTTCCGGACCATTCTCGGGCAAAGTCCAACGCCCATCAGATCGAAAAACTCCTAAAAAAATTGCCTTTGTACAATGTATTGGCTCAAGGGATCCAGAAAGAGGAAAATCCTACTGTTCCTCGGTTTGTTGTATGTATGCTATCAAAGAAGCTTTGGTTGCCAAAGAACATTTGGCTATTGAACATCATGAAGAACAGCCAGTTGAAGCTGGCTGCAGTTGCGGAACCGACTTTCCCAATGGTGAAGGAACTACCAACCAAAACCTGACCTTGGCAAGTTCATCAGAAGAATTTTCGGCCACAGTGTTTATGATCGATATGCGAGCCTATGGAAAAGATTTCGAAAAATACTATCAACGAGCGAAACGGGAAGGGATTCGGTTCATTCGGGGGAAGGTTGATCGGGTTAAGGAATTAGATAACGGTGACCTCGAAGTTGCCTTTGTTGACAATCAGGGGAACTTCCAGAAAGAAAATTTCGAGCTTTTGATTCTCTCGGTTGGACTTCAAGTTGAACCGGAAAAATTGGCTCAGCTGGAAAAATTAGGACTTTCGATTCGTCCAGAGGGTTTTCTTTCCACTGATCCCACCAATCCCATCCAAACCACCCGCCAAGGGGTTTGGGTTTGTGGTACTTTGGCTGGTCCGAAAGATATTCCTGATACGGTAATGGAAGCCAGTGCTGCCAGCTGTGATGTTGCCGGATTTCTTCATTCCGCCCGCTTTACCCAGGTAAAAGAAAAAGCCTATCCCCAACAACGAGACGTTTCCAGCGAACCGCTTCGAATCGGAGTTTTCATCTGCCGCTGCGGAATCAATATTGGTGGAGTGGTGGAAGTTCCGAAAGTGGTTGAATGGGCAAAAAGCCTTCCCGGTGTAGTCTATGCCGAGGAAAATCTCTATACTTGTTCCCAAGATACCCAAGAGCGGATTAAAGAAAAGATATTAGAACTCAACCTCAACCGGATTATCGTGGCTTCCTGTTCACCACGAACTCATGAACCGCTCTTCCGGGAAACGCTCAAAGAAGCTGGTCTCAATCCCTATCTCTTTGAAATGGCGAATATACGAGACCAGTGTTCCTGGGTTCACCAACAATCTCCTGATGATGCCACCGATAAATCACGAGATTTGGTTTCTATGGCGGTTGCTAAAGCAACGTTGTTAGAACCCCTTACCCCCATGCTTCTCCCCTTGGAGAAATCTTTATTAGTTCTCGGAGGAGGCTTAAGTGGCATGACCGCCGCTCTGGAAGCCGCTCATCAGGGATTAAAAGTTTTTTTGGTGGAAAAGGAAGCAAAATTAGGAGGAAACTTACAAGGTTTTCAGAAAAAAATCAATATAGAAGGAACTCAACTCACTGAACTATTGAATTCTATGAAAGACCAGATCACCAATCATCCCAACATTGAAGTTTATCTCAATGCCCAGGTTAAAGAGGTCAATGGATTCGTGGGTAATTTTGAAAGTACTATTTTGCAAGCTGGTGTGGAAATTCCGGTGAAGCACGGTGGAGTTATTGTCGCTACCGGTGCCCATCAATATCAGCCTCAAGAATTTCTTTATCAAAAAGATCACCGGGTTCTCACTCAAACTGAGTTAGAAAAACAAATTGATCAGGATGATTTCTCCACAGTCACATCAGTAGTAATGATCCAGTGCGTCGGTTCTCGAAGTGATGATCATCCCTGGTGCAGCAAAATATGTTGTGGCACCGCAATTAAAAATGCACTAACCATTAAAGAAAAGAGTCCAGACACCGAAGTGTATATCCTCTATCGAGACCTGAGAAGTTACGGTCTTCAGGAAAAATACTATCGGGAAGCACGAAACCGAGGTGTGGTTTTTGTTCGCTTTGAGGATGATGACCCCCCCGAAGTTGTACAGCAAGGTTCTCTTCTCCAAGTAAAGGTCAATAGTTCGGTGTTTCAGGAAAGTGTAACGCTTCCAGCTGGTTTGGTAGTGCTTAGCGCCGGGATTGTTCCTCTTGAAACCAACGTTGCCATCGGTAAAATGTTGAAGGTGCCTCTTAATCAGGATGGATTTTTCTTGGAAGCCCATGTTAAGCTACGACCGGTGGATTTTGCCACTGATGGTGTGTATGTTTGTGGTTTGGCCCATGGCCCAAAATCTGCTCTGGAAAGCATGTTGCAGGCTAAAGCTTGTGTAGCCCGAGCGATGAATATTTTAAGCAAAGATCAAATTCAATCGGAAGCCCAAATAGCCTATGTATTGAAAGAACGCTGTACAGCCTGTGGCGATTGTGAAAAAGTATGTGCCTATAAGGCAGTAAAGATTAATCAAGAAAAGAAGATAGCCGAGGTTAATGCCGCTCTTTGTAAGGGATGTGGTCTATGCAGTGCAACTTGCAAGAGTACCGCTATCAAAGTTCAGGGATTTGCTCCCGAACAGCTTATATCTGAGGTGGAATATTTATTATGATCGAATCGTCTTGGGAACCAAAAATTGTTGCTTTTCTTTGTCATTGGTGTAGCTATGCTGGAGCCGATTTAGCCGGGGTGAGTCGAATGCAATATCCTCCTAATATTCGGGTGATTCGTGTTCCCTGTTCTGGAGCTATTAATCCTCTCTATATTTTTAAAGCTCTTCGGGAAGGAGCCGATGGGGTTCTGGTTTCCGGTTGTCATCCTGGTGATTGTCATTACATCAGTGGTAATTACTATGCCCGCCGTAAGTTTTACATTCTTAAGGAACTGCTGGTCTGGGCGGGAATCGAAGCTGATCGTATCCATTTTTCCTGGGTTTCAGCTTCTGAAGGACAAAAATTCTCCGAGGTGGTCACCGAGGTCGTCAATGCTGTCAAGCCACTCGGTCCCTCTCGAAAATTAGTAAAGGAGTTTTCAACCGATGTTTGAAAGCATCCTCATAGATTTAGCCAAAAAATTACTCCGGGAAAAAACGGTTGATTTAATAATTGGTTATGGCTCCACTCATTATCCCTTTCGAACCGAACCTATCGTTATAAACCAAGAAGAGCAGGCTGATGCCTTGGTTTGGAATCCTTTTTGTGGAAATAACTTAGCCCGTTATTTGAAATATTATAAAAATACCCAGCATAAAATCGCTTTGATGGTCAAAGGTTGTGATTCACGGGCTGTTCAGGTTCTCCTAAAAGAGGATCAAATCAAAAGGGATCGACTTTATTTGATTGGGTTATCTTGCCCAGGTCTGGTCAACCGGGAAAAGCTTCAAAAGCAATTTCCTCAAGCTTCTCCTGAAGATTTCGAATGGAAAGAAACTGGTTGGTTCTACCACGGCGAGCAAATTGACCCGGAATTGTTTCTTGAGAAAACCTGCCTTCGCTGTCGATATCCCAACCCTCCTGAATATGACCAGCTTATCGGTAAACTCCAAACAACCAGTCCTTATCAGACCTATCAAAAAGATTACTTAGATCCAATCGATAACCTTTCTTCAGAAGAACGGTGGGATCGGTGGTCGAAGGAAATGAGGAAATGTATTCGTTGTTATGCCTGTCGAAACTCTTGTCCTCTCTGTTACTGTCAGGAATGTTTTGCCGATAGTACTCAACCCCAATGGGTAAGTCCGGCTCCAACTCCTTCGGATAATTTCCTTTTCCACTTAGTTCGGACTATGCATATGGCTGGACGTTGTGTTGAATGTGGTGCTTGTGAAAGAGCCTGTCCGGTTTCCATTCCCATTGCCCAACTTCCACTTAAAGTTGAGGCGATCATTCGTGAACAATTTCAATTTGAAGCCGGAACCGATCAAGAGAGCGCTGCACCTTTGCTCACTTACCGGGAAAATGATCCCGGAGACTTTGTAAAGTGAGGTAATGGCTATGAAATCCGGAAAAATTACCAAAAATGATCTCATTCAGTGGTTAAAAATCCATCAAAAAAACTTTTTAGTCACCGAAAGGGTAGCTCATCACCAACCTGAGCTTTTATGCGATCAATCAAAAGAAATAAAAAATATCAAAGAAGCCCTTTTTCTCCCCTGGGACAAGCTTTTCAATTATCATTGGGAAAATCAAAAATGGAACGTTGAGAATATCCAGCCATCAGCTTCACCCCGATTTCTGATGGCTCTTCCCTGTGAAACCCGAGCCATATATGAAGTTCTTGATCGAGTCTTTCTCCAACCATCGGAAACTGAAAGTGGATACGCGGCTCGTCGCCAAGGACTAAAAATGGTCATCGTAGGATGTGTGAATCCCGAGCCAACCTGTTTTTGTCATTTGGTAGGTGGAAATCCTTATTGGTCCCATCCTGATGCGCTCTTTATTCTTCCCTTTCACGATGAATATTATCTCGAAACCAACCTACCAGAGCAATTTGATATCATGGAAAAAGGAACCACACTGAATAAAGCTGAAAAGGAAGAAATCGAAGTTTTACGAAAACAGATGGAAGAGAAAGCCAATCAGGAGAAACTTCCTGAAGATGTCCCCCAAGGACTTTATGACCTCTTTGAAGACCAAGAATGGGAAGACTTGAGCTGGAAATGCTTGAATTGCGGAGCTTGCACTTTTCTGTGCCCAACCTGTCAATGCTTTGATATGAGTGCCGAGGGACGTTTGAAAGGTTTTCAACTCAAAACTTGGGATTCATGCATGTTTCCCAAGTTCACCCTTCATGCCTCGGGACATAATCCCCGACCTACCTTCAAAGAAAGAGTTCGACAGAGAGTACTCCATAAATTTTCCTATTTTCCTCTCCGGGAAGAAGGACTTTATGGATGTGTTGGATGTGGAAAATGCATCGAAATTTGCCCGGTGAATTGGAACATTCGGGAAGCTGTTGAAAGGATGGTAAAAAAAATTGGCAATCGATCTTGAAAACAAAAACATTTATCTTCCTCGTCTCTATCAAATCATGGAAATCATCCCGGAGACTTCCGACATCAAGACTTTTCGTCTCGACTTAGAAGGTGAAAATTCTTCCCATCTCCCTGGACAATTTGCTGAACTTTTTGTACCAGGGGTAGGAGAAGCCCCAATTTCCATCACTTCCTCTCCAACCCAAAAAGGGATACTGGAATTTAGCATTAAAAGAACTGGCTTAGTAACCTCTGCCATTCATCGTCTTAATCCCAACGATCGTTTGGGTATCCGTGGTCCTTACGGGAATACCTTTCCCCTTTCAGACCTCACCGGACAAAACCTACTCTTCATAGCCGGTGGTATCGGATTGGCACCGCTTCGTTCCTTAATAAACTACGTTTTAGATACCGAAAAACGAAATCATTTTAAAAAAGTAACCATTCTCTATGGAGCACGTTCACCACAGGATCTGGTTTTTAAATGGGAACTCAAAAAATGGCAAAATCGGGAAGACATTACCTTTTTACTCACCGTTGACCGAGGAGATGACCAATGGAAGGGTACAGTTGGCTTGGTTCCCAATGTACTTAAGGAAAACGTCCAGGTGAATCCATTAGAATGGAAGTCCATCATCTGTGGCCCTCCGATTATGATTAAATTTACCATCAAGGCGTTATTGGAAATGGGTTTCCAACCTCCTGATATTATTACCACACTGGAAATGAGAATGAAATGCGGATTGGGAAAATGTGGTCGATGCAATATCGGACCCTATTATGTTTGTAAAGATGGACCGGTTTTTACTTACCAGCAGCTCCAGAATATGCCGGAAGAGTACTGACGGAGGCAATTACATGAACTTCCAAGAAAGTATTCAAGCTCTCTACTCATTAATTAATTATGAAAAAACTGATTTTTCTTACACCGACCTCAAGCTCGATCGGATGAGAGAATTCATGACTCTCCTTGAACACCCCGATACCCATTCACCAGTGATATTGGTTGCTGGTACCAAAGGAAAGGGAAGCACCTGCTATTATTTGGAACGGATATTAGCTTCCCAACAGAAGAAATGCGGCTTGTATATTAAGCCACACCTTCTCACTTTTCGGGAACGCCTGCGGTTTAATGGAGAAATTATTCAACCTGAAGAACTTGCTCAGTTAGTAACCGATATTTTCCCAGTTATCAACCACATGGAAAAATATTCTCTTTATGGTAAGCCTACCTATTTCGAGGTTTCGGTTGCCTTGGCTTTCCAATATTTTAAAAAAAGAAAAGCTGATTATTCCATCATGGAGGTAGGGCTTGGAGGCCGTTTGGATGCAACCAATGTTGCCAATCCAATTCTCACCGTTATCACTCCGATAAGTTATGACCATACCGAAATATTAGGTGAAACCATTCCTCAAATTGCTCAAGAAAAAGCCGGTATTCTCCGTCCCTATATTCCTCTTATTTTAGGGCTTCAGGAAAAAAAATCCGCCAAGACCACTATAATGCAAGTTGTTGAAAATCTGCGGGTTCCAGTATTTCCTCTTGAAGATTATTACACCTACCGAATTCGCAGCCGAAGCGCAAATGGATCGGTTTTTGAACTGCTAGCAAAATCTGGCCGAGAGGGAATTTTTTCCTTACCGTTGTTAGGTGATCAACAGGTTGAAAATTTTCTTACTGCTTTGCTCAGCGCGGAACATTTAGGATATTTACCATCCAATCAGCAGCTCCAAAACCTTCTCAATGAAGCAGTTTGGCCGGGACGAATTCAAGTTATAGGTTCATCACCCTTAACCATTTTCGACGTGGCTCACAATCAGGCATCTTTTGCCACTTTGTGTCATACTCTGAGAGATTATTTGGGGATAAAAAAAGCCGTCTTTCTCTTAGGTTTTTTAAATGGAAAGGACTTTCCGGGAATTGCTGAAGAACTCTTTCAAATGGAATCCCGAGTGATCTTAACCACACCCTTTAATCCGAAAGCCGCCCTCCCAGCCGATATTGTTCATTTCTTTGCACCTCTTATTCCTCATCATGAAGTGATCAATGACCCCTACCAGGCTTGGGAGAAAGCTCTTCAATACGCAACTGAATTCCACTTGCCCTTAGTGGTAGCTGGATCATTTTACTTAGCAAAATTATTAAGTGATAAACTCAACGTAACCCTTTCGAAAGAGGAGGTGGAGTTATGATTATAGTCGCCGAACGAATCAATGCCACCCGGAAAGCCATCCGGGAAGCACTGGAGAAAAAAGATCAGGAATTTTTTATTCAAGAAGCTCAAAAACAGGAAAAGGCTGGTGCAGCTTTTATTGATGTCAATGCCGGCACCGAAGCCACCAAGGAAGTTGCTGATCTGAAATGGTTGGTCGAGTCTATTCAAGATGCGGTTGAAATTCCGCTATGCTTAGATTCTGCCAATGATCAAGCTTTAGAGGAAGCCCTCACCGTCTATAACAAAAAAGAGGTGATGATTAATTCATTTACCGCTGAGGAAAATCGAATCAAAGCCTTGCTTCCAATTGTGAAAAAATACGATGCTTTGGTGGTCGGGTTGGCGATGGGGGAGGGAGGAATCCCGCAATCGGTTGAAGAGCGAATGAAATTAGTAGAGACTTTAGTCAAAGCTGTTGATGAATATTCTATTCCTCGAGAGCATCTTTTTATTGACCCGCTGGTAGTGCCCATCGGTACCGATCAAAACCAAGGGAAATTGTTTTTAGAAACCCTCCAGGCAATTCCACAAACCTATCCTGGTGTGAGAACCGTCTGTGGTCTCAGTAATATTTCCTTTGGAATGCCCAATCGTCGACTCATTAATCGGTCCTTTTTAGCATTGAGTATAGGTTTTGACCTTCACGCCGCCATTATTGATCCTCTGGATGACAAGCTCATGGGAATTCTTTTTGCCAGTGAAGCCTTGATGGGTCGGGATGAATACTGCATGAATTATCTCACTGCTTTTCGAGCTGGCCGTTTAAACGAGTAAAACTTTTTAAAAACATCCTCTCTCCTGTCTCTTTCGGTCAGGAGAGAGAAAAAATTAATGATATTGAGCTGATTCACGTTTGAGTGGTAAATATTTAATCCCAATAGACGAGGGGGGCATTAATACTCATTCAGGCCATAAATCATTCCTCATTCTTTATAATCCTCTGGCAAGGAAGGGAAAAAAGGGTATAATACCTCTGAAAAGAGGTGTTTTCTATTCAATTAACCAAAGCCAAAGAATTTCGTCGTTACATTGAAGATCATTATGAATTCGGCGACTTCGCTTTGATTCGAGGTCGAGAAGAAACAGCCGAGATCGGTTTTGTATTCGCCGATGAAGATGTTAATAATTGGCCTTCTCTTTATAAAAAAGCCGAAAATATTTGTGATCATTTTGATAAAAGACTACAAGAGGAGGGACTCAAAACCGTAGCCTACTCTCGAGTAGGAAAAGACCTGGATTTTATCACTGTGTCAATTGTCATCCGTCTTCACGCCTTCCCTGAGGATCAAATCCATCGAATTGCCGATGTCATTATGAATATCCTTCGAGAAGTAAATCCCTATCATGAAAATGAAAATTAAACTATGAAGGAGGCTATCATGAAGTTCAGAGGGAAAATTGTCATTACCTTGAAACCAGGGGTTTTTGATCCACAAGGAGTAACCATTAAAAGCGCACTCCATTCCCTTGGATACCAAGAAACTGATGAGGTTAAAACTGGGAAATATTTCGAAATCAACCTTGATTCAAGCAACCTGGATACTGCTCAAAAACGTTTGGAAGAGATGTGTGACCAATTGCTGGCTAACCCGGTAATTGAAAATTTTCACTTCACCGTCGAACCCTCTGAAAACTAAGGAGCCTCCAATGAAATTTGGTATAGTCGTTTTCCCTGGTTCTAATTGCGATTATGATTGTCAACACGTTCTTTCCGTGGTTCTCAGCCAAGAAACAGAAATGCTATGGCATGAAAGCCATGACCTTAAGGAGTGCGATTGTATTGTCCTTCCTGGAGGGTTTAGCTATGGAGATTACTTGCGTACTGGTGCTGTCGCCCGTTTTTCACCGGTCATGGAATCAATTCGGAATTTTATCGAAGAGGGAGGATTAGTCGTCGGGATCTGTAATGGATTTCAAATCTTAGTCGAAAGTCAACTCCTTCCAGGTGCCTTGCTTCCCAACCAGAAGGGACATTTCATATGTCGTCATGTTCACCTGCGAGTTGAAAATACCGATACGCCTTTTACCCGGCTCTTTTACCCGGGAGAAGTCATCTCAATTCCTATCGCTCATCATCAGGGAAATTACTTTATTCCTCATTCTTCTTTATCCAATCTTCAAAAAAATCGTCAAATCATTTTTCGTTATTGTGATATTGACGGTCAAATCAATCATGCAACCAACCCGAATGGATCGATTGACTCAATTGCCGGGATAATTTCTTCTTCCCAAAATGTTCTGGGAATGATGCCACATCCCGAAAGGTCATCAGAAGCAGTATTGGGTTCTCAGGACGGAAAAAGAATATTTCTCTCGATTATCCAATGGTGGGAGGAAAAACATCATGCAAAATAACGAACAAATCCAGGTAGCCCGTGAGTTAGGGCTCCGCGACGAAGAATACCAAAGGATACTTGACATATTGCAAAGACCACCAACTCCAACGGAACTGGCCATGTTTTCCGTCGAATGGTCAGAACACTGTGGCTACCCGCATTCTCGCCGTTGGTTTGAACTCTTCCCACGGGAAGGAAAATTTCCGGTTCTGGTCGGTGAAGATGCCGGAGGTATTGTTTATCAAGGACAGGCAGTGGTATTTAAGATGGAAAGTCATAATCATCCCTCCCAGGTCGAGCCCCGCCAAGGAGCAGCTACTGGTATTGGAGGAATCATTCGTGATATTTTTGGGAGCGGTGCACGCCCCATAGCTTGCCTTGATTCTCTCCATTTCGGTCCTTTAGATAACGCTCGTTCAAATTTTATTTTTAAAGGTGTAGTAGACGGAATTGCTTTTTATGGGAATTGCGTTGGTGTTCCAACCGTAGCTGGCGAACTATATTTTCATCCTTCTTATCAGGGCAACTGCCTAGTTAACGTCATGAGTATTGGAATAGCCTCACAAGATCGATTGGCAAAATCCTGGGCCAAAGGGAAGGGAAATCTTATTATCTATGCTGGGAACCGAACCGGACGGGATGGTATAGGAGGGTGTAGTATTTTAGCTTCTCAGGAATTCAGCGAACAAGATGAGAAACGCCCCAGCGTACAAATTGGTGATCCCTTTACTGAAAAATGCCTGATTGAAGCAACTATGGAAGCTCTTGCCACTGGATTCTTAGTTGGAATCAAGGATATGGGTGCCGCTGGTTTGACTTGCTCTTCCAGTGAAATGGCTGCTGCCGGTAAAAGTGGGGTTAAAATCTATCTGGATCGTATTCCGGTTCGTGAAGAAGCCATGGAACCCTGGGAAATCATGATGTCTGAGTCTCAAGAACGCATGCTTCTCTGTGTAAAAAGAGGTTACGAGGATTCAGTGCTTCAAATTTTTCATAAATGGGGCTTGGAAGCGGTGGTTGTAGGAGAGGTAGTCGATGGAGACAATATCACCATTGAGTTCAATGGGAAGATGGTTGCTGATATTCCCGCTCAAGAATTAACTAAACCACCGGTTTATACTCCCCCCGCCGAAAAGCCAGCTTATCTTGAAAGGATAAATCATTATGACTGGAATGATCTTCCTCTGCCCAATAATTGGAACGAAATATTACTCAAATTAATGGCTTCTCCCAACCTCTGTTCTCGTCATTCGGTTTTTGAACAATACGATCACATGGTTCAAATTAATACCTCAATGCTGCCTGGAACTGGAACGGTTATCCTCCGTGTTAAAAATCTTCCTTGGGGGATTGCTGTTACCACTGATTGTAATCCAGTATTTTGCTACCTCGATCCTTATCGGGGCTCTCAAATTGCGGTTGCTGAAGCAGCTCGTAACTTGGCTGCCTGTGGAGCTCAACCAGCCGGTATAACCGATTGTTTGAATTTTGGGAATCCGCAGAAGCCCGATCGTTATTGGCAATTTATTGAGGCAATTAAGGGAATAAGCGATGCCTGCAAATTTTTTGACCTTCCGGTTGTGAGCGGCAATGTTTCTTTTTACAATGAAAGTCCAACTGGTCCTATCCATCCCACTCCAACCATCGGCATGATTGGTATTATCGAAGACGTTCAAAAAGCGGTAAATGCAGCCTTTAAAGATTTTGATGACGTGATCGTTTTATTGGGTGAAACCCGCAATGAAATAGGCGGGAGTGAATATTTACGTGTGATTCACCAGCAAGAATTTGGACCGGCTCCACAAATTGATTTATCGGCTGAAAAAAATCTTCAAGAATTTTTAATCGATGCAGTTCGACAAGGGTTAGTTCAATCATCTTCTGATCTAAGCGAAGGCGGATTGGCTTGTGCTCTCGGCGAAGGGTGCATCTGTGGTCAGGAGAAGAAAGGATGCCTGATTGACATCGGAAATTTACCCAATATCCGCTTGGATGCTCTTTTGTTTGGAGAAAGCTGTGGGCGAGCTCTAATTACCTGTAAACCGGAAAATTTTGCTACACTGGAAAAGCTGGCTCGGACGAAAACTATTCCTTTTTTTGTTATTGGCAAAGTTACCAGGGAAAGCCTAAACATTTATAATAATCAGCAATCACTGATTTCAGTTTCTATAGAGGATTTGTGGAAAGCCTGGTACCGTACTTTGTAGTTTTTATAGGAGTTTGATTTATCATACCCACCAATGGATTTACAATATAAACATCCATACTGGAAACTGGTACCAGATAAGGATGAAAATACTCATCCAGGAATCGTTTCCCCCTTTAGCAAAGGAAGTTAGGGGGTTTGAAATAATTGGGAAAAAACAAATCCTTCTCAATCTTCTTTTATCTAAAAAGAAAGGAATAAAAGAGATTGAATTCATGAGATTGCCATGTCACTTCGTTCCTCGCAATGACGATTCAGAGTTCCTTCTCCCTTGATGGGAGAAGGTGATGATGAGGATGAAATTTGTACTATTCACCTCTCACCAAGTTTAAAGAAGAGTTTTCGGGGCTTCAGAAAACCAAGATATCGGATGGCGGATTAATAAATCATGACCATCTTTAAATGGAGGAATCTATGACCGGAGAGAAATGCGGAATTTTTGCCGCCTATGGAGTAAAAAATGCTGCTGAATTAATATTTCATGGATTGTATTCCCTTCAGCACCGAGGTCAGGAAAGTGCTGGAATGGTCATTTCTGACCAACATGGTGTTAGAGAACACAAAGGAATGGGGCTGGTTTCAGAAGTTTTTCAAGGAGATATACTAAAAAAGCTAACCGGTTCTATTGGACTCGGGCATGTTCGTTATTCCACCACTGGCTCTTCATCCTTGAGAAACATCCAGCCTTTTATAGGAGACTGTCGTTTTGGCAATGTCTCTATAGCGCATAACGGAAATCTTGCTAATACCAATTCTCTATGGAAAAAAATAGGTCACCAGGGGGCTGTTCTTCAATCAACCATGGATACTGAAATGATCCTCCACTTGATTGCCCAAAGTTCTTTCGATGGATTTGAAGATGCGGTGAAAGAAGCACTTTGGGAAATCCGAGGAGCTTTTTCCTTGGGAATAATGAGTGAAAAAAATATCATTGCCATCCGCGATCCATGGGGTTTTCGACCTTTGGCTTTAGGAAAGCTAGATGGAGGCTACCTGATTAGTTCGGAAAGTTGTGCTTTTGATATCATTGGAGCTCAATTCATTCGAGAAATCGAACCAGGTGAGATGCTGATAATTGACGAAAACGGTCCAAGATCAGTTTTTTATGCCCATTCTCATCGAA
>Ga0334890_1000893_pt1 | contig 46458 bp, 37 predicted proteins | sample GraSluR1_MG_3_FD_207220 | JGI IMG/M metagenome (GOLD analysis project Ga0334890, IMG submission 207220) | Sludge microbial communities from methane-producing bioreactor in Wageningen University, Netherlands - Granular Sludge_31_08-R1 | ecosystem: Engineered > Bioreactor > Anaerobic >... | reverse complement strand
GGACCCGACCCGGTTCTTCGGCGACGCTGGCCCTGCGGATCACTTGGCTCAACGGCGAATGGGACCGCTTCTGGCAGAACCGCCCCATGGCCGCCTAGAATCTACCTACAAACGTGCAGTGCACCCCGGGGTGGAAGCTGAGGCCCCGCTCTCGGCCCGGCAAGATCCTCTGGAATTTTGAACCGGTTCATGCTTGACGCGTAGAGCCTCATGTCTTATATTACGTTATATGGCGAAACATAGGAGTATAAAATGAAGGACGTTCTGGAGATGGCCAAGGCGATGGCCGACGGGAACCGGCTGCGGGCGCTGATGGCGCTGGCGGATGGGGAGTTGTGCGTCTGCCAGATCATTGAGATGCTGGGTCTGGCGCCGTCAACGGTCTCGAAGCACCTGTCGATTCTGCACCAGGCCGGGCTGGTCGAGGCCCGCAAGGAGGGGCGGTGGATGTACTATCGCCCCACAGGACGGGACGGCTCGAAAGCGGCCAGGGAGGCCATCGCCTGGCTGCGGCGGAACCTCGCCGAGAGTCGGCAGGTTGTCGAGGACGCCAGGAAACTCAAGAAGATCCTGTGCATCGATCGGGAGGAACTATGCAGGAAGCAGAACAGAAGCTGAAGGTGTTGTTCCTGTGTACGGGCAACTCCTGCCGGAGTCAGATGGCCGAAGGCTGGGCCCGGCGCCTCAAGGGCGACGTGATCGAAGCGTATTCGGCGGGCATCGAAACGCACGGACTCAATCCGCATGCCGTCCAGGTCATGGCCGAGGCGGGTGTGGATATCTCGAACCATCGCTCGAAACACTTGGATGAGGTCAAGCATATCCCGTTCGACTACGCAGTGACCGTCTGCGACCACGCCCACGAGTCGTGCCCGCTGTTTCCCGACCGGACCAAGGTTGTCCACGTTGGCTTCGACGACCCGCCGCGCTTGGCCAGTGCCGCAAAGACCGAAGAAGAGGCACTGAATTGCTACCGCCGAGTCCGCGATGAGATTCGAGCGTTCATCGAAGGACTGCCTGAGACGCTCATCGAGAAGGAATCTGACCATGGCTGAGAAGACCGACCCGCAAGGCAAGAGCCTGAACGTCTTTGAAAAGTACCTGACGGTCTGGGTCGCGTTGTGCATCGTCGGGGGGATTGTGCTGGGCAAGGTCGCGCCGGGTGTGGCGCAGTCGCTTGACGGCATGGCCATCTACGTCGGCGGGGCGCCGGTGGTGTCGATCCCCATCGCGATCTGCCTGTTCTTTATGATGTACCCGATCATGGTGAAGATCGACTTCGCCGAGGTCGTCAAGGCGGGCAAGAGCCCCAGGCCGGTGCTGCTGACGCTGATCGTCAACTGGGCCGTCAAGCCTTTCACCATGTTCGCCATCGCCACGTTCTTTTTGGGCTACGTCTTTCGCGGGATGATCCCCGGCACGGAGATCGTCAAGGACGGCACCGAGGTCGAGTTGTGGCGTTCGTACATCTCCGGAGCCATTCTGCTCGGGATCGCGCCCTGTACGGCGATGGTGCTGATGTGGGGCTATCTGGCCCGAGGCAACCAGGGACACACGCTGGTGATGGTCGCGATCAATTCGCTGACGATGCTGGTGCTCTACGGCCTCCTGGGCGGCTGGCTGCTCGGAGTCAACCAGATGCCCGTGCCGTGGCAGGCGCTGCTGCTGTCCATCGCGATCTACGTGGCGCTTCCGCTGGTGGCCGGTTATTTCTCGCGCAAGTGGATCATCCAGGCCAAGGGCCAGGTGTGGTTCCAGGCCAAATTCCTGCACGTGCTGACGCCGGTGTCGATCATCGCTTTGCTGGCGACGCTGGTGCTTCTGTTCAGCTTCAAGGGCGAGACGATCGTCGCCAACCCACTGACGATCCTGTGGATCGCGATCCCGCTGTTCATCCAGACGGTGCTGATCTTCGCCATCACCTATGCCTTGGCCAGACTGCTCAAGTTCAGCTATGAGGACGCAGCCCCCTCGGCGATGATCGGCGCGTCGAACCACTTCGAGGTCGCCATCGCCACGGCGACCATGCTCTACGGTCTGTCCAGCGGGGCAGCCCTGGCCACCGTCGTCGGCGTCCTCATCGAGGTCCCCGTTATGCTCATGCTGGTCAAGGTCTGCCTGCGGACCAAGGGATGGTTCGCCTCCACGCCGATCCACGACAACCAGAGCGATGCGCCCGTTGCCGTGACCGGCTGAACTCGCAGGGTCGGCCGATCCACAGGTCTATGATTCGGGTTCGTCTTCCGGCTTGGTTTCGAGAAGCCTCTCGAAAACGCGGATATCCTTGGGGATGTGTACGGTGACGTACTCGCCCGTTTCGAGCTGGGTGTACGAGTGGTCGAGAAGACCGTCGAAGAGAATGGTGTCGTCGGGCCCCATCCGATAGGTCTTGTCCTCGATCCGCAACTCCACGCGGCCGCTCAGCACATAACAGAATTCCTGAACGTCTTCGTGCAGTCCCATCACGTGAACGTGGTCGCCCTCTTCGGCAATGACGCGAATGAGTTTGCCCTTGTCGTAGCGGGCGACCCGGCATTTCTCCAGGCCCTTGTCTTTTTTCGACAGATGACCACGCGGCTCTTCCTTGGCCCTCCTGCGCTGCACGAACCGACGCTCGGCCAGCCCGATCAGGTCGCTCGTGGAAATCTGCAGGGCCCCGGCCAGCGCATCGAGCGTCTTGAGCGAGGGCAACGTCTTGTTCGTCTCAACCGATTCCACGGTGGGGTACGTCAGTCCGGACCGGCTTGCCAGGACCTGCAAGGTCAGGTTCAAACGACGACGCAAGACCCGAATGATCCGGAAATCGTAAGCACTGTTCACGTCACATCCCTTCTCTGAGCGGCATCCGAGCGGCCGCTACTCTCGAAACGACTGGACGGCCGAGTCTTTATCGGACGCCCGCTCAATACATCTCCAATAAACACGGATGACGGATTTTAGTAAAGAGGTTTTCACCAGACGGCCCAGATCGGCTCCAGCAGCCCCTGGACATCAGGCCTTATCAAACCCACTTTATATCTGTTGTGACAACGACCCGGACAATCTGTACATCCACAACACAACAACGCCGGCCCAAAGCACGATAAAACGACCGCCTTGTTTGCATGGGGGTTCGGTAAGAACCAAGTCAGACCCTTTAAGGCAGGGGATGCCGCATTCTTGATTCTTGGGGGGCATCACCTTAACAGAAGAGCACAGGCGCCCCGTCTGTCCGGCCCTGGGTTCGTTCGGGACCGAACCGGCGGCGCACGGAAATCGCACACGTTCTTCACTGAAAGGCAAGACCTATGAACACCGCTGTCGAGACGCGGGCCAAGCCCGGCAAGTACCTGACGTTTGCCCTGGGGCCCGAAGAGTTTGGATTGGAGATCCTCAAAGTCCGCGAGATCATCGGCTACATGGACATCACAGCCGTCCCGCAGACCCCTGAGTACATTCGGGGCGTCATCAACCTCCGGGGACAGGTCATCCCGGTGGTCGATCTGCGCGCCAAGTTCGCCATGCAGACCGAAGAGACGACCTCGCAGACATGCATCATTGTGGTCGAAACCCGCCACGGAGAGCAGAAATTCAACACCGGTATCGTCGTCGACCGCGTGCGAGACGTGCTGGACATCGCCGCCAACCAGATTGAGGATGCGCCCAGCTTCGGCGCCAGCGTGGAAACCAGCTTCATCCTCAGCATGGCCAAGATCGCCGACTCCGTCAAAATCCTCCTCGACATCAACCGGGTCCTCGGTTCGGCCGAGCTGACGGCCTTGCGAAAAACCGCGGCGTGACATGGGGACAAGACCAATCTCAGAGATGGATGTCTGAGCGAATGCGCGTAGGGAGATACCGGCGCCAGGACCACCTGGCGCGATCGAGCCAAATTGTGTGTTATGCTTCAGGAGAATGAGAATGTTCAAGAACATGAAACTGGCAACGAAGATGGGTGTAGGTTTCGGCTTCCTGGTCGTGATCTCAGGCGTTCTGGGATACGTCGGCTGGAACGGCCTGAGCAACGTGGCAAGGAATGCCGAACTGAACCGCGGGGGCAACGAATGTCTCGACGGACTCACTGAATGCGCGGCGCTTCGCAGGGACTTTGCCATCCATGGTTTCGAGAACTACGGGACCGAGGGCAAGAACGCGGCCGAGCAATGGCATGAGGCATACAACGCCCTGATGGACCGGCTGAGACAGATGCAGAATGAACGAGGTCTCTCAGCCGCCGATCGGACCCTGGTCACTGAGGCGATCAACGGGATGCCCGCCTATCTGGCGTCGTTCGAGCACCAGAAAGAGTCGCGACAGACCCGAGACGCCGCCTTTCAAGTCTGGGCGCAAGTGGGATGGGATGTCACCCAGGAGGTCGGCAACGTGATTCGAGACGTCATCCAGCCGGCCCGCACGGAGGCCGAGCAATCCCAGGACGTCGAGGAGATGACCCGATGGGCGAACATCGCCCTCCAACTCGATGAGTCGGTCGTTCAGGAGTTCCTGCTCCTCCGGGTCAACGCCGTCTATCTGCTGGCCACCAACAGAGAGGCCCAATGGGAGGCCTATCAACAGCAACTCCACAAGGTCAGGGCCAACGTGCAGGCGTGGGCTGATCTGGTCAAGGGCAACCCCCAACTGGAGACGGTGGCCAGGAACATCGCCGGCTATGTGGACAGCTACGAGCAAAGCGGTCAGCAGTACTACAGCGGCATTGTGGCCGGTCGACGCGCCGATACGGAGATGGCCACCGCCGCTGCGACGATCGTCGATGCGATCGCGGGCCTGCAGGTCTCTCTGAGAAGGGGGATGGAGACCACCACCGCCCGCACGAATACGATCATGGCCGTGATGGCGATCTCCGGCATCGTCCTGGGCACCGTTCTGGCTGTGGCGATCACGCTGAGTATCGTCAAGCCGATCAAACGGATCATCGACTCGTTGACGACCGGTTCCGAGCAGGTGGCGGCCGCGTCGGGTCAGGTCTCTGCCGCGTCGCAATCGCTGGCTGAAGGAGCGACCGAGCAGGCGGCGGGCCTGGAAGAGACCTCTTCCAGCCTCGAAGAGATGTCCTCGATGACCAAGCAGAACGCCGACAACGCCCAGCAGGCCAATACCCTGGCCGCCGAGGCCCGCAAGGCCGCCGACACCGGCGCCGAGTCGATGGGGCGAATGAACGGCGCGATCCGAGAGATCCAGAGAAGCTCCGACGAGACCAGCAAGATCATCAAGGTCATCGATGAGATCGCGTTTCAGACCAACCTGCTGGCCCTCAATGCAGCGGTCGAGGCCGCGCGTGCCGGCGAGGCCGGCAAGGGATTTGCCGTCGTGGCCGAAGAGGTCCGCAATCTGGCGATGCGATCGGCCGAGGCCGCCAAGAACACGGCCAATATGATCGAGGAATCCGTTAAGAACGCCAACAACGGCGTGGACATTGCCACGGAAGTCGGCAAAGTCCTCGACGAGATCGTCCAGGGCATCGGCAAGACCACCGATCTGGTCAGTGAGATCGCCGCCGCCAGCCAGGAGCAGGCCCAGGGGATCGATCAGGTCAACACCGCCGTCGCCCAGATGGATAAGGTCACCCAGCAGAACGCCGCCAACGCCGAGGAAAGTGCCAGCGCTTCGGAGGAGCTCAGCAGCCAGGCCGAATCGATGAACGACATCGTCGGCGAACTGATCGCCCTGGTCGGCGGAGCCACCCGAACGACGGCGCCGCAACAGCAACACCGCAACACCAGCGGTCGCAAACTGAGCAAGACCGACCGCATATACCACAACATCGCAGGCGGAAAACCCAAGAAGCTTCAGAAGCCGTCTGCCAAATCGTCCGTCGAGAAGGCCATTCCTCTCGGCGACGATGATGAATTGGACCATTTCAACTCCTGATGGTATCACTCGTCCACGAGGCGCTTCCGGAGGGTTCGTTCCTCCGGAAGCGCCCAACGGACGGCGACCCCATGAGCCGTCGGCTCCACCAACCCGCTTTCCTCGCCGAAGACGAGCGATCGTCCCGCCGGCTCCGGGGGGGTGTGCCGTTTATGGGACACGGACCGAGACAACGTACAAGAAAAACCGGTTCATATGCACCCGGCAGCGATCCCATGCAAACGCCTCCACAACGGGCGAGTCGTTTCGCAAGACCAGGACTTATCGGACAGCGGCGATTTCCAGCACGGAATCCGGCGCTGCCCTACAGGAAATTCACTAAGTTCCCGATCCTGTTCCTGCCGAAAACCTGGGATGTCCTGCAAACGTGCCTGGGGACATGGGACCGTGGGTTGGCTTAGGCGCCCTGGATTCACGGTCGGCACGTTGGGGTTGAATCATCCGCGCAGGAACAGGAACGTATCTGCCTCGGGGACGGTCCCGTAGGCATGTTAAGGAGTCCTCACATGACAGCAACGGCATCCAAACCTCAGAACCGCAGCGCCGCGGCCCAGCAGAAGGAAGGCAAGTACCTGACGTTCGCGCTGGCCCACGAAGAGTACGGCCTGGAGATCCTCAAGGTCCGTGAGATCATCGGCTACATCGACGTGACCGCCGTGCCCCAGACGCCCCACTACGTCAAAGGCGTCATCAACCTGCGCGGCCAGGTCATTCCCGTCGTCGATCTGCGCACCAAGTTCGGCATGGAGACCACCGAAGTGACGGAAGAGACGTGCATTATTGTGGTCGAGATCGCCCATGCCGACCGCACGTTCAGCACGGGCATCGTCGTGGACCGCGTCCAGGAAGTGCTCGACATCCCCGGCCAGAGCATCGAGGAGGCCCCACAATTCGACTCTTCGGTCGACACCAGCTTCATCCTGGGAATGGGCAAGGTCGGCGACGCCGTCAAGATACTCCTCGATATCGACAAAGTGCTCGCCGGTGAGAGCCTGGACGGCTTCGGGACCGAAGGGCTGTAACGGCCGCCGATGACAGCGTGCCACCGATGGACTGTAAATGAAAGGATGTGCAGATGAGAGCAGCGCAATGGATGTGGATTTGCCTGGCCGTGCTGATGATGAGCCAGACCTGCGGCGCCGACATCGACGACCGCCTTGCTCAACTGGAAAAGGAGATCGCCGAACTGAAACAGGCCCCGGCCCCAACGTCCGGGCCGACGGCTTCCGCCGACGGCAAGAAGAAGGGGCTCTTCTCGAGTGTGGACGTGCAGTTCTATGGGTACATCAAAGCCGACGCCTCCCGCGATTCATCCCGCACGAACCCGGGCAATTTCGTGCTGTACGTCGATCGCGAAGACCAGCGTAAGAACGACGCCGAGTTCAACCTGACCGCCAACGAGACGCGTCTGGGCATGAACTTCAGCGGGCCGTCGAGCGACACGATGAAGACCTCGGGCAAGGTGGAGTTCGATTTCTTCGGAAACTATGCCGACGAGAACAAGGCCAAGATCCAGATGCGCCATGCGTATATGAACCTCGAATGGCCCGATGCGCAGCTCAGTTTCCTGGCCGGCCAGACCTGGGACGTCATCTCGCCGTTGAACCCAAGCACGTTGAACTACAGCGTGCTCTGGGTCGGCGGCAACATCGGGTACCGTCGTCCACAGGTGCGTCTGACCAAGGGCCTGTCGGTATCGGATGAGGTGAGCGTCAAACTGGAGGGCGCCCTGACCCGCACCATCGGCAGGACCGACGTGACCGGCTCGGAAACGGGCGAAGACGCCGGCGTGCCCACCGTCCAGGGACGCGTCAGCGCGACCTTCCCGTTCTTCGGTCCCAAACCGACGACGATCGGCGTCTCCGGACACAGGGGCAAGGAGGAGTACGACATCGACCCCACGGGACGCAACGTAACCATCACGAGCCAGTCGGTCAATCTCGACGTGACCCAGCCCGTCTGCAAGTGGATGACGATCAGGGCTGAGTTGTTCAGCGGCAAGAACCTCAACACCTATCTCGGCGGGATCAACCAGGGGGTCAACACGACCACGCTGCGACCGATTGACAGCCGGGGAGGCTGGATCGCCGCCAGCCTGGGACCCTGGGACAAGTGGAGCTCTGCCGTCGGATTCGGTGTCGATAGCGTCGATCGCGATGACGTTGTCGACAACAACACGGTCCGGACACGAAACTCCTGCCTGTTCGGCAACGTCCGCTACGACGTGAACGCCCGCGCCCAGGTCGGTCTCGAACTGTCTCGCTGGAACACACACTACAGGGGCCCGGGCGACGCCAGCGACACGCGCGTCCAGGCGTCGTTCATCTACAGGTTCTAAGAACCTCATGGGAAGAAGCCCGACTTCGAGCGGTTTGACATGAGTATAGACGTCAGACCCTGGTGAAAGATGTCAAGCTGACAGCCGTCCGGGGTCTCAGAACCATCATCATGGTGGTCTTCAGCCGGAACTACCCAACGGGCACGGTCTATCCACCGCATTCTTGTGAAGGGGTATATGATGTTCAAGAAGATGAAATTAGGGACCAAGATCTATGCATTGGTATTGCTGATCAACGTGTTCTTCATCGTGGCCATGATCGTTTCCGGCTCCAAGTTGATCCGGGCCATACACGAGGCTCGGAACAACTCGGCCCGTGCGGCCACCGAGGTCGGCTACGCCATACTGGACTACTACGTCGGCGAATGCAAGGATGAGAGATTGTCTCTGGAGGAGGCCCAGAGTCGCGCGTTGGACTTGCTCAAGAGCATACGGTATGAGGGCATCGAGTACTTCTGGGTCAACGACAGCACATTGCCCTATCCGACCATGATCATGCATTCGACCAATCCCGCACTGGATGGACAGACGCTCAACAATCCCTCGTACAATGTCGCTATGGGACGAAACATGAACCTGTTTCAGGCGATGGCGGAAGTCTGTCGACGCGACGGCGAGGGGTATGTTGACTATCTATGGCCCAGGCCAGGTGAAACGGTGCCGGCGCCGAAAGTCTCTTACGTGAAGCTGTTGGACGAGTGGGACTGGATTATCGGGACCGGCGTCTATGTGGATAACGTCAACGCCCAGGTTCGGGCCGTAATCATCCCCATAGGCACCGCGATTACCGTCATGGTGGCGGTGATTGTCGCGGTCACGATCCTTCTGGTCTACCGCGGGATCACCAAACCGATCAATCGCATCATTGGTGGCCTGACGGAGGGGGCCGAGCAGGTGGCAGCAGCATCGGGCCAGGTGTCTTCGGCATCGCAATCGCTGGCCGAGGGCGCGACCGAGCAGGCCGCCGGACTCGAGGAGACCTCGTCCAGCCTTGAAGAGATGTCCTCGATGACCAAACAAAACGCCGCCAACGCCCAGCAGGCCAACCTGCTGAGCTCCGAGGCCCGCAAGTCCGCCGATACGGGCACCGAAGCCATGGGCCGCATGAACGAGGCCATCAAGCAGATCCAGAAGAGCTCCGACGAAACCGCGAACATCATCAAGGTCATCGACGAGATCGCCTTCCAGACCAACCTGCTGGCACTGAACGCCGCGGTCGAGGCCGCCCGCGCCGGTGAGGCCGGCAAGGGCTTCGCCGTCGTCGCCGAGGAGGTCCGCAACCTGGCGATGCGTTCGGCCGAGGCCGCCAAGAACACCGCCAACATGATCCAGGGGTCGGTCAAGAACGCCAATAACGGCGTCGACATCGCCGACGAGGTCAGCAAGGTGCTCGGCGAAATCGTCAGCAACGTCAGCAAAGCCACCGACCTGGTCAGCGAGATCGCCGCTGCCAGCCAGGAGCAGGCACAGGGGATCGACCAGGTCAATACCGCCGTCGCTCAGATGGACAAAGTGACGCAACAGAACGCTGCAAACGCCGAGGAAAGCGCCAGTGCATCCGAGCAACTCAGCGCCCAGGCTGAAACGATGAATGAGATGGTCGGTGAACTGGCCGCATTGATTGGGGGTGCCGGCCGACAGAGAATCGATCGACACCATGCATCGCAGCCACGGCGGGCCCTCCAGCCCTCCGATCGGGTGTATCACCATATCGCCGGGGCGGCCAAAGGCATGAAGGCTCCGGCCGGCGCGCCCAAGCCAAGCAAAGTGCACGCCGAGCGGAACATCCCGCTGGATGACGAATTCGACCAATTCAACTCCTGACACGAAGCTCCATCGCACGTGCTTTCGGGTGAACTCCCCGGAGTTCACCCGGAAGCGCCACGCGACTGAACCAGCCAGCCCCTTCCGCAGCCGATTCTGCACCCAATCATCGTACAGGCTTGCCACACACGCACGACTCGGTTGAACTCTTCGCCCAGGCATCCGCCAGAACGTGACTGCGCCGCCCCGACTGGGAACGGCGACAATTTCGTCGTGATGAGCTTTTCTGTATTGACAGGATAGGCGGGACGGCGTATGTATGAGGACACGCTCTTTGTGAAAGTGCATCGTTCGGCTGCAGGTCCCAGGACGTCGGTCCTGGGATAGTCAAACGGGAACGCGGTGAAAATCCGCGACGGTCGCGCCGCTGTGAGCGCCCGCTCCGATGGAAGCATCGGAAATCCAAGAGGCCGGTATCCACTGTCCGCTGCATGCGGGTGGGAAGGAGCCTCGAGGTAGGACGCAAGTCAGAAGACCTGCCTGGAGTCGATCGCACATTGTGGGTGTTCTCGCGATATGGAACGCACGTGTGAAGGCGCAGTCGGGGTCTGGGGTGTCGATCCGGGATCCTACGCAGTCATCGAACCGTCGTTCCGCTTTGCGGGAACGGCGGTTTTTTTTATGCGCCCTCGCGACAAGGGCCGGCAAATGCGAAAGGAGGTTGGGATGGATCAGGGGTCACCATTCAGCACATGCAGGATGGGCTTGAGCCCATGCGGGCCCGAAGGGCCGAAGCAGCAAAACGAAAACCGGAGGATACAGATGAAACGTATGCAGTTCTTGGGATTGGGCCTGCTTCTGGCGGTCATCACGGCGGCGGCGGCAGCGCCCGTGGAGGTCGGTACGGGCGTGAACGAGGCGTGCGTGTATATTGAATGGGCCGATGGTTTCCGCATCGAATATCGGGTGCGTTTCGGCCTGACCGAGGCCGAGACGACTACCGGTCTCGGTCTGCTGGACATCATCGAGGCCGAGACGGACCTGGTCACCGTGCGAGCCGACTACGGCTGGGGCGTCGCCGTCGATGGGATCGCCTACCAGGACCACAACGACGTCGGCTACGGCGGAGGCGAGTTGTGGTGGCACTACTGGACCGACGAGGCCCGCAGCCGCGAGGGCTGGATCTCGCCCTGGACCGGGGCCGCCGACCGGATCGTCCGCCACGGCAGCGCCGACGGCTGGATCTACGGCCACGGCGACGCGCCGAAACCGACGTGGGAAGTCCCCTTCCTGGCCGGATATCGAGGGTACGTCTACGACCCCAACGACTTCGCCACAGTCGTGATCGACTACCAGCCCGTCGGCATGATGAGCGACTGGCTCAGCGGTATCGCCTTCGACGACCCGAACACGGCCCTCGGCCGGCCCACCGTGGACACGACCGGCGACGACTGGTCGATCCCGTTAGAGACCGCCGCGCCGGTCGTGCCCGTCTACCCCGCCTTCCGCCACTTCGAATTGACCTTCCTCGGTGAGGGAGGGTCGATCACGCTGGCCTTCAACCGCCCGGTGCGCGACAACCCGAACAACCCGTACGGCATCGACTTCATCGTCTTCGGCAATGCCCCTCAGGCCCTGGCCGCCGGCCAGAGCTGGAACAACGGCGATCCGACCGAGGTCTTCGTCGGCGATTATGGCGGCAGCGAGCCCGGCATCGTCTCCGTCAGCCAGGACGGCGTGACATGGTACAGCTTCACCAACGACCCCAATTTCATGGCCGGCCATCCCAACTTCATCAAGCTGCCGGCCGATGCCGAGGATGGTCCGTTCTGCGATGGGTTCGCCCCGACGTTGGGCCGCGTGTACGATCCGTGCAACGCCGATACGTCCATCGGCGAATGGAACCGGTGGTGGGCCGAGCCGACCAACCCCACACTGCCGCTCGATCCAAACCTGTCCTACGAGGCGCTGGCCGGCCGCTCGGTGGCCCGCGTGGGACAGATCTACGGCGATTCGGCCGGCGGGACCGGCTACGACATCGCCCGGCTCGATCTGCCCGTCGATCCCGAGACGCAGCTCAAGTGGTTCCAATACGTGCGCATCGACGACGCTCCCGGAGGCGGCGCGCCCGAGATCGATGCGGTCGCCGCCGTGAGCAGTCCGGGTGACGAAAAGCACCCCCAGCCCGTAGGTGACGTCAATGGGGATTGGCGCGTGGACGCCGAGGATGTGGCGATCGTCATCGAGTTGCTGGGTGTTGTGATTGACAGTCCCGACGATCCGGCCGCCGTGGCCGATCTGGACGGCAACAGGATCGTGGATGAGGCCGACCTTGAGATCGTCCTTGCGAACCTGGGCACGATCGGCTGGGGACCTCCGGCCGAGTTCTCGCATGACGATGATTGAATCGAACGCCTCCGGCGGGCCGGTGCCGATGCACCGGTCCGCTGGAAACGACAGAAGAACCCGAACGGAAACCCATGCGTAGAGATCGAAACACGGACGCCTTCAGTCTCGTCGAGACACTAACGGTCGTATCGACAACAGCGCTGCTGATCGGCCTCTTACTGCCTTCACTGCAAAGCGCCCGACAGCAGGCACAGAGGACGCTGTGCCTGAGCCAGCTTCGGCAGATGGCGATCGCGGCTCAGAGCTACAGCAGCGTCTATGACGGACACTATCCGACTGCCTATTACAACCGCCGTGAGGGCACGGTCCCGTATTTCTACGCGTGGGACTTCACGACCTGGAAAGACTGGTCCGATGCGACGAACCCGAATCGCGTTCAGCCGGGCCTGCTGTGGATGGGCCAGACCATCGAGAAGATCCAACAGTGTCCGGCCTTCCGCGGCCTCGACAACTCGCTGGCGGATCCTCACACGGGATACAACTACAACACCAGCTACATCGGGCTCAATGACCTTCTGGCCCCGCCGAATTCTGCGCGGACAGATGAGGTGCGCCGTCCGTCGAAGACCGTCCTGTTCGGCGACGGTCAATGCACCGACGACGGCGCCAACAAGTACATGCGAGCCCCGTTCTCGCATCCGGGCGACACCCTGCTGCCCGATTCGGCGCGGCACGCCGGCGCTCAGGGCTACCGCCATCTGGGCCGGACCAACGTCGCCTTCTGCGACGGGCACGCCCGGCCATGGCGACCGATCCACACCGAAACCGATCCGGCCGCCAAGCAGATACTGGACAGCCACAACGCCACAAGCGACGTTCAGATCGGTTTCCTGTCGGCAAACAACGACATCTATGATTTGAAATAGCCGCCCCCGCGAGCCTATAATGGTCGTCATGCGGTCGGCGAAAATCCATCTCGCTCTCGGTCGAGCCAAACGAGCCGGCATCCTGATCTGGCAAGGGGTCAATCAGGTGCTCTGGCCGCCGGTCTGCCTGTGCTGTGGCCGCGAGGCCGGGCCCGACAACAGCGGGCTGTGCTCGGCCTGCTGGGACCAGCTCCTGGCCTGTACCGCCGGCGAACACTGCCCGCGATGCGGGCGGGATGCGAGCCGCTACGGGCTCGTAGAGGGGGCCTGTCCAGCCTGCCAGGCGACGGACGTGCAGTTCGACGGGATCGCCCGCGCGGGCATCTACACCGAGACACTCCGGCAGATCATCCTGGCGTTCAAGCACGACCGAACCGAGCTCGAGGCCCTGCTCGGCTCGCTGGCGGATTCCGCTTTTCAGGGAAGCGGCTTCTACGACAAGATCGACCTGCTCGTCCCGGTCCCGTTGCACTGGACCCGTCGACTGGTCCGGGGCTACAATCAATCGCATCGAATCGCCAAGCGGTTGCACCATCCGACCGCGCGGATCGATATGGACCTCGTTCGCATCCGCCGGACCAAGGCTCAGCCCATCGCGGCTACACCCGCCGCAAGGGAACGAAACGTCAAAGGCGCCTTCGCCGTCCGGCCGGACCATCGCTATGCGGGCAGGGTCGTTTGCCTCATCGATGACATTAAGACCACCGGCGCAACCCTCAACGAGTGCGCCAAGACGCTCAAGCAGGCCGGCGCCGCCCACGTCTACGCCCTGGTCCTGGCCGTCGCCGGACAGGAGACGGGCTAAACCAAGCCATCCTCTAACCATTGGGACGTGCTGTGAAAGGAAGGACATGCTGAACGCTATAACACTGACCGCTGTAACGATGCTCCTCGCCGCACCGCCCCACTACGCCGGGACCCTCGACACCGATTGGCTCGTGACACGCGTGACGACGCCGGCGACCGTCCGAATGAGCGACGACGGCAAGGAGCTGGTTCTCTCCAACGGGCTCGTCGCCCGGCGGTTTCGCCTGCATCCCAATGCCGCGACGGTGGCGTTCGACAACCTCATGACGGGCGAGTCGATGCTGCGGGGCGTCAAACCGGAGGCCCGAGTGACAATCGACGGCCGTTCCTTCGACGTCGGTGGCCTGAAAGGACAACCGAACTATGCCTACCTGCTCGAGGAGTGGAAGGACGATTTGACGGCCGATCCGAACGCGTTCGTCTTCGTCGGCTATGAGGTGGGCAAGACGCAGCCCCGCTTCGCCTGGAAGCGGGTGCGCCACTGTGCCGATCTGCCCTGGCCTCCGTCCGGCGTCTTGCTGACCATGAACTACCGACCGCCCGAACGCAGCCAATCCGCACAGCCAACCGACCTGACTGTGGCGATCCACTACGAGATGTATGAAGGCATCCCCCTACTGTGCAAATGGCTGACGGTGCGCAACGGTTCGGAGAAGCCCATCCGGCTGAATCGCTTCACGAGCGAGATCCTGGCGATGGTCGAGTACGAGTCGGAAGTGGACAACTATCAGTTGTGGCGTGTCCCGAACCTCCACGTCGAGAGCGACTACGCCTTCGGCGGCATGAACGCCTCGGTGGCCAATCATACGACCCACTGGGTACCCGACCCCGAGTACCTCACCCAGGTGAACTACCTGCGGAAGAACCCGTGCCTGCTGGAGTCGCGGCCGCCGGTCGGGCCCGACGTGGACATCGCACCGGACGAGACGTTTGAATCGTTCCGCACGTTCGAGCTCGCCTTCGACAGCACCGAGCGCGAGCGCAACGGCCTGGCGGTCCGCCGCATGTATCGCACCATCGCACCGTGGGTGACGGAGAACCCGATCATGATGCACGTCCGCCGGGCCGATCCGAACTCGGTCCGGCTGGCCATCGACCAGTGCGCCGAGGTCGGATTCGAGATGGTCATCATGACCTTCGGCAGCGGGTTCAACATCGAGAGCGAAGACCCGGCGTATATGGCCCAGTTGAAGGAACTGGCCGACTACGCCCACAGCAAGGGCATCGAGATCGGCGGCTACTCGCTGCTGTCGAGCCGGAGGATCAGCGACGAGCACGACGTGATCGACGTCGCCACGGGCAAGCCCGGCGGGGCCACCTTCGGCAACGCCCCCTGCCTCGGCAGCCGATGGGGACAGGACTACTTCCGCAAGCTGTATGCGTTCTACGAGAAGACCGGATTCAACCTGCTCGAACACGACGGCTCCTATCCGGGCGACACCTGCGCCTCGCAGAGCCATCCAGGCCATCGGGGCTACGAGGACTCGCAGTGGACCCAGTGGAAGACGATCAGCGACTTCTACAAGTGGTGCCGGGGTCGCGGCATTTATCTGAACGTCCCGGACTTCTACTATCTGACCGGCTCGACGAAGTGCGGCATGGGCTATCGCGAGACGAACTGGTCGCTGCCGCGCGCCCAGCAGATCCTCCACGGCCGGCAGAACATCTACGACGGGACCTGGACCAAGACGCCGAGCATGGGCTGGATGTTCGTGCCGCTGACGGAATACCACGGGGGCGGGCCGGCGGCGACCATCGAGCCGCTCCGCGACCACCTCGACGCCTATGAGGCGCATCTGGCCAACAACTTCGGCGCCGGCGTCCAGGCGTGCTATCGAGGCCCGCGCCTATACGACTCCGAAGAGACGAAGGCTGTGGTCAAGAAGTGGGTGGATTTCTACAAGCGATACCGTGACATTCTCGAATCCGACGTGATTCATCTGCGCCGGGCGGACGGACGGGACATCGACGGCCTGCTGCACGTCAACCCCCAAGGGAAGATCAAGGGCCTGGCGATGATCTACAATCCGCTCGACCGCCCCGTCGAACGACAGTTGAGACTGCCGCTCTACTATACGGGCTTGGCCGATACCGCCCGCATCCGTGAGAAAGAAGGCGAAGCGAAGACGTACAAGCTCGACCGGCACTACAACGTCACTGTCCCCGTTCCGATCGATGCCGCCGGCGTTACGTGGCTCCTCATCGAATAGAGGACGGCAAAGCGTCGTCGCCCCGGGCCCGCGACGTCAGAGCCTCTGGTATTTGACGATGGCGCGATAGACGCCGTTGATCCGCTTGCCTTCGACGATGGTGGGCGAGTACTTCTCGTTGCGCGGCTGGAGGCGGATCTGGTCGCCGGTCTCGAAGAAGACCCGCTTGAACGTCGTCTCGTGAGGCAGCGTGAAGCGGACGAAGCAGTCGTCGCCGTTGTGGACCTCGGCGGCGGGCGAGAAGATCACGATGTCGCCCTCGACGAACTTCGGCTCCATCGAGTCGCCCACGACCCGCACGGCGAAGGCGTTCGGATCGTGCAGGTCGGGGCAGCGAACGTAATCGTCCGCCACGCCGACAGGATAATCCAGATCGTTAAACTCGGCAGGGTAGCCGGCGGTGACCTTGTTGATGATCGGGACGAGCCGCCCGGCGGCGAGCGTCCGCTTGCCCTCCTCCACGTTCAGGCGGTTGCGGGTCAGAAGCGCCTTGACCTCCCGGCCGCCCTGCTTCTTGGCGGCCAGCTTCTTGAGGAACTGCCGGAGTTTCTGGTTCTCGGCCTCCCGCGATTCGTATTCCTCGCGAACATCCGACGGCATGCGTTCCAGATGGGCGATGTGCAGCAGCAGACCCGACTCGAACTTGAGCGTGCGTTCGAGCTTGGTCAGCAACTCGTCGCTGGGCGGATTCTTGACCTTGCCCGTCTCGATCGTGGACAGGTAGGGCTTGGAAAACCCCACACGGTTGCTCACCTCGTCGAGGGTCATGTTCAACTGCTCACGCTTCTGTCGGATGATCTGCCCGAGAGACATAATCGCTCCCCAATCCGGCCCGAAGGCCTACTTCACTTCCACCAGTTCGTATTCCGCACCGCCCAGCCCGATCCGCACGGCGTGTTCGATCTGGTAATGCCAGTCCAGCCGGGCATTGCCGATCAGCTTGGGCACGCCGCGCCCGCCCCGGCTCTCCACCAGGTCGATGGACGCCTTGTCCACCGCCACCGGATCGGTCGAGGCCAGGATGCCGATATCCTCGACTATCTTAGGCATGTTCGCCTGGGCGAAGCAATCGCAATCTTTAGTTACCGACATCACGAAATTGAAGAACGCCGCCCGCCCTTGCTTGCCCGCAAGCGCGCCGAGGGCATGTTCGGCAACGCTCTTCTGCAGGATCTCGTTCTCCTGTTGCCAATCGTAGACGACGGCGTCGAAGCGGCAGACCGCGACGCACTCGGCGCAGCCGATGCACTTGTCCTGGTCGATGTGGGCTTGGACGTCGTCGAGGGTGATGGCGTCGGCCGGGCAGTGCTGTCGGCATTCGCCGCAGCGGGTGCATTTGCCCTTCTTGACGTGGGGCTTGAGCGACGCGTGCTGGCGCATCTTGCCCTTGCGGCTGGCACAGCCCATCCCCAGCGTCTTGATCGTCGCGCCAACACAGGTGGCGCAATGGCCGGTGAAATGCGCGATCGACAGGATCGACTGGCACCGGACGATGTCGGCGGCGATCATCACCTCCTTGTCCAGCTCGCCTTCGATGGGCACAGCCGTCTCGGCGGTCCCGAACAGGCCGTCGGGGGCGATGAACGGGACGCCCAGCCCCTCGACGCCGAAGCCCCGCTCGGTCGCCAGAACCGTGTGGTCGATGGCGTTGTGCCGTCGGCCCGTGTACAGCGTGCTGGTGTCGGTGATGAACGGCTTGGTCTTCAGGGCCTGCAGCTCCTCGACCAGCCCTTTGAGGCACGGGGCCTTGATGTATGTGTTGTTGGTCTGCTCGCCGACGTGAACCTTCACGGCGGTGAAGTCGTTCTTCCTGAAGCAGTCCGCAAAGCCCCCGGCCCGGAACAGGGCTCGAGCCTTCTGCGAGACCGTGGCCTCGCCTTCGGCCATCGACGCCCTGATGAAATGCACCTTCGAGCTCAATTCCTGCCCTTCCCAGAATCAGCCAAGCCATGCCCGCCGGTCGGACCCATCGCAAACGCACCCCGGCCCCCGGACACAAGAGACTGGGTTTGATTGGCTTCGTTCGCAACGGCATATCCCGTTGCCATTCCTGCCATAACCACCTGCTACAACCGGCCTTACCCGCGTTCTACGGTTTCCCGAATTGGCTTTGTTTCGCACAACGGCCCCCTGCGGCAGCCACGGCCCCCCCCTGAAATTGCCTATCAACCATCTGCAGTTGTCAATTCAGTTGCGTAGCTATCATATTCACATTCCATCTCGTTCGTCAAGCCTCCTTCCCGCCAATACCGCCATTTTCTCGTCTTTCCTCTCCGCCCGACCCAGGTACGTTCAGACCAGCACCCAGCGGTTGTCGGCACTCTGGCCCTCGGCGATGTGTCATCGTTGACTGGGGTCGATTCGATCCATAGAATGCAACATCCGAATTCGTCGCCGAGCAGATGGGCGCGATTAGAGGGATTCTGGCATGGCTGAAATCGCAGCGGACGTAAGAGCGAGTGTGGATCGGTTTCTGATCGTCGTCGGCCAGCGGCTTCGGATCGATGCGGCGTATGTATATGGGTCGCAGGTGCGAGGCTCGGCGCAGCCGTGGAGCGATATCGACGTGGCCGTCGTTTCAGCGGACTTCTCGGACGATCTGTTTCAGGAGCGTCTTGCCTTAATGCAGTGGGCGGCGGCGATCGACGACCGCATCGAGCCACAGCCTTTCACACCGGAGCGATTCGGTCCCAACGATCCGCTGGCCAGCGAGATCTCCCAGAGTGGGATACGTCTCGTGTAGACGTGAGTTTCGGCCGGACGCGCCGACCGGGGGGGACCGGTCGGCGCGTCGGCCTTCTTGTCGTGTGCTTACCAGCGGTGCTGGAGTCCACCGCTGATGAGGTGGGCGGTGTCGTCCCGATTCAGCCGTGTGTCGTAGTCCACGTAAAGCCGCGTGTTGCGGTTCAGTTCCGCGCCGAGACCGACGCCAAGTACGGCACTGTCCCTGGCGATGCTCTCGTTGCGGATATTGAAGATGACCGTCGGATCGCTGGCGAAGTACGTGTTCACATCGGCCCGCGTATCGCCGAACTCATGCAGCCACCGGGCCCGGAACTGAACGGCCAGACGCTTGGTCGGGCTGTCCCGGAGCAGGTCCTTGCTCACCTTGGCGCCGAGCGAGCCGATGTAGGACTCGAAGCTCTGGCGTTTGAAGCCCAAGGCTGCGTCGCCGCCGGACTCGCGGTAGCTTTCCAGGGCCAGATAAGACCACTGGAAGGACGCCAGCGGCTGGACCAGCCAACCCTCGATGCGCTGCCAATCGAAGCCGGTCTCAAGATAGCCGCTGACCGCGTAGCCGCCGAACTCGCCTTCAAGCCGCTCGCTGGTCAGATCGACGTAGCGCTCGGTATCGTAGTCGAGGTCGGTGTACGTCAGGAGCGAATCCAGGTAGGTACGCCCGGTGTCGACACTTCCGTAAACTCCGAAGTGCATCGCCCGCAGGTCACTGTCGTCCCGCGATCGCCTGTAGTTGACGTAGGTATCGGCATAGCCTCCGGTCAGACCGATCAGCAGCGTTTCGGTGAACTGGTAGTCGAGCCCGACGCCGACGCCATAGGTCCGGTACTCGTAACCGGGAGCCTCAATGCTGTGGTCCCGCTTGCCGAAGAGGCCATAGCCTTTGGCCCAGAATCCCCAGCGGCTTTCGCTCAGATAGGGGCTTCCGTTGCCGACGGCGAAGTTGTATCCGCCCATATCGACATCGTATGAGATGCGGCTGTCCACCGTCCCGTCGGGGCCCGATGCGCCGGCCAACGGCAAGCCGTACCCATTGCCGGAAGCGATCACGGCGCTGGGATTCCGCAGCCGATTCGAGATGGTGCCCAGGAATCGAGTCGTGCCGGTCACCGCAATCGGCGCCAGCGACGGACGGCTCCGCCCGCCAAGCTGGTCGTAGTGGTCCCGCATCTCGTCGTGCGTTACGTCCAGATTCTGGAGTTGCTCGGTGATCGCATTGCCTTGTTCCTCGTCTGCGATCCGCTGCAATCCACCGGCGACCTGCCGCTGGTTGTACGTCCGCAACAGCATCGGATCGTCGAACCGCATCGCGTCGATCCACAGCCACACCGAGTCGGACTCATAGTCCAGCCCGATCTCGTTGAAATAGAAGCTCAGAAGGGTCGTATCGAGGACGTCGAATTCGCCGTCGACCGAACCGGCCTCGATGATCTCGTACTGCTGGGTCCCGACGACGGTGCCTGCCGAGCGGACCTGGACCGTCGAACCTTCGTCGATGGTCACGCTGCCGGTGACCGCGAGCTTGTCGGCCTCGGTGCCGCCGATCTGGACGTCGAACGTCGAGCCTTCATGGAAAACCACACTCCCCTGAACCGTCAGGGTCCCGATGCCGTCGTCGCCGGGGGCGATGGTGCCGTAGTTGTGGACGGTTGCCGGCACCATGGCCGAGACGGTGCCGTCGCCGGTCAGCGTACCGGTCTCCCAGATGGTCAATTCATCCGTGATCGCGCGGCCCCCGTCGTTGACGGCCAGCACACCCGTGCCCGCCGCCTGTGTGCTGCTTCCGCCGACATAGATGCTGTGGAAGACGCGCCAAAGGGAGTCGTCGCCCGTCACGGTCACGAGTCCTTCGCTGCCTTCTGCGAATCCGATGAAGCCGACGTTGCTTTCAACGTAGCCACCGTCAGAGATCGTCAATTCGCCCTGGCCCTCTTGGCCGATATACAGGCTGCTCTCTTCGATCCACTCGGAGCCTTCGCCCGTCACGGTTACCGAACCGGTGCTGCCGGCGAACCTGCCGATATAGCCGGTGTCGGGTACTCCGCTGCCGCTGAGCACCTGCCCACCATCGGCAACGGTCAACTCGCCCTCGCCCTCGAAGCCGACTGTGAGAGAATGGGCGATCTCCCACAGCGAATCGTCGCCCGTGACCAGCACCTCGCCGCGGCCGTCGGCGTACCGACCGACGACCGCCGCACTTTCGGCAGCAACGACGCCACCGGCGCTGATGGTGAGACTGCCCTGGCCCTCATCGCCGATGTACAGGTTGCCCTGCTCGATCCACTCGGAGCCTTCACCGGTTACAGTCACCGAACCGGTACTGCCGACGTGTCGCCCGATGTAGCCGGTACCGACCATGCCACCGCCACTATCCACTTGTCCGCCATTGGAGACGAGCATCTCCCCGTAGCCCTCGTAGCCCACGTTGAGTTGGCCCCAGACTTCCCATCGCGAGTCTGGGCCGGTCACCGTGACGGTGCCCTGCCCGCTCTCTGTATGGCCAAGGAAAGCGCCCTGGCTCGTCACGACTTCACCACCGGGAGCAATCTCCAATGCGCCCTCGCCGCGATAGCCGACATACAGATCGCCAGCCACCGTCCAGAGGGAGTCGGGATCGGAGACCGTCACGGTTCCCGTACTGCCTTCTTCATAGCCGACATAGCTGTTCTGGCTGACCAGATAGCCGCCGTCGAGGACATCGAGCGTACCGTCGCCGGTGTAGCCGACATAGAGCGTGGTGTCTGCCCAGATGTCCAGGAGCGAGCCGTTGCCGGTGACCGTCACGGTACCGATCCCCTGGGGCACCCCTTCCAGCTCTCCGCCGACGATGTCCGGATCGAAACCGCCGATATAAAGATCCGGCGCCGTGACATAGCCGCCGGCCGAGATCGTCAGATCACCTTCCCCGAACGCCCCCACCATCAAGGCTTGCGACACCCGCCACTCGGAGTTCAGGTCGGCGACGCTCACCGTGCCGGTACTACCGACATCGGCACCGACGACGCCGTAATCGCTCGTGACAGCACCGCCGGCGTCGATCTCCAGCGAACCTTCCCCACTGAAACCCACGTACAGGAAGTCGTCGATGTCCAGTCGCGAACCAGACCCGGTCACAGTCACCTCGCCGATGCCAAGGGCATCTCCGAAGTCGGCCAGCATATCCGGGTCGAGCGGTGCATCGGACACATCAGCGCCGCCGACGAAGACCTCGCCGGCCGCCACCTGGCCGCCGTTGGCCACGGTCAGATCCGCCCGGCCCCAGACGCCCAGGAGCATCTCCTCGGCCGACAACAGGGAGCCGGCGTCTTCGACGCTGACGCTGCCTTGCGCATCCGGCCCGGCGCCGACGACCACCATCCCGGCATCGACCTGGCCGCCGCTGGTTACATCCAGAGTCCCGTCGCCGAAGTAGCCGACATAGAGGCTGTCGGCACCCGCCACATCCAGTCGCGAGCCTTCGGTAACCCTCACCGTCCCGGAGCCATTTGGAAGCAGGTCGGGATCGTACTCGTACGTGTCTTCGTCGTCCAGAAAGAACTCAAAGGGCATCCCGCCGATGTAGACTTCATACGCGGAGACCTGGCTGCCGCCGGCGATGGTCAGTTCGCCGTCGCCGTAGACGCCGACGAACAGTTCATTCTCGATCGTCCAGGTGGCATCGTTGATATGGGCGGTACCCTCTGCGTTGCGGCCGAGACCCAGTTCGGCCCAGCCGCTGGTCACCTCGGCGCTATCCACATTCAGTTCGCCGTTGCCCCAGAAACCGATGGACAGGCCATCCGACTCCAGGCGTCCTCCGCCGGTGACGGTGACGGTCCCCTCCCCTTCCGGCAGCACCGCGTCGGGATCCAGGTAGTCGTAAATGGTCTCATACCCTTCCACTGGGCCATAACCGCCGATCTGCACCTCGTCGGCCGTCACCTCGCCGAAGTTGGAGATCAGCAACGTCCCGACCCCGGCGCCGCCGACGGACAGAGCATCGTCCATCTGCCATTGCGAGCCAGCGCCCGTAACCGTGGCGGTTCCATCGCCCTCGGCCTCAAAGCCGAGCATACCCGAGTCACTGGTCACGACGCCGGCGCCGCTGACCTCCAGCTCGCCGATGCCGCTGTAGCCGACGTACAGGTCGCCGGAGAGGTCCCAGCGCGAATCGATCCCCGTCACCTCCACCGTGCCGGTCCCATCGAGCGGATCGTCACCGAGGAAGGGGCTCATATCGACGTGCGGCCTCTCGATATCCAGACCGCCGAGGTAGGCATCGGTGCCCGTGACCTGCCCGCCACTGGTTATGGTCAGGGTCCCGTCGCCCATGATGCCAATGGCCATCGCATCGGTGTTGGTCCAGGTGCCGCCGTTGCTGACCTCGACCGTTGCCACGCTGTCGGGACCAACCCCCACGCCGCTTTCCAGGCTTTCCACGGTCGCGCCGTTGGTGATGGTCAGCGTCCCGTCGCCGAAGACCCCCACGCCGAGACTGCCTTCATTGTCCCACACCGAGCCAAGATCGCTGACGATGACCGTACCGTCGCTGCCGATGTCGTAGCCGATCGCACCAAACAAGCTGCTGACCCGGCCGCCATTGGTCACCTGGACCTCGCCTTGCCCATCGTAGCCCACAAAGACCGTCTCCGTCGCGCTCAACTCCGAGCCGGGATCCGTCACATAGACGGTGCCGTCGCTGCCGGCCAGATTGCCGACATAGACGTCATACGCCTCGACGAGACCACCGTTTTCGATGCTCAGCGCGGCCTGGCCCTCGTGGCCGACCAGCAGGTAATCATCGATCGTCCAGGCCGAACCGGGCCCGGTCACCGTCGCGGCTCCGGTACTGCCTGCCTCATCGGCCAGGATACCATAATAGCTGCTGACCGTGCCGCCATCCTCAATAGTCAGGGTGCCGACACCCCTGTAAGCAACTATTAGTTCGTCGTCAATAGTCCATGTCGAGCCAAGCCCAGTAACCGTCACGTCTGCCTCGGCCGTCTCATCGCTTGCCACGACGCCATAGTAGCTGCTGACTTGGCCAGCCTCTGCGATCGTCAGATTGCCGATCCCCGCAAGACCCACGACGAGGTGCTCGGAGTTGGCCCAAGAAGAACCAGGTCCGGTAATCGTCGCGGTACCTGTGACACCAGCATCGTACCCAAGCAAACCGTCACGGCTGAAGACCGAGCTTCCGCTGTCAACGGTCAACTCACCGTATTCATCGTCTCCGACCCAAATAGTGCCGTCGATGTTCCACGGGTCCAAACCATCATAGACCGGAACCACCTGCCCGAAGTCCGTGATGGCGGCTCGGGCGTGATTCGCACCGAGCAGGCCAAGGCCCAATAGCAGAAAGATCACGGCGATGATTCGGATACGTCCCTTCGCTTGCTTCGTCATGACTGAATCCTTTCTCACAAACTCCGATCCTTCGCTACAGAACGAATCGCCGTGCAGAAACCCCGGCGGCCCGTGGCGCTTCTGCACCCATCCTACTTCACCCCCACGCGTTCGTCACCTCTTTTTCGGAAAAATGGACTCGATGGGAAACGACCGCGCACGATCCCTCGTACGACCCGGCGTTGAACGGGTTGCCTCGATCCCTTCGCGGCCGACTCGCACCGTCGCTAAGGCACGTCACGACCCGTCGAGGCGCACCAGATGTCGAACCACTGATCGCGCGACAACGTCAGTGCAAGGGCGTCTGCCGCTTTGCGGATACGCGAGAGACGCCCGGTGCCCAGGACCGGAACGAACCGGGCCGGGTGCATGAGCACCCAGGCCAGCGCCACCTGGTCTATCGACGCCCCTCCGATGGCGCGACCGATCCGGCCCAAAACATCGCGAAGGCGTCGCGCCCGATCGGAGTCCTCACGAAACAGCCGGCCGCCCCCCATCGGAGACCACGCCATCGGTCGAATGTCCAGCCGCTGGCACAGGTCGAGACTGCCGTCGCTGTGGGGATCGAGCTGCAGAACCGAGCACTCGATCTGGTTGGTCACGAGCGGCACATCCAGCTTCGAGGCCAGCAGCTCGAATTGGGAAGGCAGGAAGTTCGAGACCCCGAAATGGCGAACCTTGCCCGAGTCCTTCAGGGCCACAAACGCCTCATTGACCTGACGCGGGTCCATCAGGGGATCGGGGCGATGAATCAGAAGCAAGTCGATGTAATCGACGCGCAGGGACTTCAGCGAGCCCTCGACCGAGGCGACGATGTGAGCGCCGCTGGTGTCATAGCACTTGATCCGATGGTCCGGGCGATTGCGAGAGACCAGCTTGATGCCGCACTTGGTCACCAACTGGACCGTCGATCGGTCGATGCCGCCGGCGGCCAGCGCCTTGCCGAACATCGACTCGCAGGTGTAGTCGCCGTAGATGTCGGCGTGGTCGAACGTCGTAATGCCCAGATCGAGACAGCCGGCGATCAGTTCACAGACTTCCGTCTCGCTCTTGTTCCAGTCCGCCAGCCGCCAGAGGCCGTGAGCGAGTCGAGAGCAACGAGGCCCATCCTGGCACAGATTGATGTGAGGCACCATGGTACGAGACTCCGAATGACGGGAGAAGGTCGATCGTCGGGAGCATCGTACAGCAAGAACGCCAGACACACAACGGCCCGCCTCGCCCCGAAGGCATTCTTCCAGGCTACGTCCCGGCAAACGTAGGCGCAGCGGAGCGCAAGCGCGCCTCGATCTCATCGGCCAGCGTCGCATACTCGCGAGCCGCCTTGCTGTCGGGCGCAAACGTGAAGATCGACTTGCCCGCATCCGGCGCCTCGACCAGGCGAATCGTCTTGTGAATGACCGTATCGAACACCAGATCCCCGAACAACTCACGCAGTTGCAGTTGGATCTTGCGCGTGTAGGTCGGCCGGTCCTCGACGAACGTCAGCAGCAGGCCCAGCGTCCGCGCCGAACAGGGATGAAACCGCTTCTTGAGCAACCGGATGGTTTCGAGCAGACGCTTGAGCCCTTCGAAGGCATAGAAGTGAACCTGCACCGGGATGATCACGTCGGAGCTGGCGACCAGGGCGTTGATCATCAGCAACCCCAGCGCGGGAGGGCAATCGATCACGCACAGGTCGTAGTGTTCGGCGACGCCGTGTAGCCATTCGCCGAGCACCAGTTCCTTGCCGACCGCGTTGACCAGTTCCAGTTCCGCCCTGGCCAGTCCCACGTTGCTCGGCGCCAGGTCGAGCCACTCGACGTCGGTGCTCACGGCCACACGGGAAACCGGAACATGCTGGCCGGCCAGCCCGTCGTAGACCGTCCTCTGAAACGAATCGGGGTCGAACCCCATACCCATGGTGGCATGGCCCTGGGGATCGAGGTCCACCAGAAGCACGCGACGGCCCGCCTTGGCAAACGCCACGGCCAGGTTGACGGCGGTGGTCGTCTTTCCACATCCGCCCTTCTGATTGACAACAGCGATCGTTTTCATGGTCCGGTCTCTATGACGTCCGGCTTCGGCCGCTGCAGCACGGCCTGCTCCCTTATCGGTCAGATCCGTGCGGCACTGAAGCCGCCTCCCGCCAAATCACCGCAACGCCACCCTCTGCCCGGCCTACGCCCGATAACACACCCACACAGATACCAGCCGTGGCAACCGAACGGTCGGGCCGATTGAGACCAAACGGAAGAGCAAGGAAGGTCACATCCGCGGACAATGCGCCGACGAACGAATGCCTCACGCGCCCGCACGGCCCAGGCTCCCCATAGTACACGCAGTCACTCTACTCAGATTAACACGCGGGGCCGTCAAAAAGCCAGATCCCAAATTAACAGAATCTGGCTTCGGAGGAGGGTGATGAAAAGCTTGTTACATGCCTTCGAAAAAGCCTTGTCTGCTCTCAATCATGTCCCTGCCTTTATCATCGTAGGAATCAACGGAAATTCTTTAGCGAAAAAGGCAAGGATGCCTAGAAAATACTTGCTTCTGCGCAAGAATCAAGAACGAAATCGAAAAACGACCACTTTTTTTGCCCGTTCTTGTCCGGCCCGACTCAAACGCCTCTTTTGCGACCCTCAATCATGTTATTTTACGCTTGCCGAGGGCGATTGGTTCTGTTATCTTTTCACGCCGGTCCTGTTACTTGTTTCGGATGGATACCCCATGAACGGTCAGATCACCATCTCCGATTTGCTGCAAGCCAAACACGACGGTCGCGCGATTGCCGCCGTAAGCTGCTACGACTACACCACCGCCCGCCAGGTCAGCCAGGCCGGCGCCGAGATGATTATCGTCGGGGACTCGGCCGCGCAACTCATGTTTGGCTTCGACTCGACGCTCCCGGCAACCATGGACATCATGGTCGCACTGACCGCGGCCGTCCGCCGAGGGGCCCCCAATGTCTATCTCGTCGCCGACATGCCCTTCCTATCTTACCAGACCGGCACCGGCGAGGCGATTCGCAATGCTGGCCGGTTCCTGGTCGAGGCAGGCGCCCAGATGGTCAAGATCGAGGCCACCGGCGCCCACCTCAATACCATCCAGGCCGTCAGCGATGCCGGAATCGCCGTGATGGCCCACATCGGCATTCGCCCCCAGCGCATCAGCACCATCGGTCGCCTTCGTGCCGAGGGCACGACGGCAGAGATCGCCTGGCAACTCGTCGACCTCGCCAGGCAGATGGTCGCCTCCGGCGCCGGTGCGCTGCTGATTGAGGGCGTGGCCGCCGAGGTTTCCCAGATTATCACCGAGCGGACAGATCGCCCCGTCATCAGTTGCGGGTCGGGCCCCGCCTGCGACGGGCAGGTCCTCGTCGCCCCGGACATCCTCGGCCTGACCGAGGGCAAGCTGCCGAAGTTCTCGAAGGCGTACGGCGACCTCGGGCCCCGCTCGGTCGAGTCTCTGCGGCGGTACGCCGACGAGGTCAAGGCCCGGCGGTTCCCCGACGACGAGCACAGCTACCATATGAAGCCGGGGGAATTGGAGCGACTCGCGACCCTGCTCGACCGCCAGAGCTGACCTCCCCCGCAGCCAACACCGCCACGCAGACACAGCGCCCGGAGAAGACGAAGTCCGTCCCTGGATCGCGAATTCTCGCCCTGCGGCTCGGGAGCATCCTGAGCAAGCGATTCAGGCCAAGGGCACACACGAGCCGACGCAAGATTCGCCACAGCACGTGTGCGCACAGGCTTGTGCAGGGTCGCATTGCAGGTAACGAGTCGGCGAAACTCGATGAAGAGCGAGTGAATGCACGCCAATACAAAGCAGAAATGGGCGATACAGGACTCGAACCTGTGACCCGCTGATTAAGAGTCAGCTGCTCTACCAACTGAGCTAATCGCCCGGGAGTTTGGTTCGGCGTCGGCCGGAAACCAAGGCAGCCGACACGTGCGTGTCAGCCGCGACGAAACCCTGAGTGTATCAGCCAAATCAGCCGCCTGCAAGGAAATTGCCGGGCAATCAGCCAAACTTTCTTCGGCCCCGCACACACTCGCGAACGGACGGTCAGCGAACCGGAACGGCATACTGGCGAGACCTGGTTAGGGACTGCCTCCCCTTGGCGACGGAGGTCTCGATGCGGCAATCAGTTGTTGCGCTGTTGCGGTCGGCGATTTCGACGGCCAGACTCACCCGATCATCACCCAGCGACGTCGTATCGAGGGAAACCGGCCCGGCCGTCGCCGGCTCGCCGCGGGCGGCCTGGTGGCGAGCCCACACCAGGCCGCTGGCCGCCAGATTGCGGTCCATCGCCTGGAGATAGGCGGCGTCGGCCTGGAAGAGCATTGTGTTGGACCCCTCGGTCAGCACGAGCATCACTACGGCGGCGAAGGCCAACAACATGATGACGTATACGAGTATGAAGCCGGAGCGTCTTGTCTCGCTCATGGGGTTTCCTCCGCCTGGGCCAAGCCGCCGATGAAGTAGACATAGGAGTTGGCCAGTCTTTCTCTGGTCTTGCCGCTGATGCGTTCGTGCAGAGAGGCGTGCAGTTCGACGGCATGTGCTTCTTCGCCCTGCTGCCAGCGCCGCCAGGCGATCACCGCATCGCGAAATCGCCAGACGCCTTCAGTTTGCGGCTCGGCCTGGTCGAGCCGCGTCCGAGTCACACCGGCCTCGTCCATTCGATAGCAAATCACGCCCTCGGACAAGGCGATCAGAAGTGTGCGGTCATCGCTTCGGACCTCGCCAGACGCGTCGGGCAGACCGACGGCCGCATCGATGTCGTGGCGAATGTGTCGGACCAGGTCCAGAACGCTGGTGTTCTCCTGTACGATGCGCGTCATGCGAGGCACATCGCGAACAGACGTCGCAAACAGCCCGCTGAAGGCAATAGCCGCGAACGGCAGGACGGTGATCACTACGAGGATCTCGACCAGTGAAAAGGCCCTTCTTCTCATGAGGAGCCCTCCTCTTGAGCCGGTTGCCCTGCCGGCGCGACATACCGCGACAGCTCAACGACCACGTGCCTGGAGCCGGCCTGTGCGCCGGCCTTGACATCGATCCGTTCGAGTCCGGCCCACTGGCCTTCTCCCGGCGCCCTCTCCAGCGAGACGGTCACTCGTGGCCAAAGCCGCTTGCACTCGTCGGCATCGATCGGGGCCCCGGTGGCGGCCACACTGTCGAGCTGGGCCATGGCTGCCGCGATGCACTGCTGACGGGCCCACTGATGGCGGTTGAAGGCGCCGAAGCCGCCCACCGATACCGTCAGCCCGGCCAACAGCAGAGCGAACAGCGACATCGCCACGATCAGCTCGGCGAGCATGAAGCCATTTGTCTGCCTGATCCTCTTTGACACGATAAGACTCCAAGTTGCACGTCACGGATAGATATTGCTTGTCATGAAACTGAGAACGGCCACTGCCGGAGAGAAGGTGGCATAGACGACAAACCCGACCGTCGCTCCGAGCAGGATGATGCCGAGGGGCCAGAGGATGAACCTCGCCAGGTTCACCCGGTAGCTGTAATTCGAGCGATAGAACGATTCGAGCGTCTCCAACACCGCCGGGGTGTGATCCGCCCCTGCGTTGCGGTCGAAGGCCCACGCCAGGGCCGAGGCCAAGCCACAACCCCGCGCCGCGGCGGCCACGTCGTCGCCCTGCTCGACGCGTCGAAGCCAGCAGGCCAGCCGCCTTCGAAAGCACTGGTTGACGTCGAGCCCGAGCGTGCTGCGAATCGCCTCGTTGATCGGGCAATCCGTCCGCATCGCCACGCGCAGCAGTTCAACCGTCTGCAACGTAGCGTTGTTGTTCTCGAACCAGTGCAGCACGGGCAGGTGCCATTTGATCCAGTCGCCGATCCGGGAGAGCCGGTACGGCTTGTCCGGACGGCGCGGACGCGTCCGGGTCCAGATCCAGATCGGCGGGATCACGAAGAAGAACAGTAGGAACAGGCCCCAGGCGATCAGGCCGTCGCGCTTGTAGACCAGTTCCTGCATGATCGCGATCAGCACGCGCGTCGAGGCGGGCAAGCGCCCCTCTGCCACCTCCTCCAGCACGGATGTGAGCTGCGGAATGACAAAGGTCATCAGGCCCAGCGTCATGATGAAGGTGATGGACAGGATGACCACAGGATAGGCAGCGTGGACGGGTTGCGGCCGCATCCGCTTGGCGGCCTGTAAGCGCAGATCGTTTTCGACAGCCTCGATCGCAGCCGGAAGCTGGCCTTTGGGCTCGGCTGCCGACAGCATCGCCAGGGCCCGACTGGGACAGCGAGGGTAGCCTCGGCGAACGGATTCGGCCAGTGGATGGCCCTGAACGAGCCACTTCTTGATCTGCTTGAGCACATGGGCGCTGCCGTCAGTTCGGCCGCTGGCGGCGCAGTCCAGCGCCATCGGCAGCGGCAGGTTCTGCCGCATGCTGCTGCCAAGAGTCGAGAAGACATACGCTGCCGTGGCCTTGCGCGTGCCGGCGCTGTAGCCGATCAGGCAGGCTACGATCCCCACGATCCCCAGCAACACGAACAGAGGGAGCACAAAACCGGCTCCAAAGGCCGCAAACGCCCCAAACAATCCGATCACGAACAGCGTGCCACCGATCGCCGCAAGGACCAGGAAGGCAAGTCGGTGGACCCATCGCTGTGGCTCGCTGTGCCGACCACCGATCGCGACCGCCACCAGCGTCACGAGGACAAGCACGGCGGCGCAGAGAGCAACCCACGCCTCATTGGTCTCGACGGCGAAGTAGCCCATTCCTAGAACGCCCAGAGGCACGGTCGCCAGGGCGAGGACCGGCCGTTTGTACCCCAGGACGGCGTACACAACCAAGAGAATGGCGATGATGGCAGGAAGTTCGAGCATTTTCGTTTCCTCAGCCGGCCGCTGACAGACTGGTGACGACCTGGATCATGGGCAGGAACATGGCGAGAATGGTGACGCCGAGAAAGCCGCCCACCACGACGAGCATCATCGGTAGCAGGACAACCTGCAGCCGTGATTGCCCGGCGCGGGCCTGGTCGGCGTACATGTCGGCCAGGCTGTGCAGGTTGTCGGGCAGTTCGTTGCGCTGGGCGCCGAGCTGGACCGAGTACAGGAACAGCCGGGGCAGCATTCCGGCGTCGTGACCGGCCTCCATGAAGTTGGCGCCTTTCTCGATCTGCGCGGCCAACCGCTCGCTGTCGAGCAGCAGCCGCTCGCTTCCAGCCGCGACGGCGCCAAGACGCAGGCACTCGGGCATGTCGCAGCCGGCCCCGACCAGAAGCGCCATCGCCTCGGCCATGCGGCTCAGCACGCTGTTGTGCCAAAGCCGGCCGATCACCGGCACGTGCAGCAGGAATCCCTCCTTGATTCGCCTGCCCACAGGAGAGGCGGACAACGCAATGAAAAGGCCGACGATGGCGGCGACGAACACAGCGACACCGGTCCAGAACGGCACGACGTTTCTGGCCAGATTGAGAACGCCCGTGGTCACCGGGTTGAGCTTGCCTCCGATCATCTCCTCGAGAACGCCTTGGAACTGCGGCACGACGTACGTGAACACCAGCGTGATGATGATCGCCGCGAGAACGAAGACGACGGCCGGATAGCTGACGGCCTCGAAGATGATCCGGCGGGTGTGCGAGGCCAGTTCGAGGTGCCGATTCAGGCTGGTGAGCATCTCGGTCAATCGGCCCGTTTCGACGCCGGCTTTCAGGATACGGCCGTAGAGCGGGGGAAAGGCCCCCTGCCGCTTTTGGAACGCCTCCTCGATACCCACGCCCGCTTCCAGATCGGCGGCAATCTCCTCGACCAGCTTGCGCATCGACTTGGAGGTGATGTCCTCGGCCAGCTCGCGCAGCCCTCTCTCCAGCGGGATGCCCGCCTTGGTGATCGAGGCCAACTGCTGGTTGAACAGCAGAAACTCGTTGCGGCCAATGGCCGTCTTGGGCGGCTCGGTCCGGCCCTTCTCGACCGAATTGACGGTCAGGCCCATCTCACGAAGGGCGGCGTCGGCCTCCTGCGAGGAGGGCGCCTCGATCGTCCCGGTCATCAGCCTGCCAGCCGCAGTCAATGCATTGTATTTGAACGTCGCCATGCTCTGGTTCCCAATCGTCCCGTCTGAAAAGACTTGAAGTCCTCTATGGCTATCCGAACGCTACGGAGCCGCCTCGTCGCTGAGACCGCATGCCCGGTCCAGTTCCGCCTGTGTCGTGACGCCGGTTTCGACCAAACGCCGACCGTCCTCCAGGATCGTCGCATGGCCCTTGGTTTGCAGCAGGGTGTCCAGCTCTTCGAGGTCGGCCTTGGCCAGAATGGCCTTGCGCAGGTCGCTGTCCAACTGGACCATCTCGGCAATCAGGACACGGCCTTTGAAGCCCGTCCCGAGGCACGCGTCGCAACCAACCGGCTCGTACCCACCCGCCGTTTGCCTCTTGCACTGCTCGCAGAGCCTGCGGACCAATCTCTGGTTGACGACAGCGGCGATGCTCGACGTAACCTGATATGGCTCGATGCCCATCTCCAGGAGCCGCAGCAGCGCCCCGGCAGGCGCGCCGCTGTGCATCGTGCTCATCAACATGTGCCCGGTCAGGCCGGCCTCGATGGCGATTCGAGCGGTCTCGGCATCGCGAATCTCGCCGATCATGAGCACCTGGGGGTCCTGTCGCAAGAGCGACCGCAGCGCCGTGGGGAAGGTCATCTGCCCGTGCGGCGTGATCGGCACCTGCGTGACCCCATCGATGCGAATCTCGACCGGGTCTTCCAGCGAGACGATACTCTTGCCCGGCAGCGTATGAATGATGTGGCGGAGGATCGCGGCCAGGGTCGTGCTCTTGCCGCTCCCGGCCGGGCCGGTCAGCAGCAGCACACCCTGGTTCTGCGCCGCGATGGCCTTCAGAGCTCTTTCGATCTGCGGCGCAAAGCCAAGCTGCTCCAGCGTCAGAAGGTCCTGCCGGCGGTAGAACAGGCGAACGACCGCCCGCTGGCCGTGGATCGTCGGAAAGATCGCCAGACGAACGTCCGAGACCTTCTCGGCCGCCGCGCCGGAGATCTCCAGACGCCCCTCCTGGGGGATGTCGTTGCGGTAGGTCAGCAGCCCGCCGAGTACCTTGAGCCGGGCGACCACGTTATCGGTCAGCGTCGCCGGGAGGCCTTCGACCGGGTTGAGCACGCCATCCAGGCGGAATTTCACGACGAGCGAGTCGGCCGTCGGCTCGAAGTGGACGTCGCTGGCCTCGGCCTGGATCGCCTGGGCGAGCAGATCGTCGACGAGGGCAACCACATCCAAACCATTGTGTTTGTGACTGTCTTGCGCGTCTGCGGCCATCGGACCCGCTCGTATCCTGGTGTTGGTGCATCCGGGCGATCCCCATCGGACGCCGGTTCTTCACCCCCTAAGACGCGGTAGAGCGTCCTGCGTTAATCGGAAGCGGTTCTTTTTGCACTTTCGATGGTTTTTGGTTAACATAGGCATGAAGCGCGCGTCTTACGGGTTGGAACCCGTGTAGCCGGGAGAACGAGTGCTTATGTTCGACAAAGCCATTCGCTGCGATCTGTTCTGGGCCGGCGACCTCTGTGAGGTCGTGGAGGCCAGCCAGCGGTGGATCCTCACCGCGATGCAGAAACACGGCCCGGAGTTGGTGACCATGCTCTGGCGGATCCTCGGCAACGAGCAGGACGTCTGCGACGCCTACCAGACGACGTTCTTGCACCTGGCCCATCGCGACGACCGGCGCAAGCCCGGGCATATCAAGGCCTATTTGTTCCGCACGGCCAGCAACGTCGCCATCACAATGTTGCGGCGGAGGGTCGCCGAGAGCCGAACGCTCTGCGGCCTGGAAGCGCAGAGCCGACACGTCGAATCGACCGAGCCGGATTTCGACGCCCGGCACCTGACCGAGAAGCTTCGGCGCTTGATCGCCGAGTTGCCCGACCCGTTGCGAAGCGTCGTCGCCCTGCGCGATCTGGGTGAGTTGCCCTACGAACAAGTCGCCCGTACCCTGCAGATATCGACAGGCACCGCCCGGGTGTATCGGTGCAAGGCCGTGCAACTGCTGGCCGCCTGGATGAATAGAGAGGAACAACCATGAAGCCGCTGAGATTTCGAGAACGGCTTTGTTTGGATTCGAAGCCGCCCGTTGGCACGTGCAAGCGCACGCGCCAATGGCTTGTCACCACCCTGAGCCGTCGACTGGGACCGGAGGCGGGCTGGGTCCGCAAGCATGTTGCCGCCTGCCCGCGTTGCCAGAAGCGCCTGGCCGCCCTGCGGAAGGTGGAGACGGCCCTTTCTCTGCTCCGATCGCAGCCACACAGTCTCGACCTGCTCGGTCGGGCCAACACGCATACGATCAAGGTGCTCGAACACGATCTGCGAAACGCCCCGAAGGCCCGAAAACTCGAACGATCACAGGCGGAGCCTTCGTTTGCAGAACGGTTCGGGCCCTACCGCCACAGCGCCGTGAACGTAGCCGCTTGCATTGCCATCGTCCTGCTGACGCGCACCGGTGTGTTCCGCTCGCTGGACAAGATGCGGACCGAGGGCGACCGGGCCGTCCGGCAATACTACGCCAGTCACATCGGCGACGACCTGGCGAGAGAACTCTTCGACGCCTGAGCGACGCCGACACCACCGGGGCCATCGGGGCCTCCTCTATCTATCCCTACACGGCTTCTGACCGCCGGTCGGGAGCCGCCCCCGAACCAGAACGCTCGCTTATCGGACTGATCCTCCTGCACATCCCAGACGGCGATCACCTCACACCGCCGGTCCCTTTGGCCCCTGTGGGATATTTTCTATAGTTTACGTGGCGGTCGTCGGAGCGTATTCATGCCCGTCGCCGGCCCTGGAACGCCTCCTGGCCGACAGCCCGAATCACGATGCCGGCCAGGCACACGGCCCCATTGAGGGAAACCGGCGGTCAAAAACCCAGGTTTTTCGTCAATCGAAGGGCGATAGAAGCCGACGAAGAGGATGAATGCGCCATGAACTGTTTGTGAATCGACGTGAACCATGCTCAAGAAGTGTGCGATACTCGGACTGGCCCTGCTGTTGATCGGAGGCCTCTCGAAGGCGTGGCTGCGAAAGCAGGCCGACGCCGAACGAGGGGAGGCCCCCGTCGCGGCGAGGGACACGCTGCAATCGGCGGACTACCTCCAGAGATACGGCCACTGGTACCACCTGAGCACGGAACAGCAGAATCGACTGGTTCTCGAACTGGACGAAGATCGCAAGAGCAAAACGCCCGAGGAGCTGATGGCCGAGCAGAAGGCGCGTCTTCGCACCGATCTGCCCAGACTGGCCGCCGACGAGATGAACCCCGGTGACATCGCCGACTATCTCTACGGACGGGGATGGGAGGACGAGGTTCTGCAATACCGCCAGCGACGGGAACAGGAGCAAATCGCCCAGACCGCGGCGGTGGTGTGCCTGTCGATCGGGGGCGCCCTGTTCGGTATCTGCCTGGTGGTCGGGGTGTTCGCGTCCCTTTCCCGCGCGTTCAAGAGCCTGGCGGCGCGTCGTACCGATCGTGGCAAAAGCATCGACTCCGAGCCAGCCGAACTAACAGACATTCTGCACGACGAGGTCAACGAAGCCGACGACGGCGACGAGGACAACAGCCTGGCGGTCTCGTTTGAGACAACCCAGGCGGTGACGGAAGAACCGGCACCCGGCTTGTCCCGCCCGTGGGGCCGATCCGACCCGACCGACCACGACGGCGGTGAACGGTTTCTGGTGCCCAGGCAGCACCGGGAACTGCCTCCCGGACGTCCGACGCTGGCCGTCACGCCCACACCGCAGGACGACGCCGTCGCCGTGCTAATGTCCGACGAGCCGTCCGGAGAACAAGAGTGGTCGCCGCAGATGGAATGGTCGACACCGACCGAGGACGAGGATACGCGTGAGGCCATGCCCCAGAAGCAGCGGTTCACGCCGAGACCCAGGGTGACCGTGCTCGGCTCGGCGGAGATTCTTTCGTCCAACTCCCCGCCCGCGGCGAGCGACGGTCCGCTGGCCGAGCAGGCCGAGGGCCTCCAGAAACAGATCGCCGAGTTCAAGGAAATGGCTCAGAGCGTGCAACAGGCGACGCGCGAACACTCGGCGCCGCTGGGCAACACGCTCAAAGAGCTGGCTCAGCAGGTTTCGGCCATCCGCGAGTACGCCGCCTGCCAGCAGAACCGGGTGGAGAAACTCCAGGACGGCTACGACTGGAGTATCGTCCGCACGTTCTGCCTGCGGGTGATTCGCTGTATCGACAATCTCGAGAACCGAATCAACCGGCTTGGCGAAGACAACGAGGGCGCCCTGCAACTCGAGGAAGTCCGGGACGAACTGCTGTTCGCCCTGGAATCCAGTGGGATCGAGCAGTTCCGTCCCGACGTCGGCAGCATGTATCGCGGACAAGAGAAGCTCGCCGAGGCCGTCAAGGAGAAGGAAGCAGCAGCGGAACCAAGCCAAGCGGGCGCCATTGCGAAAGTGGTTCGGCCCGGCTATCGATATATCACGGATGAGGACAGTTTCAAAGTCGTCAGGACGGCACAGGTGAAGTTATTCGGCTGAGTCCCTTCCCTTGCCTTTGGGCGGTTTGAGGGACTCGGTAGGACAAGGTTGCACGCAGGAGAGAATCATGGCTAACATCGTCGGCATTGATCTGGGAACGACGTTTTCCGAACTGGCGATCCTCAACGCAATCGGCAAACCGGAGATCGTTCCGAACGCGGACGGAGAGCGACTGACCCCGTCGGCCATCTTCTTCGACGAAGAGAACCCCGAGCTGATCCGCGTGGGGATCGAAGCCCTTAATTCGCGGCATCTGAACCCGGTGCGGTCCGTTCGATGGATCAAACGGCATATGGGCGAGGCCGAGTACAAGGTGCACATCGACGGCACGGACTGGACCCCGGTGGAGCTTTCGGCGTTGATCCTCAAGAAACTCAAGCAGGATGCGGAAGCCGTCCACGGCGAGATTCGTGACGCGGTGATTTCGGTCCCCGCCCACTTCGATGAGGTCCGACGCAAGGCGACGATGGACGCGGGGACTGCCGTGGGCCTGAACGTGATCGCCATCGTCAATGAGCCGGTGGCCGCCGCTCTGTACTATGCCACCACACAACAGGTTTCGGGCAAGGTGCTCGTGTACGACCTCGGTGGCGGCACGTTCGACGTCACGTTGATGAACGTCAACGGCCATCAGATGGACATCATCTGCTCCCAGGGCGACCATGCCCTCGGTGGCGTCGACTTCGACAACAAGGTCATCGAGATCCTCCAGAAGCTCTATCGCGAGAAGTTCGACACGGATCTGATTGCCTCCGAAGAAGACCGGGCCAAGTACGAAGACGAGGCCGAGGACATCAAGAAGACGCTGTCGCGGCGTCCCGTGGCGAAGAAGATCCTCTACGGCCCCGCCGGGAGCATGCGGGCCGAGATCACGCGTGAAATGCTCGAAGAGGCCATCGCCCCACTGGTGGCCCGCACCGACATGATGGTGGAGGTGGTCCTGGACGAAGCCGGCATCCAGCCATCCGATGTGAACACAGTACTTCTGGTCGGCGGTAGCACTCGGGTGCCTCTGGTGCGGACGCATCTCGAGGAGGCATTCGGCTTCCCGCCGGAGAGCGCCGTGAACGTCGATGAGTGCGTTGCGCTGGGCGCAGCGCTTCACGCCGGTCTGACCGCCGTGCGCCAGAACCCCGACGCCGTCGACGCCGGCATTCGCACCGGCCTTCAGGACATCTGCCTGACCGATGTCTGCAACCATAGCTATGGAACGATCTGCGCGCCGATCGACAAGGAAACCGGCCGCCGGGTGATCCAGAATCGGATCATCCTCAAGAAGAACACGCCGCTGCCGTGCGAGGCGACGCAGACCTTCTATACGGTTTCAGAAGGCCAGGAGAAGGTCGAGGTGACTGTAACCCAGGGTGAGGATTCGGACCCGGCATACGTCAATACGATCGCCACCCAACGGTTCGAATTGCCTCCGAACCGCCCGGCCGAGCGTCCCATCAATGTAACGTACAGTTACGATCTCAACCAGCGAATGCACTGCAAGTTCGAGGACGTCGATTCCGGCCGCGTCCTTGAGGTGGATTTCTCACTGGGTCAGGACAACGAGGTCGCCGAGAGTGAAGTGACCGAGAGCGCCAGGGAGTTGGAATCGTTCAACGTACAGTGAGTCGCGGAACGGACATCCTATGCTTAGAATCCTGATTCCAGTTGCGGCCATGATCGTGGGGGTAGCGGCCGGGGTCTTCATCGGCATGCGACGCCGAGGTCCGGCGGCCGCCAAGAACGATCGATTCCCATGGACATCGGGACTCGAATTCGTCCGCGCGTGGTTGGCGCGGATCTGCGGCCGGGTCGCAGGGATCTTGCGTTTCTCGGACCGCTTCTCATCGCATCGGTTGAATCAACAGGGGGGAAGCCCCCAACGCCCCTATCGTTGTCACGAGCCGGGCGACCTGCCGCTTGAACCGCACAGCGGCGATGACACTATCCCTCCCGCGGGCACTGGGAACGACGAACGCACCATCGCGGAAACCAAACGAAGCCGCGAGGCAGACACGTCAGATGGATCGAACGACCCTGCCGAACCGGACGGGCTGAACTGCCGCGTTCGAATTGGCAGAGAGCCGAAGGGCAGCACCTGGCAAACGGTGCTGATCGTAGATATCTCCGGTGCCATTGACGCCCCGGACGACGGACACGACGTCGACTTCAAAGCGACACTGAGCGACGTCACCGACCGCAAGGGGCCGTCCCTGCCCGCACTGGTCCGGCCCAAACAGGGGCCGATCAATCGGACGGCGCGATTCACCTACCAGACGCAAGTTGGACGGCTCTGCCATCGACACACGGCCCTGGAGGACTGGACGGCCGTGGCGCAGATCTCGCCGGAGTGGTTCGTCCTGCCGCGACAGGGACGCCGCGAACTGCGATTCGACATCTCCATCGTCTCTCGCTCGACCGGCGAGCCACTCGCAGACGGCACGTGCACCGGCGGCTTCGAGAACATCGAGATCGGGTACCTCGACATCGACGACAACATCCAACGAGCCAAGACCCTGGCCGTCGGGCTGGCCTTCAGCGTGGGTGCGGCCAACAACGCCCTGCAAGAACCCGAGATCAACGTGATCCACGGCTGGGTGCGGACCAACTTCGGTTCGGGCGACGCCTCGGAAGGGGCCCGGCTGGAACTCGAGCAGGCCCTTCGCAAGACCGCCGCCTTCTTCCATCGTGGCGGCCATCTGAACCTGGAAGAAATCTGCAAGGAGATCGTGGAGATCGCCCCGATGGTGGGTCGACTCGATATCATGGACCTGTCTCTGCGAGTGGCCGGAGCAAAGGGCCAGGTCACTGCCGCCGACCTGAACCTGCTCAAGGACCTGGCGCAGTGGCTCCAGATCGATCGCAGCCGGCTCCGCACAATGGTCGAGAAGACCCTCCCCATCAGCATGCACCAGAGCGAGGACACCGAGATGATTCTGGGTGTCACCACCGAGATGAGCAAGGACGAGGTTCGCCACCAATTGAACCGCGAATACGCCAAGTGGAGTTCGCGCGTGATCAGTTCCGATCCGTCGATCCGCAAGCAGGCGGATCAGATGTTGAACCTGATCGCCGACGCTCGAACGCAATACATCGGCGTCAGACCCTCGGCGTAGGCCGACTCGCGTCCTCCGCCGATCAGAAGATCGTATAAATGAACGGCGCGGCGCTCGTCCCGGCCAGCAGGACCACCAGCCCCAACAACAGCAGCACCACGACGATGGGCAGCAGCCACCATTTCTTGTTGTGTTTCAGGAAATGCCAGAATTCCACGACGAGGGAAGAACGCTTCTCTTGGGCAAGCCGCTCGAATCGTGCCGAGTCTCTTTCCGTCATGTCAGGGGCACCTCACAGGTCAGAACTGTTGGAAGTAGCGTTCCATCTTCTTCGTCCGGCGGTGCGGCAGCCAGTACGTGGGGGCCTTGGCGTCGAACTTCCGGCACAATGCGTCCCGCCCGATCAGCCGAAACACCAGGCCCAGGGGCGTGATGAGACCGAAATAGACGACGCCCATCAGGACCAGGCTGATCACAAAGCCGATGGGCAGCGTCACCGCGACCAGTGCGATATAGACATGCCGTGTCAGCGTGAGCGAGACCAGTCCGCTTAGCCAGATGAATCCGCCGAACGCGACGATGCCGGCACACCACCGAACATCCACGCCCTTGACCACATACAGCAGCGCTGCGATCACAATCGTCGCAATGACCGAGACCCACCGAAAGCCATTGAGGTCTCTATGACTCGGATTCCAATTGACGCTCACCAGTGACATTGCCTGCGTCCCCTCGCTCGTCAGTCGAGCTTGAACTGCGATTTGTACCGTTCCACGTCGTGCCGCGTCACCTCGGGCTGCTCGTGCTTATACAGCACATGCCGCCCCAGAACCAGCACGTCCATGTCCGTCGCCATAAAACAACGGTACGCATGCTCCGGCGTGCACACGATCGGTTCGCCACGGATGTTGAAACTCGTATTGATGATGACCGGACAGCCCGTCTTGTCCTTGAACCGCCGCATCAGTTCGTGCAGACGACCGTGCCGCATCGGGTCCACCGTCTGGACCCGAGCCGAATAATCCACGTGCGTCACCGCCGGAATCACGCTCCGCTTCTGTTTGAGTCGCTCCAGGCCCTTCGATCGAACATCACCGTCCAGCCGTTTGCCTTCCCGCACCGGCGCCACGATCAGCATGTAAGGGCTCTCCTGCCCGGGCTCCAGACGGAAATACTCTGACGCATCCTCCGCCAGCACGCACGGCGCGAATGGCCGAAACGACTCTCTGAACTTGATCTTCAGGTTCATCACCGACTGCATCTTCTCGCTGCGAGCGTCCCCGATGATGCTCCGATTGCCCAGCGCGCGCGGCCCGAACTCCATCCGCCCCTGGAACCAGCCCACCACGTTTTCCGACGCCACCAGATCCGCCACGCAATCGCACAGATCGGCTTGCCGCTCGAAGCGATGGTGCGGGGCGCCGACACTCTCCAGAAACGCCTCGATGGCCTCGTCGTCGAACGCCGGGCCCAGCAGCGAACCGCCCTGCGTGTCGCGCGGGCCGACCTTGCGCTCGCGATCGAGCAACTGATGGCACACGAACAGGGCCGCGCCCAGCGCCCCGCCGGCGTCGCCCGCGGCCGGCTGCACCCAGATGCTCTCGAACGGGCCCTCTCGGAGAATCCGTCCGTTGCCCACGCAGTTCAGCGCCACCCCGCCGGCCAGCACGAGGTTCTTCATCTTCGTCTCTTGATGAAGGCTGCGGGTCATGCGAAGCATGATCTCCTCGGTCACCGACTGAATCGAGGCGGCCACGTCCATCGTGTGCTTGGTGATCGGGCCCTCGGACCGGCGGACCGGAGCGCCAAAGAGACGCTCGAACCGCCGATCCACCATCACGGTCTTGTACCCGTAGGGGAAATACCGCATGTTCAGACGAAACGAGCCGTCCTCCTTGAGGTCGAGCAACTCGTCGAGAATCAGGTCGCGAAACTTCGGCTCACCGTACGGCGCCAAACCCATCAGCTTGTATTCGCCCGAGTTGACGCGAAAGCCGGTGTAGTAGGTGAACGCGGAGTACAACAGACCCAGCGAGTGCGGGAAGTGAATGACCTTCTGCAACTCGATGCCGTTGCCCCGTCCGATGCCGGCACTGGCGGTGGACCACTCTCCGACTCCATCGAGCGTCAGTATGGCGGCCTCTTCGAAGGGACTCGGGAAGAACGCACTGGCGGCGTGAGACTCGTGGTGCTCGATGAATACGTATCGGCCCTTGTACCTGCCGCCCAAGGCGCGATCCAGTTCGCGGGGCAGGTGCAGTTTCTGCTTGAGCCAGAGCGGAATGCTCATCAGGAACTGTCGGAACCCCCGAGGGGCATAGGCAATGTAGGTCTCCAACAGGCGCTCGAATCGCACGAGGGGCTTCTCGTAGAAGACGACGTAATCGAGGTCTTCGGCCGTGAGCCGGGCGGCCTCAAGGCAATACGCCACCGCACTGGCGGGGAACCCGGGATCGTGTTTGACGCGGGTGAAACGTTCCTCTTGCGCGGCGGCGACGATGGCCCCATCGACCACCAGGGCCGCCGCACTGTCGTGATAGAACGCCGATATTCCGAGGATATTCATGGTTCACTGGACCGCGCCGACCGGTGGCCCAGAGTCCGGGGAGAACAGGTCGCGCAGCATCGCATACCTTCTCGCTCGCTCGGTGTCACCGGCCTCGACATATGCGGCCGCCAGGATCTGATAGCCCTCCACGAAGTCGGGCTTCAACACGACCGCCTTCTTCACGTGCTCAACACCCTTGTCGAGCTGGCCCAGGCGAATCGACTGAATGCCAAGCCCGATGTGCGTCAGGTAATTCTGCGGGTCGGCTACGACTGCCTCGGCAAACCATTTCTGCGCCTCGGCCGGGCGGTTCTGCCTGGCGTAGTAGTTGCCCATGTTGATCCGGCCCTGCACCGACATCGGATCGATATCGAGGACTTGGTCCAGGTGCCGCTTCATCGCCACATAGTCCTGCCGGTGGGAGGCGGCGGCCGCCAGATTGATCAGGACATCGACGTTCCGGGGCTCCATCTCATGGAGTTCCTCATACACGGTAGCCGCTTCGGCGATGTGCCCGGTCTGGGCGTAGTACGTCCCCAGCATGAGCAAGGCCCCTTTCCGGTCGTAACGATACGGGCTCTGAGCCAAGACAAGCGTATCGATCGCCCGGTCCTTCATTCGGCCCCGGGCATAAGCCCTCGCCAAAGCCAGGCGCATGGTCATGTCGTACGGACGGCTCTCGATCGCTCGCTCATGATGGCGGATGGCCTCGCCGATCCGCCCGCGATCGAGCAGGAACCGCCCGTAGCGAGCGTTCAGATAGGGATCCGGCGGTGCCAGCCGGATGGCGCTGAGGAGGACTTCTTCGTCGACAGGATTGCCCTTGACTACCCTTCGCAGGACGAACAGACCTTCGCGTAGCCGTCGCAACTCCGACTCGTGCGTGATCTGCCCGGCAAACGGCGGAAGGGTCTTCCGGCGGTACATCACCATCGCAAGATCATACATCTCGCTGTGGCCGAAGAGCAGCCGGCCCCGGCACAGCGTCAGCAGGTCGGCCTCCGAACGCTCCGGTTCGCCCAGCCCGGCCTCCGGGAGGACGTCTCGGATCGTCCGCATGGCGGCCATCGCCGCCAGGAAATTGCCTCGGAAGTTCAGATGGACGTGGTCCAGAAGGAGTTCGTCGCCGAGCAGCCCGTCTCGGCTATGCTCCTCGAGGGCCGCTGTAAGGTCGCACAGACTGACGCCGTGGCCTGCAAGCGTCTCGGCCGATTCCCGAATCGCCTGGTCGATCGCGCTGTCGGCGCGAAAACGAAGGGTATCGAGGTCGCGAGCCCGGACAAACAACGGCTCGGCCGCCTCGATTCGGCCAAGGGCGCGAAGGCACGTTGCCCGACAGAACGCCAGATCGGCGTGTCCGTCGTCAATCGCCCAGGCCCGCTCGTAGGCCTCCAGCGCCCCCTCAAAGTCGCCCGATATCTCACGCTGACGGCCCTCTTGGAAACAACGATTCCACTCGGCGAGTTGGTCGTCGGTCAATCTCTCTGCATGTCTCGACGCAAACGGGGCACACGAGCGAACGTTCGTCGGCACCGTACAGAGAATCGTCTTGGCGCCGCGACCGTGCGCCGTTCGGACGATATCGCGGAGATTCTCGCGGAAGTGGCTGTAGCACGACGGGAGCCTGGGATCATCGCAGGCGATGTGGCTTTCGAGGAACGCCTCCATCCCCATCCATTTCTTCTGGGGCTTGCCCAACCCGCGCAGCGTCTGTCCGGTCTTGTGGATCCACTGCCCGAGCCGCGTATCCTTCTTGCCGGCGATGCACAGATCGATGAAGGCCCGGCTCGCATAGAGCCGCTCCGGCAAGGTGGGCGGGCCGTAGGGGCCGACGACTTCGTTGTTGCCCATGAATACGATGAAGACATCCGGCTCGTGCGAGGCGCAGTCGCGCGCGATCCGCCGGGCCACATGGGAGTTCATGGCCGTGACAGCGGCGTTGATGACCTCAAACGACCTGTCGCTCGCGTGGGCGTTGAGCAGGACCTCCAACTGCCGGCAGAACCCAAACGCCACATCCGGGTCGCCGTATGCCGCCGACCCGCCCAAAACGAAGATGCGAACGGTCGAACCGTCCTTCGCCGTCAGGACCTCCGCTTCGGGGGCCCTGGACAACTCCTTGGCCACGAAATGCTCGCAGTACTGCGCGTTGGTCAGGTGGATGGTCTCGCCCGCCACGGTCCACGGCAAAAAGAAGCCGGCAGGTCGGCCGGTACCCGCCAGCCACAGAGCCAATTCAACAAGCAAAAGGAATACGATCGGGCTGGTCACCGCCACCAACAGACGCAGCCATAACGGCGATCGCGCCGGGCGCACAGACCTGTCGGTATCCTTCGAATCGGGCTTTCGTCCCATGGCATCCCTAACGGTCAGTTCCAGCGGCCTCGTCCCTGCGCGGGGCCGTCCCGCCCCGAAACGGCGCGCACGAAAGAGAACATGCCGAACCAATGCTCGGCATGCCCTTGATGAATCGACAAAATGTGTCAGGCGTTCCGCCGATGGGACCATACCCCGGCATCACACGCGAAACCCCAAATAGATGGTCCGATCAGGCCTTCTTGCCGGAGTCGGCGGCGGCCTTCTCCTGGGCCTCGGCCGCCTTGGCTTTCTTTCCGGCGCCGCTCTTGCGATGGGCCACTTTGGGCAATCCGAGCAGCCGGTCACCCTCGGCCCATCGCTCTTCCTCGACGAGTACCCGGACACGTTCGGCCCGCGTCAGCACGTTGCGATGCCGAACCAATGCGTTTCTAACCTTGAGTGAACGATCTACTGACATGCCCATTTTCTCCTGTTATCTGATCTTCATTCCGAAAGCGTCACTGAAATAGTGCGGCGCAAACGACTCATATCCCTGAGGCGCCCTGCCTTTGTACAATGCCCCGACTTCGACGATCTTCTGCTTGGCGGCGTAGCCGTCCGTGCCGGACCGGTCCGGGTTGTCGTAAGTCTGCATCGTCACGAGAAAATACCCGTCTCCTCGGGGCAACGATCTGCCGTCGAGGCCGAAATCGGCAAAATGGCCTCGGAGCTTTTCAAACGACACGATCCCGGTTTGGATCCCGTGCTCGTTGAAGTGCTCCATCACGGGAACCAAGTCCTTCTTGAGTTCCGACCGGGCGATGACAATCCAGTTGTCGCCAGCCGACTCGGCGCTGCCGCCGGCGGCGGCGTTCTGCGGGGACGCGGGCCGTTCGGGCGGCGCATCCTCAGACGGCGTCCCCACAGACGGGCTTTCCACCGCTGCACGCGAGGTTCGACTCACGTCCGCATAGCGCGACCTCTGATCGATCTGCCCGAGCCGAAACACGGCCAACAAAATCAGGATCACGAACAGACCAATCGCGATGCCGATCTGATAGGGCAACGACACCTCGATCCGTCCGGCGTTGAACTGGACGGCCTTCGGCTTGAGCCACGTCTGCGCCGGCCCCGGCGCAGCAGGCGACTCGGCGAGCCCCATCGGTTTGGGCGGCTTCAAGACCGGTGGCGCCGGCTTCTCGACAGCGGACCCCTTGACCTCGCCGGACGAAACCGGCTTTGCGGCCTTCGGCCGGCGCAGCTTCTCCAACTGAGGCCGCAACCGTTCCAGAAGCCCCGGCCGTTTCGCTTCGGTCTTCGGCGCCGACTTCGATCGAGACCGACTCATTGCCTCATATAGCGCCTTTTGTCCTGAATAGCGCCTCATAGCCGAGAGACTCCCTTTCGGCGACCATCGTCACAGCGACCCGGGACCGTGCGTCCGTTCGTGCGCGACGGTGCCCTGGCCCAATCTATAGACCCATTCTTATAATCGAAAAAATCGGCAATTACAACGACAAAATCCGGTGTCGAAAAAAAGGCCTTTTTCACACCGACACACCGAGGGGTGCACTGCACGTTTGTGGGTAGAATAATCGGGCCCTTCTTGTAGGATCGAAGGATTTCAAGAGATTCCAGGAACCTGCAAAGGAAGGGCCCAATCA
>Ga0334890_1000890_pt1 | contig 46526 bp, 38 predicted proteins | sample GraSluR1_MG_3_FD_207220 | JGI IMG/M metagenome (GOLD analysis project Ga0334890, IMG submission 207220) | Sludge microbial communities from methane-producing bioreactor in Wageningen University, Netherlands - Granular Sludge_31_08-R1 | ecosystem: Engineered > Bioreactor > Anaerobic >... | reverse complement strand
CCGCCGTCTCGGAGGCCGAGCTCGAATTGGCGGCCGACTGGACAACCAACGGCATCCGAAGCCTGTCGCTGTACTTCTACGGCGCCGCCGGCAACACGGGACAGTTGTACGTCAAGATCAACAACACGAAGATTCTATATGACGGCCCGGCGGTCAATCTCCTTCGTCCATCGTGGCAACTGTGGAGCATCGATCTGTCGCAGGCGGGCAACGTGAGCAACGTCCGCTCGCTGACGATCGGCGTCGAGGGCGCCGGGGCGACGGGTGTCGTGTACATCGACGACATCCGGCTGTACCCCGAGGTCTTCGACTACATCTCCCCCGATATCACCGGGGCCGGCGATGCCGTGCAGGGCGTTCCCGACGACGGCGACTGGCCGGCAAATGAGACGCCTGAGATGGCCATCGACGACAACGTCAATACGAAGTATCTGCACCGCAAGGGCGGCGAGATGGCCACCGGGCTTCAGGTGGCGCCCCTGCTCGGCTCGACCATCGTCACGGGCCTGACCTTCACCACCGCCAACGACGATTATGGCCGGGACCCGACCTCGTTTGAGCTGTACGGCTCGAATGCAAGTATCGACGGGCCGTACACGCTGATCGCCGCCGGCGAGATCGTCGATTTCAGTCAGGACGAGGTGTGGCCCCGGCATACCCGGAACGCCACGCCGATCGAGTTCGAGAACACCACGGCCTACAGGTACTATCAGATTCTGTTCCCGACCCTTCGTCCCGACAACGACGGGCTCATGCAGATTGCCGAAGTCGAATTCCTCGGCTCGCGCACACCGTAGCCGAGCCGCTGGTGACGTTGCGCGCAATCTGGGCACTGACTTGGGGCCTGTGTCCGATGACACAGGCCCTGTTTTCGTGGGGTCTGGACGTTCGGCAAGCTTCCCGCCGTCAAGGAGCGCGGCGATGAACAGTGACAAGAGAATCCGTCGAGCGGATCAGCGCGTTCGTCCAGGTGATTGAGAGCTCTTCCGGTGCGCCCGCAAGCTCCACCAGCGCCGTCTGATGCGCGTCCACGGTAACGGGTTTGAGATCCGCCCCTCGGAACTCGGCCGTCAGTGCCACGGGACCAAGATTCTCGATCCGCACCCGACCGGCGCCGTCCGGACCGCTGCCCAAGTCCACCCGCGTCAGCCCTTGCACGAGGGTCGCGACCGTGTCCTTGCGACCGCAAAGCAGGCCGGCGAAATGGGCGACGGTGCGCCCGGCCCGCAACGCTTCCATCACGCCCTCGGGCGAGCGCTCGCGGACGAGCAGGAGGGTCGCCGACTGAGGTTCGTGGGCGTTGCCGTCCTCGGCGCGGGATTTGTGCACGTCGGAATTGGCGAACACGGTCAGCCCGTATTCATCCGCCCAGTCCAGCGCCATTGGATACCACAGCGTGCCCCGATCCCTGACGATGCCCCACCCGCGATCGGTCGCGTGGTTGCGCACCTCGATGCCGTGCAGCAGCCCCTCAGCGAGGGCCCATCGGATCGGCTCGCGCAGCCTGTGTCGCAGCGGCGGGTCGAGCGGCTCTCCGGTCTCCGCCACCCATGCACCGGCGCCGTTGAGCCCGACGTGAGGATGGGCGTACAGGACGAAGCCGCCCGCATCGGTCAGCCTTCGCCATTGCTCGCGATAATAGACCCGGGATTCGCCTTCGGTGTCCGCCCAGGAATGCGGATCGCGAGGCACGTAGTCGGCCGCGAAATCGAGCGCGACGAGATGCTCCATTCCGTGCAGTCCCGTCTCCATCCCCCGAATCAGGATCAGTCCGAACTCCTCCGCAACGGGCAGCGCTTCGGCGTAGGCGGTGAAGTTGCGATGGTCGGTGATGGCAAGCACGTCGTAGCCGTATTCCCATGCCTCCTCCACGCGCTCTCGCGGCGTTAGCTCGCCGTCCGAGTGGGGTGTGTGAATGTGAAAATCCCCGCGCAGCACCGAATAGCGCTGTGGGGTTGCACCCGCGCGGTCCGGCGCAGCGACAATATCCGGAAACGCAGGCGCCGTCCGCACCAGAGGCGCCGGCGCGCTCGCAACAGCAGCACAGGCAGAGAATGTGACAAACCACGCGAGGGACCATGGTGTGATGAGGTTCTTCATGAGTTCTCCGTCCAACAAGCACAGCGGGTTTTCCAGAACACACAGCCCGGCCATGCCGCCGGCCGAGCCGACCGGCATTATACGCCCCCCCACGCTCCCGGGCCAAAGAGATTCCACACGTCTCGCAAACCGCAACGCCATCTCATTTCCCGATATCGTTTATCGTTCTTTGCGTTCCACGTCCCAGCGACGCGCTGTCGCCGGACCATCCCGATACAACGGCACTGGCGTTGCATCGCCAAGGTGGGACACCAAGCATTCGCGATGTGGTGGAATGGAAACGCAGAAGGGCGTTGTTTGTGCGAGGCGATTGGGTTAGGGTGGGCGGCAGGCTGGCAGGGCGAGCGTCCCCGCTCGCCTCGTCGTGCGGAGACGCACGACCTACGACAGGAATCGGTGTGCATGGCACACCCTATGGATCGATGAAAGGGTCACGCATGGGGATGACTGGACGAAAGGTCTGGGCTTGGGGGATGTTGGCGGTGCTGGTTGCGGCGGGCGCAACGCCGGGGCAGGGCAACGCAGACAAGGAGGTCTCGTATACGATCGATCCGGGGAAGGTGCTGAACCGGATCGATGAGAAGGTGTACGGGCACTTCTTCGAGCACATCTACCACTCAGCCAACGGCGGACTGTGGGGCGAGCTGGTGTGGAACCGCAGCTTCGAGGAGAACACGGCGGGCCGCTGGTCGATCGAGGACGGCCAACTCATCCAGAGCGGCTCGGGCACGGACCTGCGGCTCGTGTTCGGGGACCGGGCCTGGACCGACTACGAGTACACGCTTGAAGCCCAGAAGACCGGCGGGGCCGAAGGCTTTCTCATCCTGTTCCGCGCCGCGAGCGACCAGGACTACTACTGGTACAACATCGGCGGCTGGGGCAACGTGCGTCACCAGTTGGAGAAAGGCGCCGCCGACGGCCGCCGGACAGTCGGCCGGGCCGTCGAAGGCAAAATCGAGACGGGCAAGTGGTATCCGATCCGCGTCCGCTGCCAGGGCAACCGCTTCCAGGTCTGGCTCGACGGCCGGCGGGTGCTCGACTACACCGACGAGCGTTCGCCGCACCTGGCCGGCCAGGTGGGCATCAGCACGTGGTCCACGCAGGCGAGGTTCCGCAACTTCAAGGTCACCACGCTCGACGGCAAGACATTGTACGAGGGCCTACCTTCGCTCGGCGAGGACAAGTTCGGTGCCAAGCACTGGAGCGTCTTCGGCGCCGGCAAGGCCGGCATCGAGTCCGACGATCCCTTCAACAGCAACTTCTGCGTGCAGATCGATGCCTCGGCAGGCCAGACAGGGCTATCGCAGGACAGGTTCAACATTCGAAATGATGAGGTCTACGCCGGCTCGCTCTGGGCCCGTGGCCGGGCGTCCGGCCTGACCGTGCGGCTTGTCAACAGTGGCGATTCAATCATCGCCCAGCAGAAACTCGCCGCACCGGGAAGCGATTGGCAAGAACTGAAGTTCGAGCTGCGTCCGAAGGTCTCCGACGCGAACGCCACTTTCCAGGTCATCGTGCCTGCCGGCGGCAACGTCCAGCTCGACCAGGTGAGCATGATGCCGCAATCGTGGCAGGCGGCCGGTGGCTTCCGGCCCGACCTGCTGCAGGCCGTCGCCGAAATTTGCGCGCCGATCATCCGCTGGCCGGGCGGCTGCTTCGCTTCGCCCTACCGCTGGAAGGACGGCATCGGTCCGCAGCACAAGCGCCGCGTGACGCCACGAGAGATGTGGGACGATCTGGACATCAATAGCCTGGGCACGGACGAATTCATCGCGCTGTGCCGCAAGGTGGGCGCTGAGCCGCTAATCGTCGTCAATATCGGCACGCCGCAATGGAACGACGATGCCGACATCTACGACTTCCTCCAGGACGCGCTCGACTGGATCGAATACTGCAACGGCCCGGCGACGTCGAAGTGGGGCAAGGTCCGCGCCGCCAACGGCCACCCCGAGCCGTACAACGTAAAGTATTGGGAGATCGACAACGAGACGTGGGGCATGGGCGTCGACGACTACATCGCGGCGGTCAAGCGGTTCGCCCCCGCGATGCGCAAGGCCGATCCATCGATCGAACTGGCCGCCTGCGGCAGCGGCGGCTTCGACCTGACCTGGAACCGGCGGATGATCGAAGGCTGCGGCGAATTGTTCGAGTACCTCAGCATCCACCACTACGAGGACCCCGACCGCTTCGCCGACGGGCCGTACAACTACGAGCGCTTCATCCGCCAGATGGGCGAGATCATCGCCAAGAGCAGCAATCCGAAGATGAAGATCTACTGCTCCGAGTGGAACGCCCAGAGCACAGACTGGCGTACGGGCCTCTATGCCGGCGGCATGCTGAACGGCTTCGAGCGGTGCGGCGACATCTACGAGATCGGCGGGCCCGCCCTGTTCCTGCGCCACGTCTCGGCCACCGCCTGGGACAACGCGTTTATCAACTTCGACCAGTGTTCCTGGTTTCCGGCTCCAAACTATGTCGTGATGCAATTGTGGCGCGAGCATTACACACCGAGCCGGATCGCGATTACGCCGGAGTCGAAGACACTCAACACCGTCGCAACCAAGTCCCAGGACGGCAAGACGCTCTACGTCAAAACCGTCAATCCGGGTGAATCGGCCGTGGCAATGTCGCTGAAGCTGGCGGAGGGCTTCTCTCCCGTCGCCGCGACGATGCAGATGGTCGCCCCCGGCTCGCTGGCGGCCCGCAACACGCTGGCCCGACCCCAAACCGTCCGAGCGGAGCCCGGCGACGTGCGGATCGAGAACAACACCATGCGTCTGACCCTGCCACCGCTCTCGGTCGCAGTGGTTGCCATCGAATTGTGAAACGTCCCGATGCGCGACGTTCACGGCGCGCATCTTCGGAGGTGCTGAACGATGAATCGTGTCGCGATCTTTGGCTTTGTCGTTGCGGTGCTCAGTATTCCAACAGGTCTGGCATGGCACGGCACAGCCCTGGCAGGAGGATCGCTGGCCGAACCTGACGTGCAGCGGAGCATCCCGAGTGCGAGAGGGCTGCCGGCAGTGTTTGCGGAAGGACAGAGCGTCACGGTGCCAGTCCCTTCCGAGCCGGCGATGCGGTGGCGCGCCCTCGATGATAGCGGCGATCAGGTGCGAGCCGGCGATCTCGATGCATCCGCTTCGACCATCGACATCGGCACGCTGGGCATCGGATGGTATCGGATCGAGTTCCTCTCGCAAGACAACGAGTGCGCCACGTGGACGACGGCAGCGGTGCTCGCGCGGCCGTCGGCGCCGGTGCCGCAGGACTCGCCGATCTGCATCGACTCGGCGACCGCGTGGTTCGCGCCCAACGACCCGGCCAAGCAGGAGCGGTTCGCCCGGCTGGCGGCGCTGGCGGGCGTCAACTGGATTCGCGACCGGATGCGGTGGCGTGACATCGAGCCGGAGCCGGGACATTTTGTGGATGCGACGACGACGTACGACACCGCCGCCGACCTTCAGGCCAGGTACGGACTCAAGGTGCTCCAGGTCTTTCATGGCACGCCCGAATGGGCGGTCGAGGACGGCGAATTACGCGGCCGCTACCCTGTCGATTTGCGCCATGCCTACCGGTTCTGCCGGGAAATGGCCCGCCGCTACAAAGGCCGCGTGCAGGCGTGGGAGCCGTGGAACGAGGCCAACGTCGCAACCTTCGGCGGCCACACCACCGACGAGATGTGCACGTATCAGAAGGCGGCGTATCTCGGCTTCAAGGCGGGCGACCCGGACCTGATCGTCTGCTGGAACGTCTCGACGGCGACCCCGACAATGCTGCACACGCGTCTGGTCCTGGCGAACGAAACGTGGCCCTACTTCGACACGTACAACATCCACACGTACGACTGGCCCGATTCGTACGAGCGTCTGTGGGGGCCGGTGCACGCTGCGGCATGCGGCAGACCCATCTGGGTGACCGAGAGCGACCGAGGTTTGCAGTACGTAGGCCCGGAACCCTGGTGCGAACTGTCGCGCGAGGGCGAACGGCAGAAGGCCGAATTCATGGCGCAGTCGTATGCCAGCAGCCTTTTCGCCGGCGCCGAGCGGCACTTCCACTTCATCCTGGGCAACTACTATGAGGCAAACAAGGTCCAGTTCGGCCTGCTGCGGCTGGACCTGACGCCCCGACCGAGCTACGTCGCGCTGGCGGCGATCGGACGCTTCCTGGCCGGGGCGGAGTGTCTGGGCCGATGGTCCCTGCCGGGCCGGCCGGACGCGCACATCTACGCCTTCGCCGCTCGGCCCGACGGCAAGGACCGTGACGTGCTCGTCGCGTGGGCGGAGAGGCCCGGAGACTGGTCGACCCGAGGCAAGACCACCATTCCATGGGCCCTGCCCAGAACGGTCACCGTCGCCGATGTGCACGACTACCTTGGGCGCTCGCTGGATTCGCAAGTTCCCGAGCGGCTGGAGTCGGCGCCGATCTTCGTCTTGTTGCGAGCCGGCGACGCGTCGGAACTGCCGCTTGAACCGCTGCCGCGCCGATCCGAACGTCGCTCAGGCGAGGCCTGTCCCGTTGTGCTGCAATTGCACATGCCGCGCTCGACGAGTGTCAACGTTGAACAGATCCCCTGGGCTTCGGACTACGAGCACCAGGTCGAGCCCGACGCCGAGATCGTGCTGCCCTTCTATGCGTACAACTTCAGCGACAAGACCGTCAAGGGGCACATCGCCATCGACCACGCGCCCGAGGGCTGGACGTTTGAGCCGAATTCCTGGAATGTCACGCTGGACCCGATGGACCGAGCCGAGTTGCCCTGCCGGTTCCTTATGCCCCGGCGGGACAGCGACAAGACGTCGGACTGCTGGGTCCGGCTCCGGGGCGATTTCGGCAAAGCCGGACGTCCCGTCCTGGTCTTCCGCCTGATCTCCGCCCCCGGCGAAGGCTACGACGCCCCGCCGCCATAGAACCGACTCAGAACGAACTCAGTCTGTATACAGCAAGTACCGGCCGCGGATAGCCTGGAAAGACTCGACGTCGGCGCGCCACCTCTCGCGCAGCGGTGAAAGGCATTCACGCCGTATGATGGCCTGCCGAATGGTGCTGGTCCCGCAGAGGCGGTCGAAGTGGCTGGCGCGCCATGCGAAATCGTCGGGGGCCATTCGGGCGATCTCGTTGACGATGCAGACGCCCGACCAGAACGGCTCCAGACGGTCTCGGTCGGCAACCTCGATGCGAACACCGTGACAGAGGGCCCCCTGGTGCTTTGAGGCTGTTGGCGTAAACGCTGTCACATGGAACGCCAGACCGGGCAAGTTCAATGCGTTCAATCGAGCGGCGAGCTTCGGGCCGTCGATCCACGGGGCGCCGAACTGGCGGAACGGCATCGCGGTCCCTCGCGCCTCGGAGACATTGGTGCCTTCCAGCAGGCAAAGCCCGGGATAGATCGTCGCCGTCTCCACGTCCGGCATATTTGGCGACGGCCTGCGGAAAACCAGACCGGTCTGATCGTACCACATCGCGCGTTTCCAGCCCGTCATCGGAACGACCGTCAGACTGACATGGACGCCGCCGGCCAGCCAGCGCTGCCCGTCGATCATCCGGGCCAGTTCCCCCACCGTCAGGCCATGCCGGACGGGGATCGGATGCATGCCGACGAAACTGGCGAGCGCCGGATCGAGAATCGGCCCTTCCACGGCGAGCCCGCCGATCGGGTTCGGACGATCCAGCACGACGAAGCGCTTGCCGCACTCGCCGGCCGCCTCCATTGCCAGGGCCATCGTCGAGATGTACGTATAGAACCGTGCTCCGATATCCTGAATATCGAATACCAGGACGTCGATCCCTTCGAGCATCTGCGGCGTGGGTTTGCGCGTCGTCCCATAGAGACTGTACACCGGCAATCCGTACTTCGGATCGCGCCGGTCGGCGACGGTCTCGCCCGCCTCCTCGACGCCGTAGAGCCCATGCTCCGGGCTGAACAGCGCTGCGATCCGCACGTCGCCAAGGCCCTTGAACACATCAACGATGAATCGCCCCTGGCGGTCGTATGCCGTGTGATTCGCGATGATCCCAATCCGCTTGCCGGCAAACAGCGCATGATGGGCCTCGACATGGTCGAGCCCGGTGCGCACCGCCGCCGGGCAGGCCGATGCCAGCCAGACCAGAACGACAAGACTGAACGAGCGAATCGAAGTCATCCGTCACCTCCATTCTGCGACGAAGGCAGGTTCTCCTGGAGATACCGCGTCAACAGCGAGTAGAGATGGACCGTAGTGTTGCGGCCCTCCCGTATCCCGTGCGTACGGTTGGGATAGGCCATCATCGTGAACGGCTTGTCGTGCTCGATCAGCTTGTTGACCAGCACCTCGCAGTTCTGGTAGTGAACATTGTCGTCGGCGGTGCCGTGCACGAGCAACAGGTTGCCCTGGAGCTGGTGCGCGAAGGTGATAGGTGAGCCGTTCTCGTAGCCCTCGGCGTTGTCGTCCGGCAGGCCCATATAGCGTTCCTGGTAGATCGTATCGTACAGACGCAGGTCGCTGATAAACGCAATGGCCATCGCCGTGCGATAGAGATCGGGATAGCGGAAGATCGCGTTGAGGCTCATTGCCCCGCCGCCGCTCCAGCCCCAGATCCCGATCGCGTTCGGGTCCACATACGGCCGCGTCTCGATGATCCTGCGGACGGCTGCCGCCTGGTCGGCCGAGGCAAGAATACCGATCTGCCGGTAGATGCACTTGCGCCACTGGCGGCCTCTCGGCGCCGGGGTGCCGCGATTGTCCACGCTGACGACGACATAGCCCTGCTGGGCGAGCATCTGGTGCCAGAGATAGCCCTTGCCGCCCCAGCGATCGAGAACGGTCTGGCCGGCCGGCTCGCCGTAGACGTAGAACAGCGTAGGATATTGCCTGTCCGGGTCAAACTGCGGCGGCCTGATGCACCAGCCGTCCAGCTCGACACCGTCGCCGATATCGACGCGGAAGAACTCCGTCGGCCCGGTCTTCACCTCGGCCAGCGTTTGGTGCAGCTTGGCGTTATCGGCCAGCACGCGGACGGTCGCGTGATCCGGCAACGACACCAGCGAGATCACCGGCGGGCAGCCGAACGACGAGACCGTGTGGAAGGCCCATTGCGCGTCGGGCGAGATGTCGTACGAGTGCATGCCGGGCCGGTCTTGCGGCGTGATGCGATCGGCCGAGCCGGTCCCGTCGAGCGCAACGCGATACAGATACCGCTGCGTCGGGTTCTCGGGCGAGGCTACGTAATAGGCCCAGCCGCCCTCCTTGTCAACACACGCCAAATCGACAACATCGCATGCCGGCGGCGTCAGCGGCGTGGCCTTCCGGCCCGAACGCGAGATCGCATACAGGCGTCGCCAGCCGTCCCGCTCGCTCAGCCACGTGAAGCGGCTCCCCTCGTCGAGCCACGTCATGCAATCACTGACGTCGAGCCAGGCGGCGTCGCATTCGGTCATCACGGTCCAGGTCGTGCCCTTGCGCACGTTGGCCAGAACGACCTCGTTTCTATTCTGCAGACGGTTGAGATGCTGGATCACAACCTCACGGGAGTTGTCGGCCCACTCCATCTTCGGGATGTAGTGGTGGCGCGGATTGTCGGACAGCTCGAACCAGCGGGTCGATCCGCCATCAACGTGGACCACGCCCACACGGCAGGCCGAGTTCGTTTGGCCGGCTTTGGGATAGGCGAACGAGGTGATCTCGGGGTACAGCGAACTGGTGTTGTCGATCATGTGGAACATCGGGACGCCGGACGTGTCGAATTGCCAGTAGGCGATCCACTTGCCGTTGGGGCTCCAGCGGAACCCGTCCCGGAGACGGAATTCTTCCTCATACACCCAGTCGCTGGTCCCATTGATGATCGTCTCCGATCCGTCGCGCGTCAGTTGCGTGATCTCCAGATCGCCGACGTTCTGGACGTAGAGGTTGTTCTCTCGTACGTAGGCGACCTTGCGGCCGTTGGGAGAGAACTTGGCGAACATCAGCGAGGACGGGGGCGCATCGCCTCCCAGCTTCCTGAGCCGCCCGTTGGCGAGCGTCAGCACCCAGTAATCGCCGCGCGTGTTCGTCCGCCAGACGCGCCGTGACTCTGTGAAGATCAAGAGCCTGGCGCCGTCGTCGGACCAAGCGTATCCATCGATCTTCAGCGGCTCCGACCGCCCTTTCGGGATGAGCTGCCCGGCCGACACCAGGACGTCGCGCTGCCCCGTGTTCGGGTCGTAGCGGACGAGGTCTCTGCCCTTGTCGATATCGTTGGAGTCCTCCAGCGTGGTGTAGCCGGAACCGTCCTTGAGCCAGCGGGCCGGACCGAACGATTCGACGTTGAAATCGTCCGAACCGAATATCCGCTCGACGGTCAGAATTGAAGGATCATTCACCGGTCCGGCTGACAACGCACCGCCGGCAAGAAACACGATAAGGGCAAGAAGGGAGAGACTGAGTCGTTGTGCCATGAGACCATCCTGTCACCGGAACCCAATGATGCGATCCCCGCAGCGGACCGCCGCAGCCAAGCTTGCCGACAAGTCCCCGCTTTTTCAAGCCTTTTCTCAGTCCGCGACTCCCTGTGATGCATGCGGACTCTCCGGCCGCCGAGATCCAGGTTGATTCGCCGGTCCGCTGAGAGTATGATGGGAACATTGCGAAAGGATGGAAGTCGATCCACTTGGGGGATTGCCGGCGGCCATGACACACCATCAGTTGCGCATGCACCAATTCGTGTTGATGAGCCTCTTCGCGTCGGACGTTCTCGCGGGGGTCGCCCTGAGAGTCGAGCGGCCGGCGCGGCGAGAGGAGGCCGTCCGCATTGAGAGAATCAACTCCGGAAGCGGGGTCAGCCTGATCGTGGAGAACCATGCGATGTTTGACGTGACTGTCGCGCTGGCCGTTCGTGTCAGCAACGCGCGCGTCGTACGCATCCGGCCCGAGACCGATACCTATCCGTCCGGCTCCAGAAGTCAGGCAGTCCGGATCCTCCCCAACGAACCCGGCAGACCGTTCACATGGCGACTGCGACTCCATTGGGTCAAGGGCAACATCCGTGCCAAACACGATGAGAACGCCATCTACCTTCTGCCGTTCGAAGCGGGCCGATCGTTTCCGGTCAGCCAAGGCCACAACGGCAAGCTGACACACTTCGACCAGGATCGGTATGCCGTGGATTTCGCCATGCTGGAGGGCACGGTCGTGTGTGCGGCTCGATCCGGCGTCGTCGTGGACGTTGAGCAGTCGTTCCAAAGGGGCGGCCCGTCGAAGAAGTACAAGGACCAGGTCAACTTCGTGTCCATCGTCCACGAGGACGGCACGATCGGCGAATACCTTCATCTCTGGCACAACGGCGTGCTCGTTGAGATCGGACAGCAGGTCGAGGCCGGACACCCCATCGCCCTCTCGGGCAACACCGGTTACTCGACCCTGCCGCACTTGCACTTCGGCGTCTACTCCCCCATCAACGCCAGAAAGCTCCAGTCGCACCGCGTCACATTCGCGACTCGCCAGGGCCTCGTCACTGAACCCATCCAAGGCAGGCTCTACACTGCGATCTCACCCGCCAAATGAGCCTTAGGATCGAGTCACGATCCGCAACGCGAGATACGGGGCAAGATTGAACAGGAAGATCGCCAGTTCGTAGAGGCCGAAGCCCGCATAGACGGCCAAGCGGAAAGCGTCGGTCGAGATATGAAACCAGCGCGAGTGAACTCGATACATCCAATCGCCCGCGAACCTGTAGACCACGAACGCGACGGCAAAGAAGAACCCGTTGACAACGGTGCACCAGCCGAAGACGGCCTGCAAAACGTGAACGTCCATCGTTTGACCTCCCTGTCAGTTTGCGCGTCGAATTTGCTTTTGAAGGTGTACGCACGGGACGATGTGCGGTTCCGTATTTTCGACAGCGTCCCGGACCAGTCAACCGGGCGGGTTGCACAGCGTTCCGACGAGCAGTTCGGGTTGTGCGTCGGCGCCGTTCAGCTCGCGACGGCAGCACTCGACCTCGAAGCCGGCTTCGCCCATCAGGTCCAGCCACCGTTGCCGGGCAAACAGGCCGGTGGTGAGCCGGTCCAGCTCGATCCGCAATTCGCCCCCTTTGCGGATCAGGTACAACAGGACCGTCTCAATGGTCGTGTCGGCGGGGTCCGGGTCGTAGTTGAACTCGATGAACGTCAGTTCCGTCTCGCCGTCCGAATGCGTGGTCGAATCGACGAACGGATCGCGAAAGGTCTCGCGGAAGTGGTCGGGACTGGTGATGAAGACCCCGCCCGGCTCCAGATGGGCGGCCGCGGTCGCGAAAGTCGCCTTCAGGTCGGCCTCGGTCTGCATGTGGCTGACGGCGTCGTGAATGAGAACGGCTTGGAACGTCCGGCCCAAGCGAATGGTCCGCATGTCGCCCACAATATGCTCGACGCCCGGATTCAGCCGTCGCGAATGACACATCATCGCCTCGGACAGGTCCACCGCCGTCGCCTCGAACTCGGCAGTCAGGTGCGAGAGATGGTGTCCCCCGCCGACGCCCAGTTCGAGCACCCGGTGCCGGCCCGGACCGAGCTTGCCCCGTAGAACCTCGCGCCAGCAACAGGCCTCCGCCGCATAGTCCTCCGGAGGACTAACCAGTGGCCAGAGATACGCCAGGTCGCCGTACAGGCGATTCTGCTGGATCTGTGAGACTTCCACAAACCTCACTTTAGCACACTTGCCGACCTGAGACAAGCCGCGAGAAATACCAAGACGTACGCCGATTGATATGGTACAATGATATGCCCGGCGGCAGGATGGCCGGCAACGAAACGCGTGGGGTGGGTTGCCCATCCGGACACTGATGTGGGTACGAACACAGATACAGAAGGAGACGGCAATGGAGACATCCAGATTCTCACGTCGCGACTTCCTCACGGCATCGGCAGTATCCCTTGCGGCCGTCGGCACGGGCGCAGACCGCCTCGTCCGGGCTGACGACGCGCAGCCGGCCAGGCGGCGCGGGGTGACAGCCCGCGGCGCCGAACTGAAACTGCTGGCCGATGGATTCAAGTTCACCGAGGGCCCGGCCGCCGACGCCGAGGGCAACGTCTTCTTCACCGACCAGCCCAACGACCGGATCTGCAAGTGGTCCGTGGACGGCAAGCTGACCGATTTCATGAAGCCCTGCGGGCGCTCCAACGGGATGTTCTTCGACGCCGACGGCAACCTCTGGACCTGCGCCGATATGGACAACGAACTGTGGAAGATCGACCCGAAGGGCAACGTCACCATCTTCGTTCGCGATTTCGACGGCAAGCTGCTCAACGGGCCCAACGATCTGTGGATCGATCCGAAGGGCGGCGTCTATTTCACCGACCCGCTCTACAAGCGGCCCTACTGGACGCGCGACCCGGCCATGCAGCAGGACGGCCAGCACGTCTACTACCTCACGCCGGACCGCAAGAAGGTCATCCGCGTCGCCGACCATTACGTCCAGCCCAACGGCATCATCGGAACCCCTGACGGCAAGCGGCTCTACGTCGCCGATATCGGCGACCGTAAGACCTATCGATACCGGATCAACCCGGACGCGACGCTGACCCACAAGACGCTGTTCTGCTCGATGGGCTCCGATGGCATGACGATCGACGACGAGGGCAACGTCTATCTGACCGGACGCGGCGTCACCGTATTCAACCCCGAAGGCGACCGCATCGAGCAGATCGACGTCAACAAAGGCTGGACCGCCAACGTCTGCTTTGGCGGCCCCGACCGACGCACCCTGTTCATCACCGCCATGGACGCGCTGTTCGGCATCGCGATGCGCGTCAAGGGCGTCTACTGACAACGGAAGGAAAGGGAGGCGGCAACGCCATGCACATTCGATCGATCGCAATGATCCTGGCTGTCTTCGCAGGGGTGGGCGTCGCTACGACCATCGAGGCCGAGATCGTCGAGGTCAAGAAGATCTGGGACGACGCCGCCCACAACGCGTTCACCGACCTGGTCTACTTCGGCGACCGATTCTACTGCGCCTTTCGCGAGGGGCGCGGCCACGTCTCGGCGGACGGCCGGATTCGCGTGTTGCGCTCGATCGACGCCGACACCTGGACGTCGGCGGCGCTGATCTCGTTCCAGGGCTACGACTTCCGCGATGCGCACCTGTCGATCACGCCGGACAACCGCCTCATGCTCATCGGCGGCGCCGCCCCACGCAAAAAAGACAACGAGCCCGCGCCCACCGGGAGCTTCGTATCGTTCTCCGAGGACGGCGACACCTGGACCGAGCCGGTCATCGTCAGCGAGCCGGGCCGCTGGCTCTGGCGCGTCACCTGGCACGAAGGCGCCGCCTACGGCGTCTCCTACACCGCCGGCGGCAACGGCGATCGATACCTGACGCTCCTGAAGAGCGCCGATGGACTCGCGTACGAGCCACTTGTCGAGCGGCTGTTCGAACGGGGCTATCCCAACGAGACCACACTGCGTTTCGCACCGGACGGCACCTGCTATGCGCTCGTCCGCCGCGACAGCTTCAACAACGCTCCGACCAGCCCAATGCTCGGTGTCAGCGAGCCCAACTACACCGAGTGGATCTGGCACGACCTGGGGACCGAGTTCAACGCGTTCGGCGGGCCCGACCTGATCCGGCTGCCCTGCGGACTCTGGATCGCCGGCGGCCGCATGCATCAGGGCGGTGCCCACACCGCACTGACCGTTCTCGACGTCGAGAACAAGACCATGCACCGACTGCTCGACCTGCCCAGCGGCGGCGACACGAGCTACCCCGGCCTGCTCTGGCGAGACGAGACGCTCTACGTCAGCTACTACAGCAGCCACCAGGACAAGACCAGCATTTACCTGGCCAAAATCAAATTCCCCCAGCCCGCCGGACCATAATCGGGTCGGTAGAGACCTTGTTGCGGCACCTTGAAGGTGCGACAGAGGCACAGTTTGCGGACCTGTCACCCGAAAGCGAGTGGGTGGTTGGCCCTGAACACAGAGGAAACGAGATCGCAGAAGGACAGATATAGCTGCCTGTCCGCAGCGTCGCCAGGGACATACCGCACACGGAGTCCAGAAGGCGCGAAGCCGTCTTGCCGGCGATGGCAACGCATCGAAGAGTCCGTCCACTCTAAGTCTCGCATATCCTTATGGCACCATGGGTTACATCGAGATCGGAACACACGGAAGAAATATCGGTTTTGTTCTTGACGGACACATGCTCTTGTTAGTAATATGGTCATGGAACGACCAAATAACTTTCGGGTTATATATGACGAATTTGGAGGGTTGGCCATGGCTACGGAAGCACAGGTGCGGGCGAATCGCTTGAACGCGCAGAAATCGACGGGGCCCCGGACGGAGGCGGGCAAGGCGGTGGTGGCCCAGAATGCGGTCCGGCACGGATTGCTGGCGGAAAAGACGGTGATCAGCGGGGAGGACCCCGGCCAGTTCGAGTCGTATCGGGCGCAGTTGCTGGCCGAGCTGCACCCGGCCGGAGCGATGGAGGCGATCCTGGCCGAGCGGATCGTGGGTCTGGCCTGGCGGCTGCGGCGGGCCGACCGGCTCCAGGCCGAGGTCTTCGACACCCTGCTCGCCCGTGACGGCCAGCCCCTGGCCAGGAGCATTCGGGCGTCCGACTACAGCGGATCGAAGGACGGCCCGGACCCGCGAGACACGGCGCTGGGCCGCGTGACGCTCAAGGACTTCACCAATTACCGCGTCATCGACCGGCTGGGCACGTACGAGCGGCGGATCGAGTACAGCCTCTACCGAACGATGGCCGAGTTGGCGAAGGTCCGGCGTCAGCGGGCGCTCGAACCGCCGGCCCAACTGCCGACGCCGGAGCCCGTCGAGCGAGCATGCGAGGAGTCTTCGTGCGAAACAAAGCCAATTCCCTCCGCTCAAAGCCCCGAAACGGCCCCCAGAAGGCCGAGGACGAGCCACGCCGGCCCATCGAGCCTGCCCGACCACGCGGATTTGGGGCGCGACACCGCACTGGCACTACCCCGCGACAGAGGTTATCATGGGAGCCGCAGCCATAACCGAACGCTCAACCATGCGGGTGCGGAACCATGATGAACGACGTCAAGGCGGCATTGGCCAGATATTGGGGCTACGAGGATTTCCTGCCCCTCCAGAAACGGGCGATCGAAAGCGTGATGGGCGGACGCGACTGCATAGTGGTCCTGCCGACGGGGGGCGGCAAATCGCTGTGCTTCCAGGGGCCGGCCGTGCTCTTTCCCGGTCTGACCGTCGTGGTCTCGCCGCTGATCGCCCTGATGAAAGACCAGGTCGATGCGCTGGCGGAGTGCGGCGTGCCGGCGGCCCGGATGGACAGTTCGCTGGCGCCCGACGAGCAGAGAGACGTCGTCGCCCGCATCCGGGCCAATGCGGTGAAGCTGCTGTATGTCTCGCCGGAGCGCCTGCTTTCGGAGAGTTTTCTCGCCCTGCTGCGTGGGGTGGAGGTCTCGTTCGTTGCGGTCGACGAGGCCCATTGCGTCAGCATGTGGGGTCACGACTTCCGGCCGGAGTATCGCCAGTTGGGCATGGTCAAGAAGCTCTTTCCCAACGTCCCCGTCGCCGCTTATACCGCAACCGCCACGGCCAAGGTCCGCGACGACATCGGTGAGCAACTCGGCCTGGACCGGCCCGATCCGATTGTCGGCTCGTTCGACCGCCCCAATCTGATCTACCGGGTGCATCGGCGCACCGACCGCATCCGGCAGACCTGCGAGGTGCTGGGCCGGCACCAGGGCGAGTCCGGCATCATCTACTGCATCCGGCGTAGAGACGTCGAGGGGCTCTGCGCCGAGCTGACCGCCAGAGGCTACAAGGCCGCCCCCTACCACGCCGGTATGAGCGCCGAGCAGCGCAAGGCCAATCAGGACGCCTTCATCACAGACCAGATCGACACCATCGTGGCCACCATCGCCTTCGGCATGGGCATCGACAAGTCCAACGTCCGATACGTGGTGCACACGGGCATGCCCAAGACGCTGGAACACTACCAGCAGGAAAGCGGGCGAGCCGGCCGCGACGGCCTGGAGGCCGAATGCTGCCTGCTCTATTCGGGCGGGGACTTCGGTGTATGGAAAAGCCTGATGCGCGACATGGAGCCCCAGGCCCAGCAGATCGCCTTCGAGAAGCTCGGGGAGATGTACAGCTATTGCACCGGCGGGCTCTGCCGGCACAGGACGCTGCTTCGCTACTTCGGCCAGGAACTGGACAAGGACGACTGCGCCGGCTGCGATGTGTGCCTGGGCGAGCTGGACTACATGGCCGACTCGCTGGTGACCGCCCAGAAGATCCTCTCGTGCATCCTGCGGCTCGGCGAGCGGTTTGGGGCCGGCTATACCGCTCGGGTTCTCGTGGGCTCGCGCGAGCAACGGATCATCGAGAACCGTCACGATGCGCTGACGACGTACGGCCTGCTGGCCGAGTACCCCCGGCAGACCGTCCACGACTGGATCGAGCAACTCGTCGGGCAGGACTGTATCGGCAAGGCCGGCGAGTACAACGTCCTGACGGTGACCGAAAAGGGCAGGCGCGTGCTGAAAGGTCTGGAGCGGCCACGTCTGCTCAAGCCAGCCGAGAAACCGGCCAGGAAGGCACGGGCTGTCGCGGACTCGTGGGAAGGGGTGGACCGGGGGCTGTTCGAGGCGCTGCGCCACCTCAGAGCCAAACTGGCCGGCCGGCGAAAGGTGCCGGCCTATGTCGTCTTCGGCGACAGGGCCTTGCGCGACATGGCGCGGAGGAAGCCGGCTACACCCGAGCAACTGCTCCAGATCAGCGGAGTCGGCGAGAAGAAGCAACAGCAGTACGGCAAGATCGTTCTGGGCGCGATCGCCGAGTACTGTCTGGCCCACGGCATCGAGACGAACACGCCGAGTCCATAGGATCGATACGTTCGGAAATGCGTTGTCGGTTGCCCGGCGGTCCGGTATAATGCCGCCGTCCGTTCGTATACGGGGGTAGATAACAACGAGTCCATTGCAGGGAGGCTCAACGATGCTTCTTCCCGGATTTATCAGGAAACTGTTGGCTGTGTGTCGGGGCAGCGTCGCCCCGCCGCTCATTGTCATTTCGGTCACAATCGGGTTCTGGATCGGTCTGATGCCGGGCTGGTCCGGCCTGCATACCGCTCTGGCGGTCGTCGTGCTCGTGCTCAACGTCCACCTCGGTCTGTTCTTGCTGTCGCTGGGCATCGGCAAGGCTGTGGCACTGGCGATCGCACCGGTGCTCTACCATGTGGGCATCTACGTCCAGGACCACCTGTCCGGTCTTCTTCGCGCGTTGGCGTCGATCCCGATCGTCGGCATGACGGATTTCAGCCGGTATGCCCTGGCCGGCGCCTTGGTCATCGGCCCGGTGGTCGGCGCGATCGCGGGTCTGGCACTGGCCCTCTCCGTGATCAACTTCCGCCGCATGATGCTCAAGGCCGATGAGAAGTCGGAGAGATTCCGCACCTACTATTCCAAGACCTGGGTCCGAATCCTCGACCGCCTGCTCATCGGCAAACGAGCCAGGGACGTCAAGAGCATGTTTGCCAAGGCCAGGTACGTTCGCAAAGCCGGTGTCGTGCTGGCCGTGATCCTGGTCGGTGCATTCTTCACCGCGGCGCATTTCCTCCAGGGCACCACGATCAAGAGCTATGCCACGGAGGCGCTGACGCGCGCCAATGGGGCCGAGGTGAATCTCGATACGCTGGCGATCTCGTTGTTGGGAGGCAGCGTCTCGGCCGAGAACCTGCAGGTGACCGACGCCCAGGCGCCTGAGAAGAACCAGTTCGCGGTCGAACGGATGGCCACCCGGGCCAGCGTCTATGAGTTGCTGCTGGGCCGGCTCGTCATGGATGACATCGAAGTCTCGGGCATGCAGTTCGATCAGGCCCGGCAGACGCCGGGCAACGTTCTCGACGCGCCGCCGGCGGAGGAAGAGCCCTTCGATCCGAACGGCTACGCCGTTGATGCCAACGACATCGCCCGACTGGAGAAGTACGTCAAAGACGCCAAGAAGCTCAAGGAGCAACTGCAGGAGCTTCGCAAGTGGCTGCCGGAAGGCAAGGAAAAGGCTCCTGCCGAGGTGGCCGAGCCTCCCGATTCCTATTTGGGATACCTGCAGGCTCGCGCGGCCACCAGCCCGACGGTCAAGATGCTCGCCAGACGCATTTTTGCCGACAACGTCAACCTGACCAGCGAACTGTTCGGCAACAGCGCCATTCTCCTGACGAACGTCAGCGATGCGCCCGAGGTGCTGGGCGAACCGATCACGCTGGAACTGAACTCGCACGAGACTGCAGCGGCTTTGCAAGCGCAGATGGATTACTCGACGGACATACCGACGGTCCGCGGCACGTTCGCAGGCTTCGACCTGAGCACGGTTCAGTCCGGACTCGATGAGGACGCCGGCATCGCCTTCGACTCCGGTGCAGCCTCGGGATCGTTCACGGGGCAACTGACCAGAGACTTTGTCGATTTGGCCATTGCGGTGAGCCTCAAGGACCTCAAGGCCAGGGGCCAGGGCGACGGCGTCCTCGGCCTTGGGGCCGAACAGACTTCGGAGGTCCTGGCGGTCATGGATGAATTGAACACCACGTTGCGTATCGTCGGGCCGATCGATTCGCCGCGTATCGTCTTCGACACGAAGGGCTTGGGCGAGGAATTCAAGCAAGCCCTCATCAAGGCCGGCAAGGACCGCCTCCGGAAGGAGATCGACGACAGGCTTCAGAATCAACTCGGTGACACATTGGGCGAGAAAGTCCCCGACTCCTTGAAGGAGGCCATCGAGACACCGGGCACGAGCATCGTCGAGGGCTTGGGCGGCCTGCTCGGCGGCAGAAAGCAACAGGACGAAGACAAGGACAAGCAGGAGTAGGTCGCGGCAGACGACCGAAGAGCCGAGTGCATCCGGTCAAGAAGGCGATACAACTGACGGATGTGGCGATCTTCCTCGTCGGTCATGGCGTCGATCATGTGGCGACCGGCCGGATCGCGTGCGAACTCCCTGAGGCCGTGATAGAAGATCAGTACGCTCTCGCTGCGTCGAATGGCGTCCCGAACAATCTGCGAGGCGTTCTCATGCCCCGTGAACTGGTCCCGTGCGCCGAACCACGGCAGGCCTGCCATCACCTGCGGGTTGGACCGAACGTAGTTGTCCGGATCGAACGTGCCGAAATCCCCGGTCTTCTCGGAGTATTCCCTTCGCAGGCGCGCCCAGGCCCGCTCGTGGCGGGCCCGCCACGAGGCGAGATGGTGGCAGATGTTGCGCCGTGGCGGGTCGCTGAACCGTTGGGCTGCGTTCAGATAGAATCTCGCCCCTTTGCGTTCGACTTCTTCGGCTATTCGGAGGATTTCAAAGATATTGAACTGCGTATCCACATTATTTGCTCCCGCAAGGTCTCAGCCGACCACCGACCCTACCAAAGGCCTTCTTTTCCAGCGGCGGCCCCATCCGAAGGGCCCAGACCGATCTGTGGATACTACGGTAGGATTGCTAAGCAACGGTTAGCGCCGCGTTAGTTCTTCGCAAACCTCGAATGCTGCCGTGGTCAACGAATCGATGGATTCCCAGCCCGGCGGTAGACCTTGACAATCGGGTCGTCGCCGTTGATATCGATCCAGGTCAACGACTCGCCGTGCAGGCGGATGTGCAGGGCCGTGTCCCAACCGTCCGCGACGGTGGCATCGTCGGTCTTCGACGCAGCGGAGGACTCCTCCCACTGTCGGAGCACGAACTGCTCTCGTTTCGGATCCTCATAGATGACGGAAAACCGCATAACGCGGCCCGCTCGGTGGCCCTTGGTGACGTGGACGTAGCTACCCGTCCGCATAATGGGGTCCACGCGGTTGACGTGCAATCGATCGTGGCCATCATCGCTCAACCATACCCCGTGCAATCCTGACAAGGCTCCCGAACCGCGCGTCACTTCCTCCTTGTGTACGGGCGCAACAGATGATCTTGCGAACCGGCGCATGTCGCTCAATCCAAAGAACACCAGAACGACCAGTCCGGGAATGGCGAGCCAGGCAAACGCTCGCTGGCCTCCGGACCGTCTTGGGCCGGCCTTGAACCGGGCGGAATCCGTGGAGCATTCCCCCTCGGCCAAGTGGCACAGAGCATCTCCGGTGACCGCCATGGTATGCTCGGCAATCCAGTCGGTGCTGGCGCGCGCTCGAAACCGCAGAACCGTCACCTCGGCGCAGGAACTGCAAGACCAGCGACAAAGAACCCCCTGTCCGGACTCGACGACGGCGGCGTCCCGATTCGTCGCGCCACAGGCGCGGCACCGCCAGTCGAAGAGAGCCGTGAGCTTGTTGCTGGATCGGTCAAAGCCGTCGAGCAATCCCAGGAACGTGATTCCGTCTGTCGGCTTGGTGACGTCAAAAACGACTTCGTCTGTCTGCAAATGGTCTTCTGGGCAATGCGCCATGGCGATCTCACATACAGTCAACGGTGGATAATGGTTCGGGATCTTGCTCCGACGTTGTCAACGAACGCTGAGGCCGATGGTCATCGTCGGCGAGGGGCTCGGCCGACGCGTCCGGTCTCTGGAGCGGGGGCAAGGCACGGAGGATTCGCAGGGCATCCGGTTTGTCCGGGGTGTAGTCGAACACCGTGTCCAGGCCGACGACGCGAAGAATACATCGGGTGGGCAGGTGAAGATTGCAGAGGAGCAGCCGGGCTCCGCGCTCACACTGCAATTTCCGGATGAGCAACATCGTTCCGATACTCGGTGACGTGAGAACCTCCACCCGTGATAGATCAATGATCACGTGCAATGGTTCCTTCTCGCGAAGCTCCTTCCAGAGCCGCCCGAGTTCGGATTGCGCCTCCGGCTCGCGCGGCAAGAACGCACAAAGTACACCAGGCTCCAGCAACCGAACGTTCATCCCGTACTCCAGATTCCAACTATGGTGAGCGTCTGTTTCTGCACCTATATCGGGTCGGAGGCGTGACGGCATTAGCACATATCCGACAAAGTCGAGCGCAATCTGCACGACGCCAGGCATGCCGTTGCAGGATGGAACCACCGACACAACGCCGCGAGTGGGTCTGATAACAGGCGAACCTGAGGGCCGCCACGAATTCGAGCCCCCCCCCGGTGGGCGACGCTCCACTCGAATACCGATAATAAGGCCCGAACGACTTGAACAGAGCCGTTCGATGGTGCGCAAACGCGGGCTCCCAAGCGTTGGTATGCCACGGAGCAGAATCGCCGGGGGTTTTTCCTTCATCGATCTCGACCTGCGGCCGAAAAGGCAAGATGAACATGACAATCCATTCGGTGCTTGATGCGAAGGACAAACGATGATCCCGACAAAACAGGTCGACCGAGACAAGCACGCCGCCGGCATCCTTCTGAAGACCCAGGCGGCCCTCGAGGAACTGCATCAGTACTACAAGTTCGGACGGCATACACGGATCTTTCCGGAGCAGTTGTACTTTCTGTTCTCCCACTCCGCTCACCTGTTGTTCTCTTTCTGGCTGGCGGAGAACGAGTCTCCGGCTCAAACGTTCGAGTACGCCCCGCGTCTGCGTGACTTGATTTCCGGCGTGGATTTTGGAGCGCTTCGCTTCACCGACTACAAGCGGAGAACCCTTCACGGCAATGCGGATGAAGAACACCTCAAGAACGAGCCCCAATGGTTCAAGTCGTGGATGAAGATCCTGGAGGCGCAGTCCGGGCCGTGCGACGGGTTCTCTCAGCACATCCTGACCTATGTCAGCAATCCTGGGTTCCTTGAGGGACAGCACTCGAAGAAGAACCGGAAGGCCCTGGCCGAACTGATGACAACGGATGTGGCGGCGCGGCTGCTTCGTTGCAGCACGTCCGTGCTGGAAGAGATGATCTCGGCGATCGCCCTGCAATTCGCCGGCCGACCCTGCGACCCCCTCGCCGCCCAGCAGATGGCGTCGTTGATCTGTCTGCTCCGTCAGGCGCGTAGAACGGTCCTCTGCGACGCCCCGGCACAAGGCCCCTACATCCCGCGTGCCAGAGACGACTGGGACCTCCCGCCCGCCGTGTTGCGTCTTGGCGTGCGGCAGACGAACGGAACGCTCAAGACCGTGGTGAAGCGCGACGGCGGCGACATCGTCTGCACGTACACTTGCACCTCCGGCACCGAGCGGAACAGCCACACCTGGATTCGCAAGATGTCCACTTTGAAGCACTCCTACGCAAACGAGCTCTTCCGCACGTGGTCCTATGACACCGGCGAGTTCATCGACGGCTCGATATCGGCGCCCGAATCGAGCGCGTGCTGGCTGATCCAGAGTGCGGAGAACAGACGTCTCAGAGGAATCAGCCGACAGATCGAGACCGTGTTGACGTCGCTCGGCGCCCATCCACGGTGCGCCGGCCTGATTGCGACGGTCAACGAGGCACGGGTGGACAACCAGCTCGAATGGAAGGACCGCCGGCTCCCGTGGACCTATATCAGAAGGCTGGACCAACTGATCAAGCAGCTCAGCACGGCCTATCGCGAGGCCTCTGTGCTGGACAGTCACAATCCGGGGGTGGAGATCGCCGGCACGATGTGGCCCTCCGGGCCATCCGGGCATTGGGGGCCGGAATCGGCCCAAGCGCCGCAAACGGCGCACACCCAGGACCCGGCGCGACACGATGACGTTTCAAAGATCGCGTGCAGTGCGCCGGATGCGTGGGACCAGGTCAACTCCTCCAGGCCGTTTGACAGCAGCGAGATGAAGAGGTTCGTTCCCCCGCAGTGCAACAGCCGCGACAGCACGCCCGATGCATAGACGCGGATCAGCAACGCCGATGCGGTCAGGGAAACCGTCGATTCGCCAGGCCCAGCCGGGCCTCAGCGCTTTCTACAACGGCTGATTGCCACCACAGACCGACCTGAGGGCGCTGACGTCGGCCGGGCACAACGCCAGAGGCGCGTCGAATTGAACGGCAACATGGTAGGTGCCCGCCTCAATCTGCTCCTTCCGGCAAACACAGCCGGTGCGTACAACACTCAAGGTCGCCGTGGGGTCGTCGCCTTCGAACCGGGGGATGCTGAAGCGGACTGTCACCTGTCGGCCTTCATCCAGGCCCGTGCCGATCGCCTCGCAGCGGAAAGCGATCCCGCCGCTGGAGACGTCGATCATCAGCCCCTGAGTCAGGGTCTCGGCGAAGTCCTCGCTGAACCAGACCGGCCATGGATAGCTCAGTCGCATCTCCTGGCGGCGTTCGTTGCGCTCGTCCATTCATCGTTTCTCCAAGTAGGTCACGGTTCAGTTGGTAGGATCGGTCGATTGGCGTGGTGACTTGACCACAGAACCGGGGTCGCGGACGTGGATCGGCTCGCAACCGACATCATTGCAGACGGGTCCCGTTTGCATCACAGAAAGGGGCCGCCGAGGAACCAACGGGAAGAAGGACGACCGATAATCCGGTCAGATTTTGGTGGGTTTGCAGAGGCACTTGGCCTTGGCCGCCGCTCGTCCGCACTTCTTGCACGCGTGCTTGGCGCCGCGCAGAAGGCCCTTATAGGTCTTCGGGTCCTCCTTGTGAAAGCCTTCTTTCACAAGCTCGCAGAGCTTCTTGCCGGCCATAGACTCCACCTCGACGATATGCCGTTGCTCCAACGTGTGATTATACGAGACTGGAGGCCGACGGTTCCGGCAAACCGACGACAGGGTGGCGAATTGCCGGTCACTTCGGCCGCGTCAAGGGCCGAAACGCCGCAGTGGCGCGCTCGGCCGACCGGACGGCCGCCACGGCGTCGCGATGGAACGTCTCCTGGGCCCGGACGGCCCGCCCCTTCCGCACGACCCGGCGATAACGTCCGTCCTCGAGCAATTCCCAGGCTTTGACGTTGTCCCGGAAGAACGTCTTGAGAATGCCCGTCAGACGCCGGCGAATCCGTGCGTCGCGAACGGGAAACAGCAGTTCGAGCCGCCGGTCGAGGTTCCGCTTCATCCAGTCGGCGCTGCTGAGATAGACCTCCTCATGGCCCCCGTTGGCGAAAAAGAAGACCCGCGCGTGTTCGAGATACCGGTCCACAATCGAGCGAACGGCGATCCGCTCGGAGAGCCCCTTGACGCCGGGCCGCAGGCAACAGATCCCTCGAACGTTGAGCCGGATGTCCACGCCCGCCCGGCTCGCCTCGTACAGGGCCTGGCAGATATCCTTGTCTTCGAGCGAGTTGATCTTGGCCATGATCAGGCCCGGCCGATCCGGCGTCGAGACCTGAATCTCGCGCTCGATCAGCTCGGCAAGTTTCGTGCGCAGGTCGGTCGGTGCGATGACGAGTTGCTGCCATTCGACCGCCTCGGAAAGCCCCGTGAGAAGATTGAAGAACGCCGCCACGTCGGACGCCAGTTCGTCGTCGCAGGTCATCAGACCGATATCGGAATAGAGCCGCGCGGTGCCGTCGTTGTAGTTGCCCGTGCCGAGATGGACGTACCGCCGAATGCGGGCCGCCTCACGACGAATGACCAACAATGCCTTGGCGTGGGTCTTGAATCCTGCGATGCCGTAGATCACGTGACAGCCGGCGTCCTCCAACTGCCGGGCCCAGTTGACGTTCTTGGCCTCGTCGAAGCGTGCCTTCAACTCCACCAGGACGGTGACCTCCTTGCCGTTTTCGGCCGCCCGCGCCAGGGCGCGGACGACGGGCGACTGCCCGCTGGTCCGGTAGAGGGTCTGCTTGATCGCCAGGACGGACGGGTCCTCAGCCGCCGACTGCACCATCTCGACGACCGGATCGAATCGCTCGTACGGGTGAAACAGCATCACGTCACGTCGCTGCAGCGCCGGCCACAGCTCCTCGGCGCCAATCAGGTCAGCCGGCTCCTGCGGGGGCCACTCGGCGGCGCGAAGGCCCTGCACTGGCGGGATGTCGATCAACTGCATCAGGGCCCGCGCGTCGAGAAGACCGTCGATCTCATACACATCGTGATGCCGCAGCCGCAGCGTCGAAGTGAGCCACTGCTTGATGCGAGGATCGGACCGGGCGCTGATCTCCAGGCGGACCACGCCCCGATGTTTCCGGGCGTGCACCGCATCCTGAACCGTGCTCAGCAGGTCCGGCGCCTCATCCTCCTGGATCGCCACGTCGGCATCTCGCGTGATGCGAAAGACCGCCGCCTCCCCGATCCGGCACCCGCCGAACATGGCGCGGGCGTTGTCGAGGAGAATCTCCTCCAACGGCGCGACATAGACGCCCTTCTCAGCCGGAATGTTCACGAAGCGCGGCAGCGAGCCGGGAACGGGGACCACCACCAGCTTCTGCGGCGATGACTCGTTTCGAGACGTGCAGACCAGCAGCGCCGCGAACAGTTGCAGCCCCGGCAGCAGCGGGCACGGATCGAGATCCTCGACCGCCAGCGGCGTCAATGCCGCCAGCATCTCGCTCGCGAAGAAACGGGCGAGGAACTGACGCTGTTTCGCCGTCCACTCGTCCCGTCGCACCAGGTGGAAATCGTGGGCCTTGAGTTCTTCGAATGCCTCGGCGACGGCGGCCGTCTGCTGGGCCACCATCTCCTGGACCTTGCCGCCGATGAAGAACAACTGCTGGGCGGGCGTCAGGCCGCTGGCGTCTCTTTTCCGGACGCCGGCCGCCTTTTGCTGCTTGAGGCCGGCCACACGAATCATGAAGAATTCATCCAGATTGGAACTGACGATCGACAGGAACTTCAGTCGTTCGCCCAGCGGCACGTCCCGATGGCGCCCTTCCTGGAGGACCCGGTCGTTGAACTCGAGCCAGCTCAACTCGCGATTGATGAACCACTCCGCCCGTTTCAGATCTTTCTTCTTTGCCATAGCACTCGCAAGCATTTCGTTGGGGCCGTTCACGGCCGGACCGTTTCCTCCAGCCGCACGTCCAGACCATAGATATCCAGCATCATGTCCGCCACGTCGGCAATCGCCCTGCGTTCGAGCGTGAAATCGCCGCCGGCCTTGACGGAAACGACCAGGCCATTGCCGTCGATACGGGACTCGAGCGTCTGGATCTGCTGCGTCCGGCTGCTGTCCAGCGACTCGGCGATCCGCAACAGCGCCGCCAGTCTGTTCACGATCATCCGGCGCTCGCGCGGCAGAGAAATGTAGTCCAGGTGCGAAGGTTTCGGCCGACTGCGACGGTGATAGCGCGCCACGTTGGCCACCACCGCCAGTTCGTCCTGGGTCAGTCCGACGATCTCCGAGTTGACGATCAGGTAGAAGCTGTGCTTGTGATGGGCCCGGCTGGCCACGAAGGTCCCGGTCTCATGCAGGATGGCGGCCACCTCCAGCAGGAGCCGGTGACGCTCGCCCAGTCGGTGCTCGCCGGCCAGTTGATCGAACAGTTGGGCCGCCAGCGAGCGCGTCTGCTCGGCGTGGGCCACGTCCACCTGGTATTTCTGGGCGATGCTCTGGGCCGACTGGATGATCTCCCGATACGCCGCGTCGTCTTTCGTTCCCGCCGCGTCGCGCGCCAACTCCAGCAGCAGGCCGTCACGCATGGACACGTCCGTCACGATCATCCGCTTCGCCCGCGTGGCCTCCAGCAGGATCTGATAGACCAGCAACGCCGGCGTGATCGTCTCGGCGTCCGTATACGGCAGCTTGTACGAACGCGCCAGTTCGTCGGCCGTCAGACGCCGACAGCGATCCAGCAGCTTGCCCAACGCCTCGGCCGACACCGCCTCAAGACGATCGGCGCCCAGAGGCTTGCCGACCTGGGCCGCCGCCCACCGCGCGTCGCCGCCGACGGCGATGAAGGTCTGAACGCTCTTGAACGGCAGAAGACTGCGGAAGGCCGAAATCGCACTGGCAACCTGCCCCTGAATCAGGCGGGCAGCCTGGTCGGCCCGTTCCGTCGTCGTTGCCATCACCTCCTGCATGCGGACCGAGCCGGTGGGCAGGCTCTGGGACGCGGTGATCTCCCCACGACTGAGCAGGTTCAGCACGGTGCTGCCGCCGCCGACCTCAACGACCAGGGCCCTGCCCCGCCCGAGCAGTTTCTCGCCCACCGCCTCGCGGACCGCCGAGACGGTGAGCCGCCCTTCCTCGGTCACGCTGATGATCGAGACTTCCACCCCGGCGGCCATCAGGACGCGATCGACGAAGGTATCGCCATTGGCGGCCTCGCGTGCGGCGCTGGTGGCCACCGCGCGGACCCGATGGACCCCGTAGGTGTTCAGGACGTGGCGATAATCGCGCAGGATTCCCACGGCGCTGCGCAGGGTCTCGGCGCGGATGCGCCCGCTTCGGAAGACGTCCTGGCCCAGGTGAACCACGCGGCGCAGCCGTTCGAGGATCTCGACGCGGCCGTCCGGCAGCACCTGCCCGATCACCATGCGAATGGAATTGGAGCCGATGTCGATGACCGCCATCGTCTCGGCCGCGTCCGGCGTTTTCGATTTGTCGTCCGTCATCGTCATACCCAAGCTACTCGATCCGCCCAGGATTGTCGCGGTCTCATCCCTGCCCGCCGGCCGCCTTCAACTCCAGAGGCCGTCCGAAGGCTTCCCGAAAGAGATCGGCCTTCTTCACCGCCGCGGCCAGTTCCGCGTCGGCTGGACCTCGCACGTCGCAGGTCACCACAATCCGCCGGTCCGACACCCGGCACCGAACGCTGCGTACGATGCGGTTGTGGCTCCGGTCGAGACCGTCGGCCACCCGGAGAATGCCCGCCAGTACCCGCACGCAACGCTGTTCGGCGTCGGTGAGGTTCCCATAGTACTTGTGACGCACATCCGGCAGGGCCTTACGATGGTAGCGAGCGATCAGTGCGATCATCTGCCGTTCCGATCTTCGAAACGGCAGCCTCGGATCGGACACGATCAACTTCATCGCGGTCTTGTGGTGCCCCTGGGGGCCTTCCACCCACCCGATATCGTGCAGCAGTGCGGCGCAGTGAAGCCGGAACCGCTCTTCGGGACCCATCTGATGCACCTCTTTGAGTGCGTCGAAGATCTCCAGGGCCAGCCTCGTCACCTGGTGTGTGTGCTCGCGCTCGTACTGGCAGTCCGTCGCCAGGGCCAGGACCGCCTCGATACGCTTGTCGCCCTGTCCCGCGTCGTCCTGAAGCTGGTCGAGGCTCTTGCCTTTGCGGAAGACGTCGATGAATTCGCCCGGCAAACCCGCGGCGTGAACGGCGCGGGCCACCCGGTCGATGTCGTACGGGACACGACGGTGCCCCACCTTCAGGCCGCCATCGGAGAACTCCAGCAACGCATACGACGCCCGCCAGTCGCCGGCTTCCGGACGGCCCACGCTGCCCGGATTGACGAACCACACCTCCTCGACGTGGCGAACGAAGGCCTCGTGCGAATGCCCGCAGACCACGACGTTCGCCTGGGCGAACCGGGCCAGCTCACGCAATCGCTGGTTGGGCGTATCGGAGCCGAGCAACTCGTCGATGGAGGCCGGACTGCCGTGTACCAGCAGCACGTCGAATCCGCCGACCGTGCGGCGGGCCTGCTCCGGCAGCAACGTGAGAAAGTCCCTGCCGGCGGCGTCGAGATGCGCATCGTTCCACTGAAACGCGATGAACTTGGCCGGAGGCTTCTTGCGCTTCCACTTGTCCCGCTTGCGCGCGAAATCGAGCACTTTGCGATCGTAGTTGCCCACGATATTGAGCTTCGCCACCTCCCGCAGGCGTCCGAGGACCTCGTTGGGGAACGGCCCGTACCCAAGCATATCTCCAAGATTCCAGATCTCGGCGGCCCCATGGTGCGCCGCGTCCTCGAGCACGGCCTCCAACGCGGGCAGGTTGCCGTGAACGTCACTGAGCAGGGCTATTGTCTTCGATCTCTTCTTGCGTGCCATGGATCGATTCGTCCTGTGTAGCGGGATGGGGTTGCGGCGCGATCTCTACGTATGTTTGCAGCATCGTCTCCAGGTCGCTCCAGAACCGCTCTTCGTCGAGGCGTCGCCAGTGCTCGACGAGTTCGGCGAAGACCTGTCGGCGGTGGTTCGCCCGCTCGGCGCGAAGGAACTCGAGTCCGGGTTGAAATCGGTTGAACGGTCGGGCATGCCCGAAGTACTCGATGGTCCGCTCCCGTTCCTGCTCGACGAACGTCCCAAGGTTCGCGATCCAGACGTCGCAGTCATGGATATCCCCGAGAAACGACTGCACCTTCTTGACGGCCTTGATCGCACCGGCAAGCTGCTTGTCGAAAGCCGGAATGCAGACCTCCATCGTATACCGCAGCTTCTTGGCAGCGATTCGGACCCGATGGTGGCCGGCGGCATCGTCCGGATCGTCCAGCACGGGCGCTGCGGCCAATAGATCGCGCTGGCGCCGCAGGATGTGCGCGGCCGCCCGCGCAAAGACCACAGGGCTCTGCAACGGCACGCTCCGCGTCCGCAGCAGGAAGCGGGCCCTCTCGATCTCGCCGTGCATCTCGGCCAGCAGGTCGCCCTTGTTCAGCGCGTTCAGCGTCTCGACGGCCTCGGGTTGGGCGGCCAGGCGGTCCTGGCGAAGCCGCAGCAACAGACGCTCGATCCCAGGGCGGTGCCTTCGGTCCTTCTCGTCCAGGCCGGCCAGGAAGCCTTCCACGAAAGCGATGTGCACGTCCAGGTCGCGCGCCGGGCCAAGGCCGCGCGTCAGCCCCCGGAGTCGCTTGCGCCACCGGCCCACCTTCTTCGTATCGAAGCAGTCGGCGAACATGCCCAACGCCACGCGCAGCCGTCGCGACGCCACCCTCGCCTGGTGCACCGGCTCGATGTCCTCGTTTCGACGGACGCCCGCCATCTGGGTCACCAGGGCATCGAGCTGCCCGCTCAGATATTGACAGGCCACAAGCCGACAGCTTGAATCGGCCGCCGTCACAGTAGCTTTACGATGTCCTCGGTCGTCATCCATCGGGTCCAGCACTCCGTTGGGTTCGAACGCTACGCGATCAGGTCGTGCTCCCATTTCTCGACGCCATCCGGCTTGTCGCCCTCCAAGAGGGCGGCAAATGCCTGCACGGCCTTGCGCGCGTCGCCGATGGGATAGTAGAACGCATCCCAGTGCTCGCTGTCTTCGCCGTCATGGCAGCAGATGACGTGGTCGTACCGCCACGCCTGCTGCATCTCGCCATAGGCGCTTTGGGCCCGGACCTCGATGTTCTCCAGGTCCGCCTGCGAGAGAATCCCCTTCTGTCGCGTCGTACGAAGCAGGAGCTTACGCCGCATCACATCGGTGACGAACGCGGGCACAGAGACGCTCGGAACACGCCCTTTGAGCTCGATGATCTCCTCACGCGACAATGGCGAGAGGAAGATGCCCAGGGAGGCGACCCCTTGCGCCTGGGCGAAATCGAGCAGCCGTGACCCGATGAACGGATTGCCCTCAAAGAAAACAACCGATTCCGCCAGCATCCGCTCCAGTTCGCGGGTATCCATCGCCTGCAAGTCGTTTCGGACCTCGAAGACGCGGAAGTGCGGCCGGTCGCGAAAGCCTTCAATCTCGTCGCGACGGCGGAAATGGAAGTCGATCCCATCAACCTCGCCCGGACGCGGCGCCCGGCTGTCATACAGCACGAGCTTGTCCAGCCGGCCGGCGGTCTGGGGATAGAACTTCTTCAACGCCGCATAGAGCGGCCCCTTGCCCACACAGGATGGCCCCGACAGAATGACCAGACGTCCCACGGCGATCTCTCAAAAACTTCTCGATTCGCGTTACCTACCTCGCAGCAGCATAGGCCGGGGTCGCTTTGGAATCAAGACCCAAGTCGAGGTGCGCCGGAACGATCTCGACACCGACGACGACATCGCGACCGAACGTGCGACCGAACAGATCGGCCTTTCTCAGCACCTTTCTGAGGCTCATGGTGTCCCGGCTGAGCGCCCGCAAAAGGACACAGCGCGGGCGAATCTCGCAGAATACGTCGTCCACCCGCCCCGAGCGTCCCTCGTCCAGTCCGTCGGCCAGACGCAGCAGTGACGCCAGCTTCGCCACGTAGAGCTGCGTCTCGGCGTCCAGGTCGCGGAAGTAGGCGTGGTCGCCCTCGGGCAGCGAACCGCGGTGGTACCGGGCCACCAGGGCAATGATCGTTCGCTCCTCCGATCGGAACGGCAACGAAACCGAATGGAGGATGAGATCGCGGGCCGCCTTGTGATGGCCTTTGGGGTCCTGAGACTTGGCGACGTCGTGCAGCAAAGCCGCCGCCCGCAGCCAGATCCGCTCGGTGTTGCCCATCTCATGCAACGGCTGGAGCTGATCAAACAGCCGCAAAGCCAGCCGGCTGACGCGAGATGCGTGGTCGAGATCGAACCGGCGGGACTGGCCGAGTGCAACGACGCTACCGATCATGTCGGCGATCCGCATGGCGATTACCCCATCATTCGTCCGGGTTTCGTTCTTACTTCTTATCGGTCGAGCGGATCGAAAGCCTTGACCCGGCTTTCCAATCCTCTGTGGAGTTTATCGCTGGGGCGTTTGCGGAATGTTAGGGCGCGGTTAGTTTCGTGTTATGAACGGCCCGTCCCTTCAAAGGACAATCCAAATCGTGGATGCCGCGTAAGACGGGTGCGCTGTCGCGCGAAAACAAAGGTGGCAGTGCAAAACGGTGATCCCGCTCGCACTGCCACAACCTCCGCCGAAGGGGATCGCGGCCCGCAAGCCGCGATCCCTCCTGGATCGGTCGGCGCTACCGGCTGGATATCCCGGTTTCGATCAGGTCACCGGCGTTCCACTGTGGAATGCCGTTCGCATCGCGCAGCCGCCACGTCTCGTCTCCGCGATGGATCGTCGAGGCCATCAAGACCTCGCCGCGCCAGGCGGCAATCCGCGCCGGCGCGCCCACAATGGTCACTCTGTCGCCGAAGTGAAGCAAAATGCCCTGGCTTTCCATATAGGAACGAGGCCCCGTATGGACCACCCACGTCTGACCGTCGGTGGTCCTGACGCTGAGGCGAAGCCCTTCCACGGCATTGCGACTGGGACGGAAGGCACCCAGGCTCTGAATCGTCCCGTGCACCGTCGTCACCAGACCGGGGTCGAAGCGCTGGTTGTACTCGCTGTCCGGTCTCCACGCCGAGCCATCGAGGTCCCTGCCGGGCCGGGCCGGTTTCGAGTCTTCGGCTACCGGACCATCCCCCGGAACATAGCCAAGCGTTTCCCAGTACGGGGTCGTCGCGAATTGCGCCTCAATGCTCTGGTCATAGAGCGGGTCGCCCAGATAGGGGAAACCCTCGGCGCGGGCGAACGCCACTGCCTCCAGCATCGACGCGTCGGCATCGACCTGCAACGCGCTGAGTTCAGGCACCACCTTGATAGCGCGCCAGGGCACGAGGGATAGTTCTCGCTCCAGGGCCCAGGGGGTCGTGTTCAGAATCACGACGCCGTAGGCGACCTCGGCGCTGCTGGTGTCAGCGACGATGCCATCGAGTTGACCCAGCGATTGCCCCTGCAAGTCTCTGGCCGGCATACCGATCAACTGGGTCAGCCGGCGCGAGGTGACCGGCAATTGCCGTTCGGTCGGCATCGCCATCGCCTCGTCGGGCCGGGATTCCGTCGGACTCGGATCCGACTTCACATGTCCCTCGCGATAGGACGTGCGGATCCGTTCAGCCCAGTTCTCATCGGCTCGGTCCGGCCAGTCGTCCTTGGGGAAACCGTGTGTCTCTGCGTCGGCATCTGTCGGACGATCCTCCGTAACGAACGCAACGCCGGTGTAGTCCGCCAGATTCGGGGTCAGGATCGGCTGAGTATCTGCCGGACGCGGCGCGGTCTTGAGGTGCTCTTTCCTCACGTCGAGAACGTAAGCGTCTCTGTCCGGATGCCTACGGAACTCGGACCACGGTACAGCGAAGAGCTTCTCGCCGATGCCGAAGAATCCGCCGTACGACAACGCCGCATAACTGATCGATTCACCCTGACTGTCGAGAACGATGTCCTTGATTCGGCCGAGTCTCTTGCCTCGGAGATCAAGAACGGGCGTGCCGATCAATCGGTCGAGCCGTTGATATGGAGGCTGCGTCACCGCGGCTTGCGACTTCCTTTGGCCGCCCATCGACTCGCCCTGTTCGGCCGAGTCCGTCCACTGCTCCTCCGAGTCTGCCATCGAAATCACGTTCGTCTCCTGCGGTGTCCCCACGGCCACGATCGCAGTGGCCAGGAGCGTTACAATCGCCGTCAGAAGGCCCGCTCTCTTTGCTGATCTGCCTGTGCGATACATGATCGAATCTCCTTACTTGACTGCGGTTTTCTCCTTCGAACGCTGCCCAAGAGCCAGCGTGCGAAGGAGCGTTTTCACCTTCTTGCTGCTCTAGAACAAATACGGGGGATGACGCAGGGCGGTTGCTCAGGGTTGCGCCGCATTGTCCGTGAGCATTCTGCCCATCGGCGCGTGGCGCAAGCGGTCTCGCGGAGACCAGACAACCGAAGATTAGAAACCGGAGATCATGGGTTCGTCGGCGACGTCGATCTCGCTCGGCAGAGAGGCGACATACTCCTGCCATCTCCGTTCGAGCGCCCCGATCGGGCCGAAGTGCCGGACAAAATCGTATCGCAGCGACGCGGAAGACCGTCGCCCCATGCGAGTTTGAGCGAGATCAGCCAGGTAGGCGGACAACTTGTCCGGATGGCGTTGCAGCAGGAACGTCATGAGACCCCAGCACTGGGCATAGACGTCAGCCGGTGACGGCTCAAGCGCACCCGGACCCGCCAGGATCGAAAGCTCCCGCAACGGAAGCAGAGTCTTCTTCACCCCCAATTCGGCCAGCCTCCGCTTGCGGCCTGGGTTGGATCGCGGGTCGGCTCCGGCCAGAGCCGAACCTTCGAAGAAGGTGGCCAGTCCTTCGGAAACCCACAAGGGGTACATCACCCCGCGCGTCTGAAGTCCGCGGTTGTACGCCAGTTGGTGCGCCATCTCGTGCGTGAGCAGTCGGATACACTCCGCAGATGCGCCCTGAAAGGCGCAAAGTCCATCGGTGTATTGCGATTCCGCCGTCGCGCGCGGCGCGGTCGACTCGTCGCGCCTCTCTCGACTGCTGAGCATTCCATCGGCGCAGAGCGTCACCTGATTGGTTCGGGTGCAATAGTACGCATCCTGAAACGCCGGATCGGCACGCTCCGCACCCAGCGGATGCTCGCGATATTGCTCCCGACAGCCGAAGTACACCCAGACCAGTGGATCGCTCGTCGCATCCAGAGACAGCCCGTGCGAATTCATGGCACGAGACAGGCGGACGTGGATCGTCTCCAGCAGCTCGCCGAAGGACGAGCAGATCGACGACTCATCCGCCGAAACCACCAGGAAATGGCGGGTCCGCTGCGCCGCCCAGGCCGAGGCGACCCCATGCAACAGGACCGATGCGGCCGCCGTCATGATACAGATACGAGCGATTCGACTGTGTTTCACCTTACGCGGTTCCTCGGTCTGGTTGCGCCCCCCACGGGGGATACCTCTCCAGCCAGGCCGAATACAGCTTGCGCGTTTCGCATCTGCCATGAAGTGGCTATCGACCGCTTCGTGGCCCGACATGAAGTGCAACTGGTTCTATCTCGGTGCAGTCTCTGCGAGACCCCCATTCTGTAGGGCCGCCCCCACCGCAGAAGCGATGGGGTGGCCAACACCTCGGATTATAGCACCTCCGGCCGCTGGATCCAAGGAAATTCCTTAGATACAAATAAGGCACAAGCCCATCCCTCGACTGCGGCTTTGCGACTTGATTCGAGCGGCCCACCCGATAACAATAGGAATGGCAAGAGTCCTGCAGAAGCCCGGCAGTCGGGATGGGGCAGACTGAGGTCAATCGCAGGTGGCTGTGGAAAGGACTTCGATATGGTACGGATCATCTGGGCACTGACCGTCGCGGGGATGGCTGCGGCGGGTTGCCGCTCGAGCTACCGCGTGCAGTTCAACGGCTACAGCGAGCTGGCCGAGCCGATCTCCCGTCAGGCCCCGATTTACGTCGCGACCGATCCCAACGCAGAGAACCTCATCTTCCAGAAGCAGATCCAGGCCAAGGCCGAGCGGCTCCTCCGGGGCGAGGGGTACACCCTGGCCGAGAGTGCGGAGAAGGCGGCCTATGAGATCGTCTTCCGCGTGGGGACGAGGTCGCAGGAGGTGCTGGACCGTCGCCCGACGCCGGAGATGCGCGCGGGCTTCCTCTTCGGAGGATACAGCCGAGGTTTCGGCTTCGGCCACACCACCTACTATGCGCCCTACTACGACACGCTGTACAGCCAGTGGCTCGTTGTGCGGCTGTTCAGGAACGACCGCCAGACGCAGCACAAGCAGCTCGTATGGGTCGGCGAAGCGGCGATGCGCACCGACCGGCCGGCGCTTCGGCAGGCGGTCGATTACCTGCTCGTCGCCTGTATCGAGCATCTCGGCATCGACACGAGAGAACAGATCACCGTCCGGATTGGGGGCAACGATCCTCGCGTGCTGGACATTGCGGCAGAGCCGTAGCGCGGTCGGAGGAAGCCACACACAACATGGCCAGCGATCTCTGTATTCTCGGGGCCGGACCGGCCGGATTGATGGCGGCGATCTGCGCCGCACGTCACGGTGCGCGCGTCACGGTCGTCGAAGCGAACCCGTCGGCCGGCCGAAAGCTCCTGGTCACCGGCGGCGGACGCTGCAACCTGACGCACGACGCCACCATCGACGAGTTTGTCCGCGCGTTCGGCGAGGCGGGCCGGTTCCTGCGCCATAGCTTCCATGAGATGTCACCGGCGGACGTCCGAGCGTTCTTCCACAATCGCGGCCTGCCCACAACGGTCGAACCCGACGGCTGCGTCTTCCCTGCAGATGGCCGCGCGGTCGATGTGCGGGAAGTTCTCCTGACCGAAGCCGAGAAGGCCGGCGTGCGACTGCGATATGGAAGCCCTGCGATCGGGGTCGCTCTGGATCTGAACGTCTTCGCCGTCGCCACGGCCCGGCACGTCGTCCGAGCAAGGCGGCTGATCGTGGCCACCGGAGGCGTCTCCTGGCCACAGACCGGCTCGACCGGCGACGGCTACCGGTTCGCTGCCGCCCTGGGCCACACCATCGTTGCCCCAAAGGCGACCCTTGTGCCCCTTGTGACGCGGGAGCAATGGCCCGGCTCGCTCGCCGGCGTCGCCGTTCCCAACGTGCGCGTCTGCGCCGAGCGAAACCCGCGAAAGATCGCCTCCGTTGGCGCGATCGTCTTTACGCAGGACGGCCTTGGCGGGCCCGCCGCACAGGACATCAGTCGTCTGCTCGCCGACGAGCTGGCCGATGGCCAAGGCGATCTCGGCCTTCGCATCGACCTGCTCGGGCCGACCCCATTGCCCCAATTGGACGGACAGCTTCAGCAGAGGCTATCGGCCAACGCCCGGAAGGCCGTCTCGAACGTCCTGGCTGACCTCGTTCCGAGACGACTGGCCGCGATGCTCTGCACGCTGGCCGGGTGCAACGGCGAGACCCAGGCCGGCCAGATCAACAAGGAGATGCGCAGGTCAATCGCCGCACTTCTCAAGGCCCTGCCGGTGAACGTCACGGGCACGCGTCCCATCGCCGAGGCCACGGTGACGCGCGGCGGTGTGAACCGCAAGGAAATCGACGCCAAGACAATGGCGTCAAAGGTCTCCGTGGGCCTGTACTTCGCCGGCGAGGTCATCGACGCCGACGGCCCCTGCGGCGGCTACAACCTGCAGATGTGCTTTTCGACCGGGGCCTTGGCCGGACGCTTGGCGGCCCGCTCGCTCGCTGACGAGGTCCCCGGAACGGCCCAGCTCACAGCCTCCGGAGACATCGCTACTTTGCGGGCCGGTAATACTCCATCGCCTCGGGAATCAGATTCCGAAGATTCTGGATGCGGGTCGAATCGGCCGGGTGCGTGCTGAGAAACTCGGGGGGCTGATCGCCGCTCTTCATCGCCGACATCCGCTCCCAGAAGGCCACCGCCGCACTCGGATCGTAGCCCGCCATCGCCATGAAGATCAGGCCCAGACGGTCCGCCTCGTTCTCGTGCAGCCGGCTGAACGGAAGCAATATGCCCACTTGCGAGCCCATGCCGTACGAGGCCATGAACAGCTCCCGTGTGGCTTCCGGTCTCTCCCGGAGCGCTACAGACAAGGCCATTCCGCCCATCTCGACGACCAGACTCTGGGTCATCCGCTCGGCCCCGTGCTTGGCGAAGATATGGGCGATCTCATGCCCGACGACCACCGCCAGCCCATCCTCGTCCTGGGTCACGGGAAGGATGCCCGTATACACGACGACCTTGCCGCCCGGCATTGCGAAGGCATTGACTGCATTGTCCTCAACGAGGTTGAACTCCCACTTGTAGCCTTCGAATGGATCGCGTTCCAGATTCCTGCGGGCGTACTCGTCGACGGCCGTTACGATCCGGTTCCCAACGCGCTGGACCATCTCGCTTCCACTGGTGCCGGTGACGACCTTCTGCTCGGCCAGGAACTGGTTATACTGTTGGACGCTCAGTGAATTGATGATCGAATCAGGAACGAGGCTCAATTGCCGACGTCCGGTGATCCCCACCTCGGCGCAACCGGCCGCCAGAAACACCAATCCAATCAGCAGACTCAACCGCCGTTTCTTTGCCACATTCATGGGCGTTCTCCTTCTGATTTCGAGGCACCATCTTCGCAGCGAGTCGCCGCTGTGCTGCACGCGTTCCCGTCTATTTAGCCGTCGTGGCCGGCGGCACGCAACTGTTTTTCCAGAACGGCCCAATTGTGTTCGTTGCCGCAGGCACCCCTACTCCCGCCGCCCACGTCGTGTTCACTCCCAATCCCGTCCACCAAGCCGCTTCGTTCGAGATGCGAATGCAGGCGAGCTTGATCTTTCCGAGGCCTTGCCTTATGGTTCGTGAGACTCGTACGGCTCATCGTTGGCCGGCGTCGCGACGAACGACACATGGTGAGGATATGACAGAACAAAGTGATCGTGGAAAACCGCCTGCCAAGGGCTTGCTGCTGCGATGGCTCGACCGGATCGAGTCGGTCGGCAACAAGCTGCCGCATCCGGCCACGCTGTTCCTCGTGCTGGCCGCGCTCGTTCTGGTCCTCTCGGCCGTGTTGGCCTCCATCGACCTGACGGCCGAGCACCCGGTCAGTGGCGAGATCGTTCGTCCGGTCAACCTGCTCACCGGCGCCGGCGCCCGGATGATGGTGGAGAACCTGGTCCGCAACTTCACCCAGTTCGTCCCGCTCGGCGTGGTGCTTGTGGCCATGCTCGGCGTTGGCGTGGCCGAAGGATCGGGGTTCATGGGTGCGGCGCTTCGCGCCGTGGTTCTGGCGGCGCCCGCCCGCCTGATCACCATCGTGACGGTGTTCGCCGGGGTGCTCTCGAACGCGGCCTCCGAGGCGGGATACGTCGTGCTCATTCCCCTCGGGGCAATCGTGTTCCTGGCCTTCGGCCGCCATCCGATGGCGGGTTTGGCGGCGGCGTTCGCCGGGGTCTCCGGCGGCTACAGCGCCAACCTCGTGCTCGGCACCCTCGACCCCCTGCTGGCGGGCCTCTCGCAGGAGACGGCGCAGATTCTCGATCCGGCCTACACGGTCAACCCGGCCGCGAATTACTACTTCATGTTCGCATCGGTCTTCGTCATCACCGCCGCCGGGGTGTGGATCACCGAGCGAATCGTCGAGCCGCGACTGGGCCGCTACAGCGGCAACCACGAAGGCGACGCGGACAGTGAAACGAACCCCATCGAGCGGCTCTCCGATCGTGAAGCGAGAGGACTCAAAGCAGCCGGTGTGAGCGTATTGATTCTCATCGGCCTAATCCTGCTGACGGTGGTCCCATCCGACGGGATCTTCCGCGATCCGCAGACCGGATCAATCCTCGAATCTCCGTTCCTCCGGGGCATTGTGGCGTTCATCTTCATCGGATTTCTCGTGCCCGGACTGACCTACGGCTTCGTCACCGGCACCTTCAAGAACGACGCAGACGTCGTCAATGCAATGGGCAAAACGATCGGCACGCTCGGCGTCTACATCGTTCTGGTCTTCTTCGCAGCCCAGTTCGTCGCCTATTTCAACTGGACCAACCTCGGACTGATCTTCGCGGTGCGGGGAGCCGAGGGCCTGGCCGCCATCGGTCTGACCGGCTATCCGCTGTTGTTGGGGTTCATGGTCGTCTCAGCCGCGATCAACCTGATCATGGGCAGCGCCTCGGCCAAATGGGCGATCATGGCCCCGGTCTTCGTACCGATGTTCATGCTGGTTGGCTTCTCACCGGAACTGACCCAGCTCGCCTACCGGATCGGCGACTCGACCACGAACATCATCACGCCGATGATGTCGTATTTCGCCCTGATCGTGGCCTTCGCGCAGAAGTACAACAAGGCCTACGGAATCGGGACGATCATCGCCACGATGTTGCCCTACTCGATCGGGTTCTTCCTCATCTGGTCGGTGATGATGCTGCTTTGGATCGCCGCCGGCCTGCCCATCGGGCCGGGGTCGCCGATCCACTATCCACCGTAGCCGGCGGTCATGGGGATGGGCACGTTCTGCCGCTTCATCCTCAACTGCGAGCCATTCACTGTGACGATGGCGCCGATTCGCAAGTCACCCTGCAATCCTGCCGATACCTATGACGGGTATATGCGTTGCGTCGTCCAGCGCCGGGCGACCGATTGAAAGAGGCGATGACTTCGTCCTGGGAGCGAATCAATGCCGACCTCGCCAGATGTCTCAGCGACTGCCGCCACAACGGAGGCAACCCTTCCTCACGGGTCTGCACCCAACCGTGGGCGACTGAGGGTCAGTGATGTCATGGGCACGGAGGTCGTTACCGCCAGCGCCGACGACAGCGTCTTCGCCGCGGCAAAACGAATGTCCGAGAACAGCATCTCCTGCGTGGTCGTCACCGCCAACGAGACGGTGATCGGCATTCTCACGGACAAGGACGTTCTCAAGGGAATTGCCCGCGACGAAACGGATTTCCACCGGCTGCGCGTCGGCCAACAGATGTCCCGTCCGGCGGTGGTGGTGTCTCCGAACGAACCGGTGATCGTCGCCGGCCGGACCATGCAAGACAAGGGGATCAAACGCCTGCCAGTGGTGGACGCGGGCTCGCTGGTGGGCATCGTGACCCAGACGGACGTGATGCGAGGACTCATCTCGATCAGCCCGCTCGGATCGGTTTCCGAGGTTATGACCGATAACGTGGCCACAGTGGAGACCGCTGCAACCGCCGCCGAGGCTGCGCGAATCATGGCGACCGCCGGCATTTCCTGCCTCATCGTCACCCATCGCATGGAGGTCGCCGGAATCGTGACCGAAAAGGACCTTCTCAGACGCGTCGTGGCCCTTCACAAGGACCCGGCGACGACGCAGGTTGTGGACATCATGTCGTTTCCGATCGCCGCTATTCCGCCAACATACTCGGTCCTCAGCGCGGGCAGGAAGATGGACACCATGCGGCTGCACCGCCTCGTGGTCATGGACCGGACCAAGAAGGTCTGCGGTGTCGTCACGCAGACGGATGTGATGAGGGCCGTTCGCAGGGAGATCGAGCGGGCCTGCCGGTCCTTTGACGCGGAGGTGGACGCCATCGTCGATTCTCTCGTCGACGACATGGAGCGACTGCGTGCTTCGCTCGGCCGGATGGACGTGTGCCCAGCGACGGACATCGAAGCGCCGTAGCGGGCCTGAACGAAGCAACGAGATGCGCCCTGCCCCAATGCCGCTGCGGCACTGTTGCCGACAAATGGACGACATCCATTTGCCCGTCCCTGCACGAATTGCTATGGTTTACGTGGCCCCAAGCGAAATCGCCGTCTCAGACGGCTGCGATGACTCGGATCGATGCCAGGCCCGCCCCTCCGCGGAACGAACGATTTGGCTTTTCCGGGAGACAGAAGATGTCTACAAACGACAAGAAGAAGCGACGCACGCGGAGTCTCGCCCTGGTCCTGTTGGCGTGGATATTCATTGGTGGACAGGCCCTACTGGCGGCAGGAAGCCTCTACAACTACAATGCCGTCGCCAGCAGCGAGGAGGCTGTCGAGGGCGGCATGCCCTGGGGATTGATCGGCGAGGGAGCCCACCGGGTACGGCTGATCGCCATGCAAGCCCAGCCGGACGTTATCGGAAACATCGCCGTGTTCCTGGCGGTGGCCAATGCACTGGGCTTGGCCGGACTGGTCTTCGGTCTGCTGTCCTGGTCGAGATCGAATCACGCCAGCGGGAAGCTGACCATCGCGGTCTCCGTGGCTGTGATTCTCGCCAATTCGATCCTCAACCTTGCCTACGCCTGACCCACAGCCCGAAACCTGCGGCAACCCAGGAGAAGATACAAGAGCCCTCTCTTGTCCATCGGCCGCGTTATCAGCTTGGCCCGGCAAGGATTTGTTTCGTATGCTTTGCAGGAGGTGATCGCGTGCGGCGCCGTGCCGCACCACCCCAATGGACGACCCTGCCACGGGAGGAGAAACCATGAAAACGATCCAGATATCCGAGGAGTTGTTCGAAGAGTTGAAGGGCTTGGTTGTGGACCCGTTCGACGACACGCCCGACTCAGTGATCGGCCGCCTGATCCAGATCGTCAAGAAGGCCAAGAGCCGATGGTCGCCGCTCGAAGCATGCCAGACCGAGCCGGAACACCCGGCTCCGGCCCGACCACACGATAGGCCCGAGGCGAAGGACTACTCCGAGGAAGAAGACCAGGTCGTACTGCTGTAACCGATCGCCCCCTGCAGCAAAAGCAACGGCGCAAGCGAGCCGCGTGAGAGACCATACGTGGCTCGTTTGGCGCCCTCCGTCTTGGCCCGCTTTCTACAATCCCACAGTCACTTGCCTGGACGCCGTCTCGCCGCGCGCAAAAAAACAGTGGCACGCGCCTGAGGCGGCGGAGCGGCGCGTGCCACACACCAATTTGTCCAGCTCTCGCTGGATCCAAAGCGTGGATACGGATCCCTCACCCCTGAGCACGTAGCAGCCGAACCGGCGTCTCGAGGCCAGTGGTGAGAGCCTCCAAGGAAAGTGTACTCTATGCGCGGCTGGATGCCAAACTGGTCCAAAGACACAAAGGGAAAACCTCTGCAGAACGTCCGGACGCGCCCGCGCGGGCCTTACCATACGGCGGCGTAATCGGAGCGTGCGATGATGAAGCCGTCCTCCCAGCCCTTCTTGTAGTGGCTGTCTTCCTCGTAGCGGACCTTGTCGCGTGTGAATCGATAGAAGGGGTGGCCGATGGTATGGCACCCGGCCGAGTAGCCGTCGACATAGCCGTCCACATATTCCGGAGCGTAACCGGCCGCCAGCAGCCCCTTGCGATTCGCCGGGGTGCAGCCTGCAACGAGAAATGCCAAGAGCAACGCGACAAGAGCCTTCTTCATAGTTCACTCCATATCAACCACGCGCCCAAGCCCCACAGGACTCTTCAGTCGCTGCCCGAGACCGCCCCATGCACGGCCATATTCTATAGGACGCCCAGGCAAAATACAAGGAAAAAACACCTTTATCAGGACTGCTATCACAGATTTTACACGACCCAACGCTCGGTGTCCACAAAAACACCAGAGGCGCAGACCCTTGGAAGCCCCCCTGCCGAGCCGCTCAGAAGACAGGATGTCAGGCCGCCAGGGCGCGGATTTGCGGCGAGAGAATCCATCTTCGGGCTTGCCTTTGCCGTCCGTTTCGGGACAATACCCCCCGATACGGCATGGCCTAGCCGGACATCGCCGGATGGACGACAATGGCCTCACCCCTCCGGACTGAGGATGCTTTGAGAACAGATGGGATCGCCAGGATCGTGGTTGCCGCAACGGTGTTTGCAACGGTGTCCGTCTTGGCGGCATGCTTCAGTGGCGCCGACGCCATGGCCCCCCACGCACCGTGGTACAGTATTGTGCCGCCCCTGTTGGCGGTCGTGCTGGCCTTTCTGACACGCCACGTTATGGTCAGCCTCGGCGTCGCCATCGCCCTCGGAGGCTTGCTCAGCACCGTCCCACAGGCCCCTGCCAGCGGCCACGCATGGACGCAGGGCCTCGTCGCCACCGCATCGTACCTGACCACAACGCTGTCGAGCGGGACCAACCTGCTGATCCTTTCGTTCATTCCCCCCATCTTCACGATGGTCGAGATCATCGTCGCTTCCGGAGGCTTTGCCGGCATCGTGTTCTGGCTGCTCAAGCGCGTGCGAAGCCGAAAATCCGCCCAGATGGCCACGGCCGGCATGGGGGTGGTGTGCTTCATCGACGATTATGCCAATGCCATCGTCGTCGGCTCGATGATGCAGCCTATTACGGACCGGTTTCGCATCAGCCGGGCCAAGCTCGCATTCCTCGTCGACGCCACCAGCGCTCCGGTCTCCGGCCTGGCGGTCGTCAGCACGTGGATTGCTTACGAGGTCGGTCTCTTCGCCGACGTCAGCGCGCAACTCGATATGGGCAAGACCGGCTACGCCATGTTCTTCGATGCGCTGAGCTACCGCTTCTATTGCCTGCTGATGCTCGTCTTTGTCTTCGCGCACGTTCTGGCCGGTCGCGATTTCGGGGCCATGCGAACGGCCGAACGGCACACAACGCGTCACGCCGGCGGCCCGACGACGCAACAAACCGCCCAACAGCCGGCCGCCGGCCGTGCCCTCAACGCCCTGCTGCCCCTTGGCGGACTGGTCGCCTTCCACATCACCGGCCTGTGGATCGATGGAGCGGGGCCTGCGAGACTGGCCGATGGGGGCTCACCCCTGAGGTGGGACTACTGGCGACTGGTCATCAGCGCCTCGGAGAACAGCCATTTCATTCTCATGTGCGCGGCGCTATTCGGCGCGGCCCTCGCGGCCCTCTGCGGTGGTTTGTCCGGCTCGCTTGGCGCGTCGGCCCTGCCGGGCTGTGTGGTTCGCGGCGTCAAACGCGCCCTGCTGCCGTCGATCATCCTGGTCCTGGCCTGGTCGCTCAAGCACTGTTGCCAGAGCCTCGGCACCGGCGATTTCCTGACCGGCTTGCTGGCCGATCGCATCCCGCCCCATTGGTTCGCACCGCTGCTGTTCCTGGTGGCCTCTTTGACGTCCTTTGCCACCGGGACGAGCTGGGGCACGATGGCGATCCTGATCCCCACCGCCGTTCCCATCGCCTACGCCCTCGACGGCAACAGCTACGGCCTGACGACAATGATCAGCCTGGGCGCGATCCTCGACGGGGCCATCTTCGGAGACCACTGTTCGCCCATCTCCGACACGACGATCATCAGCTCGATGGCGACCTCGTGCGACCTCGTCGAGCACGTCCGCACGCAGTTGCCCTACAGCCTGAGCGTCGCCGCCATCGCCTTGGTCATGGCGTACATTCCCTGCAGCCTTGGACTGGCCTCGACGTGGGGCTTGGCCCTGGGCGCCGCGACCGTGCTGCTCCTGCTGCCGATCGTCGGCCGGCGCCCCGATGCCCGTTGACGTCGACCGTCACAACGACAGTTCATGGCGCGGCGGTCTCACGACGGTCGCCCTGTTCCTGGGTGTAGGACAACAAATCCACGACCTTGTCATTGGAAAGGACGCTCACATGATCTTCAAAAAGACCGCAGACCCTCGACGCAGCCATCTGTGCTCTGTGGTCCAACTGGCTGGCAAGAGTCACGGTCCCATCATTGTTTCGGTCCATAAAGGGCCTGTCGCTGCCTCGGAAGCTGAACACGAGACAGTACGCGGTCTCTGGGGGCAAGGGCGTCTCCCACAATGCATTCTGAAAAGCACTGTCCGGAAGCATGCCCAACCAGGAAGGCACCACCATAGGTGCATACTTGATGGCCATCTCGACGGCTTCGTGCCCACCCCAAGGAGTGGAGATCGTCAGGAAGATGGGAATCTGGAGAGGCGTTGTCTGGCGGGTTAGATGATTCAGAAAACAGCGCGCCACCAACCCCCCCATACTGTGACCGACCACATGCATTTCTGTGAACTGGTATCGCAGGCGCAGCGTTTCCACGGTGTGGTACAGGGCGTCGCAGATGAGGTTCAATCCTGCACCGGATGGATAGTAGAACAGCCATGGCTGGAGGCGATCTCGGTCGAGATGCTCGATCATGTGGCCCCATTGCCCGGGATGTCCCGACAAGCCATGGACGAAGAGAATCGGTGTCTTCTTGGCGTCAAACGATTCGAGGAAGTAGATACCGGTACCAATCTCCTGAAGAAAACGCAACGGCTCCCACAATCCCATCTCAGCTTTCGTTTGTGTGAATCGCGGATCATCGATACTTGTCAGCTCTCCCCAGATCATGGTGATGTTGTCCAAAGTGATCGCCTCGGCCACAGACGATAGGTCCATCGCAAAGTCCAAATCGAGTCGACTGTCTTCGGTCAGCGAGATGGTCAAATCTTCCAGCCGCTGACCGGGGGACAGGACGATGCGGGGACCTTGTCGGCAGAATGAAGCGGGTTCGTTCGCCTGGTATTTCGAGTCTTCATTGCGATCTTCAAAGGCCAACACGAGATACTCCCCTGGGGCGGGAAGCCAGAATCGAAATGCGCTGGAACGGTACACGGGCCAGTGCCGGAGAACAGCCTGATTCGGATCCCTTAGGACTCGTAAAGAAACGGATTCGGATGTTATGAGGTATTGGGATCAATCGTGTAGTTCCAGTCTGGGCAGACCTCGTGTCGCTGAAGCCGGATCGTCTTCATCTGTGCGTTGGAGATCTT
>Ga0334890_1000887_pt1 | contig 46689 bp, 44 predicted proteins | sample GraSluR1_MG_3_FD_207220 | JGI IMG/M metagenome (GOLD analysis project Ga0334890, IMG submission 207220) | Sludge microbial communities from methane-producing bioreactor in Wageningen University, Netherlands - Granular Sludge_31_08-R1 | ecosystem: Engineered > Bioreactor > Anaerobic >... | reverse complement strand
GAAGTTGTTCGCACATTGGCAAATGGGGATTCGTCCTGCGGCTGGATAATGGGAGCCGGATGAGCTGAGAGGTTCACGTCCGGTTCTGAGAGGGCCTGGGGGTGAGATTCCCCCGGGCTACTTACCTGATGATATTCTGCAAAAGCAAGAAAGCGGCTAACCGTACATTGAACCACATTCTCCCATATATCGAAGAGAAACTATTTCTTAGAGTGAACCGGGAGAAAACACAGGTAGCATACGTGAGCAGAGTTAAATATCTGGGGTACAGCTTCTACATCCACAAAGGAGAAGGAAAACTCAGAATACATCCCAAGAGTGTCCAGAAATTCAAGGATAAAATCCGGAAAATAACAGGACGCAGCAATGGGATGGGGATTGAGGCAAGAAAAATCCGATTGAACCAGGTAGTTCGAGGATGGATGAATTACTTCAAGCTGGCAGATGCAAAGAAACTGATACAGGGCTTGGATGAATGGATTAGAAGCCGCATACGGATGGTGACATGGAAACGATGGAAGAAAATACGAACACGTTTCGAGAATCTCAAACGCTCGGGAATTAAGGAAGAACAGGCATGGATGTGGGCAAACACAAGAAAAGGTTACTGGCGTACCGCCCATAGCCCAATCTTATTGATAGCCTTATCCAACGAGAAGTTTAAACGTGCCGGATATCTCAGTCTGACGGAATGTTATTCTGCGAAGTAATGTGTAAACTTTGGAACCGCCGTATACCGAACGGTACGTACGGTGGTGTGGGAGGTCGGCTACTCAATTAATGAGTAGCCTCCTACCCGATTATCCTAATATTGTTTTTAGATTTCTGGCAAGATAAATTATAATAAGCATAATACTTTGTTGCTGGAGGAAAACAGTGCTTAAAAATATTTATGATGATTGGAATGATCCGAAGGTAGATAAAGAATATCAAGAGTTGTGGGATAAAGAAAAAGACGAAATAAAGATAATACGGCCAGTTTATCAATCAGAGAAGCAGCGTGAATCCGTAATATCTTTAATTAAAAATATATTAAAGAAAAATTAAACAGGGTATTTGCCCTGTTTTTTTGCGCCTGGTTCGATATAAGATATCGGCGCAGGTTATTGATTTTTTTGCTGCCAGTGAAATTTTAGTGTTTTAAAGGACGGCCAGCAATATGGCGACTGTCCCTGCCGTTGGTTATTGCCTGCTATTCTCTTCATTGTCCTCCGTATCTCCTGTATTCTTAGGAGGTTGTTTCTTCGCATAAGTATAATAAGCCTCAGTCATACACCCCATAATCTCGCCGTCACTAATAGGGCTTGACAAAGCGACTAGCTCTAACGCTTCCATAAAACCTAATACCGCTGCTATTATTTCCTTTTCTTTTTTTTCGCCTGCCTCAAAACACACACGGTCCAATAAATGTATAAAAGCTGCTATTGCCCTGCCACGATCCTCTGCCGCTACACTAGGCTGTATATAATAGTTCGCTATGGTGATATTTTGTTCTTGCAAAGTGAAAACTTTTTGTATTTTGTCTATTGTCCTTTTTGTAGGAACTACCTCGCCCCTCTCGATACGAGATAGGTAGGCAGGACTCATTCCGGCAAACTGTGCAAAAGCACGTTGTGATAATCCCATTTTTTCCCGTTTTGATTTTATATCGTCTAACCGCATTATCCCCCTCCTCTTTTACCTACCTAATTATATACCATATGTCAAAAAGTAAAAAATTACTCAATAATAATTGCGAAAAACTAAAAAACAGTATTGCATATTTGCTACTATAGTGATACTATAGTAGCAACAAGTTAAATAATACCCCGGCCAGGCAAGGGGAAGAGAAATAGTGTAATACCCCAACCCCTCCACGGAGGGGAGAAAGGAAAAAAACAACAACATAAATAAAATAGGCACACCCCGGCCAGCGTAAATTGAGAACAGGGGCCGCCTTCCACTGGGCGGGAAAAATACAGATGGAGACAGCAAAAGTGTCAGCTAGGTAGGGTGATTCTTGGCCTGACATATATTTTTCATACATCACCGCCCTGTATAGCAGGGAGCCTTTTGACCTTCGTACCGGGTTCGGGGAAGGCTGGTGGAAATTCCGATAATCCAAGGCATGGCCTGGGATGACAAAGGTAATCGAAAACAGAAGCCAGGATGAAACGAATCGCAGCCGGAGGCAGGTGAAAACCGAGGCCGAGGATACCTTTTTTCAGGGAGTATCCATTATGAACGTTTGGATGTTGCCTGAAGGGAGGTATGTATATGATATCTGCAAAGGAGATTAGGCTTTTGGCGTCCCGTAAATGGGATAGTGGCAGGTTGTGGAGTGACAACAACAGAAACATAATTCGCTACATATATCTAAATAGTGATCGTCAAGACCGAAAAATAAACATCCAGTTTTTCTGCCAATGTATAGGCATAGAGTTAATTCTAGCATGGAGAATTGGGCAACTAGACCGATTTAGGGATGATATGAAACGCAGGAAATACGGTCAAAAAAAGCGTCGAAAGCAAATCGATTTTCGTGGTATCGAAAAAGATTTTGACTTAATTACCGCTGGGACTGGAAGAAAAACCAAAGGCGGTGGCACGGTATCTGTCCAAAGTGGACAGTTTTTCGGCGCATAGCCCGGCAATTAAGCCGGGTTGTTCTTTCTCAAAGCCCGAAAGGTGGTGATAGTTTGGCTTAGGAATGGGAGGTCCGGAGAAATAGTTTGTATACATACCAAATAAAGGAGGGTAGAGTTTTTATTTTAAGTTAAAAAATTCAAAAGGAGGACAATATATTATGCTGAGAAAAGGTGTTGTTGCATTATTGATGGTGATGTTGCTGATGTTTGGGATGGTGGGCGCTGCAAGTGCAGTAGAGACGGAAGAGTTAGTACAGATGACTGTAGAGGAATGGTACTTCTATGCGGCAGAAATCTTAGGTGGTACTGATGGAATCTGTGAAAGCACCGGGCCGCACATTGCTAAACTAGCTATGCCGCAGATGCACGACCAGACGGTTGTTTATGTGCCAAAGAGCGTAGCAATCGAATTTTGCAAAAGCAACGACTATGTTGCTTTCGGATTCTTCTCTGAGAATCCGAGGTTCGTATTTGCTAATTATGTTGTCAACAACTACAACGTAATGGTATTTAGTGATCGGGAGCTGTATCGGGCAATAGCTGGAGAAGCCAGAGACTTGCAAAGAATCCATGGACAGAAGAGGGTGGTAGATCAAGCCGCACAATTGAAAGATCAGGGTTATACAGTGATTAATCCGGCTAATCCGACTTTCACTGCCGATAAAACCGTAGTGGATCTGATTAAGTGTCAAACCACTGGTGGAGAAATTTATATTCCGTTTTGTATAGATAGCAAAAACAACAGATGGGTTCAGGTTTCAGATCCGGACATTACCTGGGCTAAGGAGTTTTCTCATGGCGTTGTCGATAGCGGAGAAATCTTTTTACCTTTTGGCAATGTTGTATTAGTGGACGGAGAACGTGCCGCTAATAGAGACTTAAGCATTCGCGATACTTTAATTAAAAATTTAAAAGATGTTACGATTTTTAACCAGTTTTAACAAAACAATATTCGGCCAATGTAATAGGTATCTGGATGGCTTTAGAGAATATGGTTATCAGAAGCAATGGAGACTCTTGGGGCGATATATTAGTTTACGGATCAGATGATCCAAATCTACAAACTGTACAGGATATATTTGCCCTATATGTCAGATACGGAGACAACTACTTACGTCAGCAAGTGATTGAGTTAGCCGGAGAGTATATTAATTAACTAACCCGCCTACCGTGGAGGCGGCCAACACCTTATTAAAGGAGGTGAAGCCGCTACCACGGGAGCGGTATATAATGAATGAGATAAATAAAGTAGAAAAGGATGGCCAGCAAAATAGCGACTGTCCCTGCTGTTAAGCAGTACCGTTAATTTTTGACGGTGCAATTGGGAGTATATGAACTATAGAAAGAAGGTGAGATATATGGAAAAAGTTAACATGTCGCAGTTAATTAATGAAACTGCCGAAGAACTAAATATCCCTTACGAGAATGCAAGGGAAGTGATACAGCTTACTTTTATACCAATTATCCTTAAACATATGACAGCCAATAGGCAGGTAAACATAGCAACCATTGGGGTGCTATATCCTGCCCAGGCGCGCAGGCCAAAAGAAGATGGTACATATCGGATTACGCCAAAGTTGCGGGCTAGCCCAGTCGCCAAGAGAATATTATCAAGGGAGGAGCGCAATAGCTAGCCACTTACTGTGCCGACATTTTAATAAGTTTTTAGATGTTACTTGTCGCTATCTTAATAATTCACCTTGTCGCCATTAACAAAACCTTATTATATCGATATTTAAAATACTTTTTTAAGCTTAGTTGGCGTTATTGGTTAGTAAAACATAAAGTATGACACATACAAGGGAGTGATAACATGGCTAAACCTATGCGCCGTCTACATTTGCGGTTGGCACAGGATAACCCTATATTTGATATTCCAGCTGGGGAACGTACTAGGCAAGCGGAGCAGTGGTTGCGGTTGGGTGCGGACGTGGAACGGTTGGAGAAAGTAATAGGTAGGTTGGAGATGTTGGCGGGTAGACAGATACCTGTACAGCAAATACAGGAGAAACCTGTATTAGCAAGAGACAAAAAAGAGATAGTTAAAAATTTACTTGATGCTTTTGAGTGTTGGTAGTATAGCCTGGTAAAATGCCGGGTTTTTTCTTTATAAAAATATAGAATGGAGGAATGAGTATATCTGAGAGTTTAAAATTAATTCAGGAGTATACTAAAAGGCACTCTGGGCCATGGATCGTAACAGCACAGGATAACGCCAAAAAGACAACTAATTATATATTAGGTATTTACAGCATAATTGCCGATAAATGGATAATAAATCCGAACAAAAATAATTGTATCCATTTTTTACATCAAGGGAGAGAGATATATCTTGGTTCAATAATACTTTGGTTGGACGCTTTGCAGAACGGCCAAATAATTACAGACAGTACAGGACAAGATGTTTTGGTATTCCATAATGTTATATGGCAACAAAATATTCACCCTGATTTTTATCCAGAAATGATAGTTACTATCAAGCAATTCCTGAACGCTTAATTACAATATATGTTAAAATCCGACAAACAGATATTACCATCAGTAGTTCCCGCCTTCGTTAATTTTTTTATATTTCAACTAAAAAAATATGTCTTGTACGTTGTGCAGACATATTTTTTCTTTGTCTTTTTTATTGATTTTAGCTACTTGGCAAGCTACGCCTGTTGGTGCCACCTTTGGTGTCACCAACTTTTTTATCGTGCCTATCGGCACTCTAAAAAAACGGCTTGCTTGCTAGGGTTGCACCCTAGAACCCGCTTTATCAGCGTTATCATATTTTGCCAAATATATGTTTATTATTAACCCGCTGCTATCCTATCGGATACCAGCTTTTACAAAGGAGGCGATATCATGACGGACAAAAACAAGCGTGTAAATTTACGCTTGTCAGAAAATGACTACGCAAATTTAGAACAAAAAGCAGAAGCATTAAATTTATCCATACCGGAATATCTGCGACGGCTTATCAAAAAACAAAAAATAGTCCAGCCTTATATATCACACCAGGACGCGCGGGAGATAATTACCGAACTTAAATCCTTATCCAACCTACAGAGCCGGGAAATAACGTCCCGACTTGATAAAATTTATCAAGATATAACGGATAGAAAGACATAACGGATGGAAAGGCAGGTGATTGATATTGCTGTAGTTGAAGTGTCTGCGACAAAAAGAATGTCAGCGCTAGTAAATTACGCAGCGAACCCTAAAAAAGTAGGAGTTATATCAACTTTAAATATGGTTAACTCCAATAACGCTAGTCAGGTTCGCCGAGAAATGTACAATACCCGCAAAAGCTATAACAAAAACGGTGGCAGGCAAGGCTTCCATATTATCCAGTCTTTTGAGGGCTGGGAATGTTCAGTTGAAGAAGCTAATAGAATTGGCCGTGAATTAGCGCAGAAAATCGCAGGTGACTTTGAGTGTGTAATATATACCCATGTAAACACTAAAAATGTCCACAATCACATCGTGATAAATTCTGTCTCCTTCCGGAATGGTAAAAAGTTTCATCAAACAAACTACAAGTCGGGTAAATCAAAGCCGGGTAGCGTCAACTTGGTACAAATAAAGCAGGAATCAGATAAGCTATGCCGGGAAAACGGGCTAACAGTAGTTAACAAACCTACAAAGGTAAGAAAAAGTATGGCCGAGAGACAACTAGAAGCCCGTGGTGAAAAGTCATGGAAAATAGATTTAAGGGCCGCCATAGACGAAGCAAAGATATCTACTACTAATTTTGCAGAATTTAAAAACAAGTTGGAAAAAGAAGGCATAAAAGTTAACGAACGTGGGAAGAACATATCTTTTCAATACCCGGGCCAGAAACACAATATCCGCGGCAAAACCCTGGGCGAAGCCTATACAACAGCAGAAATTACGAAGTCGTTGTCCAAGGAGAAGATTATTCCCGGGCAGGCATTCGAAAAAATAAAGGAATTGCGGTTGCAGATGAAAGCTGAAAACGATCCAGCTAAAAAGGCTGAATTGCAGAAACAATTTGACAAAGCAAAAGAAACCCTGAACAAAGAACGTGAATTATTAACCCAGCAGTACAAAACCCAAGGACGGGAAAGAGGATATGAAAGGAGTAGATAATATGAGTAAATATGATGATGTTGCACAAGACCATATACAGACCAAGAAACGTTACGAGTGTATCGCCGATAATTTTAGGAATGAGCGAGCAAAGCTTGAGGCGGAGTTAAATGGCTTAACAGCATTTAAAAAACTAAGCCCTAGAGGGCTGATCCTCTCAGCTAAAATCAGCGAGTTAAAAAAAGAAGAAAAAAGAATAAGAGAGATGGCGCAAGAGTACAAAAACCTTGCGTTTAAAAAAAATATCGAATCTTGGGAGAAGCAAGCCAAGGAAAAACAAAAACCGCAGCGTGACCGTAGCCACACTCAGGTAGATAGGGATATTACCGCAGAAGCAAAGCGCCTCTCCCAAACCACATTTGGCAAAATAGTTACCTGTAACGAGAAATTACAGGAAACAACGAATCCGCAGGAGAGAGAAAAGCTAGAAAAGGATTTGGCAGGATATCGTGAACAATGGGAAAAGGAAAGTGGCGGTAAAATGGAGGCTTATGAGGTTTCTAAACCAGAACCAAAAAGCCTTAATCTTAATGACATTGTAGTTAGGTGGGAAAAACCCGAAAACATATCTCAAGCCGAAGTTGAGGAACGCAAGCAAAAACTATTGGATTTGCATGATGAAATTAACGAACCTAAGCCTGGCAATCCTAAGCAATTAAGCCTAACGCCACATATGCCACCGCCCAATATTCAGCCAGAACCAGAAAAGACTACTCCGGAAAAGGCTATTGAACCCAAGTCCGTAAACGAAATAGAAAAAGATATGATGGGTAGCAAACAAGAAGCTAGGCAAAACCTAGATAAATTAAGCTTAAAGGAAATACAAGTTATTGGAAGAGGTTGCTTTGCCAACTTAAGAGATAATGGTTATCAGTGCAAAATTGAAACCGATCCGGCTAAAAAAGCTGAACTAGAAAAAGAGCGCGATAGCTTAAACGAAAACTGGCAGGGAATTAAACAGGGAGTTTTTGACGCAGCAGAAAGAGAACACGGACAAGATCGTATTCGTGACCGCGAGACAGATCGTGATCCAGATCGTAGGTGATGAATTGTTTAAGTCACGCATACTAATCATGTTATTTTCCATTATCGCAAGGGCAATAGGATTTATAATCCGATTGCCCTTTATCATTGCAGACTTAATTTATAAAGGACTAATTTTATTACTGCCCGATGAGAGCCGTTTTGCGGTTTTTAGGCCGGTTGTGCATTTCCTGGTAGGTATTATTTTATTCGGGTATATTTTGAAATATTTTATGTCAATAGGGACAACATACTATGCATTAGCCATTATCCTAGCTATAGTGACTACTATAATAACGGCAACCAATAACCCTACCTACATTGCTTCAGCACAAGGAACCCAGCGCTGGGCGACTTATCAGGATATCCAAAAAGCTAAACTTTTAAGCAAAGAACCCGCCTTAGTTTTGGGACATAAATATAAAGCATTAGTAGGCCCGGCACAAAATAACGACTGGCACACTATTATAGTTGGTGGTGCTGGCACCGGGAAGTCAACCTGCAGTATTATACCCACCCTACTTAGTTTTAAGGGTAGTGTTATAGTACTTGATATAAAAGGTGAACTCGAGGCAACAACCCGCCATTTCCGCCGGGAAGCTATAGGCCCGGTTTATGTTTTAAACCCGACTAAAACTGATACTTACAGCTACAACCCTATCGAGGCCTGCGATTCGACACCCGATGGAATAAATGAATGTCGGGAATTAGGAAATCAGCTTGTGCCGTATCCGCCTGGTGGTGCGAGAGACAACAAGTGGGCCTATGACGGTGCAAGAGGTCTAGTCTCTGCAGTAGCATATATTGTCGCTATCGAACAAGGCGGCACTTTACGAGATGTCGCTTATATAATTACATCTCTCCCGCATTATCAAATTGCCGCGCTCATTGATTCGGCTGATGATACTGCTCGCATGATGGCTGCGTCATTTATGATTCCTAATGAAAAAATGCGTGGTTATTATATATCCCAAGCTTCGGATTATTTGCAGAGTTTTGCGCTTGATTATGAGCTAGTTAGAGTTACTACGCCAGTAGTAAACAGGGAATTTACTTTTGATATGCTAGAGAGTCCTTGTACTGTTTATTTGCAAATCCCAGAGAAAAAACTGCAGCAGGCATCGGATTTATTTAGACTTATCTTTATGCAACTTCTAAGGCACCTGCAAGCCCGAGGTGAGGGTAAGCAGCCGCACATATTGGTATGTATGGATGAGTTTCCACAACTTGGACGAATCGCAGAACTACCCGACATGCTGGCTACTTTAAGGAGCCGAAACATTCATATTATGCTGGCTTGCCAGTCATTATCACAAATAGATACCAAGTACAACAGTAAAGATATACGAAATGATATATTGTCAAACTGCAACTATATATCTGTTTTTGGTGCAAGCGACAAAGACGGACAGGAGTATTTTAGCTTCCTGGCTGGACACCAAACAGTTAAAACCCAGTCCGGCGGCAGAAGCGACAGTGCCGCAAAACTTGCTATCGGTGGTACTAAAGGTACGAATTACAACTGGCAGGAATCAGGGCAACCACTTATAAGGCCTGAAGAGCTTAGAGATTTAGGAAATAATGTATTAGTTATTAACCGAGATACATTTCCGATGAGCCTTGAAAAATCGTATTATTTCAAGCCCAATTTTATATTAAAAAACCGATTAAGGGAGGGAAATTGAGTGCAAAAAATTATTGATTGGATAAAACAAAACCCAACATTTGGTTTTGTGGGTGGCTTAGCGTTGCTGGTAGCTTTAGTATTGCTGTTTGCTAAACCAGACACGCCTCAAAACCCCGCAAGACCCGCTAACCAATTCGCTAATCAACCCATTCTGGCTATTAAACCAGAACCAAAACCAGACCCATCTGAAGTATCAGTACTCCGTAATTACAAAGGGTTATCAATCCTTACAAACGGCATAGCATTTATCTTGCCAATCAAAGAGCCGTTAGATACAATATCTGGAAAAACTATTGATGAAGGATTTAGGGTAGTTGCAATTTGCGAAGATGGCATATCACCCAGTAAAACAGAATCAGTAGTTACAATACCTATACCTGATACTGTATCAGATGTAAGTTTTACTCTCTCGCAAGAGACGCCCGATGAGCCTATTTTAACCAAATACGCATATGCTACCTTGTTATCTGTAATAGTTGACGATCAAGAGGTACAAACCGCTGAGGTAAGCAAGCAAGGCTTACTAACTAAGGACATTAAAGTGTCAGCTAAAGACGCAAATCAAATAACAATTAAATTAAAAACTAAAGGATATAAAGAAGAAAGTAGCAGTGAGCAGGATAAATACGGGCCTTGGTTTACCTTTGTAGTTAGTAACTTCCAAACAAAGGGGGGTGAATAATGATACAGTTATTTTATTTATTCATGATGGCAGCGTATAGGTTTTTTAAATGGGCATTTACCAAAGGCTGGCCGGTTGGATTAGCACTTATGATAGCGGCGCTTTTTGATACTTCAGGATATCATGCTTTTACCTGGCCTATGTTCTTTATAACCCTTTTTAGCGGTTACGCTTTTATGTATCGGGAATCACTATTCCTTAAAAAGTAGGTGAGTGCATGTTTGGAGAATTTATGTATGCTGTATTAACTTATGCTATTAAATATTGGCCTATATCTTTAGCTTTGTTAGCATGTTTAATAATGAGTAGTGCATTACCGCCCGGAAACCTAAAAGACGTAATATTTATAATTGTGCTGGCCAGTAGTGTAGCGTATTATCGCCTGGTGGTTCATAAAAATGAACCTAAACGGCAAGAACAACAAGGACAGCAGCAAAGACAGCAACAAGTGCCAATAGAACAAGGTAATAAACCTATTAACCAACAACAGCCCAAACAACCAGAAAAGCAACAACGAACCGTAGAAGAAATATGGGCAGACATTAATAGCATGATAGGGCTTGAGTCGGTAAAAAAGACACTTGGTGACATACAAAACACTATTCAAGCGAATTACATTCGTCAGCAGAAAGGTATGGACGTATCCACGGGTACGTTACATATGGTATTTCGTGGCAATCCAGGTACTGGTAAAACCGAGATCGCCAGAAAAACGGGAGAATTATTATGTGTTTTAGGTGCATTGCCTGGAAGCGCATTTGTGGAAGCTACCCGAAGCGACTTGATAGGTGAGTATGTAGGACAGACAGCACCAAAGGTTATTGCCAAGGTGAACGAAGTTTTAAAACAAGGTGGCGGTATATTATTTATAGATGAAGCTTACGGGCTAGCTAATGCTGGCGGTTCAACTGCCGATTTTGGCAAAGAAGCGGTTGAAATTTTACTCAAAGCTATGGAAGATTGCCGTGACAGGCTTTGCGTTATCATGGCAGGATACACTAAGGAAATGGACGACTTTGTGTATGAGTCTAACCCTGGCTTAAAATCCAGAGTAGCTTTTTACGTTGACTTTCCCGACTATTCAACCGATGAGCTGATGCAGATATTAATTCTACATGCCCGCAGGAAAGGTTGTGTAATCAATGTTGATGCATTAGAAAAAGTGCGGGCATTTTTGCCTACAGTTAATTTAAAAGTTGAAGGCAACGGCAGGTATATCAGAAATCTCTTAGAGAAAACACTTCAAAAGCAATCCGTTAGAGTACTGCAAGGTGAAGACCCTACTAGACTAATTGCAGATGATTTTCCTATTCCAGACAGAAGAAAATTCGCCTTTGGCGAAACCGTAGACAATATCTGGGTAGAAATTAATTCAATGATAGGCTTGCAGGAAGTTAAAGATACATTACGTGAACTGCAGGCCACTATTGAGGCGAATATCATCAAACGTAAGCAGGGAATGAACGTATCTACAGGTATGTTGCATATGATTTTTAAAGGTAGTCCTGGTACTGGTAAAACCGAAATTGCCCGGAAAACAGGAGAATTACTTTGTGCTATAGGTGCATTACCCGGAGACGCTTTTGTGGAGGCAAATCAGGCCGATTTAATCGCAGGCCATGTAGGACAAACCGCAATAAAAACAAACGATAAAGTAGAAGAAGTGCTACGCCAAGGTGGTGGGATACTTTTCATAGATGAAGCTTACGGGCTGTCCAGTAATCAATTTGGAGAGGAAAGTATAAACACCCTTATTACTGCCATGGAAAATAATAGAGACAGGCTTTGCGTTGTTATGGCAGGGTATGAAAACGAGATGAATAACTTTATTAACAAAGTTAATCCTGGCTTAAAATCCAGAATAGCTTTTCAAATCAATTTTCCCGACTATTCTACTGAAGAGCTTGTTCAGATACTACAGCTACATGCCAAAAAGAAAGGCTACACAATTGAACCGCAGGCTATCTATAAAGTACGTAACCACTTAACAAATATTAATGTGGAAGGCAACGGTAGATATATTCGCAATCTACTGGAAAAAGCAGAGAGAAGGCAGTCGCATAGAGTAGTTGCTGGACAGGAACCAGCCTTATTAATAGCAGATGATTTTGATATTTAAAGCAAAAGTCACAAGCCCGCTTCGGCGGGTTTTTTCTTTTTTCTGAAGGTAATTTTACGAAAGGAGGGCGGAGTACCGTGCCTAGCGGTATCTAGGTAAATAATTAAATTGGAGGAAATTTATTATGAGAAAGAAAATAACTGCATTGGTGTTGGCAATGGTAATGATGTTTGGTGTGGTGGGTGCAGCTATAGCAAGTAAAGATTCGGGCAAATGGGTTTTTGAAGATTTTGACAGAGAGTTTTCCCAGTGCCTAAAGCTTGAAAAAGCCCAAGAAGGATTTTGGTTAGTTGGCCCAGCGATTGAAAACAAGGATGGTAAATCCACATGGAATTACATTCACAAAATACAGATTGAACCCGAGGAAATGAGTTTTGACAAGGCAACAGGTATTTATACTGTTGTAGGTGCCATTTTTAATCCGGCTAAAATAGAAGCGAAAGGCTTTAATGGATTATTTAGAAAACAGGTTTATGCTACGCAATCTTTTAAAGGCGCAGATGCCGTTAAAGCCGTGACAATGGGAGATGCTGTTTATAAAAAAGATGTAAAGTTGTTAAGCATAAATGACAAATATGCACTAGTAGAGGTTGTAATACCCGAAGCGGAGATTAAAAAACTGAATATTGCCAAGGGAGACAAACTTAATATACAAGTGTTTGCTGAGTGGGTTTATGGCCAGGAATTAAAAGAAACGCTTTACCCTATTGGTGATGTAATGACAATATTTGTTGATGGTGTTGATAATTAAAGTACCAGCCGGGCTATGCCCGGCTTTTTCTTTTTACAAGAACAAAAAGAAGGAGGTAGATACCATGATGTATAGCGAGGCAATTCAGTTTTTAAATCTCAATTACCCTGTTACCCAGGACAGCATTAAGAAGGCATACCGCAGGTTAGCCAGACAGTATCACCCGGACGCAGGAGGAAACGCAGAACAATTTAAACAGCTTACCCAGGCTTATAAGGTAGCTTTGCAAGGGCCAGTATGCCAAGAGACTTATACTGCCAGCGATTATTCCGATACCAGAGATTATAACAATTATAACACCAGGAATTACAACGATACTTACTCTTCTAAAACTTATTATGATCCGGTTTTCAGCTACATTATTTATTTGGCGGTAGCAGGGATAATCCTTGCAGCATTTATGATTTTAGATATGTTTTTTAACATACGGTTTATGTTTCAGGACCTGCTTAACTCTATTACTTACCTGCATGTGGCTATTGCACTTATAGTAGGCTTTGTGGTTATAAGTATTTACCACAACCCTGCTAAACTCCTATTTTATTTTGCATTGGCTACATTTGCAATTATTGCTTGGCAGGAGTTAGCACCCTATTACTGGCAGGTAGTAGATATGTTTAATCAGTTTGATACCGCTATTAACCAAATTAACTATATGTTATAGCTTATTAGCCCGCTTTGCTGGGCCTTTTCTTTTTACAAAGGGAATTTTACTGAAAGGAGGGTAGCGGACCCGAGACCCAGCGGGGACACTGGGAAAAAATTAAATTGGAGGAGTTATTTTATGAGAAAGAAGACTATTATTTTTATGTTGGTACTGGCATTGGCGGTTATGGCGTTTACACCTATGGCAATGGCAGATACTATTAAAGCAACTGAAGTAAATAAGGCAGAAACAACCATGGTTGGCGATTTGGTTGTAGCAAAAGGATCATCAATTATAAGCAATGAGAGCCAAACTCGCACAGCTATAATACCGTATACTGAAGCAGTAAGACTTGTTTGTTTGCGTGTTCTTCCTGAAGGGGGACACCCAGCAGTTGTGAGACATGCACTAATTCCTAACGGTGAACACATAATCCTTATAGACAGTGAATTTGAATCAATTATGGAAGTTGCAACACTATTACTTAAATATCCTGAAATTGCACCCAACTCTTATTGGCCTTGGTATGAACAACATATAGCTAAATATGGGGGTTTGAACTGGTAGTTTTGTTGTCAGCCCGCTAAAAAGCGGGCTTTTTCTTTTTATGAAAGCAATTTTGCGAAGGAGGGTTGAATTGAATATTCGCAAATCCCTTACAGTATTAATACTGTCGTTGTTTCTTATAGTTCCATTCTCTCAGCCAGTCCAAGCTAATCCGTATGACTTGTTTGGTGAAGACAATTGTGCCTATTCCTGCTGGGATATGATGGACAGGTTCTGGCCCGAAATGTTTCCCATTAAAAGAGAGTGGGACGCTAAAGACTGGGTTAAGTTAGAGCAGCAAAAAGAAGGGGAATATACAGCAGGTCTTATACAGCTAGATGACATTAAACCTGGCGACTTCATAATTTTTCCCTACACTTCCAACATGCCACGAGGACACGTTTGTTTTGTTTTAGATATAGATGATAACAATATTATGGTACTAGAAAGCTCAAATTACGCTAGCTGGGAATTCCCGCACAAACTTAATCAGTGTCGCTTTAGGGTTTACTCTTATTCCTTAGATATGCTTAACCAATATAAAGTAGTCGGTTTGACTTACAACCGGGCATAGTCCCGGTTTTCTGTTTTATAAACATAGAGAGGGTGACAAATAATGAAGAATACACAAAAACGCAGTATTAAAATTAGAAGGTTGAAAAAGCCAGTCAAGAAACCTAAAAAAATAACTGTTAAAAATTCAAAGGAGGGATTTAATGTTCAAAAGAGCTGAAAGCCCTGACTTTTTCTGCATTTATGAAAAATACGACCACAAACTGGCCCAGGTGGAAGTTAACCGGATCGAGAAAAACGATTGGCTGATAAGCCGTCTCTTTGTACCGCCTACATATAGGAATCAGGGGATAGCAACTAATTTAATGCAGGAATTATGTACTTGGGCAGATGAGAAGAAAGCTACCCTAATCGCCGAGATTAATCCTTACGGTGACTTGGGTAGGGATAAGCTGATTGAGTTTTTATTTAAAAATGATTTTAAACAGGTAGAGAAAGAAAATGACATTTTATTCAAGAGGGCTCCTTTTTAAAAGCAACAGGAGGGCTTTAAAACGTTTCCCGAATAGTTTGATACCTAAACTTAATTAAAACGTCACCACGGGCTTATTAGAAGCCTGCTTTTTATTGTAATAGTGAAACAGTAAGGAGTGAAGCGTATGAACACTGTTAATCCTGGAAATTTCAACGATACTTGCAGAGGTTACCTGATTCGTGCATTAAAAGAGGCTGGTATTAACGAGGAAGACCGCAGAAAAATACTTAATGGCTTACGCTGGGCTTTTTCCGAATTGACGATGGAAGAAGCAAGAAGGGAATACGAGAAATACTGCAAGGGTTAATTATTTCTGTGAATCTGGCTTTTCTCCCAATCCTCCTCGGGGGATAAAGGTTTTGTCCTGTCTTAAAGACCATATCAACCACTGGGGGGTGCGTTTACCAACTATTTTAATTTTAGTCCAGTCCTGCATAATCAGCACCTCAACTTAATATAACAGAATATAGGATAAACTTATGGGAGTGATATTATATTTATAATATTAACAAACAAGATTTTGAAGAGAGAAATATGGCTAACCAAGTGGAAATAAAATACACAGGCGGCAATGCCCAGCAGGAAGTTAATGCTATCCTGGCAAGGATAGTATTAAGCAAATTAGCGGCAGCAGAAAAGGAGAGTCAACCGCCCACTACTTAGACTATAATAGCCCTTGAAGCCGGGATTAAATTCCCGGCTTTTTTTGTGAGTAAAATTATATAAGGAGGAATTAATAATGCAAAATACAAAACTGCGGTGGGATGATTACCCAGAAGCATTAAAGGTGCCGGAGGCAGCCCTATTACTTCAAATTGGCAAAAACCAAATGTATGAACTTTGCCGATGTGAGGATTTTCCAGTTGTTAAATTTGGGCGGCAGTATCGTATCTCAAAAACCCTGTTAAGAGACTGGTTTGAACGTCAAGCCCGGGGTATTATGTAGTTATTATATTAAAAGGGGTGATGCATTTGGCTGGGAAAAAAAGAAAAAGAAGTAATGGCGAAGGTACTATTTATCAGAGGGAAAATGGTTTATGGTGCGGTATGGCAACAATAAGTTACTGCCCAGAAAGTGGGAAGCCGAAAAGGAAGGCCGTTTACGGAAAAACTAAAAGAGAAGTTGTGGAAAAGTTATCTAAATTAACGTCTTTGGTTTCGGAGGGAAATTACACTGACACTAACTTAACTGTTCAACAATGGCTTGATATTTGGTTAAAAATCTATATCAAAAATGCTTTAAAACCCAGAACATACGACAGTTACGAGATGACGATCAAACTTCATATTAATCCGCAAATCGGCAAAGTTAAACTAAAAGAATTATCTACAGATAGAATTCAAAAACTGTACAATCAAAAATTTGAAAAAGGACGCATTGACGGTAAAGGTGGGCTGGCACCACGAAGTGTAGAGAGAATCCATACGGTACTTCATAAGGCATTAAAACAGGCAGTAGTTACTCGCAAAATACCGTTTAATCCCGCTGACGGGACAACCCTTCCAGATCCAACTCTTCCAACTGAGACGCAGGAAAAAGTACGGGCATTAACCGTAAAAGAACAAACGGAATTTGAATCCGCATTAGAGGGTGAACGTTTAGAAGCAGCATTTTTAACAGGACTTTATGCCGGTTTAAGGCGGGGTGAGATACTTGGACTGCAATGGCCAGATTTTGACTTTGAAAAGTCTGCAGTAACAATCCAACGGGCTTTGTTAAGATTTAAAGACAAAGAAACTGGTGAATCTAGGTTGAGCTTAGAACCGCTAAAAACTAAAAAAAGTTATCGTACTGTACCACTTCCCGAGGAATTTATGTTCGAATTAAAAAAACATAAAGTTCGGCAGGCAGAAGAAAAACTTAAAGCTGGCCCAATGTATCAGGACCAGAATTTAGTATTCTGTACAACGTTAGGAACTTTTATAGAACCAAGAAATTTCAACAGGACTTTTTATCGCATAAGAGATAAGGCAGGAATTGAAAATTTTACTCTACATGGTTTGAGACACACGTTTGTTACCCGGCTATTAGAACTGGACGTAAATCAAAAAATTATTCAAGAATTCGTTGGACATACACGTAGTACCACCACCGATGATTATGCTCATGTTCTTTGGGAATTAATGTTGGTAACGGCGGAAAAATTAAATGATAATATTCAAAACAGAAAAAATCCTTCTATAAAAGAAGGATAAAAGCAGAAAAACAAAACCTATATTTCTTTTTTATCCAGGGTGGCAGCCCTGGATAAATTTTTTTCCCGGGTTGCAGTACGGTTGCAGTATTTTTAGTTACTGCAACTGTCTCAAACACTGGTGGAGACGAGGGGATTCGAACCCCTGACCCCCTCGTTGCGAACGAGGTGCTCTCCCAGCTGAGCCACGCCCCCACGCCGACCATTATATCACAAAAAAAATTATTGCAGCTATAGTTTCGTTGGAATTAATTAAAAGATATCAAGCATGAAAGCGCCAAATTAGCCCGGGCAGGGAAGTTTCTGTATCCCTACCCGGGCTAATTTCATTCAGGGATTATGGGAAATCGCCTTTACTATTTCATCAAGTTTCTTCCAGGTAGAGATCCAGCACCTGGTTCAGGCCATGCCATGAGCTGTCTACAATCTTGTATTCAATACGGTCAATCTTTATACGGCTTCCAATCAGCTCGTAGTTGCTGTTCTTATAAGTCAGGCGAGAGGGATCCACGATAAGGATTTGGTTGAAATCCACCCAGGTATAATTTACATATATGGTGACATTGTTGGCTCCTTCCTGGAGCTTACGGCTGCCTTTGAAGAAGACAAACTTCTGGGGCTGGCTGGCCAGGTAACCAGTGCTGGTTTTACCCGTTTCTATTACGGTAGCCTGCATGCTGGCGTCATAGTCGATACGGTCAATATCATAGACTTTGTTATCAAAGCGTACCTTGAAGCTGGAATCGAGATCATATTGCCGGCCTTTTATGCGCAGGATATTGCGCTTTACGGTAATTATCTCATTAAGCTCATAGACGCCTCCGTCCCAGAGTATTCTGACATCGTCCGGGTTGTGGTACTCATTGTTTATAATTACCCACTCGTGAGTACTGCCGGCATCGCAATAAAATATGAATCTACTATTGTTTATATCGATGTGATTTATCTTGTATTGAGTGCCGTCAATAATCATTATGACATTGGCTGAGGGGTAGTTCGTGCTGTTAACGGTAAAATTACCTTTGGCATCCAGCTTAACCTGGGACATGGTATAGCGTTTCCCGTCAATAATGAAGTCTATTCGGTTGCTGGATTGCAGGTTGAGGGTTGATGTACCGGTAAAGATGGCCAGAATATCACTCATGGAAAGACCTTCAAAAACCACCGGATCGGTTTTATTGAGCTGGGGTGAAGTATCGCTGTCTCCCATGATAACGCGCTTGATATCGTAAAAATCCTTATCCAATTGGATGGTAATCTTATCCTGGCTCAAGTTATAGTTTTTCTCCCCCAGTTTCACCGTATATTCATCAACTATCTCCAGGTCGGAAAGATAGCGTTCACTGTTTACCGAATTTATATAGAGCTTGATATAATCCGAATTGTAGGTGTAGGTGCCGGGGCTGATCCGGTTGAATTTGCGGCAACCGGGGTAGGCTACCAGTTTATTGCCGCTAAGCGAATATCTTCTAATAGCATAACGGTTGTTGTCGATGATAAGATCCGGATTATCGCTGGTTGACTCCAGCTCCAGCTTCTGGTTTCCATTGATTAAAACTGAAGATCCAGCAGCAACAATAGAGGAGATTCTAAGATCGGTGAAATTAATCTTGATATAAATGGGAGTAGTTTGCGGGTTGAACAAGCGTTCTCCCAGAGCCAGGGTGTTTATATTACCGGTGACGGAACTGGACGGGGGAGTGACTGGAGTAGAAATGCCCCGCGCAGTTAGGAATTTGGACATTACAGTACAGACCTGGGCCCGGGTCATATTGCGAAATGGCTCAAAGTTGCCGTTGGGAAAACCCGATATAAGCCCCAGGTCATAAGCGGTTTTTATATAACCGCGGTAATCGCTTTTTTCCACTGCAGCCCGATCATTAAAGGGCAGAGTGCCATTATCTGCCGTTTTACCCAGAGCCCGGACCAGCATGGCTGCTGCCTGGCTGCGTTTGATGCTTTCATCCGGGCGCAAACCGTCAGGATCTTCGGCGGGGATAAGTATCCCCCGCTTGACGGCCTCGTTTATACGCCCCAGGGCCCAGTGTTTACCGGTATCTTTGTAGTTCACAGTGGTTTTATCACTGGCTTCGACCCCCAGGCAGAGGGTTAATACCGTAATAAACTCAGCTTTGCTCATATCCCGGTCCGGTTTAAAAGTACCGTCCGGATAGCCGGAAAGATAATTCAAGCTGGATAACTGCTGGATATAATCTTTGGCCCAGTGACTGCTGCTATCCGGAAAACTTGTAGCGGCGGACAGGGGCAGCCCGGAAAATATAAAGCTGTTAAAAATAAGGGATAGAAATAACAGGCCTGCCCAGAACTTTCTTTGCATGATGATCCTCCTTTTGCACTTAAAAATTTGCCTCTTTGACGGTCACAAACTATGTCATAGAAAATCTGCATTTATCCGATGACTAACTCGCTCTAAGACTCCCGCCTCTATAGGCGGGAGTAAGAGCGACTAAGTCTCTGGATAAGAGCGACTAAGCTTCAGGTGGAGTTAAAACTCCACCTGAAGCAAGTCTTACTTTATATATCTATTTGCTAAAAACATGGTTTTTCCTTCCTGAAAAGAGAAATAACTTGGTATTCTAAGAGGATGGAGGGGAGGAAAAGCTGTGCTATAATAATGATATTTACGCTATTTAGTGGTTTAAAGAAGATTAAGCTTATGAAAAAGATATGGTTGAAGCGATTAAAAACTTAAGAAAAAGCTGCCTTATATTAGTGAGGGGGAAAGGGGTGCTTGATAAATGGATTACTATAGTTATGCTCAGGCTCTGAAGTATTTTTTAGAACTGTATCGGCGACCGGTGGCGGTTCGTTTTCTTAGCGATGAAGAGGAAGTTCCGCCTGATTACCGCTCCGATCTGGATCTTAGTTTTTGCCAGTTTGTTATGTTGGCCCAGAGAGGGGACAAGCTCCTGGCTACTGCTGATAACCTGGCCTGTGCCAATGGTGCTGCTGCTCTGGGCTTAAGGCCTCTGCCGGAAAAAATAAGAAGTGGGGAAATGCATAGTCGGCTGAATCTATTCGCCTCCCCCGAATTGGCGAGCCAGGTCTCCGCTCTTACCCCCCGAATTCCCCTGGGAGCTTATCCCCGGATATTGCTGGCAGCACTGGATGAGGCGGATTTTGAGCCCCAGGTGGTTATCCTGCAGGGTAAGCCCGCGACTTTAATGTGGGTACTGATAGCCGACAACTATCATAAAGGAAGCCGCTACTCTTTCACTACTGCTGTTTCACAGGGAGTTTGCGTAGATACCACGGTTATACCCTTTTTAGAGGGAAACATCAACTTGAGCCTCAGTTGTTTTGGTGGACGCGGCTCTACCGACCAGAAGGAAGAAGAAGTTTTGCTGGGAGTACCTTTTAAAGATTTGGAAGAGATAGTTGAAGTACTTCCTGAGCTTAAAAATACTATTATGAAACGCAGCATCGAAAAAACTGCTTACAAGCGTTTGCAGGCCAAGTTAGAGAATTAGAACTACCTCCCTATGGCCAGAGGGCACAACCACCGATGAAAATAGAAGTGAGTTTAATAAGATTAAGCGCTAATCATAAAAATCTGCGCCCCTCTGCGTCTAATAATCTATTTTCTTGATGATAAGTGCCTATAATTCTTATTTAAAAGGACAACAAGAAAATAAATAAACAAGGAGCTGAATCATTGTCTAAAAGAACTACTTGGGAAAAAGCGATACTGGTTGCTGTAAAAACCGGGACCGCAAAAGAAGCGGAGTTTAACTCCTCTATGCAGGAACTGGCCGGATTGGCTGAGGCCGCCGGAGCGAAAGTGGTGGCTACTCTAACCCAGGCTCGCGACAAGCCCCATGCTGCCACTTATATCGGCAAAGGTAAACTACAGGAACTTGAGCATCTGCTAGCTGAAAAAGAGCCTGAGCTCTTGATCTTTGATAGTGAGCTTTCTCCCACCCAGCTTAGAAAGCTGGAGGATAAACTACAGATAAAAATAGTTGATAGAACTCTTCTGATTCTGGATATCTTTGGCCAGCGGGCCAGAAGCCGGGAAGGTCTTTTACAGGTAGAACTGGCCAGCCTGGAATACCGCTTGCCACGGCTTACAGGTATAGGAAAAGAATTGAGCCGGCTGGGGGCGGGAATAGGGACCAGGGGTGCCGGAGAGCAGAAACTGGAATTGGATCGGCGGCATATTAGAAACCGTATTCAGGAAATAAAACGGCAGATGGAAAAGTTGGAAAAGACCCGGGAATTGCATAAAAAACAGCGGCGCCGGGCCGGATACCCGGTTATATCCCTGGTGGGCTATACCAATGCCGGGAAGTCCTCCTTGTTCAATGCTCTTTGCCAGGTGGCCCATAGCAGTGGGCAGCCCCAGGTTGAAGCTAACCGCCGCCTTTTTCAAACCCTGGATACCACTACCCGGAAAATTAAGTTGGATTCCCACTATGAAGTTCTCATTACGGACACGGTTGGCTTTATTCAGAACTTGCCTCATCATTTGGTGGCAGCTTTTCGCTCTACCCTGGAGGAAGCGGTGGCAGCTGATCTGCTTTTACATGTAGTAGATTTAGCTGATCCTGCTTATCTGGATAAGATCAAGGTAGTGGAAGGGGTGCTGGAAGAACTCGGAGCCGAAAAAGAAAGAATCATGCCGGTATTCAACAAAGTTGACCTCTTGGAAGGAATAAGTCCCATCCAAGCTCCTCCCAACTATGTATCGGCCCGCACTGGCCAGGGGATAGAGGAGCTGCTTGGCCAAATCAAAAACCGGCTGGAAGCTATATCTTAAATTCTTTCCCGACAATAGCGGATTGCTTCTTGGCATTTCATCTTAAAAAATCCTATTTTTCGTAATAATTTTAAATTCCGATTAATTGTGCTGAAAGAAGCCGGGCCATAAAAGCATAGACAATAGAAGGTGGCGGCGTTAAAATGAGTGAGTAAAATTTTGTTGATAAGTGCTAAAAAGAAGCGGAGGCAGTCCGAATGCGAATAAAAGATGTTTTTAGGAAGAAGATAGTCTTATTTGGTCTAATATTTTTGGCTGCTTTTGGACTAGGGAAAATTATCGGGGATCAGTTTACCGAACAATCAGTACAGACTAGAATCAGCGGTGGCAAGCAGGTTAATATTCTCCTTATGGGTATTGATGCTCGTTCCAATGAGGTAAATTCTCGCAGTGATACCATGATTCTGGCCAGCATAGACGGCAAGAATAAGAAAGTGGCCCTGGTTTGGATTCCTCGGGATACCAGGGTGGAGGTTTCCCCTAAGCGTTATGATAAGATAAATAGTGTAAATTATATTAAGGGACCCGAGGCGGCCTGTAAGGTAGTAAGCGATTTACTGGGAATCCCGGTTAATTACTATGTGGTAAGTAATTTTAATGGTTTTGCCAGGATTATTGATATCCTGGGAGGGGTGGACATTAATGTGGAGCATGATATGTACCATTGGGATCCCGACCCCAAGCTGCAGATAAATCTTTCCCAGGGACAGCAGCGCCTGGATGGGCAGCAGGCCCTGAGTTTTGTCCGTTTTCGTGGGGTTCCCACTGCAGATATTGGCCGTACGGGTTTGCAGCAGACCTTTGTCAAGGCTCTGGCGGAGGAAGTACTACAGGGTAGTACCATCCTTAAACTTCCCCGTCTGTTGCCGGAGATAGCGAAAAATGTTAAAACCAATCTACCAGCAGATGACATGATTTACCTGGCGAAGACCGCTCGGGATTTCAAGACCGAAGATATGATTACCCAGACCTTGCCCGGTTACTCTTATACCGACCCGGCCAGCGGGGCCAGCTACTGGCAGGCTGATGAAAAGATAGCCAATGGCTTAGTTGCCGCCCTTTTTGCCGGCAAGACCTTTGAGGTGGCCCAAGCCAGGCCCAGCTGGGTTAAACAGAAGCCGGCCCCATCATCAAGCCCCGGAGATTCGGTTGAAGCCAGCGAGCTCGAAGCAGGGCAGGAGGAACCTGTGGAAACAGAAGAAGATTTATCTTCCCCTGAAGGTTATTTAGAGCCGGTTATCCCAGGGGAAAAGGAAAATATCAGCGGGGAAGAACATTCCCCACTTGTACCAGGGCCGGTCGAGGGGTCGAATTCACCGGAAAATAGTGGAGGAAGCGGGACGACCCCGGCTCCTGTACCGCCGGATGAGGGACAGAAACAGCCGGATACTACCCAGCTCGATCCCTTGCTGTAGCTTCCACCAGCCTACACGAGGTGAAATATATTCCCCACTTCTTTAAGCGGCCCGGATTCCTAAGAAAACAGGCTTTATACTATATATGATTCTCAGAAAAAAGAAAAACCTTCCTGGAAAGGAGGGTTGATTCAATGTTTTGTCACACAATTATAATCCATAAAGATTTAGGGAGAACCTACTTATCTGTAGCTTCTCCCTGCATAATTCATAGTCATAAAACATAATCTCACTAATAAAATAGGCTTAATTCAGAATTTTAGCCTTAAATCTTAAACCATAATACCCTAATACTTAATACCAATACTATTATATGTGGTTTGCTAGATTTTAGTCAAGATAATTTCGAATAAAATTTTTCACAACTTCACTTGATTCATTTAGTTTTATAGCAGAAGTTGGGTGTTCTGGCGTACTTGGATTCTCGACAGTATACTTGGCAATGACATTATTTTCTATCATTTGACTTAATAAGGATTTGGCAGTATTTTGTGTAACAATATTATATTCCTCCAATTTCCTCATATAAAGAGAAGCTGCAACAAATCCGCCAGTCTTCGAGTGATGAAATTGCTGTAAATTATACAGGAATTTCAACAACGGAGAATAATCAATTAAATCATACCCTATTGAAGTTAATTCCTTTTCGATAATTGCGTGTCCTGTTAAATAAGGTAACAACTCTGAGGCAAAGTTTTTCTCAAGAGTAATAACAAATAGTCTCTTCCCTTTACTTCGCAATCTTTGCATTACTTCAACATAATCCGCATCGCCTGCTGCCAATACTAAAGTATCTAAATCGTCTTCGCTATAGAATAATTCAAGAGCATCTAAATTTGCGGGTAACCTGTTCAGCTCTAAAACCAGCGCTAGCAAATTGTCTGGCAATTCTTTCTAAACGACCATCATTCCAATCTGTATAAACCTTTCTTATTCTTATATCTCCTTGAGTAGCCCCATAATCATTAATTATTTGTGCCAAACGTTCATAAGGTGGTGGATTAAGGTAATTAAATTTTAATCCTAAATGAATATTAGCTAAGTCAACAAGAATTGCCACCCCCATTTAAACACCTCCCCTAAATAATCATAATCTCACCAAATTATAACATTATGTAGAAAAAAATTCAAATATTCTAATTTAGTGTAACTAAAATGGTAAAAAACTAATTTGGAAGTTTTTTTATTATCCTGCCTACCTTAATATTTCATAAAAACCTACATCTTGCCGCTACCGTCGGCGATACGAAAAAGTATTTTCACGCTACCACTCCTTCTATTTTGCTCGTAACTATCCCTCCCTTCGCTCCGTTCAGGAAGGGGTCTTCCCGGCCCTATATCGAATACTACTGCAAAATAAGCTGGTAAATGGGGTATAATGCTAAAAGGCTTGAAAACTAAGAATAATACGAAGCCAGGAAGAAAAGGGGGAACAGAATGGAAGGCCAGAGCAAAAAACGGGAAGAAATCAGCCCGGAGTATAAATGGAAGCTGGAAGATATTTATGCGGACGAAAATAGCTGGGAAGAGGATTATAAAAAACTGGAAGAACAGATACCGGAACTGGAGAAGTATAGGGGAGTACTGGGTAGTTCTTCCGCCCGACTCTTGCAAGTATTGGAATTTTCCCATGAACTGGAACGCAAAGCGGAAAAGCTCTATGTTTATGCCCGTATGAGGCGGGATGAGGATAACGGCAATTCCCATTATCAGGCCCTCTTTGACCGGGTGCAGCGACTGAGTATAGAATTGGGCAGCGCCAGCTCCTATATTGTTCCGGAGATAATCAGCCTGGCACCGGAGAAAATACGGGCTTTTTTGGACGAGAACCAAGATCTGCAGTTGTATTCGCGTTTGCTGGATGAATTGATGCGGCAAAAAGAACATATACTCTCCCCGGAGGAAGAGCGCATATTGGCTATGAGTGCGGATTTGTCCCTGGCGGCCAAAAACATCTTTGGAATGCTCAATAATGCCGATATCAAGTTCCCGGTAATTCAAGATGAAGAAGGCAAAGCGGTGGAGCTTACCAAAGGGCGCTATGGCAGTTTTATGGAGAGTAATGAGCGCCGGGTGAGGAAAGAAGCCTTTACGGCTTTATACGGCTCTTATGGTAAAGTAAAGAATACCCTGGCTATGAGCCTTGCTTCCAATGTCAAAAATGATATTTTCTATTCCCGGGTGCGCAAGTATCCCTCAGCCCTGGAAGCTTCGCTGGATCAGGATAATATTTCTCCTGAGGTTTATGAGCGCCTGGTGGAAACGCTGCACAATAATATGGAAGCCATGTATCGTTACCTGCGCTTGCGGAAAAAGGCCCTGGGCCTGGATGAATTGCATATGTACGACATCTATGCTCCGTTGGTTAAGGAATTTAAAAGCAAGGTAAGCTATGAGGACAGCCAGGAGATGGTGTTAAAGGCCCTGCAGCCCCTGGGGGATGAATATCTGGCAATTTTGCGTGGCGGGCTGAAGGGCGGCTGGATTGATGTTTATGAGAACGAGGGAAAGACCAGCGGGGCTTATTCCTGGGGTTGTTACGACTCCCATCCTTATGTTCTTATGAACTATGATGATAAACTGGATGATGTCTTCACCCTGGCTCATGAGATGGGTCATGCCCTGCACAGTTATTATTCCAATAAAAACCAGCCCTATGTTTACAGCCAGTATAGTATTTTCGTGGCGGAAGTGGCGTCTACGGTTAATGAACTGTTGCTTATTGATTATTTGCTGGCTCAAAGCCGTGAACCCCGGGAAAAGGCCTATCTTATCAATCACTACCTGGAACAGTTCCGGGGAACCGTATACCGCCAGACCATGTTTGCCGAGTTTGAGAAGAAGATTCATGAGCAGGTGGAACAGGGCCAGACCTTGACGGCAGAAGGTCTTTGTCATAACTATCGTGAATTAAACCGATTGTACTATGGCCCGGATACGCTATTGGATGAAGAAATAGATATGGAATGGGCTCGTATACCTCATTTCTATTCTGCTTTCTATGTTTATAAATATGCCACCGGTTTTTCCGCAGCGGTTGCTTTGAAGGAGCAGATATTGCACGAGGGTAAGCCGGCCGTTGATCGCTACCTGGAATTTCTCAAATCGGGCAGTTCTGATTATCCGCTTAATTTACTTAGAAAAGCTGGGGTTGATCTTACTACCCCGGAACCGGTAGAAAAAGCCTTGCATCTTTTTGCCCGTTTGGTGACGGAAATGGAAGCGGTGTTGAATGTTTGAGCATTGAGCCCAATAGCAAGCGTCAGGCCAAAAAGCCCTGGCGCTTTTTTGCTTAGTAAGGAAAGTGAGGGGTGAGGGGTAAGGTGTCAAAAGGACCGTCCCCTTGACACCCGGCTGGCAATTAATCAGCGGCAAATAAATATTAAGATGCCAAAATGAACATATTATTATAGTAAACGGGTAACAAAAGGATTTTAGTTTTTTGCCACATGATAATGAGGAGGGGCCAGGAATTGAGCAATTTAAATACCGAAAGCCTCTTTGATGAAGTTTTAAGGGAAATAGCGCCTGAACTTGAGCAGTATTCTAATTATGACCTGCTTATAGGCATCCCTTTCCACAATGAAGTGGAGGCATTACCTTTAATACTGCAATCGGTAGACCAGGTATTGCAGTCCTGGATAGGCCGCAGGCAATTGATAGTCTGTGTAGGCGACAGCTCGGGTCAGGCGGTTATCGATTCCATAAAAAAACTGGAATTGAAGCACCCGCATATTGAATTTCTTTTACCCCGGGAAATAAGCGGCCGGGGCATGAGCATCAGAGCCATCATAGAAATAAGTGCGCGCCTGGATGCGGACCTGTTGGTTTTCAGTGCCAATATGGCTACCGAGAGGGGTCCGGGAATCGATGGAGCCTGGTTGGAAAGCCTTTTGACCCCCATACAGGGGCACTATGACCTGGTCCTGGGGAGCCTGCGCCGTCACCTGGGTATAGACAGTATCGCTCATATGCTGGCAGCTCCGGTTTTGGAAGCCTTTTATGGCAGCCGGGTGGGCGATCCCCTGGGAGGAACCTATGCCATATCCCACGATTTCTGTGAGGAACTGGCGCATGAAGCCCGTTTTTGGGGCGAAAATATCCGGGGCTATGGGGTGGATTTTTGGCTCTTGACCCGCGCTCTTTGCTGGGGCAAGGGTATTTGCGAAGTAAATATGGGAGGAGTTATAAAACCACACAGTCTGGAAACCAGAAATAGGATTTTTCATGATAACCTGGGTACCATATTTGAAGCACTTAGACGGGATAGTGCCATCTGGCTGCAGGATCGCCTGGTAATCAAGGTAGCTGATATTTTAGCTCGTAGTGAAGTAAAGCAGCCTGATTTTGAGAGCTATTCATTTCCCGATCTCTGGCAGAGTTTTCAGGAGGGTTGCCACAAATACCGCAGCCTTTTGCATAGCTGTGATCATGAAAAGGAGATCGAAAAGCAATTACAACTGCCCCCGGAAAAATTCCACCTTTCGGATGAACTATGGGTTTCTGCCCTATTTTCCTTACTCCTGGCCTATACTTTCGATGAGCAAGCAGATCGCCAGGAGATTCTGGCGGCCCTGACCACATTGTATAACGGGAGAGTGGCCAGCTATGTCCTGGAAATGCACAGCTTCAGCGAGCAGCTGGGCTTTCTCACTACTCGCGAAAAGGATGCCATATTAGTAGGTAAGATGGACAATATACGTCAATGCCTGTCTAACCGCTTCTGGCTGCTAAAACCGGAATTAAGCCGGCAATGGCTGCACCGGCGGGAACAGGTCAAACCAGCCATAATTCCGCTGGGATATATGGAATATGTTCCGGGTAAACCCCTGGTAGTTCCTAAAAAAATCCTGGGAAAGGACCAGTGCTTGATTAACACGGATTGTATATTCCGGGAATTAAGAAAACGCTACGAGAATTCCTTTAATGCTTTCCTGGAGCAGGGATTAGCGGTGGATGTAAATGCTCCTCCCCCAACCATCGTGGCCGCCATTAAGGATTTTATGGAGCAGTTGGAACAGAGCCTGGAGGAGCTTTTCCCCGGTGACCTGTACAACGAGCAAGGCTTGGAAAAATTTGTTGAGGCTCTTTTTGCGGTTTTCCCGCAGCATTCTATGTTTACGGTGGGAGAAGACCTCTTACGAGAAATGCTGGTGCGTTTCCCTCCGGTTAATGTAATGATTCCTTTGGCCTGCTACAAACCGGCCGACTTGCTCAAGAAGATGGAAGCGCGGGATGCTCTTACTTATGCCAACCTGGTGGAAGGCCGTATGTATTCTGACCGAACCCTCTTATGGCTGTTGGATAATTTAAAACCGGAAAGTTTTCACTGGGTGGGTATAAAGCCGATCATTTTGAAAGAAGAACTGCACCCGGGGGAGTTGGCCCAGATACGCTTGTCCTATTTAAACCGGGTCACCGGTCGAGTTACCATCAAGTATCTGGAAGAGGGAAAAGGAGGCAAATATCCTCGTTTAAGGTATTTTACCAGTATTATTCGGCGATTGGCAGTAGCCGAGAATTTTTCCCAGCTTTTTCAAGTAATTGTACGAGAACGGAAAAACCTGGGTCTCAAGGTGGGCTACTCTTTACTAAAGCTGCAAAAGGGCGATGAGTTATCGGCCTTGAATATTTTTGAAAATCAACATCACCGCAAATTGGTAGAAAAGCTGAGATACCTGGCCAAAAAGTTATCGGAACAGGGAAATGAAGAAAAATCCCGCATCTTTACCTTGATGGCTGATAGCTATGGGCTCAGTCAAGTTCTGGAGGACGAAACTTTCCTCACCTGCACAGCCTGGAGTTGGGCCAGTTATAGCTTCAAGGGCGGGATAAAGATTCCCACCCCTATGACTACCAGCGTAGAAAATCGCTGGTTCAATCACGATTTCCTGGAATTGCTTTACCAGGAACTGGGTTACGACCCGAAAGAAATAACCTCGATCATCTTTCGCCTCATCCAGGCGAACAAGGGCGGCCAGAACCTCCTGGATACCCTCTTGCCCGCTCGACCCCGTGATGTAGCGGTGGTGGTACAGGAAATCACCAATGAGCCCAGTAAATACTTGAAACGATATGAAGGCAATCCCATTCTGGAACCGATCGAGGAACATGATTGGGAGTCAAAATATGTGTTGAATCCGGGAGCTTTGCGGATCAAGGATAAGGTCTATTTGTTTTACCGGGCTGTGGGTAGTGACGGCATTTCGCATATCGGCCTGGCCATTTCGGATGGTTATAAGGTCTTGGAGCGATTGCCTCACCCCATTTTTTCCCCGTCCATCGCAGAGGAGAAGAGAGGTTGCGAAGATCCTCGCTTAATTATTATAGAAGATAGAATAATCATGCTCTACACGGCTTATGATGGAAATATTGCGCAAATAGCTGCCGCTTCTATAAAGGTGAAGGATTTTCTGGCTGGCAAATATGAAAATTGGAAAAGGGATGGCCTGGCTTTCAAGAATATCTGGGATAAAGATGCTATACTATTCCCGGAAAAAATCAACGACAAGTATGTTATTTATCACCGCATCGAACCCAGCATATGGGCTACTTATATGAAAGAAATAAGTTTTCCTCTAAAAGAAAACCATGCTATTATCATCGGTCCCCGCCCGGGACGAATGTGGGATTCGCTAAAAATCGGAGCCGGGGCGCAGCCTTTGAAGACCAAATATGGTTGGCTTCTGATTTACCACGGGGTAGACTATAATTATGTTTACCGCCTGGGGGTAATTCTGGTTGATCTAAATGATCCGGCCAAGGTAATTTACCGTTCACCCAATCCCGTTTTGGAACCGGAAGAAGATTATGAAATCGGGTTCTCGGGAGCCTGGGTGCCCAATGTGGTTTTCAGCTGTGGCGCAGTAGCCGCTGCTGATAAGGAAGTACTGGAAGACAATGATGAAATACTGGTCTATTATGGGGCGGCTGATACCAGCATAGGAATGGCCCGGGCTACCCTGGCCGATCTGGTCCCGGAGGTCTTCCGAGTCGAGGTTCATACTTAGAGTTTTTGCAGTGGAGTCAAACATGCTTAAAGCTGGTTCGATGAATTCCAGCTTTTTTTCTTGCTTAATATAACATCTCCTAATTTACTTTTCTGTATGTGCTCGGTATTTAAGTATTTCTCCCTCCACCTGTTTCATAATTGACACAAGATTCCACTGCAAAAAGTAATAATTATGCATTAGCTTGCATAAATATTCCGCTCCAGCGTCCTTAATAGCGACCGCAGGGAGCATCAGTTGTGCCCGACAGGGCGCTACGCATGGGCAACACCAACGGCTTGTCTCGCGGCTCAAGGGGTACCGCGCCAATCTCCCGTCCATGGGAGGTGGCGCTCTCGCGACATCCTGTCGCTCGCCCCCTTTCGCCTGCTCGTCTTCGCCGGTGCAACCTTAATAGTGACATCCGAAGGATGGAACATCAGGAGTACCCGAAGGGTGAAGCATCCATGCTTCGCCAACGCTCGCTTTGCATATTTATGCAACCCCATGCAACAAAAAGGGTTTTTTGCAGTAGAGTCACACAATGCTAATTGCCGGGTAGGGGAGCAATGTAAAAAAAGAGAGATTAAGCAGGAAAAAGAAAACAGAAGAAGAATATGGTAAGGTACTAATTCAGTTTGATTTAAGCAGCGGAAGAAACTGTGGAGCAGATTCAACACAGCGTTGCAACGAGGTGGGGGATTAGAACCCGCTGCCTGTTTTGTTAATAGAAACCCGGCCGCTTTGCGGGGGACATATTTCACCTCGTTATAGCCCGTGGAGGAAATAATGGCGAGTAAAACGCAAAATCCAGAAAAGAGCTCGAAAAATACAAATAGCGAAATCTTTTTTTATACGGATGATGAGTCCCGGGAAACCCCAGGTGACAGCTTGTGCTTTATGCTGAGGGCTTTAAAGCATTCCAGCCAGGCCTTTTTAGCCGTTAACCAGAATGCTTTCTTTAAGGCGGTAAACCAGGCCCTCTGTAATACTTTGGGATATAGTAGGCAGGAACTAAGGCTGTTAAATGAGCGCGAAGATCTAAAAGCAATTATAACTGCAATCATTGCCGAATATGAGAGTTCCGGACCAGGAAAAAAGAAAAACAAGCTAAAGATTGCCGGCAAAAATGGTGAAGCTTTAGTGCTAAAATATGTGGTTAACCGCAGCAGTGATGGCCGGTATTACTATATATTTGTGGATGATATCAGCGAGCAGGAACAGGCCGGAATAAGATTAAGAGAGTCGGAGGAGCGCTATCGTTTGATTGCGGAAAATGCCTTCGACCTTATTACCCTGATTGACCCCAGGACACATTGCTATCGATATATAAGCCCTTCTCATCAGAGGATGCTGGGTTATTCGCCAGAAGAACTGATAGGGAAGAACTGCTTTGAACATATGCACCCGGATGACCGCGTTCGGGTTAGTAAAAAGATGGAAGCAGGATTAAGAGCAGGCCATGGCCGGGCGCAATACCGCTCAGCAAAAAAAGACGGATCCTATATCTGGCTGGAAGCGATAGGTAGAATAATTTGGAATCAGCATGGAGAAGAAGAGTTACTGCTGGTTACCCGTGACATCAGCGAAAGGAAAAAGGCGGAGGAGGCACTTAAAGCATCGGAAGAAAGATATCGCTATATAGTAGATTCTGCTGCTGATGGAATAACCGTAATTGATTGTAGCAGCTTCCGGGCTAAATACATAAATCCCGCCCTGGAAAAAATACTGGGTTATTCCAGCAAAGAGTATCGCCATGTAAACCTTTTTGAACGGATCCATCCGGAAGATCGAGATAGCATAGAAAGGTTAGTGAGGGAAGGAAAAAAAAGCGGATATAACAGCGCTGAGTTTCGCTTTCGTAAAAAAGACGGGAATTATATCTGGTTGGATACCAATGGCAAAATGCTATACCGGGACGGCCAGGCCGAATGGCTCTGTATATCCCGCGATATCAGCGACAGAAAACAGGCCGAGGAAGAGTTAAGGTATTCTGAGGAAAGATTCCGAATGATTACGGACAGCTCCTTTTTAATGATAGATATAAGTTGCCCTCAAACTAAAAAATACCTTTATGTAAATTCCAGCAATCCTAAAATACTGGGTTTTACTGAGGGAGAAATGCTGGGTCGAAATATCTTCGATTGGATTCATCCAGAAGATTATGAGAAAGCCCTGCACACATTCCAGGATATTATAGAAAATGGTGAGGGAAGCTGTGAATGCCGGCATCAAAGGAAGGATGGTTCCTATATATGGATTGAAGCCCAGGGAAAACTTATAAGAAACCCCGCCGGCAAGCTGGAAGTGTTGTTTTTCAGCCGGGATGTGAGTGAACTCAGAAAGGCCCGGGATAAATTGCAATGCCAGCTGGAGGAGCAGCAGGAGTTGATTAACAACCTGAACGAGCTTTTCTATATCTACGGACCCGATTTTCGCCTGCGTTTTGTCAACCGCAAGACGATAGAATGCCTGGGTTACAGCCGGGAAGAGATGTTGGGCAAATCAATTTTTGATTTTGTTCCTGCTGAAGACCTGGAATTGCTTAAAGCTCATGTACAGGAGAGCATAGTGATGGGGGAGGTAAAAACCTGCGAACACCGGGCTTTGTGCCAAGATGGCCGGATAATACTGCTGCGGGTAAAAGGTTCCTTAATTGTAAAAGAAGGTAATCTTGAAGGGGTACAGATCCTGGCCGAAGATATCACGGAGCAGCGCAGGATGGAGAAAGAGATGCTCAGGCTCGCCCAGTTGCAGACAGTGGGGGAAATGGCTGCCGGGATCGGCCACGAAGTAAGAAATCCCATGACAACAGTAAAGGGCTTCCTGCAGCTAATGTCCCAAAATACAGAATTAACCAGATACCAGGCATATTTTGATACTATGCTGGAAGAACTGGACCGGGCCAATTCCATCATTTCTGAGTTTTTGTCCCTGGCCAAGAATAAGATGGTAGACCTGCATAACCTGAATCTGAATGCTATTATAAGGCAGTTATACCCTTTGCTTCTGGCTGATGCCATGGTATCCGACAAGTATATCCTATTGGAATTAGGGAAAATCCCTAATTTATTGTTGGATGATAAAGAGATGCGCCAGCTTATTATTAACCTGGTTCGCAATGGACTGGAAGCCATGCAAGCTGGGCAGAGTTTGGAGATTAGTACCCGGCTGGAAGCAGAAGAAGTTATATTATCTATAAAAGATCAAGGTAAAGGAATTGATAAAAGATATTGGGAAAAGCTGGGCACACCCTTTTTTACTACGAAGGACAGTGGTACGGGTCTGGGCCTGGCTATATGCTATAGCATTGCCCGGCGGCACAATGCCAGCATCAGGGTAGACAGCAGCAACCGGGGTACTACCTTCGAGGTCTGTTTTAAAGTGGAACTGCTGGAAGGAATATTGGAATTACAATTTTGATATTCCCTTATATACCCCCATTTTCCCTACGAAGACTGGTCAATATCAACTTTCTTCCCGATAAAATTCTCCATAAGTTTATCACTTAACAATAAAGATAAAACCGCTTCCGCTCCCTGGTTCAAATTAACTCCTTCCGGAGTAAGGGCGTCATAACAGCCGCCCGTTTCTGCATTATAGAGAGATAAGCCATGAATATTATGACCTCGGTACCATTTATGTGCCAGGATGGCCAGCTCTAAAAACTCAATTTCGCCTATGCTTTCATAGGCTTCTATACAGGCAAAAGCAGTGGAAGCAGCATCTACTGGTTGCTGGTCAAAAAGGGCTATTTTTTGATTGTGGAAATACCAGCCATCATTACCTATAATACTGAGATAACCCTGGCGAAAGAGAATACTATTTAAAAAATTAAGGGAGTCATAGCCTATCTTCAGGGCTTTCTTATCGGCATTTAGCTGGTACAGTGCGAACATGGCCTGGGGAAGAATACCATTGCAGTAAGTTAGGTAATCTTCAAACCATAGCCATTTTCGGGAATGTTGTACTTGATATATATTGATTAAGAACTCTCCCAGCTTTTTTATGGAATCCTGCTGCCTCGTTCCCAATCCGGACCATTGGCACTTGCACAAGCCAATTAAAGCATAGGCGATGGCCCGGGGTGATTGAAAAGAAAAGGCCCGGGACAGGTTTTTTAGGAGCATTTCCTGGCATTTCTGACTTATTTCCGGCCAGGGACTGGAACTCCCCAGGCTGCAGGCCAGCAGAGCCCGCCCCACACTGTCATCGGAATTAAAAAGGGAAGAATACTTACCATCCAGCATAAAATTGGACCAGCTTTCATCTTTTTGCTGAGATTGGTAGAGAAAAGAAGTATAGCAAGCAGCATATTCGCGGCCTCCCGGCATCTCCATGGCAAGTATCAAGGCCCGGGCATTATCATCCAGGGTAAAACCGCTGGCAGGATCCGCTGTATCCAGATGAGAAAACTGCAGAATGCCGTTTTCCCGGCTCATTTCTTGCATATGTCTAAAGTCGGGCATAACTTATCCTGGGCTCCTTTGTTAATGGAGTCTCACCTAATAATTGTTCGAACAGCTGGGTGTATTGTTGCCCAACACTGGGCCAACTCCAACTCTTACCGAGTTTTAGGGCATTATCTTGCAGGCTTTGTTTAAGAACTGGATTAGTGAGAATCTTTTTCATAAGCCCAGCCAACTCTTCGGGGTCTGCTTCGGCGGCTAAAAGACCTCTTCCGCCGCTCAGGAATTCACAAGCATAGGCATAAGAGGTCGATACTATTGCCCGGCCGCAGCCTATGGCGAAAGCCATGGTTCCGCTCACGGCCTGGTCCTTATTGGGATAGGGGCTAAGGTAAATATCACTCATATAGAGGTATTCGCCCAGCTCTTCATCACTTAAAAATTTATTGACAAAAACCACATTATGCTCCAACCCCAGGTTAACTACCATATCTTCCAGCATATGCCGGTATTTTTCACCTTCCTGCTTCTTTAACATGGGATGAGTCTGGCCCAGGATCAAATAAGTTGTTGGGGGATGTTCTTTTACGATTTGAGCCATAGCCTGAATGCCAAGCTCCAGGCCTTTCCCCGGTCCTATAAGTCCGAAGGTGCTTATTAAATCCCGCCCTTGCAGGCCGTATTTTTCTTTTAAGCTATCTTGCGTTTGTTCTTTGAATTCCGGTACCCCATGAGGTATTACCTGGATAAGCTCGGGTGGAGCTTCATAGAGGTCGGAGAGGAGATGCTCCGAGCGTCTGGTCATACAAACGATAGCTGAAGCCCGCGAACAAAGGTAATTTAAGACCTGCTTCTGGCGTTTGGAAGGCCGGGGTAGAACCGTATGGGTAATAAGGACAAAGGGTTTATGCAGGAGTCGCACCAACTCCATTATATATTGGCCCTCACTACCTCCGTAAATTCCGTATTCATGTTGTATTATTATCAACTCCAGCGGTGCTTTGTTTAAATAATTGGCTGCTCGTATATAGGACTGTTTATGGTTTTGCTTCAGGTTGAAAAGCACTTCGTCCGTATAATGGTATTGATAACTATTATCCGATACGGCCATTACCTTTACTTCATTACCATTGATTAACAGGCTGTTGCGTAAATCCATGGAAAAAGTGGCGATACCACATTGTTTGGGGGGGTAGGTTCCCAGATTGAGTAGGATCATGCTCTACACTCCTTTATTAACAAAGATACTTATTTAAATCTTCCCGTAATAGACAATTGACTATACCTGATCTTGAAATTCGCTCTTGGGATAATTGTAAACGGGAGTAAAGGGAAACTCGGCCGGACCTGGCTCTTCTTCCATACCCAGGGATTGCAGGTAGCCAAATAGCTCGGCCTTTATCTGCTCCAGGGCTTCAGGACTTCGGCCCTCACAACGAACAATTAATTCAGGACCGGTATTGGAGGCCCTGACCAGGCCCCAACCTTGCGGAAATAGTATGCGGGCTCCGTCAATTTCGATTAATGGGTATTTAAGCTTAAAATGCTCCCGTACTTTATCCACCATAAAGAATTTTTCCTCATCGCCCACCGGAATTCTTATTTCAGGAGTAGAATAGTAGCGGGGTACATCAGAAAGCATTTCACTAATATTCTTCTCACTGTGCGAAAGCAACTCCAAAAGGCGGGCGCCGGCATAAAGGGCATCATCAAATCCATAATAATCATCGGCAAAAAACATGTGCCCGGACATTTCTCCAGTGAAAACAGCATTGATTTCTTTCATCTTGGATTTAATGAGGGAATGTCCGGTTTTATATAGCAAAGGTTTACCTCCCAGACGTTCAATTTCATCGATTAAAGCCTGGGAACATTTTACTTCTACAATGCACTCGCAAGCGGGATAACGGGGTAATATATCACGCCAGAACAGGATCATCAACATATCTCCCCAAATCATGTTTCCCCTGGCATCTACCACTCCCAGGCGGTCTCCGTCTCCATCTATACCAATACCTAAATCTGCTCCGGTTTTCTTTACTTCCGCCACCAGGTCTACCATATTCTTGGGGTCTACCGGATCCGGGTGGTGATGGGGAAAACTAGGATCGGAGTCGCAATAGAGTTCGCTAACCTCACAACCCAGGCTGCGAAAAACCTGGGGGGCAAGAATAGAAGCGGTTCCATTACCGCAGTCGACCACCAGGTGAGGTATATTGGGGCCCATTTTAATTTTACTTTTAAGCATTTCTATATAATCAGGGATTATATCTAGCGTTTCCAGCTTTCCCCGAGGTCCGGTAAAAAAGTCTCGCCTTTCAATTCGTTGTCTGATACTCTGAATCTCTTCGCCAAAAATAGTATGCTCCCCTAAAAGAAGTTTGCAGCCGTTGTAATTGCCGGGGTTGTGACTGGCTGTTATCATTATGCCGGCTTTGATATCCAGATGCCGGGAGGCAAAATAGAAAACCGGGGTAACCACCATACCCAGATCAACCACATCACAGCCGGAGTCCAGAATAGCTTCAAGCGCCAACTCCCGCAGCTGGGGAGAAGACAGGCGGTTATCCCTGCCCAGGAGGATTTTACTATGTCCTTTTATGATGGCATGAGTGGCAAAAGCCCGGGCAATGTCCAACATAAGCGAGTCGCTCAACTCATCTGGGACTATTCCTCTGATATCGTATTGCCTAAAAATCTTTTTTATAGCTATTCCCTCCTCAAAGTGGTCGTCGGACGTCGGGAGACGGAAGACAGAAGGCGGAAATCGGAGGACGGAATTCGTCCCCTTGTCAACCTGGCCTAATCGCTTTACCTCCCTATAAAAGGTCAAAACGTTTCTTTTCCTGCAAGAATTCAACAATTTCGCGTATATCCTGAGCCCTATTACGGTTAGCCACCAGAACCAGATCTTCGCTTTCCACCAGCAATAGATTATCTACTCCGAAGAGTACTATAGTTTTTTCTTTCTGTTTTATAATGCAGTTATTGCTATCAATGAGCAAAACATCATGGCCGTTGCAAACATTGTTTTTTAGATCCGGAAGATATATTTCCGCCAGGGCATTCCAGTTTCCCAGATCACACCAGCCAAAATTGGCCGGAACCACAGCCATAGAATCTGATTTTTCTGCTATTCCATAATCCAGGCTGATTTCGGGGAGCAGGGGATAGGAATCAAGGTACTTATCGAAACCGAGGATCAATTTTTCATATATTTCCGGGAGGTGGTTTTTAAATTGCTCACAGAGGGTTTTAGCCTGGCTAATGTAAATACCGGCATTCCACATGTGATTTCCTGAAGCCAGATAAGAATTGGCAGTTTCCGGATCGGGTTTTTCGCAAAAAGAATTAACGGAAAAAACGCCGGGGATTTCGCCTATTTCCCACCTGGTTTTCTCTATGTAACCATAACCGGTTTCCGGACGGCTGGGGGAAATGCCTATGGTGGCCAGGTGACCATTTTGGGCGGCCATACAAGCCTGCTGGACGCTGTCGATAAAAGCTTCAGTATCCGATACATGATGATCGGCCGGGAAAAAGCCCAGTATCTCGTTTTCGTCTTCTCCATAATAGCGGGATAAGACCAGACCAACAGCGGGAGCAGTGTTTTTTCCTTCGGGCTCACTTAATATTTCAATCTTTTCTTTATCACTGCGCTGCTGAACCAAATCATTGATGCCAGGCATAAGGCTATCATTGGTAATAATTATTACCTGACTGGAACCTGCTGTCATCAGTCGATCAATGGTATGATCCAGCATGGATTTACCATCAACAAATTTACACAATTGTTTGGGTCGTGTTTGCCTGCTCTCCGGCCACAAGCGGAGGCCCTTCCCTCCGGCCAAAACTACTGCTATCATAGGAAACCTCCGTTTTCTCCTGACATTAATTCTATGCGTAAGCCTTCCCCAAATATTACCCTGATTCAACATGCATACTCTAATATTTTTAAGATGGACCGCTCCATTAACTCTTAACTAGTATGGCTTTTTGTTGAGGATTTTATAACGAGGTGAAATATAATGCTTAAAACAAAAAGGAAAATTGGATGAATTGGCCTGGGATAATCAGGCAAATGTATAAAATAATCATTATCGGTGATGTTGCTTAATTTAAAGACCACTCCCGGGGAAAAATAGATTAAGAACAGGGAGGTAATTCAATGATTGCAAATAAATTCAGTTCAAAAACTGAGAGGCAAACTGAGGAACCGGTAACATTGAAGGATATTGGCGGTATTTTGCTGGGTTGTTTCATCCTGGCTGCTGCCATACAGGGAATACTGATTCCGGCTCAGCTCTTGACCGGGGGAGTTACAGGGATAGCCATTATCCTGAACTATCTTACCTCGCTTGAACTTTGGCTATGGTATATGCTTCTTAATATTCCCATATTTATTGCCGGGTATCGCCTGGTTAGTCATCGTTTTGCCATTTACAGCCTAATTGGAACCTTTGCTCTAACTGCTTTTTTGGCCTGGCTTAAACCTTTCAACCTGGGTATAGAAGAAACTATTTTGGCCGCAATTTTTGGCGGAGCTATGGGCGGAATAGGCACGGGAATTATATTTCATAGCAAAGGCTCTTCCGGTGGCCTTGATATTATTGCTGTAATCATCAAACGCTACTGGGGTTATAATATAGGACAGACATTTTTTGCCGCCAACCTGCTGGTGATTTCGCTTTTTCTTCTATTATCCAGTTTGGAACTGGCTCTTTTCTCGGTGATTGGCATCTTTGTTTCCTCTAGAATGGTGGATCTGGTAGAGTCCGGGCTTAATGTTAGCCGGACAGCTATGATCATTTCTAAGCAGCATGAAGAAATCGTCTATGGCATACTGCATAATCTGCAGCGGGGTTGTACTTATTTAAGCGGGACCGGTGCCTATTCCAGTAAAGAGGAAAAAATAATTATGACTACAGTAGGTAAAACGCAACTCCCTCGCTTGAAGGAAATCGTATTTCAGATCGATTCCCAGGCCTTTCTAATCATTAATGAAACTATTGAGGTTTTCGGAAAAGGCTTTAAACGAAGCGGAAGAGAATACTAAGGGGAATCGTTACTCAGTCTTTTAACTATAACAAATATTCATTTCAAACATTCCTCAGCATGTGCTATAGTTATAGCGATTAAAATTAGCTATTATCTGCTCGTCCTGGCTGAAATAAACGAGGAGTGTTTTTAATGAAATCCATATATTTGGACAATGCGGCTACCTCTTTCCCCAAACCGGAGGGTGTTTATAGAGCGGTAGACTTTTGTCAGCGTAACCTGGGAGGCAACCCGGGACGCGGCAGCAGCCGAGAAGCGCTCAAGGCCGGCTCGCTTTTGCTTGATGCTCGGGAGGCTCTGGGGGCTTTATTTAATATACAGGATAGTGCTCAAATTGCTTTTTGCTCCAATGTTACTGAAGCGCTTAATATCGGGTTTAAGGGTATATTGAAGCCCGGTGACCATATAATTACCACCAGTATGGAGCATAACGCGGTGGCTCGTCCTCTCTTTCAAATGTCTAAGGAGGGAGTGGAATGGACAGCGGTAAAGTGCGAACCCGATGGCAGCCTGGATCCGGAAGAACTGCGCCGGGCGATCAAGCCCCAAACACGGATGATTTGTGTTTTGCATGCATCTAATCTTACGGGCACCATGATGCCGGTCAAGACTATTGGGCAAATAGCTCGGGAAAACGGGATATTGTTTATGTTGGATACGGCACAGACGGCGGGGGTATTAAAGATTGATGTTGAGGAATTTAAAATTGACATCCTGGCATTTACCGGCCACAAAGGGCTATTGGGGCCACAAGGGACAGGAGGAATATATCTAAGGCCTGGCATTGATATCAAACCACTCAAAGAAGGCGGAACCGGCTCATTTTCCGAATACCTGGAACATCCGGATTTTATGCCGGATCACTTGGAAAGCGGTACTCTGAACACTCCAGGCATAGCGGGTCTCCTGGCAGGGGTTAATTTTATTAGGGAAATTGGAATGGACGATATCCGTAAGCATGAGCAGGAACTTACTCAGCTGCTAATTGATGGCCTTAAAGAGATACCGGGAATATCGTTGTACGGACCTGATGACATTAACCAGCGGACAGCTGTTTTAGCCTTTAATGTAGTAGGAATGGATTGTGGAGAGTTGAGTATGGCTCTTGATTACGAATATGGGGTTGTGACTCGCTCCGGTCTGCACTGTGCCCCCCTGGCTCATGCTAGCATAGGAACCATTCACAACGGTGCATGTCGTTTTAGCCCCGGCTTTTTTAATACCAAAGAGGAAATAGAAGCGGTAGTAAAAGCCGTCTACAAGCTAGCTCGCAGGAACTAATTAACAAAAAGAAACAAAAAGAAACCACCAGCAAATTGCAGGTGATTTCGAGGAATTATTTGCTATTATACCATTTATTTAAAGTATTCCATGCTTAATAAATTATTTTAAAATGGGTCCAGGCAATGGCAGCACTGCTCTACCGAAAGCGGTATTGAGTATTATAGCTGCAGCCAGATAGATGGCTAACACTCCACTTGCCAGGAGGAAGATTGCTGCTACAGGAGCATAGGAGTGGCCCAACCAGCCAATGTCCATAAAAGCAACAAAGAATACAGCTACATCCAGGAGCAACACTATCAGGCTCATTACCAGAGGAGATTGCTTAAGATAGGCCGGGGTCCATAAAATAAGGGATAACCAAAGAACCAACCAGGCCCAGCCATCAATATGGGCGTCCATGGCCCAACCGTTCACAGCTGCAAAATACTTTAGCATAAACTCGAAGCCCCCTACGAACATGAAAAAGGCCGAGAAAAACAGGAACACGTTACCACCGGTAGTTGCTCCCTCTCTTAACTCGATTACGGCAACCGTAAACTGAACAACAAAGCCACCCAGCAACCAGATTCCCATCAGGGGAATACAACTGTGATCGACTGTTCCTGAGAGCACCGCATAAAATACAAAACATGCTATCGCCAGAGCTACCAACCCTGCCGGTGCCGGATTTGCCCAACCACCATTTCCTGACATTAAAAACTCCTCCTTTTTTTATAATGTTCATCATTGTTTTATATTCCTCAAAAGGAAAGGTATTCTAGAAATCACCTCCTTGGGAAGAATTTGCTCTAAGGGTGTTGAAGGTAAGCCTTCGCCTTGAAGCCGTTCCAAAAAGAAAAATGATGATTGGGTTGAGATTATTTAACACTGCTTATAGTCTGGTGATTGATATAAAGTTAAATTGCTTTTGAGAAAGAAAATGGAATGGGTTATTATTTCATATAGATATGATAGAAAATAAAAAGGGCAGTTTCTGCAACTCCTTGATTACTTAGGAATCAGCCTGCCTTCTATTGCAGGTAATATATACATAGAAGAAAACTCCTCCTTAGATTTTGTCCTTAACCACCTAATAAGGGTTAATGCTTGAAAAACCTTGGTTGCAAAATCAGGCACTTTGTCTCTCTATATAAGATATTCGTATTGCTTTCATTGTATGAAGAACGAGCGTAATTTGTCAATACTATTATCCTGAATTTTTAAAAAATTTGCAATATTCGTCCATGCGTTGGGAAAAAGGTTAAAGAATATGTAAAGCTTATTATTATCACTATGATTGCAAAATAGATAGTAAAATACAGATAAAACCAAGAAAGTATATACCGTTTTATTTGGCTATCAAATATACTTAAATAAGCTTGATTACTCCGAACCCCTTTTTTATCTTAAGGAGGTTAGAATTTGTTTCCCCAAAGCAACGAACTAGAAGCTTATACTTGCCTGATAGCCGGCGGCAGCCGGGGAATTGGTGCCGCTATTGCGCGGGCGGTTGCTGCCAGGGGAGCGAGTGTAATTATTAACTACCGGTCTTCGGAATTGGAGGCCTTGCGCCTGGCGCGTGATTTGAGAGAAAAAGGCGCTGGGGTTTTGGCGATAAGAGCAGATTTGAGCCGGGAAAACGAAGTGGAAAGGATGTTTACCCGTATTGAAGCCGAGATGGGAAATGTGAATGCCCTGGTATATAATGCCGGCGTTTCCCAAAGGGGATTGCTTATTGAATGCAGTGAGGAACAGTGGGATCGAGTTATGAATGCCAATTTAAAAGGAGCTTTTCTATGTTGCCGCCGGGCACTTCCCTATATGATTAGAGAACGTTTTGGCAGAATAGTTAATATCGCTTCTGTACTGGGAATAACCGGTGCTTCTTATGAGTCCATATATTCTTCCGCCAAGGGAGGATTAATTGCTCTTACCCGTTCGCTGGCTCAGGAAGTCGGACCTTCGGGAATTACTGTAAATGCTATTGCTCCCGGGCCGATTTTTACAGATATGCTGCGCGAGGAACTTGATGAAGACGAAATGGCTGATCTGACCCGGGAGATACCAGTCGGTCGCTTGGGTTGTCCCGAAGATGTCGCTGCCGCTTGTGTTTTTTTACTGGGACGGGAGGCTTCGTTTATCAATGGCCATATACTTTCGCTTGATGGTGGATGGAAACCATAAACGCTGCCAGGCACTTAAGTTGTTAAGTTATTAAACAAGGGTTATATATTTATCACCGGATTTCCTCGCCAGGTAATGATGCTTTGCCTTGAAAAACCGGCTGGCTATATTTATCATTGATTTCTACCACGAATATGCTGCGGGGTCGTGAAGCTGGGGACGGGAAGCTTATCTGGCAACTCAAACGCTCCACCCGGTTGATACGTTCATGTAGTAAAAATTTCCAATTACGAAAATTTTCCTCATTCATCACCATTATTAGCTGCTGCCCGTGCCCGGGATAGAGGGTGGATATACCGGAGTATCTATTAATATCGTTATCCCAGCTTTTCTTACTGTCCAACATCTGGTAAGGGTGTTCCAGAAAAGTTAGTAAATAGGGCAGGGGCTGGTTTTCCAGGGGCAGTTTATCATCTATTAAAACTATACTTTCATGGCCCTGTGACATTTGGCGGGTCAGCTTGACTACTTCCAGAGCCAGGCGGTTTGATTCATTGGTATTGAGCCTTGCACTGCAATAGGAGTAATAGGGGAATACCTGGGCAGTGGCCAGAAGCAGTATCAGTGTAGCTGTGATGATATTTACTGCTTTTTTCTGGCTGGTCCTACTCTGTATTCTGCGGATAATCTGAACCAGGCCATAAGCAAGAAGAATGAGGGCACAAATAAGCAGGGGCATTATATAGCGGGTAGCCAGGTAGAATACATAGCGTTTGTTAAATAAAGGCATTATGAGTACTCCCCCCAGGAGCAGCCACAAGGGGAGGCCTTTTTTTTCTTTAATTGAAAAATAAGCCCCGGTGCCGATCAAAAACAGAGATAAAATAAAGAGGGGATGAAGACTATAATGCCAAAGCTCTCCATAGTTCCGGTAAATGGAAGTGACTGAGCGAATCAATTCAACTAATAGCTGGGCCATATTATGCAAGTAGGAATTAATACTCAAATTCTGCTCCAGAGCATAGGATTTGTTGTTTATCCATTTGAAACTACCTCCATAAGACAGCAAATTATAGTAAATCATATTGAAGTAGCCAAAGAGGAAAGAGAAAGCAGCAGCCAGGTAGTAGCGGAATGGTATGGCAGAATTCCGAAAAGTGACAGCCAAATAGGCGACTACTACCAACAGGTAAATAATTACCGAGGAGTGGGTCTGCAAGGTTGCTGCCCATAAAAAGGCGGCCAGAACCAAAAGTCTACCGCTTTTCTTTTGTTCAGACTTTAGCGTCACCAGCAGAGCCAGGGTAAAGAAGAAGGGGGTGGTGCAGTTGGCCCAGGCCATGTGGCTAAGCAATATATGCATTCCGTTGGTCAGCAAAAAAAGAGCGGCGATCAACCCGCTGCTCTCACCAAATAAATGCTTCCCCAGCCGGTATACCAAATAGACGGAGAGGGAGGAAGTAATAGCAACATAGAGCCGTGGCCAGTAGATATTGGGCCCCGCAATTTTAAAAATAGCAGCCAGAATGTAGTTGTGCATAGCCCCGATATCATGAGCGGCGTTATGAAGAGGCCAGGACTGCCCATAATAAATAAGATAAGCCAGTTGAACTTCCTTTAACTCATCAATAAACCGGGGAAACTCCCATAACCAGGGAAGACGAATCGCCAAGGCCAGCAGGAATAGGGCCATGGCCAGCAAGACCGGCTTCCAGGGCCATTGGAAAGTCGGCAAATCGTAGCGATTGGTCATTAATGCTATCTTCAAGCGTAATACATCCCGGGCCATTTGCAGGGGAGTCAGAATACGGTTTACACTACTGCCCGGGCAGTCTATCGCTTCGACCACTTGCTCGCATATTTCCAGGTTCAGGACTCTGGCCAGAGCCAGGAGTTCAACATCAAAAGCGAAACCCTTCAGGTGCTGCCGGGTAAACAACTTTCGGGCAGCTTCCCGCTGAAAGCCTTTCAAACCACATTGAGAATCAGCGATACCCGGAAGCAAAAGGAATTGAACCAGGCGGTTGAAGCCCCGGCCCATTAAGCCCCGCAGCGGTGACTCACCCTCCAGCCGGGTGCCTGCCGAAAAATTACGCCGGGCTATAACTACTTGCGAACCTGAGCGGAGCCTTTGCAAGATTTGTTCTATGTGTTGGGGAGTAAAAGTATGGTCTGCATCGGTATATAGCAGGTATTCCCCGCGGGCTGCCAGCATTCCGGTTTGCACTGCCTTGCCCTTGCCCTGGTTGCAATCATAACCCAGGCAGCGGATACAGGGATTCTTCTCTGCTAAAGAACGGGCGATTTGTCCGGTATGGTCATTGCTCCCATCATCAACTACGATAATTTCCACGGGAAAAAGCCCAGGCAGCAAAGCGGCCAGTTCTTGCAGGCGCGCCGGGAGCCGCTTGCTTTCATTGAAGGCGGGGATGACCACGCTGGTCAATCCGGGCACATAATCCTCGCTGAAGCTGACCTGGGCGCTCTTATCCCGGCTAAAGACCCAGTTGCGGTAAGCCCAAAAATTCCACCCGGCGGAAAAGATGGTTCCCAGTACCTTGGCGGCATTAAGGTAAAGGTAAGAAGTTGTATGAATCTGACTGAGAAGCGAGGATAGTAAAAAGACGGTAGTAGTATTTATGGCGGCTCCGGCCAGGGAAGCCAGCAAAAAGCGCTGGAACTGAAGCCGGCCCTTCCCTCCGGAAGAGGCGAAGGTCCAATGGCGATTCAGGAAAAAACTGTTGATTATTGCTAAAGAAACTGATAATAAGTTTATGAAACTTATGGTTAAAGTATCGGTGGCTCCCCACAGCCAGATAAGCAGGTTGAATACTCCAAAATCCACCAGGGTATTGAGCAAACCGGTAACAGCAAAACGAAATAATTGAAGCAGCAAGTGCAAAACCTCTTTTAATACAAAACTGGATTTAGTATTTGCACTTACCGGAAAATTATTGCATAAATACAAAAGAAGAGAAGCACCTCTTCTTTACATATAATTGCTGTAAATTAAAATGTGGTTCTACTGCAAAAACCCCTTTTTGTTGCATAAGGGTTGCATAAATATGCAAAGCGAGCGTTGGCGAAGCATGGATGCAACACCCGGCGAAGACGAGCAGGCGAAAGGGGGCGAGCGACAGGATGTCGCGAGAGCGCCACCTCCTATGGACGGGAGATTGGCGCGGCACCCCTTGAGCCGCGAGACGAGCCGTTGGTGTTGCTCATGCGT
>Ga0334890_1000886_pt1 | contig 46692 bp, 38 predicted proteins | sample GraSluR1_MG_3_FD_207220 | JGI IMG/M metagenome (GOLD analysis project Ga0334890, IMG submission 207220) | Sludge microbial communities from methane-producing bioreactor in Wageningen University, Netherlands - Granular Sludge_31_08-R1 | ecosystem: Engineered > Bioreactor > Anaerobic >... | reverse complement strand
AGTCGTATCCTCGCCGACCGGCAAAACACGAATTTGCAGCCATTTTCGTTCCATGCCTGTTCTATCGGCATGGGCCGCAGTCAAACGTGAGCTATTTCCGAATCTATTGCCTTACGAGTCCTAAGGGTGCGGCGGGTCAGGCAGGAGTTCGAAGGCGGCGGTGACGGGTTCGGCAATGGTGCGGGGCCGGCCGGTGGCGTGGTCGACGAACACCCAGTCCGTCTCGCCCTGGGCGAGGGTGACATTGTCGGACGTTCGGACGAATCTGTAGCGGCGCAGCGAGCGGACCTTGCGAAAGCTCGCCACCCAGGTCGAGGCCTCGATCTCGTCGCCGGCGAAGCCGGGACTAAGATACTCGATCTTATGCGACCGCGCGACCCAGGTGGCGCCGATCCGCTGCGTCAGATCGGTGCATCCGGCGGCGTCGGCGTGCCGCACGGCGATGTCCTGCATCCACTGCACGTATACCACGTTGTTGACGTGCCCGTTGGTGTCGATCGCCTCGGGGCCCACGGTGAATCGATGTCGATAGATCGCCTGCATTCTGAATCCTTCTTTGTCGGCATATCGAGCGGCGATGCCAGCCTAACACACCCGACACCGCGAGGCAATCGTCGGCTCCATGTCGCCCCGCCAAAACGACCTCGGCGGATTGGCTTTGCACGCGATTGCTTCGTATACTGTTATAGGGGCGGCCGGGAGATGCCGCAGCCCGTGTCAGGAGAGCGAAGGGACGCGCCGCCGTGACGACGAACCAACGGGAGGAAGGGGAACACCATGGACACTCAGGGAATCATCGCCAGGTCCGGCCGGGCCTTCAAGTACATCCTCGACCCCAACGCCGATCTGATGTCTCCATCACAGGCCGCCCGGCTCGCCGAGGCGGAACGACAACGCGATGAGCTCAAGGGCAAGCTTGATGCAAGCGAGAAGGCCTGCCGCGAGAAGAACACGCTGATCGCGGAGCTCCGCGAACAACTGGCCGCCAGAGCCGAGCAGGCCCCGTCGACCCCGGCTCAGAAGTCCCCGACGCCCCGCCGTCGCAAGAACACCAGGAAGACATCGCCCCAGGCCAAGACCACCGAGACGTCCGATGCGCCCCCCAAGCCCGCGCGGACCCGCAAGAGAAGCCGCCCGCGCAAGTCCGGGCCAAGCACGGGACGCACCCGCCCCAGGGGTTCGGAAGACAGCCCCAAGGCCTGACCCCGACGCATCGACCGTCCCATTCCCATCCCCGGCGTGGACTGACGCTATCGTTGCGCGTTCGTGGTGACGCCGGAAGGCGTTGTCCTATTCAGCGGGAGGTATGCCCTGACGGGCACACTACGAACGGCCCACCATTCCCAAGCCCTACGGGCTTGAGGCTGCCATCCTCGACTCTCCGTACCCGAAGTGGCCTGGCCCAGGAATCTGCCCAGACACCCGCACAGGACGCTCAGATTCTCCCTTGCCGCTTCGGGTCAGGCGGGCTATCATGGCCGTCAGCTTCGAGGGGCCGTCTCGACGAGGCCGATGGGGTCCGATCCTTCGTAGGACAGCACATTGCTCGTCGGATGGCCACGCTTCGAGGCAGGAAACAATCCGTGCCAGAAATGGGAAGGGACCAACATGAAGAGCGTGACAACGAAAGCTCGTACCCGCCTGCCCAACGAGACCATCGGCCCGGGTCGGCGGCAATTCCTCAAGACAGCGATGAAGGCCGGCGCCCTGCTGGCGCTGCCGCAGGTGATTCCCGGCAGCGCGCTGGGCAAGGCCGGCAGCATCGCACCCAGCGAGCGCATCATCCTGGGGGCCATCGGCATCGGTGGTCGCGGCCGCTACGTGCTCGGCTGCTTCCTGCAGGACCCCGACTTGCACTGCGTGGCCGTCTGCGATGTGCGCGGTGACAACCGCCAGCGGGCCAAGGCGATGGTGGACGACCGCTACGGCAACCAGGACTGCGCCACCTACATCGATATGGAAGAGCTACTGGCCCGCGCCGATATCGACGCCGTGTTGATCGCCACGGGTCCCAACTGGCACGCAACCGCCTCGATCATGGCGGCCAAGGCCGGCAAGGACGTCTACTGCGAGAAGCCGTGCACGAAGAACATCGCGCAGAGCCTGATCCTGGCCGATGTCTTCCGCCGTACCGGTCGTGTGTTCCAGGCCGGCACGCAGCGCCGCAGCCTGCCCAACTTCGCCTACGCGGTCGAGCTGGCCCAGAGCGGGCGGCTCGGCGATCTCGTCACACTCCACGCCCGCCCCTGGGGAATGCAGACCGAGATGAGCGGCTGGCTGCCGGCCGAGCCCGAGCCGCCGCGCGACCAGGTGGACTGGGACGCCTATCTCGGGCCGGCCGCATGGCGACCCTATAACCGCAGACTGATGAACGCCTTCAACTTCGAGAAGGGCGGCGGCCTCGTCGGCGGCGGGTGCCTCGAATGGGGCTCGCACTGCGTGGACCTGTGCCAGTGGGCCAACCAGGCCGACGACACCGCGCCGATCGAATACGAGCCGGTCGGCGGCCAACTGCACGCCCGCTACGCCAATGGTGTCAAGCTCGTCATCCGTGACGATGGCTGGCTGCCGCTGGGCTCGTGCCCGGTGCGGTTCGAAGGCACCACTGGCTGGGTGGAGACCGGCGACGACGCCGAATTCGCCGCCAGCTCGCCCGATCTGCTGACGCGGCGTGGCGCGAAGATCCCCGGCTACCCCGCCGACTTCCACGTGCGCGACTTCATCGACGCCATTCGGACGCGGGGCCAGACCCGGGCCAACGCCGATGCCGCCTGCTGGGCGCACATCGCCTGTCACGCGGCCAACATCGCCCTGTTCCTCGATCGCAAGGTCACGTTCGACCCGAAGACGTGCGCATTCATCGGCGACGAGCAGGCCAACCGGCTGCGTTCCGAGGCGCTTCGCGAACCGTGGCGGATTTGACGTCCGACCTTCTCCCGATAGTCCACCTGAACTATGAGGATCATCATGAACGTTTCGAAGAGACATGTCACATGGTTCGTTCTTCTGGCCGTCGTAGCCACATCGGCCGTGACCGTCGGCCAGGACCAGGCGGCGGCCGAGGCCAAACAGCGCGAGCTGATCGCCGTCCTCCAATCCAATGCCCCCAAAGCCGAGAAGGCCATCACCTGTAAGCAACTGGTTATCTACGGTGACGAGCGGGCCGTCCCCAGTCTGATGCCCCTGCTGGCCGACGCCGAACTGGCCTCGTGGGCGCGGAGTGCGCTCGAAGCGATCCCCGGTCCGGCCGCTGATGAGGCCCTGCGTGAGGCGATGGGCACGCTGCAAGGCCGCCTGCTGGTCGGCACGATCAACTCGATCGGCGTCCGGCGCGATGCCCGGGCCGTCGACGGGCTCGTGCAGAAGCTGCGAAGCGCCGATGCCGATGTCGCATCGGCCGCCGCCGTGGCGCTGGGCGATATCGGCGGCGATCGGGCCGCTTCCGCCCTGACACAGGCCCTGACCGGAGCGCCCGCCGGCGTTCGTTCGGCGGTGGCCGAGGGCTGCATCCTCTGCGCCGAGGGGTACATGGCGCAGGGCAAGGCCGCCGACGCCGTCAAGCTCTACGACGCGGTTCGCCGAGCCGATGTGCCCAATCAGCGGCACCTCGAAGCAATTCGCGGGGCCGTCCTGGCCCGCGGCTCCGACGGGGTAGGCCTGCTGACAGAACAGCTTCGCTCGGACGACAGAGGCCGGGTCGGCATCGCACTGCGGACGGCGCGCGAGCTGCCGGGGCGCAACGTCACCGAGGAGCTCGTCGCCGAGATGGACCGACTCAGTCCGCAGAAGCGGTCTCTTCTGCTATTGGCACTTTCCGACCGCAAGGACGACGCCGTGCGGCCGGCTGTCCTCAAAGCCGCCCAGAGCGGGCCCAAGGAATTACGGATCACCGCCATCGGCATCCTGATCCGCTTGGGCGATGTCTCCTGCGTTCCCGCCCTGCTGGAGGCGGCCACCGAAGGCGATGTGGAACTCGGCCGCGCTGCCCAGGAGACACTGGTGCGTCTGGCGGGCAAGGACGTGGACGCCGATTTAGCCACCCGCCTGCCGCAGGCCCAGGGCAAGCTGCGCCAGGTCCTGATCGAACTGGCCAGCCAGCGAGAGATCTACCAGAGCCTGCCGGCGATCATGTCGAGCATGGAAGACGACGACCCCGCCGTCCGTACTGCCGCCGTGCAAGCTGTCGGCGCGCTGGGCCGCGACCGCCGGCACGTCGCCGAGCTGAGCCGACTCGTGCAGAAGACGGCCGCTTCGGCCGAGCGGACGGCCATCGAGAGGGCCCTGCTGACCGTCACCGGCCGCGTTGGAACCTCCGCCGTGTCATACCTGATGCCACTGACCAAGAGCAGCGACCGCTCGCTCCAAATCACCGGCCTTCGCGCGCTATCCGTCGTCGGCGGCCCGGAGGCCTTGGGCGCCGTCAACGCCGCCGTCGCAGGCGACGAAGGCGACACCCAGGACGAAGCCGTGCGCATCCTCTCGACCTGGCCCAACCGCTGGCCTGAAGACGCCGCTGCGGGCGAGGCCCTGCTGCGTCTGGCCCGTTCGGGCGGCAAGACGTCGCATCAGGTCTTGGCCCTGCGCGGCTATCTCCAGTATCTCCGCGGCAACAAGAACCTCAGCAACGACCAGAAGCTGGCCCGCGTCAAGGACGTGCGACCTCAGATCCAACGGCCCGAGGAAGAGCGCCTCGCGATCGCCGTACTGGGCGAGGCCCCGAGCGCCGGCGCACTGGAGCTATTGACGACGCTATCGCAGGATGCGGCGGTCGCCGAAGAGGCGTATTCGGCCATCGTCACGGTCGCCGGCGGCGAGGTCCAGGGACTGTCCACGCAACAGCGAGGCCAGGCACTTCAGACGGTCCTCGAGAAGTCCGCCAACAACGGCACCAAGCGACGGGCGCAAGAGGCCTTGAAGCAAATCCAGTAGCCTCGCAATCTGCTGCAATTCCAAGGTGCCTGGCGCAAACCCTGTTTGCGACGGGCACCTTTGCTTTCCTCGGGATCACATGCTCAATGGATGGCGTCAGGCATCGGCCGCCCTGCCGCAACAAGCCAATGCGTCATTCTACTTCGTGCGCGACGACGTCGAGGACCTGCCGCTCACGTCGTTCCAGCAGGTCGCCGAGCGCGGGCAGGCTGAGCCGATAGCACAGGACAAGCACTGCCAGCAGCATTGCCGAAGCGATGAGGTTCGCCGTCGCGGCCGAGGCCCAGCCGGCCCAGCCGAACAGCAACCCGGACAAAGGCATGAGGAAGATCGGGGCCAGCGTCACGGGAAACAGCAAGTGCGACAGCAGGATCAGCAGGGTCGTCGTCGTGCGGGTTTTCGTCGGCTTCATCGAGCCCGGAGCGACCCGGTACGGCACGAGGACCGAGAGGAGATTGCCCATCATGCTCAGCAAGAGGAAGGCAGCGGGCAATTGCAGGATCGTCGCGACCACGACCGTCGCCGGCGGATGCACGGCAATCATCACGAGCGCCAACAGGACCAGACCGATCGCGGCAGCGATCGGAAACAACGCGAGGTTCTTGCCGAGCAGAATCCACTGGCGCCGCGTCGGCAGCAGCACCAGCGTGCGGAACCCGCCCCGGTCGAAGCCGAACAAATTGAACATGAGCTGGCCCATGCCGAAGAACGTCACCGCCACAGCGCCGGTCGCCATGAACGGCTTGACGATGTCGGGGGTGGTCGAGGACCGCTTGAACAACGCCATCCCGCCGAACATCACCAGCCACATCAGGTTCATCCCCAACGCCATCTTCACTTCGGGCGCGCGCTTGAGGGACCGAAAGAACGCCCGGGCCAGCGTGGAAGCCTCCTGGGGTATGCCCGGCAGTCGCCGTTCGTCGTCGTCACGGACGCGTGCGACAACTGTGGTCTTGGCCTTCGGCCTGGTCTTCTTGTCGGTCTCGCCGCCCTGATAGAAGCGAAGGGTGGACCGATAGGCGCGTCCGAGCCCCAGCGCGCCGATGGCGAAGACGCCGAGGGCCGCCAGGATCGCGGGCTGGACGTCACCGGCGGCCAGCGTCATCGCCCCGTTGCCCACCCAGAGAAACGGAACCACCTTGTGCGCCGTCAGCATGAGCGGTGGAATCGTCTTTACCCGCTTGTCCTGTGAGGGCGTCTGGTCCGGCTCCTCGGAGGGCACTGATGAGACGGTTTTCGGCCGGTGGCGGCCACGATCCGAAGTCAACTGAACCAGGAGATTGGGCAGTTGGGTCAGGAGGATGAACCCTACGGTGACGCCCACGATGATCGCCCGCCGGCGTCGCGGGTTGATCATGAGCGCAACCAGCCATCCACGCAGGCAGTAGATCCACGAAGTAATCATGAACACAAAGCCGATCACCAGCGGCAGCAGCCAGAGCATGACCAGTCCCCTGCCCAGAGCCAGTCCCAGGGCCAATCCGATCATACCGGGAACGAACAGGATGATGCTCAGAGACACATGTGAGGCAAGGTAATTGATGACGAAGATCTGCCTCAGCGAGATCGGCAGATGCAGCATGCGTCCGATGTCGATCGTTTCGGAACGCTGAATCTCCGAGACGATGGACATCATGCAGAAGAACAGGAACACGACGATCACTGTATCCCAGATAATCAGCAGCATCGTCGGTGCGACCTTCGGCAGGGCCAAGCCACCCGCCAGAAGACCCGCCAGCGCGCCACCGGCGCCGGCGGCCAGTCCGAGGGCAACCACGATCAGCGCGAGGGCCGCACCCAGGCCGCCGGCTCGCGCCCATTGGTTGCGGCTCAAACGCCATCGCAACCACAAAATCGTGCGGAGATGGTCCGTGTCCATCTACGCCTCCAGCCAACTGAGCTTCTGGCGTTCGATGTGGTCGCTGCCCACGACTTCGAGGAACCGTTGCTCGAGCGAGCCGCCGTGGCGAATCTCGTCCATGGTGGACTGGTGCACGAGCCGGCCCTGGGCGATGATCCCGACATCGGTGCACAGCTTCTCGACGATCTCCAGCACGTGTGATGTCACGAAGACGGTCCCACCGCGCTGGACGCACCGCTTGAGCGTATCGCGCAGCACGGCCGACGAAACGGCATCGACCCCCTCGAACGGCTCGTCCAGGAACAGCAGGTCCGGATTGGGAATCAGCGCGGCCGCCAGCGCCAGCTTCTTTTTCATGCCGTGCGAATACTCGACCGTCAGCTTCCTGTCCTCGTGCGCCAGCGTCATCATCGTCAGCAGTTCGTCGCAGCGATCGCGTACCACCGCTGCCGGCAACTGGTACATCCGTCCGACGAACGTCAGATACTCCCGCCCGGTCAGGTTGTCGAACAGGGCCAGGTCCTCGGGCACCACGCCGATCCGCCGCTTGACCTCGCGGGCCCGACGCAGATCGCTTGTGTCTTCGCCCAAGACGCGCATCGCCCCCGAGGTGGGGGCCAGCAGACCCGTCAGCATCTTGATCGTGGTGGATTTGCCGGCGCCGTTGGGACCGAGGAAGCCGTAGAACGTCCCGGTCCGGACGTGCAGATCCAGATCTTCCACGGCCGTCCGATCACCGAAGCGACGCGTCAATCCGCTTGTCTCAATCGCCAGTTCCATGCGCGACAAATCTATGTCGCCCAGGAACGAAAAGCAAGCCCCTTCTTCCTGCCGGGCTCCATCGATGCGCGTAGGGGCGGCGCATGCGTCGCCCCTACAGATCGAACGCGGGAACGTTCTGTCTATCGCAGAAACAGCATCTCGGCATAGATCGGCAGCGGCCAGAGCTTGGCGTCGACGAGGGTCTCCAGTTCGTCGGCGGCCGCCCGAACGACGCCCATCGCCGGCAGCACGTCGTGCGCGTAGCACTCGGCATGGGCCTCACAACCGGTCGTTGCAGCCGCCTTGGCCGTGGCCTCTTCCAGTTTGTTGATCCCATTCTCCAGGTCCGTGACAAGTTCGCAAATCCGAGCGAGCATCTTGCCCTGGGTCTCGGCGTGGCCGCCCACTCCGGAGACGGCTGCCACCGCGGCCGCCAGGCGAGCGGAGTACTCACAGGACGCCGGCAGGATCTGCCGCTTGGCGATGCTCAGCATGGTCTGCGCCTCGATGTTGATCTGGCGGCTGTAGACCTCGAGCAGAATCTCCGTCCTTGCCTTGAGCTCCTGCTTCGAGAGCACGCCATGCTTGCTGAACAGCGCAAGGTTCTCTTCTGATGGGATGCCCTTGAGCGATTCGACCGTCGAGCGGATGTTCGACAACCCGCGTTTCTCTGCTTCGGCCACCCACTCGGCCGTGTAGTTGTCGCCGTTGAACAGAATCCGGGCGTGCTTGACGGCGATGTCCTGCAGGATCTTCTGTGCGGTCGTCTTGACGTCACGGGCTCTCTCCAGCTCGTCGGCAATGTCACAGAGGGCGTCGGCCACGATCGTGTTGAGCACGAAGCTGGGACCCGAAACCGACTGGGTCGAGCCGACCATGCGAAACTCGAACTTGTTGCCCGTGAAGGCGAACGGTGAGGTCCGGTTGCGGTCCGTGCAGTCCTTCGGCAGCGGCGGCAAGGTAGAGACGCCGAGCTTGAGCTGGCCGCCGACCTTGCTGGTCTTGGCCGGGCCTTTGGCCAGTTGCTCGAAGATGTCCGTCAACTGGTCGCCGAGGAAGACCGACACGATCGCCGGCGGCGCCTCGTTGGCGCCGAGGCGATGCTCGTTGCCGGCATTGGCCACACTGGCGCGGAGCAGCATCGCGTTCTTGTCCACCGCCTTGATCACGGCACAGAGCATCACGAGGAAGACCATGTTGTCGTGCGGCGTGTCACCCGGGTCGAGCAGATTGATCCCGTCGTCGGTCACCATGCTCCAGTTGTTGTGCTTGCCCGAGCCGTTGACCCCGGCGAACGGCTTCTCGTGCAGCAGGCACACGAACCCGTGGTGCAATGCCACCTTTTGCAGGGCGTCCATGGTCACTTGGTTGTGGTCGGCGGCCACGTTGACCGTCGAGAAGACCGGCGCCAGCTCATACTGCGCCGGCGCCACCTCGTTGTGCTGGGTCTTGGCCGTGACGCCGAGCTTCCACAACTCGTTGTTGACCTCGCTCATGAAACTGGCCACGCGCTCATGCAGCGAGCCGAAGTAGTGGTCCTCCAGTTCCTGTCCTCGCGGGGGCTTGGCGCCGAACAGCGTCCGCCCGGCCAGGACCAGGTCCAGGCGCTTCCTGTAGAATTCCTGATCGATCAGGAAGTACTCCTGCTCGGGCCCCATCGTCGCCGTGACCCGCGAGCTGCTCGTGTTGCCCAAGGCCCTCAGCACGCGAACCGCCTGCTTGTCCAGCGCGTCCATCGAACGCAGCAGCGGCGTCTTCTTGTCCAGCGCATCGCCCGTATACGAGCAGAACGCGCTGGGAATGTACAACGTGGTGTTCTTGCCGTTCTCCTTGACAAACACGGGCGATGTGCAATCCCATGCCGTGTAACCGCGAGCCTCGAACGTGGCCCGCAGACCGCCGGAAGGGAACGACGAGGCGTCGGGCTCGCCCTTGATCAACTCCTTGCCGCTGAACTCCATGATCGTCCTGCCGTCGGGCGTCGGCGAGATGAACGCATCGTGCTTCTCGGCCGTCAGACCCGTCATCGGCTGGAACCAGTGGCAATAGTGCGTCGCGCCCTTGGCGATGGCCCAGTCCTTCATGGCGTTGGCAATCACATCGGCGGTGACGGGATCGAGCGGCTGCTCGCCGTCCAAAGTCTTCTTGAGCGAGCGGAACACGTTCTTGGGCAGACATTCCCGCATGGTTGCCTCGTTGAATACATTGCGCCCGAATGCGTTGTTGACGGTAATCGACATTTCTAACTCCTCAATTGCCTTCCCATTTGTTGTCGGGATCATTTCTTCCCAAGCCTCAGCGCTCCGGCGATCCGTCATCATCGGTTTCGATACGTACTAGACACGACTCTGGCGCATCCAACCCTGTTGCTGCAATTCGCGTGCCAATTCCATCGAACCCGGCGCAATGACTGTACCACCCTTGTACACAAGGCTTTATGGACCAACCACTCCTATACACATCCTTCCAGCACACTACGTTTTTGTCGATGCACCCCTCGGCGCCCTACAAAATCGTATCATCCTCTGGCGGAAATGCCACCTTCGCGATCCTGCGATTCGTAGAAACGGAGCTTGCGATGCGGAGCAGAACATGCTTTACTACCAAGGATCAGTGATCGAAACACGTCTTACGGATGAGTATGGTTGCTCCTGAATCTGCAGTCGCGATAGGAACGAAAGGCGAGGCAGCCAGACGGCTTCGTGCCGGTTCCTTGTCCATTCCGCGCCGATCCGCCGGGCCTGTCAGGTGCGCGGCGATTCCGGCATCGGGTGGTGACATCGGCACGTGACAGGAGACAGAACCCTAACATCAAGTTTGGAGAGTCTGAGTATGACGCACAAGCAGAAATGGACACGACGGGAACTACTGAAGAGTTCGGCTGTGGCGGCCGGGACTCTGGTCCTGACGGGGACGCCCGGGCCGCTGGCCTACGCCCAGGGCAGCGATACGATACGGGTCGGCGTAGTCGGCTGTGGCGGACGGGGCAGCGGCGCGGCACATGATTGCGTCAACTCGTCGCCTGGCGTGAAGATCGTCGCGCTGGCGGACGCCTTTGGCGACCGGATCGCGAAACTCAAGGGCGATTTCAATGTGCCCGACGATCGTTGCTTCGTCGGTCTGGACTCCTACAAGAAGCTGATGGCCCTGGACGATGTGAACTTCGTCATCCTGGCGGCGGCTCCCGGATTTCGCCCGCCCCACCTTGCCGAGGCCATTCGGCAGGGCAAACATGTTTTCATGGAGAAACCGGTCGCCGTTTGTCCGGCGGGCATCAAGATGGTGATGGAAGCCTCGGAACTGGCCGAGCAGAAGGGTCTCGGCATCGTCGCCGGCACGCAGCGGCGTCACCAGTTCGAGTACGTTGAGACCATGAAGCGCGTCCTGGACGGCGCGATCGGCGAGATCGTTTCGGCCCAGTGCTATTGGAACATGGGCGGCCTCTGGTGCCACAAACGTCGGCCGGGCGAAAGCGACGTCGAGTGGCAGATGCGCAACTGGCTCTACTTCACGTGGCTGTCGGGCGATCACATCGTCGAGCAGCACATGCACAATATCGACGTGGTCAACTGGGCCTTCGGCGACGTGCTTCCGGAGACAGTGCACGGCATCGGCGGGCGGCAGTATCGCACCGGCGAAGAGTACGGCCATATCTTCGACCACTTCGGAGTCGAGTTCAGCTATCCGGGCGACGTGCGGACGATCAGCACCTGCCGCCAGATTGAAGGCACCGCCGGCAACGTCAGCGAACGGGTCGTCGGCACGAAGGGCTGGACGGATTGCAGTGGCCGGATCGAAGGCGAGAACGCCTGGCGCTACCGCGGCCCCCGGAGCAACCCCTACGTCCAGGAACACACCGACCTGATCGCAAGCATTCGCAGCGGTAGACCGCTCAATGAGGGCAAGACGGTTGCCGGAAGCACACTCTGTGCGATCATGGGGCGCGAATCCGCCTACTCGCGTCAACAGTTCCGGACATCGTGGTTCACGAGCCGTTGCACACTCAACCTGCTTCCGCCGGCGGACCTGAAACTCAGCGATTCAAAGCCGGTGCCTCCGGTAGCGATTCCGGGTCAGTACGTGCTTCCTGGTTTCGCACAAAGACAGGGGCGTGGATAGGCATGGCCGATGAATCGACCGGAGACGTGGGTTTGGACCACGAGATGGCTACGACATACCGAACAAAGGAGATTGCTGATATGGCATCATCAGAGAAAGATAACGGCACATTGAAGAAGGCTGTCGGCGTGGCAGCGGCTGCGGCCTCGATCGGCCAGATGGCCCATGCCCAGGGCACCGGCAAGATCAAGGTCGGCTTGCTGGGCTGCGGCGGACGGGGCAACGGCGCCCTGCAACACTGCCTCCAGGCCGATCCCGGCATTGAGGTCATCGCGCTGGCCGACCTTTTTGAGGACAAGGTTCGGCGGACGCGGGACGCTTTTATGCGAAGGGACCAGTATCAGGGCCGCATCAAAATCGATGACGATCATCTGTACTGGGGCTATGACTGCCACGAGAAGCTGGCGAAGTGCGAGGCCGATCTGCTGCTGATGGCGACCGCTCCGGCCTTTCGCCCGCGGCAGATGATGGCCGCGATCAAGGCGGGCAAGCACGTCTTTACCGAGAAGCCCATTGCCACTGACGTGGCCGGGTGCAAGGAGTTCATGGCCGCGTCGAAGCTGGCCAAGGAGAAGGGCTTGGCCATCGTCGCCGGCACGCAGCGTCGCCACGAATTCAGCCGCATTGAACTGATGAAGCGCATCCACGACGGCGCCATCGGCGAGTTGGTCGGCGGCCAGTGCTATTGGTACGGCGGGGGCATCTGGTTCCGCGGCGCCAGCGAGGGCATGAGCGAACTGGATTGGCAGTGCGAAAACTGGTACCACTTCACCTGGCTGTCCGGCGATCAGATCTGCGAGCAGCACATTCACAACATCGACGTGCTGAACTGGTGCTTCGATGGGCCGCCGGCCAAATTCATGGCGGTCGGGGGACGCCAGTGGCGCGACCACAATGAAAGCCAGGTTCGGATCGCCAAGGACGTCTGCCGCAGGTACACCGGCAGCGAAGAGAACTGGGAAAAGTACAACGGCGACATCTGGGACCACGTTTATGCCGAGTTCGAATACCCCAACGGCGCCCGCTGCCTGAGTTTCAGCGGCCACAGCCCTGGCACCGGCCGCAACGGCGAGAAGATTGTCGGCACCAAGGGCACCAGCGACTGCAACCACAACATCAGAGGCCAGAACGCCTGGACCTACGAGGGCGAGAATGTCGACGGCATGCTCCGCGAGCACATCGACCTGATCCAGAGCATCCGCAGCGGCAACGTGCTGAACCAAGGCCAGCGAATCGCCGAGAGCACGCTGACCGCGATCGGCGCCTATATCGCTGCCTGCACGGGTCAGGTGGTCACGTGGGACTGGCTGATGAACGAGTCCAAGCACAGTCTGGTGCCGAGTCAGGCGGACATCATGGCCGGCAAGCCGCGTTACTACCCGGTTCCCACCGGTCGCGACCCACTGGTCTGAGGCCCATGGCTTGATCGAGATTCAGGGCCCGATGTGCCGGACCGCGTGCCGGCCATCGGGCCTTTGCCTTTTCTGCCAGGGAGGTCGATGCCATGGGGCTGCTTCTCGGCGTGTTCGCGTTCCAGTCGATGGCATCGGATTGGCGTCCGCCGGAAAGTATTCGTCCGTTCTTCGAGCCGCCGGCAGCTTTCGCGGATGACCTCGGCGCCTATCGATCGCCTCTGACGTTCGACGACGGCTCGCCTGTGGAGACCGCGGCCGATTGGCCCAGACGGCGAGAGGAGATCCTTGCCACGTGGCGCGGTTGGCTCGGTGACTGGCCTCCGCTGATCGCCGGGCCCGCGATTCAATACGTCATGCAGACCGAGCGTGATGGCGTTGCCCCGCATGAGGCGCACGGGGAGATCGCCCCCGGCGGCCAAACCGTGGCCGGCTATCTGCTTGTTCCCGACGGCACCGGGCCGTTCCCGGCCGTGCTCGTGGTCTACGGGGCATCCCCACCGAAACCAACCCGCGCACCGGCCCCGTATGCGTAGATGGTCAAAACGGGCCGGGACCTGCATGAGTTGCATGCACTGATGGCCCCGCGCCCGTTTCTTGTCTCAGGAGGCGCCGCCGACCCGCCCCAACCCTGGCAGGCCCTCAATCACACCGTCGCCGTCAACACACTCCTTGGTTGCGCCTATCGCGTCGCCATGACCAATCGAGACACCCACGCCCCCACCGCCTCATCCAACACCCAGATCTACGAATTCTCCGCCTATGGTCTCGGCTCGAAACGGTAGGCCGCAGTATCGCGACTATGGGGCCGGCTGGTATGGATACGCATGCCAGGCAATGCCCTCGTAGGTCCAAACGTCCGAGTGGTCGAGGATAATCTGGTCCCTCTGCGCCTCGTTTAGCGTATAGAAGTAGCGCCGGATGCTGTCCGACCGGAACCGGTAGACCGGAATCGTCCCAGTCACCTCTACATCCGGCGGGAAGGCCCAGAATGCCTCACCCCGATCCGTCCACACGGACGAGAACTTCTCGTTGATCGTGTCCCGCATGGCCGGGTCGATGGTATAGAGATGCGTCTTGAACACGTCTGACCAGAAGCAGTACACCGGCGCGCTGTCGGGCTCGAACTCGGCGGGAAGGGCCCGATACTCGACACCCTGATAGACCCAGCCGCCGGCCGTGTCCTTGATGAGGTTCTCCTTCTCCGTTTCGTTGGCGGTGTAGAAGTAGGTGGACAGAGCCTCCGACCAGAAGCGGTGAACCGACAGACGCGACGGAGTCCCTTTGCCGGTGACGCTGTAGTTCACGGTCAAGGTCGAGTACTCCAGGGTCACGCGCTGGCCTACCATATCGACGACACTATCGATATTCATGAAAATGTAGACCTGCCTATCGTCCCAGAGTTGGTCGAGGACTTCCTGGGGCAGTTCGAACTGCGTGATCCCCCATGCGCGCGGGGGGGTCTGCTCCAGTCGCCCGAGCTCGATCCCGTTGGCGTAGATCATGTGAATCTCGGGGGCATCCGGCCTGAGGTCTGCCACGTCCCAGGCATTGATCGTCAATGTGGCAGAGAGGATCCCCTTGGCGTCACCGGGCACGCGACCTCTGACATCGTGCGTCCAACCCCAATCCTCCCACATCCCCCGATGATAGGGCGAGTGGTCGGTGACCACACCCGGCGGAATGAACCAGGGCTCGCCCCACTTTGCGTTGTGGGTGTAGTCAAGCGTCTGCCGGATCGCGGTGACGCCGGCGTTCGCCGTGCCTGCCAGCAACATAATGCATGCGATCCACCCCAATGCGTACGCTGCTTTCATCATTGTTCGTTCACCTCCCACAGCACTCTCGGGCAGACGAACTGAAAAAGGGGGTCTGCTCCCCTTGATTCAGCATATCACCACCGCACATGCGGCGTGGTCTGGGCCGAGCGATCAGCGTGTACAGATGGATAAAATCCCCATAATCGACTATAGCCCCCATTTTAACACCCCTCTGCACCAAAGTCAAGGGGTTTCTGCGACCATCGAGGCTGGGGTGCGCGCTTTCGGAGCGGTCCGGGCTTGACCTTCTCCGGCCGATACGATAGGATGTGGGCTCGTCGGATGGTATGCAGGAGAGGAGGATCCTGGCTCACGAATGAGCTTCGAGTACAGAGTCTGACCATGCACGAACTGGAAATCCAGGTCCCGGCCCCCCGGCCGGGCAGCTACAAAGTCGCCATCGGCACGGGCCTCCTGCCGGGCCTATGGCCGCAGATCAAGGCCGCCTTCGGCCATCGCCGGCCGTTTGTCATCACCGATGCCAACGTGGTTGCCGCCGGCCACCTCGACGCCCTGCTCGGCAGCCGACCGGCGCCCCAATTCATCATCGATCCGCCCGGTGAGGGCTCCAAGAACATCACCACCGCCGTGGCCATCGTCGAGGCGATGGAGAAGGCCTACCTCGGACGCGACACGCTCGTCGTCGCCCTCGGCGGCGGCACAGTGGGCGACGTGGCCGGCTTCGCAGCGGCCATCTTCAAACGCGGCGTCCCCGTCGTCCAGATTCCGACGACCACGCTGGCCCAGGCCGACTCGGCCATCGGCGGCAAGACCGGCGTGGATTCCAGCGTCAGCAAGAACGCCTTCGGGGCCTTCTGGCACCCAGCGGCCGTTTACATCGATGTCGCCACAGTGCAAACGCTCGATGAACGGCAATACCGCTGTGGCCTGGTCGAATCGGTTAAGCACGCGATGATCGCCGACGTGAACTACCTCGAGTTCATCGAACAGCACATGGACGCCCTTCTCAACCGACAGAGCGCAGTGCTCCAGACAATCGCCCGGCACAATTGCACGATCAAGGGCCGCATCGTCGAGGCCGACCCCGACGAGCGCAACCAGCGTCGGATGCTCAACTACGGCCACACGATCGGACACGCCGTCGAATCGGCCGGCAACTACCAATTGCTGCACGGCGAAGCGGTCGCCATCGGCATCATCGCCGCCGGACGCATCGAGATCGAGATGGGCCTGTCCGAGCCCGACCGCCTCGAACGCATCACCGCCTTGCTCGAACGGCTCGGTGTTCCGACGAAACCGCCGTCCGATCTGGATGAAAGGGAACTGATCGACCGCCTCAAGCACGACAAGAAGGCGGTCAGCCGATGGCCCAGATTCGTTCTGCTCGACCGCCTCGGCCACGTCCACTGCCCCAACGGCCAATACGCAACAGATGTGGATCGTTTGGTCGTGGAGAAGGTGCTGAACTCGATGAAGAACGACCGCTAAACCCCGCATTTCTCACCGCAGGCTTGATCTGCCGCAAAAGGATCCCGCCGCCGTCGGAGGCGACGCGTCCGCCATCAAGGCGAGCGACGACGCCTCGCCGACCGAGCACGGCAATCGCATGTACGCCCCAGAGGGTGTGCTGAGTACATGGCTCTGTATCATGCGCCCGGGCAGTGAGCCGAGCAGCCCCGCACGTTTCCATCAGTTCGCTGAAACGCCGCGAGCGTCGGCGTCCCAGGGCTCGATCTGGCGGAGGCGTTTGGGCGCGAGGGCGCGATAGCAGTCGGGCAAGTCGAACGACGTCAGGATGTTCGGCACCAGCGTCGAGAGCGGCCAAGCGTAGGTCTTCGACTCGGCGATCTCGGAATACGACGTCGGCGCGTTCTTAAGCGTCACCTGCACGACGCGGTCGCTCAGCACGGCGGCAAACGTCGCGGGGATCGCGCCCCAGCCCTTGCCCACCAGATGGACCTCGTCGTGGCCCGCCTCGCCGAGCCAATCGAGGACACGCAGCAGGTCGTGCGTTCGCTGTCCGATGTACGGCCGATCGAGCATGATCGAGTGGATCGCGTAGAAGTAGTCGCTGCCGTAGGGATTGAAGTACGAATTCTCGTCGCAGGTATCGGGTCTGGACTCGCCGATGCCACGGACATCGACCGTGTAGAAATCCATATCCGGCTCGGCGGCGATCAGTTCGGCGATCAGCGGCTCCTCCCGCAGCTCGGCGTCGCTGGACAGATGCGAGACGTAGAGGACCGCCCGCTTCGTCATCGCGCGCGGTCGCGACAGCAGTTGCTCGTTGCCCAGACGATAGACCACAGCATGAATCCCCGGCTCGGTCTCGACGAGATAGGTCGTCCATCGCGGCTTCGGATAGCCGCGCGATCGCCGGCTGCGCAGGATGCGGTACTCGGGCGCGGACTTGCCGTCCGACTCGCTCAGGCGCAGCACGTCACGGATGCGCGGCTGCAACTGGCTCAGGGTCAATTCGCTCGGCCGCTGCTTCGCCAGCGCCTGGGACTTGGCCCTTGTGAACTCGTAGATGGGCCGCGAATCCAATTCGCAGACCTGGCCGCGCGGGGTGCACTGGAGCGTCGGGTCCTTCTCGATCGTCAGGTCCGGCTCGGCGGTCGCGTCGCTGATGCCCGTGACGCCGTTGAACCAGCGGTACATGGCCTCGCGGTTCTCCTGCGAGAAGCCGTGACCGGTCGGGCCGGTGAACAGACCGATATTGTCCTCGGCATCGAGGAGCCGATACAGACGCCGAAGGCTCTCGTAGGCGGCCTCGGCGCCGCGCACGTCGAAGTAGTCCTTCTCCTTGGCGAGGATGATGACGGGCTTGGGGGCCATCGCCGCCAGGAAGTCCTGATGGTCCAGGCCGTAGGCCAGCGCTCGCGGCGGACACTGCTCGGTGTCGGCGGGAAGCTCGTTCTCGAGGTTGCGTCGAAACGTCGTGACGAAGCAGGCGGGCGCCGCCATCGTCCAGCGCCGTTCGACGCCGCACAGCCACGTCGTCATCGTGCCGCCGCCGCTGTTGCCCGTCACGCCAATCTGCTGCGGATCGACTTCCTTTCGCGTCAGCAGATAGTCAAGCGCGCGAATGCCGTCCCACGCCCGCCAGGAGCCGAGGAACTCACCGATGAGAAACTGCTGGTTGCCCGCGTAGAGGTGCTCGCGAACGCCGACGCCGATCTCGCTGCGGAGCTGGTCGTCGGGGTATTGCAGCCGCTCGCCCTGGCCGAGCGGATCGAAGATCAGCACGACGTAGCCCTGGCGGGCCAGACCCTGTGCAAAGGCCTGATACGCCTCGGCCGCCTTGCCCGTGGTGGAATGGCCGCAGGTGCCGACGACACCGGGCAGCGGGAAGTCCCGACCCTTGGGGATGTAGAGGTTGGCCGTGACGAGGAAGTCCGGCCGACTCTCGAAGATGACGTTCTCGATCGTGTAGGCATCGCGTTCGACGACGCCCGTGATGCGAGGGTTCAGGGGCGTCTTCTCGGGCCAGGGCCCGAAGCTGCGGTCGATGCGCCGGCGCACGTCGCGAACGAACGCCTCGGCATCCTGTCGGCTTTCCAACGTGGCGCGCCGGAAGTCGTTCCGCCGCTCGATCTGCCGGATCTGATCGACGAAGTACTCCTGCACCATGCGCGGCAGTCGATTGAGTGGTTCGAGGGCGGGCCGCTGTGGCGCCTCGCTCGATGCCGCCGGCGTCATGGCCGAGCAAGCAACGGCAAGGATAAGAACCAGAACCACGACTCGAATCCAACGGGACAACGGAATGGGACGGAACATGATCGTATCCTCCATATACCTGTCACACGGATCGCATCGCTCGGCGCTGCGGCGCCGTCTTACGACATGGGGCACGCGCCGCCGGGACACATGCCGGCGCCGCAGGCGGGACCGGCCTCGCACGAGTCGCACGCCGAGCCGCCGGACGCCTTGCCCTGCCCGACGGCGAAGCCGGACAGGAGCTTCTTCACGTCACGACTGCCGCAGTTGGCGCAGGTCGGCTTTGCCGCTCTGCGGCCCTTCTGCAGCACTTCCATCACGTGACCACACTGTTCGCATCGGTATTCGAAGATCGGCATAGGTCCACTCTCCCTCCTTCAGGATTCATTCGACAATGGGACGCCGCTGCGGACAAGGACCTGGCGGCCCAGCTCGCAGCCGAGGTGCCGGGCCAGGACCGCGCACTTCGGACGCAGCAGGAAGAAGATATTGCGGTCAGACTCGCTGAGTGTCTCGAAGTTACCCTGGCCCTTGGCGACGATCAGATCGGCCTTCTCGAACCGCTTGCGGAAGGCCTTCGAGCAGATCTCGAGGATCGTGCCCGGCGCGTCGGCGCCGTTGTCGATGACCTCGACGAGATCGGTCATACCCACCATCTCGGCGTCGGCCAAGAGCGCATCGTTGAGGATGGGCCCGCCGCGCACAACGAACGTCACCCTCTGTCGGGGCATCTGCTCGATGAGCAGCCGGTCGAAGACGATCTCACCGGCGTTGTCGCCCAGATAGAGGATGTTCGTCGCCTCGGCAATCGCCACTTTGAATTCGACCAGCGCATCGAGGTCCAGCGGATCGGTCAGCGAGCGGGCGATGACGCCCTCGACGACGCTCTCATCGACGGTCGAGTTGACGCCGAAATCAATGACGTTGCCCGCAATGGCCAGCCGCACCGCCGTCTCGAAGCGGTCGGCCGAGCCGGCCACCGTCTCTTCAAGGTCGTCCACCATCTCCATCGCCAGGCGATTGTATCGCTGCTTGACCTCCAGATAGGGATCGACCACACCCGTCATCGTTCGCACCATGCGATGCACCTTGCGGGCCACCGCCGGCGGGCTCTCACGCATGTCTATGTCATGCCAGAGGCCCAGCGCCTCGCGAAGCACCTTCTCGTGCATCGCCTCGTCGTCGGTGATCATGCGAATCGAATCGAGAACCTGCCGGATCGCACAGGGAATACAGTCAAAGTAGGTTTTCATAGCACCTCAGTCAAAGGACCAACGGGACGAATGAAGAGCACCTCACCCGATCGGCCGGATACATTTCACTTCGCCGATTTCGGCACGGTGAGCATGACCGACAACTCGCCGACGCTGATCCTGAACTGGCCCGGCTCGACGATTGGCTTGTTGTCGCGGCCGACAAAGGCCAGGTCGTCCCAGCCCAATTCGAACCGAGCCGTCCGAGTCTGCCCGGGCCGCAAGTCCACCTTCTGGAAGCCCTTGAGCTGCCGGACCGCCGGAGTCACCGACGCAACCAGGTCCGACAGATACAATTGCACGATCTCCTTGGCCGCCACGTCGCCGGTATTGGTCACCTCCACCGTCACCCGCAGCGTCTGGCCCGGCCGCATTTCGCTGCGGTCGGCCTGCAACGCGCGGTAGTTCAGCGATGTGTACGACAGGCCGTGACCGAACGGCCACTGCGGATTGAACTTGTTCTCAGCGGTGTTCTCGCTGGGCTTGTGGTCGTAGGTCGTGAAGCCGGAAGCGAACCGGGGATAGGTGAACGGCAGCTTGCCGCTCGGATTCACGTCGCCAAACAGCACGTCGGCCACCGCCTGGCCGCCCTCCATACCGGGCAGGTAAGCCATCAGGATCGCATCGGCGTCATCGACGATGGTGCGGATCACACGGGGCCGGCCCTGGACCAGCACCAGCACGATGGGCTTGCCCGTCTTGGCCAGTTCCTTGACGAGTTTCAACTGCGGCTCGCTCATCGTCAGGTCGTCGATATTGCCGGGCGTCTCACAATACGCCGGCTCGCCGATGCAGGCAACGATGACATCGACGTTCTCGGCGGCCGACACGGCGCCGGCGATGTCTTTGTCTTCGTCGAACGTCACAGCGTTGACGTATGTAACGTTGCCGGCGCCGATCTTGGCGCGGATCGCTTCGAGAATCGTGTGCTTGTCCTGCGGATAGAGCGCCTCGTTGTCGCCCTGCCAGGTGATCGTCCATCCGCCGTTGAGCACCGACAGCAGGTTGGCGGTCGGGCCGGTGACGAGCACCTTCCTGTCCCTGGCCAGGGGCAGGGTGTTCTGCTCGTTCTTCAGCAGGGTCATCGCCTCCTGTGCGGCCTGCAGGTTCACCTTGCGGCTGGCCTCCAGGGCGACGTTGTCGAGCAGGTTCGGGTTCGGATACGGCCGCTCGAACAGGCCGAGCTTGAACTTGACGCGCAGGATGCCGCTGACCGCCTCGTCGATCCGCGACATCGGCACTTCGCCGTCGCGGACCAGCTCGATCAGCGTGTCGTAGAAGCTGTAATCGTACGGGACCATGCTCATGTCGATGCCCGCCATCACCGCCATCTTCACCGCCTCACGCCGGTCCTTGGCCACCTTCTCGCGGGTGTAGAGGTTCTCGATGTCGGCCCAGTCGCTGACGACGAAGCCGCTGAAGCCCAGCTCGCCGCGCAGCAGCTCGGTCAGATAGAACGCGCTCGAATGGACGGGGATGCCGTTGATCTCGGAGGAGTTGACCATGCAGGTGACGGTGCCGGCGCGGACGGCGGCGGCGAACGGCTTGAGGTGATGCTGCCGCAGCTCCCGCTCAGGAATGTAAGCCGGGGTGCGGTCCCGGCCGGAACGCGGAACGCCGTAGCCGAGGTAGTGCTTCATGCAGGTCGCCACCTTGTCGCTGCGCGAAAGGTCGTCGCCCTGCTGCGCCCGGATGTAGGCAGCGCCCATGACCGAGGCTATGTACGCATCCTCGCCGAAGGTCTCGAAGACGCGCGGCCACATCGGCTGGCGGGCCAGGTCCAAAACGGGGTTGAAGTTCCACGGGATGCCCACCGCCCGCGTCTCCATCGCGGTAATCTCGGCGGCCTTCTCCACCAGGGCCACGTTGCCGGCGGCGGCCATCGCAATATTCTGCGGGAAGATCGTCGCGCCGAGGACGTAGTTGGCCCCGTGGATCGAGTCGATGCCGTAGAGGATCGGGATGCCGAGACGCGTTTCCTTGGCCGCGATCTCCTGCATCTGTGCGATCATCTCCTGCCAATTCTCCGGGCTGCGCGCCTGGCCGCCGCAGTTGAGGATCGAGCCGATGTGATGGTTGACGATGCCGTTGCGCAGCTTCTCGGGATCGAGCGTCAGGTAGCCGTTCTTGTCCGACTGGGCGAACGCCTCCAGCGTGAGCTGCGTCATCTGCCCGACCTTCTCCTCCAGCGTCATCTTCCTCACCGTCTGTCGGACCTTCGCCTCGATCGCCGCGTCCGCCTTCGACACGGACTTCTCCGCACTCGAACAACCCGCAACCGTCAACAGGGCCGCGATGGATACAACCCACAACACTCTCATGGTCCGCTCCTTCTTCTGATCCTTGACCGGCGTAACATAGGAAAGACCTTTCGTCAGCCGCCATGCTAACAGACAACTCCATCCGAGAAAACACAAAACCCCCAGCCCTGGAGGGCGAGGCATGCCTCGCCCCTACCTTGCCGACGTCAAGGCTCCGACATTGTGGGGCGAGCGTCTTGCAGATCGCGTCCAACGTCCGGGCTCAGTGAACGGATCGGAGGCGGCGGAATTCTCTTGCGGCCTGGCGCGGATCGGGGGCGGCCATGATGGCCGAGATCACGGCTAAGCCGTCGGCGCCGGCCTGCAACACCTCCAGCGCATTGGCTGAGTTGATGCCTCCGATCGCCACCAAGGGTTTGTCGGTCAGTCGGCGGATCGCACGCACACCTTCAAGGCCCAGCGGCGACGCCGTGTCGGTCTTGGTCGGCGTCGCGAAGACGGGGCTGGCGGCTATGTAGTCGATATCCAATGCCGCAGCGCCCCGCGCCTGCTCGACGCTTTCGACGGACAGGCCGATGATGGCGTCGGGACCCAGCGTCTCGCGGGCCTGTGCGACGGACGCGTCCGACTGGCCCAGGTGAACGCCATCGGCGCCTGCCGCGCCGGCTACGGCGACGTCGTCGTTGACGATCAGCGGAACGCCCCGCGCGTGGCAGATGTCTTTGAGCCGGCGGGCTTCTTCGACGAACGGCTCGCGGGCCAGCGTCTTCTCGCGCAGTTGCACGAGCGTCACGCCGCCTTCAAGCGCCAGCCGCACGACCTCGGCGACGCCGCGCGGCCCGGCCAGCGCGCGATCGGTAACGAGGTACAGGAACGGATCGAACGGCCGGCTCATCGGTCTATCCGCAGCCGGGCGGCGATCGCCTGCTCGTCGAGATTGTGCAGCACGTCGAGAAAGTGCATCCGCAGGCTGCCCGGCCCGGCGCCGGCGTCCCGCGCCAGCTCGCCGGCGATGCCCATCACCGCCATCGCGTGGGCCGCTGCCAGGAAGGGATCGGGCTGGACCGCCAGAAACGCTCCGATGAGGGCCGTCGCGGTGCAGCCCATGCCGGTGACGCGGGTCATCAGCGCGCAGCCGTTGGCCAGCACGCCTCGCCGGTCGCGGCCGACGACCACGTCCTTCTCGCCGCTGATGACAACGATGTCGCACATCACCGTCAGGCCGGCCGCGGCGTCGGCGACCTTGAGCGACTCGTCCAGACTATCGACGCCTTTGGTCCTTCCGGCTGCTCCCGCCAGAGCGGCGATCTCCGACGCGTTGCCCCGAACGACGGACACGCCCCCGGCTTCCACCATGCGCTGGGCGGTCTGCGTCCGAAGGCGAGTAGCCCCGGCGCCGACCGGGTCGAACACCACGGGCTTGCCGTGCTTGCGTGCGGCCGCCAACGTCGCGGTCATACTCGCGATCCACGACTGGTCCAGCGTTCCCATGTTCAGCACGACCGCCCCGGCCAGGGCCGCCATCTCCTCGACCTCCTCGACCGCGTGCGCCATCACGGGCGAGGCCCCCAGCGCCAGCAGCGCGTTGGCCGTCAGGTCCATCACCACCCAGTTCGTCACGTTATGCACCAGCGGCGCCCCGGCCCGAATCGCCGCCACATCCGCCCACACCTTCTGCGCCTCAATCATCGGAACCTCTCAACCACATCCCAACCGAATCCGCCGCACACCCCAACGTGCGACCGCCCCCCTCTTGTACCCGAAACACGGGCCGTTGGCTATCCTCTGAGGAACGGCCGCGAGCCTGCCATTGGGGGGTAGGGGCGAGGCATGCCTCGCCCCTACGGCGATGGCTCGGTGCGGCGCTGCAGGTCCTGGTCCATCAGCTTGTAGGATGGGCTCGAAGCCCATGCGGCTGATTCGGCATGGGCTAAAGTCTATCCTACGTTGCTGGGCACAGCCGGGGATTGCCAGAGCAGGCGGCGGCGGTATGATGGGCGGCTGTGGATTGGGATGGGCAAGGGGCCTGGAGTTTTTGCGATGGTGGCGTATGTGCTCATGGCGGTGGGGTTCGTCCTTGTCATCAAGGGGGCCGACCTGTTTGTCAGCGGGGCCTCGGCGCTGGCCCGGCGTCTGCACGTCTCGGACCTGGCTATCGGCCTGACGGTGGTGGCGTTCGGGACGTCACTGCCGGAGTTGGCCGTCAACGTGGCCGCCAGCATTCGCGGCGACGCGGGCATCACCATCGGCAACATCCTCGGCAGCAACATCGCCAACATCCTGCTGATCCTCGGCGTCGCGGGCGTGATCCTGCCGCTGGCGGTGGCCAGGGGCACGGTCTGGAAGGAGATCCCGCTGAGCCTGCTGGCGGCGCTGCTGGTGGGCGTCCTGGCCAACGACCGGTTCATCGACGGCGCGGACCTCTCGCACGTGACGCGGATCGACGGTCTGGTGTTGCTGAGCTTCTTCGCGGTCTTTCTGTACTATACCGCCGGCATCGCCCGCACGATCGACGGCATCCCGGAGCCGCTTGACAAAGGGACGCAGCCGGCGTGGAAGACGGGCACGCTGATGGCCGTCGGCTTCGTCGCGCTGCTCGTCGGCAGCATGTGGGTGGTGGATGGCGCGGTGAAGCTGGCCACCGCGCTGGGCGTGCGCCAGACGGTGATCGGCCTGACGATCGTCGCGATCGGCACCTCGCTGCCCGAGCTGGCCACCTCGGCGGCCGCCGCCTATCGCAGGAACGCCGAGATCGCCATCGGCAACGTCGTCGGCTCCAACATCTTCAATATCTTCTTCATCCTCGGCGTCAGCTCGCTGATCCGTCCGATCCCGTTCGAGCCGAAGGCCAACGCCGACATCGGCGTGGCGATCGTCGCCAGCGCCCTTCTGTTTCTGTGCATGTTCACGGGCAAGCGGCGGATGCTCGACCGGTGGGAGGCGGCGATCTTCCTCGGCCTGTACGGCGTGTATATCGCCGCTACGGTCCTTTGGCTGAATTAGCGATTCGATTTTGCATTGGAATGGTGGAATGATGGAACGGTGGAATCATGGAGGTTCCGCATGCTGACCAATATCCTGATGGCCTTCATCCCGGTTTTCGTCGCGGTCGATGCGATCGGCACGCTGCCGATCCTGCTGTCGCTGACCCAGGGCCTGGATCGAAGGCTCAAGCACCGCATCATCCTCCAGTCGATGTTCACGGCGCTATGTCTGGCCGTCGGGTTCATCCTGGTCGGCAAGCTCGTCTTCCGGGCGCTGGGGATCCTGATGGGCGACTTCATGATCGCCGGCGGGGCCATTCTCTTCTGCCTGGCCATCATCGACATCGTCAACCCGATCAAGCGACGGCGGGCGCCGGAGAACGACTTCGGGGTCGTGCCGCTGGGGACGCCGCTGCTGGCCGGTCCGGCGGTGCTGACCACGTCCATGCTGGCGGTCTCGGAATACGGCCTATTGGCGACGCTGATCTCCGTCGTCGCCAACATTCTTCTGGCCGGACTGCTCTTTCGGTTCTCGCTGGTGCTGATCAAGCTGCTCGGCGAATCGGGCGCCAAGGCCATGTCCAAGGTCTCCAACCTGCTGCTGGCCGCCATCGCCGTCATGCTCATCCGCAAGGGCCTCGCGTCGTTCTACGCGACAACATGACGCCAGAGTGTTTGTGAAGATCTCTTGGCGCAGGGGGTGGCAGCCTCAAACGCAGTAGCGTTTGGGGATGGCGGATAGGGCTGGCGTAGTGGCTCCAGGCGGTTGCCAGTGCCTGCCATCCTGCCATATTGGCACGCCGGGCGACGGAACAAGGGGCAATACAACCTCATTTATAGCAGAGACTTACACCACATCTTTCGCTCAGGCACACGGTTTGCACCTTTTGTACGTGGGGACGACCGTGCCCCGCTGAAAACGGATGATTCGAGTGAGGCCTGGACATGAAATTCGACAAATTCACGTTGAAAGCTCAGGAGGCACTGGCCACCGCTCAGCAGATGGCGATGGCCAAGTCTCATACAATTCTCTCGCCGCTGCATCTGCTCGGTGCGATCCTCGGCGACGACGAGAGCATTGCGGTGATGATCCTCAAGAAGATCGGTGCCAACGTCGGGCGGGTGCGTCAGATGACCGACAGCGAACTGGGCCGGCTTGCCCAGGGGACCGGTCCGGGGCAGTTGATGCCCGATCCGGCGTTGAACCAGGTCGTGCTCGACGCCCAGAACCGCGCCGACAAGATGGGCGACGAATACCTCAGCGTCGAGCACCTGCTTCTCTCACTGGCCGGAGTCAACAGCGATGCCAGGGAGGTGCTCAGCGTCAACTCGATCACGCCCGAGCAGATCGAGAATGCGCTGAAGGACGTTCGCGGCGGCGCGACCGTCAGCGACCAGAACCCCGAAGAGAAGTACAAGGCCCTGGAACGCTACGGCATCGACCTGCTCGAGATGGCCCGCAAAGGCAAGCTCGATCCGGTGATCGGGCGCGATGAGGAGGTCCGCCGGTGCATGCAGGTGCTCAACCGGCGCACCAAGAACAACCCCGTCCTGATCGGCGAGCCGGGCGTGGGCAAGACCGCCATCGTCGAGGGGCTGGCCCAGCGAATCGTCGCCGGCGACGTGCCCTCGGGACTCAAGAACAAGCGCGTCGTCGCGCTGGACATGGGATCGCTGATCGCCGGCACGAAGTTTCGAGGTGAATTCGAAGACCGCTTCAAGGCGGTGCTCAAGGAGGTGATCGCGGCCGAGGGCCAGATCATCCTGTTCATCGACGAATTGCACACCGTTGTCGGCGCGGGCAAAGCCGAAGGCGCCGTCGATGCGGGCAATCTGCTCAAACCCTCGCTGGCGCGAGGCGAGCTGCGCTGCATCGGCGCAACGACGCTGGACGAATACCGCAAGTACATCGAGAAGGATGCGGCGCTGGAGCGGCGTTTCCAGCCGATCATGGTCGATCCGCCGAGCGTCGAAGAGACGATCGCGATCCTGCGAGGGCTCAAGGGGCGCTACGACGCCCATCACGGCGTGCGCATCACCGACTCGGCACTGGTGGCGGCGGCAACGCTGTCGAATCGCTACATCACCGACCGCTGGCTGCCGGACAAGGCGATTGACCTCGTCGACGAAGCGGCTTCGAAGCTGCGGATCGAGAACGATTCGCTTCCGGCCGAGATGGACGGCATCCGCCGTAAGATCGTTCAGCTTCAGATCGAGCGAGAGGCCTTGAAGAAGGAGGCCGACCCGGCCAGCAAGGAGCGGCTCAAGAGCGCCGAGAAGCAGCTTGCCGAGCTGGAGCAGAAGGACAGGGAACTGACGGTTCAGTGGGAAGCGGAACGCGGTGGGATCGACCAGATCAAGGAGATCAAACAGCAGATCGAGCGAGCGCAGATGGAGTTCGAGGACGCCCAACGCAAGGGCGAGCTGGAACGGGCGGCCCGTCTGAAATACGAGACCATCGCGAATCTGAAGAAGGACCTGGACGCCCGAGAGGAGCAGCTTGCCAAATCCGAGAACACCCACAAGATGCTCCAGGACGAGGTCGCCGAAGAGCACATCGCCCAGGTGGTCGCCAAGTGGACGGGCATCCCGGTCTCGCGCCTGCTGACGGGCGAGCGGGAGCGTTTGATCGCGATGGAGCAGAAGATTCGCGAGCGGGTCGTGGGGCAGGACGAAGCGATCGCGGCCTTGTGCAACGCGGTTCGCCGCAGCCGCTCGGGGCTCTCGGACCCGAACCGTCCCATTGGAACGTTCCTGTTCCTCGGACCCACGGGCGTCGGCAAGACCGAGCTGAGCAAGGCGCTGGCGCATTTCCTGTTCAACGACGTCAACGCTCTGGTGCGGATCGACATGAGCGAGTTCATGGAGCCGCACTCGGTGGCCCGTTTGATCGGCGCGCCTCCGGGCTACGTGGGCTACGAGGAAGGCGGCCGGCTGACCGAGGCGGTGCGTCGCAAGCCCTATTCGGTGATCCTGCTCGACGAGATCGAGAAGGCCCATCCCGACGTGTTCAACGTGCTGCTGCAGGTCTTCGATGACGGCCGGCTGACCGACGGCAAGGGACGGACCGTCGATTTCAAGAACGCTTGTCTCATCATGACCAGCAACATCGCCAGCCAGCAGATCCAGCAGCTCTCCGAAGAGAAGGGACCAGACTGGGAGATGGAGGCGCACGTCAAAGAGGCGCTCAAGCAGGTCTTCAAGCCGGAGTTCCTCAACCGGATCGATGAGGTCATCGTCTTCCACATGCTCGCGCGCGAGCACTTGCGCGCGATCGTCGATATCCAGCTCGGCTATCTGGCCGAGCGGCTCAAAGACCGCAAGATGACGCTGACGTTCACGGAGAAGGCCCGCGACCGCGTGATGGACGAGGGCTACGATCCGACCTACGGCGCCCGACCGCTGAAGCGGACGATCCAGCAGAGGATCGAGAACTCGCTGGCCGCCGAACTGCTGGCCGGCAAATTCGCCGACGGCGACACCATCGAAGTCGACGCCGACGCCCACAGCTTCACGTTCCGCAAGGCAAACGCTTAGGTAGAAGGCGCAGCGAACAAGGATCGACCTTCAGCCATTGAGTGCGGGATCAGGTTCGGGCGAAGGCGATGAGGTGCTCTGCGACCTTGTCGAGAGGGACGATGCGTTCGGCGCCGCCTCGGGCGATGGCCTCCTTGGGCATGCCGAAGACGACGCACGATTGTTCGTCCTGTGCCACGGTGTGGGCACCGGCCTGCCGCATATTCAGCAGTCCCGTGGCGCCGTCGTCGCCCATCCCGGTCAGGATCGCTCCGACCGCGTTGGCGCCGGCGAACTTGGCCACCGAATTGAACAGCACCTCAACGCTGGGCTTCTGGCGGCAGACGGGAGGGCCGTCTTTGAGCGACACGTAGTAGTTGGCGCCGGAGCGATGGAGGACCATATGCAGCCCGCCCGGTGCGATCAGGACGCGGCCCGGCAGGACGTGGTCGCCGTCGTCCGCTTCCTTGACGCTCATCGCGCACTCCGTGTCGAGCCGCTGGGCGAATGAGGTGGTGAAGTGCGCCGGCATGTGCTGCACCACCACCGTCCCCGGCGCGTTGGCCGGCATGGAGGACAACACGCGGGTCAGCGCCTGCACGCCTCCGGTGGATGCACCGATGGCGAAGATCTTGTTGGTCGTCTCGGCCATGCTGAGTCGCTGCGGCGTCGCGAGACTTCGGGTCACCGAATCGGGCCTGGATGCAATCCGCGCGGTGGAGGCCGCCTTGATCTTCTCGACCAGGACCGTACACATATCGCCCACGCTGTAGGCGCCGCTCGGCTTGCACATCACCTCGACGGCCCCGGCTTCGAGCGCCTCCATCGCGGTTCTGCCTCCCTGGGGCGTCAGGGAGCTGAGCACGATGACCGGCATCGGACGATGCTTCATCAGCTTCCGCAGGAACGTGATGCCGTCCATGCGAGGCATTTCAACGTCCAGCGTCAGGACGTCCGGCTCCAGCGCCAGGATCTTGTCTCTGGCGATATAGGGGTCCGGCGCGGTGCCGACGACCTCGATGCCGGGTTGCCGTCCCAGTTCCTGCGTCAGGATCTTGCGAACGATCGCCGAATCATCGACCACCAGAACCCGTACGCACTTGTTCAACGTCAGCGTCATGTCTCTATCCTCATCCCATCATCCAGTGGTTCACGCGCGGGGCACGGCCTCCCTTTTGCCTGCTATCGCAAATACTTCTCCAGTCCGCTCGACCGCACAGTCACAGTCCCGTCGGCCATGTCCATGTAAAGGTTGCGGGCGGCGCTGCCTCCCACGTCTTCGGCGTTGATAAACATACCGTTGCTCCAGAGGATCTTGCGAATCGCCAGGTAGTTGCGCTTGCCGATATCGAACCCCTGGGGGCCCGTGGACATCGCCGCGCCACCGGCCAATCGAACGTGCATGCGTTTCTTGTTGGCGCCCATCGAAACCAGCTTGTTCAGCAGCCGCGCCATTCCGGTATCGGCAAACATCAACGGCTTGTTGCGAGCGCGCTCCTCGTCCATTTTCGAAGAGGGCAACTGATAGTGAAGCATCCCCCCGATACACGTGACCGGATCGTACAGACAGACGCCGATGCACGAACCGAGCGAGTAGGTGACCAGCACGTCGGATGGGTCGCTGGAGACCTTCGCATCGGAGATGTCGATTACGATTCGCGTCTTGACCATGCCCACCCCCTACGGCTTCTGATAAATGGTTGGTTGGACGTACTTGAACGCGTGCTCGATTCCCGTCAGCGATTCGGAATGTCCGGTGAAGAGAACGCCTCCGGAATCCAGCAAATCGTAGAATCGACGGATCAGCCGCGCCTGCGTCGGCTTGTCGAAATAGATCATGACGTTGCGGCAGAAGATGAAGTCGATCGGCCCCTTGACCGGCCAGTCCTTCATCAGGTTCAGATACCGGAAGATCACCAGGCTTCGCAGGGCCCGCCCGACTTCATACCGCTCTTTCGTTCCCTCATGCCGACGGATGAGATACTCGTTGCGCAACGGCAGGGGAATCGGCTCGATCCGCTCTTTGTCGTAGATGCCGGCCTGGGCCCGTTCCAGAATCCGCGTGGAGACGTCGGTGGCCAGGAGCTTGATGTCCCAACGCCCTTTGTTCGGCAGAGTCTCAAGCAGCGTCAGGGCGATGGAGTAGGGCTCCTCACCGGACGAGCAGCCGGCGCTCCAGCCGCGAATCCGCAATCGTTCCCGGTTCCGTTTGGTCTTCACCAGTCGCGGCAGCAACTGCGTGCGCATATACTCAAAGTGCCGCTCCTCGCGAAAGAACTTCGTCAGGTTCGTGCTGAGCGAGTCGACCAGGATCGAGAATTCCTTGCCCGTGGGGTCGTCGAGCACGTGCTGGATATACTGCGAAAACGTCGCAAAACGGCCTTTGTGAAGCCGCTTGGCGAGCCGCGCCCGCACGAGTTCCTTCTTTCCGTCGTGGAGGTTGATCCCACAATGCTCGTAAACGAGGTCGCTGATCCGGCGAAACTCCTCTTCGCCAAGCACGATGTCCTGTACAGCCGACGCATTCACTGCCATAATCCCCCCAGCCTCAACCCGGCTACTGCCTCTGGGCCAGTGCCACAAGTCCTGGAATGTCGAGGATCAGGCACACTTTGCCGTCCCCCATGATCGCTCCTCCCGAAACCCCCTGGACGCGTCCCAGCGCATCGCCGAGGTTCTTGATCACCACCTGCTGCTGCGCCAGCAAGTCGTCCACGAGCAGGCAGCATTTCCTGCCGTCTTCCTCTACCACGACCACCAGCGCCTGCGTGGGGTCTTCCTCGGTCGGGACGGCATCGAGAAAGCGGTAGAGTCGGACGAGTGGAATCAACTCGCCGCGTTCCAGAATCATCTCACCCCGGCCTTGCACGGAGGAGATCTGCCGGGCGGTGGGACGAAGGCTGCGTACGATGGAATTGATCGGAATGATGTACCGCTGGTCGCCGATCGAAACGACCTGGCCGTCGATCACCGCCAGCGTCAGAGGCAGCCGAATGGTGAACGTGGTGCCTTGGCCGGGGGTCGAGCTGATTTCGATCTTGCCCCGCAACGACTCGATATTCTTCTTGACGACGTCCATGCCGACGCCTCGCCCGGAGACGCTCGTGACCTTCTCAGCGGTCGAAAGTCCGGGATGAAAGATCAGCTTGAAGACCTCTTCGTCCGGGAGTCCCTGGCCCGGATCGACGACGCCGTTGTCGATGGCTTTCTTCAGAATGCGATCCTTGTCCAGACCTTTGCCGTCGTCTTCGATCTCGATGACGATGTTGCCGGCCTGGTGAAATGCCCGCAGCTCGACGTGTCCAACGGGGTCCTTTCCGGCCTGGAGGCGGGCCTCGCCCGGTTCGATCCCGTGGTCGAGCGAGTTGCGCACCATGTGGATGAGCGGATCGGCGATCTTATCGACGACCGTACGATCCAGCTCCGTCTCCTCGCCGACGGTGACGAAGTCGACCCGCTTGTCGCCCTTGCGCGAAAGATCGCGGGCCAGGCGGCTCATCTTCTGGAAGACGCCCTGGACCGGCACCATGCGCATGGACATCGACAGTTCCTGAAGCTCTCGCACGATCTTGCCCTGTTGGGCGACCTTGCGAGCGAGTTCGTGAATCGCCGAGGTGCCGCTGTTGACCTCCTCAGCCACCATCAGTTGGGCGATCACCAATTCGCCGGTCATGTTGATCAGATTGTCGAGGCGCGTGGTGCTGACCTTGATCTTCTCCTCGGAAGCGGCGTGTCCGGCCGAGGCGTTTGACGACGTCGCCCTCTTGGCCTCGGCCTTGTTCACGAGAATGCCGTCGAGCGTCTCGTCGTCCTCCTTCGTTGGACGGGGTTCCCTCGGCGTGGCGGGCATCCGGCCTTCGGCGGCCGCCGTCAACGTCTCGAGCAACGCGGGAAGCTGCTCCTGCGTGGCGACGGGCGTGCCCGATTCCATACACGTCTTCAACCCGCCGAGCATCCTCTTGAGCATATCCACCGACTCGAACACCACGTCGCTGTTCTCGGCCGCCAGGACCAGCTTGCCCTTGCGCGCCAGATCCAGCAAATTCTCGGCCGAGTGCGCCAGCGATCCAATCTCGGTGAGATTCAGAAAGCCGGCCATGCCCTTGATCGTGTGGAAGCCGCGGAAGATCTTGTTGATCAGCTCGTTGTCTTCGGGATGGTTCTCCAGTTCGAGCAGAGCCGATTCGGCCGTCTCGATGTGTTCGCTGGCCTCGGTGATGAAGTCGACGACCAGCGGCGCATCGTCCTCGGAGATCGTCATTCCTTCGCCGCCCGACGCTGCGTTCTCCTCCGCCGCTGCGTCGGCGAGTGAAGCGTCCGGCACGGCCACGGGCTCGCCGGAACCCTCGCAGGCAGAGGGCTCGACCACCTCGAGCTGACGGACCAGATCCTGAAGAGAGCAGATGGCTTTGGCGATCGCGTCCAACGCCACCGACGTATCCTTCACTTCCTGTCGAAGGACCTGCTTGAGCATCTGGGCCGCATCGGCGGTCACCCCTTCCAGTTGGGTCATCAGCGAGCCGGGCCCTCGATCCACCTCGTGGACCACACGGTCGATCCGGGCCAGAATCTCGTCAAGCTGTCCGGCATCCGAAAGGTCCGAAGGCCCCAGCATATTGACGCAGCAGGCCGCTTGCTCCACCAGTTGCATCAGCGTATCGTCGTTCTTCATCGCCATCTCTTTCGCTCTTCGCAGCGTCGTTCCTGTGTCACCATCTCTCCGATCGGCCCATTCAGACCAACACCGGAATCGTCTGAGGAGGCTTGCCCTTCCACGAGAAGGACTGGTCGGCCTCCAGCACGCGCAGCAGGATGTCAAACACCGTGATCATGCCGAGCACCTGCGATTGGGCGTCGACCACGGGCAGACAGCGGCCGCCGTATCGGCACATGCTCTCGACAATGGCCGCCAGTGCGGTGTCCGGCTTGGTGGTGCGAACCGGACGACTCATGATCCACTTGACCTTGATTCCGAGCGTCGCGTCGTCTTCCGGACGCCGGTACTTGGCGAACACCGGACGCAGATATGGACTGATCGCTCCCTGGATCGTCGAGGTCGAGAGGAGTCCTTCCAGCACGCCCTCGCGTCCCACGAGCGCGTAGCCGGTGCTGTGCTGCTGCATCAGTTCAATCCCATCCTGAACCGTAGCCTCCGGATCGCACCAGATCACCTCAGGCGTCATGATCTTTCTGGCCGGCAGATTGAGTAACTCAGTCAAGGCGCTGCTGTCGGGGCCCACCGTATAGTCGGCCAGGACCTGATCCAGCAAGGAACAGTCCGGCTCGGCCGGGGCGCGGCTCGCGGCGGGCTTTGCCGGGGGCGTTCGTTTCTCAGGCGCCGATGCACGCCGGGATCCAACGACCGTTTCCACAACGGATTGGATGTCCTCGGGGATGCCTGCGAACCCCGCTGCCTCGACGATCTCGGCCTCGGCCGGCTCTTGTTCTGCCGGCGACGGCGAATCCGAATCGCCCGGCGTCTCGGCGGTCGAGGGCTCGGCCTCGTTGCCGACGGATCCGTCGGCGACCGGGGCATCGGGAGGCGCCCCCTCGGCCACAGGGGCTACGTCGGTATCCTGCGCCGGCGACACATCGGCCGCAGGGGCTGCGGTCTTGGGGGCGGGACCGGCGGCATCCGGCGACGTACGAATCACCGCCTTCGGAAAAACGGCGGCGCAGCGGAAACTCGGATAGGAGGCGACCGTCATCTCATAGATCGCGAAATGCACCCCCTCGTCGGGGGCCAGGCCGATCTTGCCGGAATCCTCCCAAGGTTTCCCGATGAACGTACTCGTCTTGAGGAAGTGCTTATGTCCCTCGCACTCCTCGCGAAAGACCCGGTCCCACGAACCGACCAGGAGGTTGCCGACCTCCCGCGCCGCGTCCGTCAGATTGTCCGCATCGTCGATCGAACCTCGCTTGACGTCGTCGAGGATCTTCTTCTCCGGCAACATCACGACAAAACCCGAGAGCACGAACAGACCTCCCTGGTCGAAGAACAACGGGAAGGTCCCGTCGAGCGCTCCCGTCGCCTGGACCAGATGCACCGCCGCCAGCTTCTTGAAATGCTTTCGCACCTCCTCGACGGTTCCGGCGCCGGCCTGCTGACGCGTGCACTGCACGTCCGCGTCGAACATCGCGCCGAGGTCCTCACAGAAGGCCTCGAACGCCGCGTCGGACAGTTCGGCCAAACGTGATTCGATGTCGATTGTTGTGGCTGCCATTTCCGGTCCCTGCCATCAATTGCGGATCTCAGATTGCGGCGTCCCCTGGAGGGGTGACTCCACAATCGGCGATCCGGAATCGTCAGTCCCCGCTCTCCCGGTACAACAGGGAGAACTGCATGCCGTGCTCCTCCTCAAGGTTCACGGTCACGGTGATCTTGCTCGCCCGGTCGCCCAGACTGTTGCGGAGCTCGCGCCCCCGAACGACGGAGGGAATCGACACTTCCACCGTTCCGACTTCGTCCTGGATGCGGGCCTTCATGGCGCCCATCACCATGTTGGCGATCTCTCCGATGGCGTCGCTCATCTCGTCGTCGCTCATGGGCTCGTCGGGATCGGTGCCGAGCATGTTGGCGCCGATCGCCCGTGCGCAGTGCCAGCCGCAGCAGATCGCCAGGCATCCTTCCAGGTTGCCCTTGAAGGTGATCGTTCCCAGCAGCGTCTCGTCCTCAAGACGCGGGGCCTCCTGATCCTCATGGACCTCTTCCAGGGCCATGAACGCCATGGTCTCGAACACTTCTTTCGCACTGTCCAGCAGGCTGTCTCGAAGAGACATCGTCGTAATCATTCTTGCGCCTCCGCGATAGGAAAACAGTTTCGCATTCTCAGTTGAGCAACGGGGCCAGCTTTTCCTGGAACTTCTCCGGCGTGAACGGCTTGGTGATGTAGCCGTCGGCACCGTCACTCATGACCTGATCGATCAGGTCCTGCGCGCTCTCCGTGGAGACCATGACGATCTTCGTCCCGCTGCAACTGGGCAACTCGCGCGCCTTTTTGACCAGTTCGGTCCCGTTCATCTCCGGCATGTTGATGTCGCAGAGCATCACGTCCACCGGCCCGCCCTCGAGCTTCTGCAGGGCCTCGACCCCGCTGCCGGCCTCTTCGGTCCGGTCAAACTCGAGACCCGACATCCGAACCGTCCGCATAATGATCTTTCGCATCGTCGCCGAATCATCCACAATCATCAGTGACTTTCCCATAGCGTGTCCTCACTTTCCGAACCCATGCCAATCCACGGCCCCATATCGTAGGGGGGCCCTGTCCGTGCTCGCGCAAGCACGGCGATGGATACGCCCATCGGAGCGTATCGGCCTAACCTGACGGTAGCTGAATCGGCGCATCGAGGCCGAGGCTCCATCAGCTTTTGGCTATTTTCGAGATTTTGCGTGCCGGTTTGGCGATGGCCCGCTCGGGTGGGTCTCTCTTCTCGGACGTTCGAGGCCGCCGATTGCACGCATGAATTGCGGAGCGGCAAGTGCGGATTGGCAAGTGACTGAAGCAGGCTGGGATCCAGACCAGAGGCCGGCCCTAAATGATCTCGGCGGCGGTGCCGGGTACCCACGCTCTGCTGCCGTCGGCCAACTCGATGTGGAACCAGCCGGGACGTCGATCGAGCAGCTCGAACTCCGTTCCGGCGTGCAGCGGGTCTTTGAAGCTCGGCGCGTAGTTCGGCCCATCCCCCTGACGGGCCACGACCTGGGCCGCGGTGATCACCCCTTCAAGACGTGTCGACCGCTCGCGGGTCTCAGCCGCAACCGAAACGACAAAGCACAGACACAGTAGCCCGCTCAGCACCACAACCGTCGAGGCGACCGGACTGCGCCCTCGCCAGACCATAGCCGTGGCGCCAAGACACAGGCCGGCAAACGAAAGGCACCCCAGCAGAAGCCGCATGCGAAGCGAGACGTCGTAGTGCCAGAAGAACAGGGTTTCCAGCACACGCGTCTGGGTCCGGGCAGGCACTCGGTCGATTCGCTGACTGCGCGCGAAGGCGAGATTGTTGCGAACGTTCACATCGCTTCCGTCAAGCTGCAGGGCACGGCGGTAGTTCAGAATCGCCCGTCCGATATCATCGGTCAGGAAGTAGGCATTGCCGAGGTTGTAATACAGCTTGGCGTTGCGGATGTTGCCTTGGTCGATGATCTTCTCGTAGAGGAGGATCGCCCTGCCGTAGAGATCGGCGGCCCGATCCGGGGTGCCGGCCGCCGCATGGGCCTGCTGGAACACCGCGTTCGCCTCGTTCAGCAGCGCGTAGAGTTGGTCGCGCGATCCGCGCTGACCATCGGCCCTATCGGCCCCATGGGATGGATTCGCGCCGACCAATGCCAACACCGCGAACAACAGGATACGCATCGCGTGGTTCGTCATCGTTTCGATTTCTCGTCCACCCGTTGCACCAATGCAATCGCCTCATCGATCTGCGCCGAATCGACCTGCGCGTCGATGGACGCATAACGAGCCGCCTCCGACTCGGAGAGTTTCGCCCTGAGCTGCTCGGCAAGCTCGGGATCGTCGGTGGCCGCCAGCACAACGCCATGACAATCGTCGGCCGTCAGCGAGCCGGCCGTCCGGCCGAAGCGATCGCCCACGTATCCCCTCAGAGCGGCAACCAGCAGATCGTGCCGCTCGGGTCCATCAGCCGAGGCCACCGCACGCAGGCGGCGCACGGCCACCGAACACGCCTGACGTCGCCGCTTTCGAGCCACCGCCTCAGGACGGGTTCGCGTCGCCAGGCGGAACGCGATGCTCCCGAGCAGTCCGACCAGTGGAACGGACCAGAGCACGGCGTAGCCCGGACTGACCAACGCCGCCAAAGGCGAGAACGCCTGGTTGACCAGGACCTCAGGGCCATAGTAGTTAGCCGAGAACCCTTCACGCAGGGCCTGAACCTGGCGCCCAACCGATGCAGGACCGAGTCCCTCAACGTCGGCACCGGTCAGCACCTTGGCCGGGGCCACCTCCAAAGGGATAGGGCGGGTTCTGGCAACAACGTAATCGCCGGCGTCCGGGTCAAAATAGGCCAGAGGAATCGGCGGGATTTCCGTCACCTCGTCGTTGGCGGCCCGCAGCGTCTGCGTGAACACCTTCTGCCCGTCCTCGACGCGGGGTGAGGCCCTCTCGGCGGGGACCCTGAAGTTGTTCGCCAGCTCGGGCACTGCCTCCAGATCCGGCCATTGGACCGGCTTGAGATAGGGATTGCCGTCGATGCGAATCGTCAGCGTGATCGGGTCGCCCACACTGACGTCGGTCGGCGTCGCCGAGGCGGAGATTGTATAGCGACCGACCAGACCGTAGAACCCCTTGGGCCGGCCCGTCTCCGGCAAGGCCCGCACGTCCAACGTCACTGCTTCGGACTGCACGGCGAAACGCTCGTAGGTCACGCGCATCGGATTCAGGAAGTCGCCCGTCCGGACGCGCCCGGTCGCCATGTTTGTCGAAACCGTTACGGGATCGAGCCGAATGCGTCCGGATCGTTTCGGGATCAGCACCTTGCGGAACGAGACGATCGCCGTCTCCATACCCTTGACCATCTCACGATTCTCTGAGACCACGACGGGGATCCCGTGGATGGTGGCTTGCGTCCTGGCATAGGCGCCCGCCCCCTCCGGCAAGTCCTCGATGAAGAAGTCGTTGCTCTTGAACACGGGCACGTCGAACGCCGCGTCTTTGACCTGGGCCCTGACGATCCAGCGGACCGTCATCACCACCGGCTGGCCGACGTAGCACGTCGTCTCCGAGACCGTCACCTCCAGAGCCAGGCGGTCGGTTGTGCCCGGCGCCGAGACCGTCACCTCCACCGCGTTGGTCGTGTAGGTCTGGCCGTCCACGACCACTGTCACCCCCGGCAGGACGATCGTCCCAGGCTCGCCCGCCACGATGGCGTAGTTCTCCGAATAACTGATGGTCGTCCGGTCGCCGACGGTCTGGATCGAGCTTCCGCTGCCGGCCCGCTGCGGGTTGAATGGAGCGATCGGCGAGATATCGATCTTGCTCGGCTTGCCCCCTTCGACCACCACCGAATACGTAAACGTCTGGCCCGGATAGATCGTCATATCGGACTCGACCTTGGCATAAACCCGCGTCCGCGCCTGACCGGCCCCGACGCCTGCCGGCAGGAGTATTGCTGCGAACGTGATGGTCCAGACGAGATGTCTCATCTTACCAGTCTCTTTCGACCTTCTGGGTCTGTGTCCTTTGGCGAATCTGACGCTGTTCCTTCAGCCGCTGTTCCCTATCGAGGATCTCCTGGGCGGTCGTATCCGGCGCCGTCTGCTGCTGGACCTGTTGCTCGTCGCGGCCCTGCTCCTGCTGTTGTTGGTCCGGCGGTTCCTGCTCATCGTCCTGATTCGAGTCGGCCTCTGGCTGCGATGGGTCTTCGTCCTGCGACTGATCCGGGTCTTGCTGCTGTGATTGAGCTTCCTGTCGCTGATCCTGTTCCTGTGGGTCCCCCTGCTGGTCCTGCTGCTGCCGTTGTTGCTCCTGCTCCTGCTGCTGCTGGATCTGGTCGAGGATGTCCTTGATCGTCAGACGGGCGACCTCGATGTTCCGGGCGGCCCTTTCGTTCTGCGGATCGATATCCAGCACGCCTCGCCAGTAGGTGATGCTCGTCTCCATGTCCTCCAGAGCTTTCTGGAGATTGGAGTCGCGCTGCTTGGCGCCCCGCTGGAAGAAGCAGTTGCCCAAGTTGTACTTGGCCTTGCTCACCAGCGTCATGTCCCTGCTCTCGGCGGCAACCTGGCGATACAGATCGATCGCACGGCCCAGGTCGTCCAGCCGGTAGTAGCTGTTGGCCTTGTTGAACTTCGGCTCGACGGCGCCCGGCTGCTCGATCTCGGCCTCGTTGTACTTGTTGATCGCCTCGGCGTACTGCCCGTTGGCATAAAGCTGATTGCCCTGTCGGACCGCATCCCGCGCAGAGGCCCCCTGCGCCGCCGTCATCGCTGCCAGCAGCAAGAACACCGCTGTCAATGACGTCCGCAAGGGCGAGGTATCCCTCGCCCCCACCGACGAATGCCTTACGGCGTCATTACACATTGGCCGTCTTCTTGCGTTCACTGAGCAAGGCCTCGCAAATCAACAATCCGATGGCAAACGCCACGAAGATCTGAAACTTCTCGTCGTATTTCATCATCGTCACCGACTCCAGCTCCCGCCTGGCCGCCGAGGCGATCAGGTTGTCGTAGATCTGCCCGAGGTCCATCGTCGTGCCCGGCGACACGGAGAGGTACTTGCCGCCTTCGGTCACATAGGCCACCTCCCGCAGCGTGTCGCTGTCGAGCCTGGACCAGACCTCCTGGCCCTGGTATGTCAGGAACGTGGTCTGCCCGTCGGGCCCCGTAATCGGGATGCGCGATCCCGTCGCGTCGTCGCCCAGGCCGATGGCGATGATCCGGATACCCTCTTCGGCCGCCTTTTCAGCCGCCTCGACCGGAAAGCTGTCGTGGTCCTCGCCGTCGGTGATCAAAATGATGTCCTTGAACTCCCGGCTCTGCCTGTCGAAGACCTCATCGACCGCCTTGCGAATCGCGTCACCGATCATGGTGCCGCCCCGGGTGGTGCTCTCGGTGGAGATGTCCGCCAGGACCATCCGCACGAAGGCGTAGTCCTGGGTCAAGGGGCACTTGACTGCCGCGTTGCCCGCGAACGTCACGATGGCAATGCGGTCGCCCCGGAGCACCTCCAACAGATCGGCGATGGCGATCTTGGACCGCTCCAGCCGATTGGGTTTGATATCCTCGGCCAGCATGGACCGGCTCGTGTCGAGCAGGATGACCACGTCGCGACCCTGGCGGCGAATCTGCAGTGGCTGCGGGTTCCATTTCGGCTCGGTCAAAGCCAGCACGATCAGCACGAACGCCAGCACCAGAAGACAGGCCTTGAACACCTGCCTATGCAAGCTGACCGTGTTGTTGATCCGGGCGAGCATCTCGTGACTGGCCAGCGCCTTGAGCGCCTGGGCCTTGCGCCAGAAGCACCACGCATAGACCGGCGCCAGCACCGCCGGAACGAGGAAGAGCAACCACAACGCCTTGTCATTTCCCAGATTCATGCTGTAAACGTCACCGTGTCGTGCATTGTCTTCTCTGGGTGGCAGCCTCAACTGCGCAGCAGTTGGGGATGGTCCCCAGGGTGCGCCATCCCCAAGTCCCTCGGACTTGAGGCTGCCACACGCAAATTCTATGGTATCTTCCGAAAGATCGTGCAGCCGGCCAGCATTTCCAGGCCCAGCAGCAGCAGCGCCGGCAACGTCCAGCGGCCGAAACGTTCGGCGTACTGCGTATATTGCACGGATTTCACTTCCGTTTTCTCCAGGGCGTCGATCCGCCGAACGATATCACGCAGCGATTCGGCGTCGGTGGCCCGGCTGTAGAAGCCACCCGTCCGCTCGGCGATGGCCGTGAGAAGATCCTCGTCAAGATCATCGTGCGTCGGCATACGGAACGTGCCGAGCATCGTCTGAACCGTCGTGAAGGACTGGGCCGAGCCGATTCCCACCGTGTAGATTCTGATGCCCCACTCGCGGGCCAGCTCCGTGGCCTCCAGCGGCTCGTAGTCACCTGTGTTGTTCCGGCCGTCGGTCAGCAGCAGAATGACCTTGCTCTTGATCTCGAAGCCGCCCCGCTCGTTCTCGGGCGATTCGGCGTCGCCAAAGCCCAACTGCGCGTGGCGCCGTTGAAGCTCCTGTTCGGCCGTTTGCAGCCGGGCCGCAGCCAAGGCGATCGCATCGCCGATCGCGGTGCCGTCCTCGCTGCGAATGCTCACGATGTCCGTCGTCCGCAGAAACTCCGACAGGATGCTGTGGCTGAGCACCAGCGGACAGACGGTGTCGGCGTACCGTGCAAACGTAATCAACCCGATCAGGTCGCCCGTTCGGCCGCCAAGGCCCTTCCCGTCGCCCTCGAAGAAATCGGCCAGCACGCGCTTAACCACCTCCAAACGGTCGACCTTCTGGCCGTCGTAGTCCATCTCGGCGGCCATGCTGCCCGAGCGATCGACCACGACCTGGATAGCCACACCCTCGGTGGACAACTCCGAGAGAACCGTCCCCTTTCGCGGCCGGGCCAGTGCGAGGATCAGCAACGCCAAACACAGCAAGCGGGCCGCCACCAGGACCGGCCGAAACCGCAGCCGCCAGGATACGGGGCACGCCTGCATGTCGATCAGGCTGGGAAACTTCACCGCCGCCGCGCGCTTCTTGTGCAGCATGGCCCAGCCCACGACGGGCAACGCGAGAAACGCCAGAAGAGCCCACGGCGTATGCCACTGCATCACGCCACCTCCATCGCAGTTGCCTCTGTGGCCTGCACACGGTCGGTCACATCGACCTGACGCTCATCCGACCGCGTCCGCTCGATGAAATCCTTGACCAGATCGAACGAGCGCTGAATCTGCTCGGTCGTCGGCGCATGCCGGGCAAACTTGACCAGATCGCAATGCACGAGGAACTCGCCCAACACATCCTTATCCGAGATCTCCAACACACTCGTATGCTGCAACTCGCTGAGGAACTCCTCGGTCGTTCGCTCGGGTGCGTGCAGGTCGAACCGGTCCTCGATGTAATACCGCAGGATGCCGCTGATTCGTTCGTAGAATTCCTTGATCCTCCCGACCTCTACGAGATTCTCCGCCACCAGGGCGCGCAGGCGAGCGTATGCGATCTCATGCGCGGGCCGCAAGATCCGCTGGCTCCTGCGCTTGTCGGCCCGGCCGAGCAAGACCCAGATCAGCACACCCGCCGATCCCAGGGCCATGCCGGCCCCCAGGAGCAGCCAGCCCCACCATACCGACGCCTTCCGGCCCATCGCCACGACGTCCTCGATGTCCTCAATGACCAGTTCGGCTCGTTGCTCGCCCTGCAGGCTGGTGACCTCCACCGCAATGGGCTCGCTGATCAACCGGTGCCGGGTGTCGGGCTCGTTGACGTCGTGGAACTCGAACGTGAAAGCCGGAAGCTCGTAGCGGCCTGAGAGAAACGGTTCGAGGCGGTACTCGTAGGTCGTGACCACGTGGTTCTTCGCGTCGAGCCGGCGCCCGAGATGGTCCCAACCGAGAAGCCCGAAATCCTTGAGGGCCTCGTCGACTTTGGGCATCCGAATCTCGTAGTCCGGTTGCACCACCGCCTCGAATTGTAGCAGCACGGTCTCGGCGATAGTGATCTTCGTCTTGTCCAGCCGGACGTGGACCGTCGCCGGCCCGCGCGCGTAGACCTGCTCCACTTCGAATGCAGTCTCTGCCTCGACGCGGTCCGCATCGCGCCCGCAGCCGGCGCAGAGCGCCAGCACACCCACGAGGGCGAGCAAGGCAACTGCCGTTGTCGTGCGCGGATCAATCATTTCTGCGTCGAAGGCTCCTGCGAATCGGCCGGCAACGCCGGCGCCAAGGCCGACGTACGAACGATGACGTTGTGTCTGTCCATCATCTCCTGGATGTAGTCCTGCTGGACCTCCTGCTGCTTGCGCCGCAGAAGCTCCTGCACCACCTGCTGCTGAACCTCTTCATAGCTTCTCTGCCGCTCGGGCCGTTTCTCCTCCACCTTGACGATCTCCCAGCCCTGGTCGGTCTGGAACGCCTGCGCCAGCACCGTCGCCGCGCCGGCGGCGAAGATCGCCTTGTTGATCTCTTCAGCGTCACCGATCCCCGGCACGTATGCGCCTCTGACAACCTCTTCGGCAACGGCGCCGCCGCCGGCCTTCGTGGCCTCGTCTTGCGAGAACTCCCGGGCCAGTGCAGCGAAGTCCTCGCCGTCGCTCAGACGTTCGAGCAACTCGGCGGCGCGGTCCTCATCGGCCACGCGAATGTGGCTGATCTTCGCTCGGGCCGGCTCGACGTACTGGTCCCTGTTCGCCGAATAGTATGTCCGAAGGTCCGTCTCCGTCAGGTGGATCCGCGACGCGAGCTTCTCGTCCATCAACTGCTGGCTCAGCACACCCCGCGTCACGTCCGTCAGCACCTGCTTTGTCTCGGGCTTGTCGGCCAGCCCCTCGTCCAATGCCTGACGGTACAGGATCTCCTGCGTCAGCCAGCCTTGCAGGAACTGCTGCCGGGCCTGCGGTGCACGATACTGCGCCAGCAGACGCTGCTTCTGCTCGTTGACCTGCTCGGGCGACAGGAACGCCTTCACCGACGCCAGTTGATTCTCGATGGTGCGTTCGATCATCGCGTCGAGCTCGGCCTCGGTGATCTTCTCCGGCCCAATCTCGGCAACGATCTTTCCTCCCGCCGCCTCGACAGGGCCCAGACTCGTCCGATCCATCAGTTCATAGCGCAACGCCGCGAACTTGCCCAGCGACTCGAAGCACTGCTTGACGTGCGTGTTAATCTGCCCGGCCAGTTCATCGAGCGGGGCCGCCAGTTCGCTTCGATAGTACTGTTCGATGGCCCGACCATACTGTCCGGCCTTCTCCAGCGAGACGCCGGCGTGAAAGAGCGCCTTGGCCCGCTCGGCCTCTGCCAAATGGGGCAATGCAGCGTAATCGCGCCAGATTCCCGCCGCCTCCAGATGCAAGCCGCGTTGGCCCAGCTTCGCCGCCAGTTGCCTGACCTGCTCGGCCGAAAGACCCTGACCGCCCTGCTTCGTCCCCGGCTGCGCGTTCCGAACAGTCACCGCGAGATTGGCCGCCACCAGCGCCGTCAACGCCACCAGAAGCAGAACCATCAGGGTCTGGCCCACCGAGCCATTGCCTTTCTTCTCGGGAAGCGAAAAATCGAGTTTCTCTGCCATCGTTTCTTCTGTCTCCACACATTGCGGCATTGGCTCTGGCGTCAGTGCCGGCGATGCCGCATGTGAAAGAACTGGATCAAATCGTTAATGTACGGCTTATCCGTCGCGATCGGGATCAGATCAACGTTGATGGACCGAAGCGTGTTCTTCAACTCGTGAAATCGGCGAGCGCTGTGGTCGCCGTATTGGCTGCGAAACTGTCTGCTCGACGTGTCCACAAGCATGGTCTGGCCCGTTTCGGCGTCCTGGACCTCGATCAGACCGACCGCCGGCATGGCGATCTCGACGCGATCGCGGACAGGCACCGCAATCACGTCGTGCCGCTTGTTCAGCAGGCTCAGCGGCTTTCGGAAGTCGGGCCCGATGAAGTCCGAGACCAGGAACACCGTGGCTCGCTTGCGGGTCACCTTGGCGACGTAGTCCAGCGCCAGCGGGATGTTCGTCTTCCGCTGGGGCATCTGAAACCCGAGCAGTTCGCGAATCAATCGCAGGATGTGCCGGCTGCCTTTCTTGGGCGGGATGAACAGTTCGATCCGGTCGGTGAAGACCAGCAGTCCCACTTTGTCGTTGTTCTTGGCGGCGGCGAAGGCCAGCACCGCGCAGAACTCGGCGGCCAATTCGTTCTTGAGCTTGCTGACGGTGCCGAACTCCCCGGAGGCACTAAGATCCACGGCAAAAAGCACGGTCATCTCCCGCTCTTCGACGAATCGCTTGATGAACGGCCGTCCCGTCCGCGCGGTGACGTTCCAGTCGATCGTGCGAATCTCATCGCCGGGCATGTATTCGCGGACCTCGTCGAACTGCATGCCCCGGCCCTTGAACACGCTCTCGTACTGGCCGGCGAAGCTGGCGTCTACCGCCCGCGAGCTGTAGATCTGAATCTGTCGAATTCGTTTGATGAGCTCTTCAGGAATCATGCAGAAGAAAGCAAAAATCAGACATCAAATATCAAAATGGCGGAATCCGCCTTCGGCGGATGACTTCCTCGATTTTGCATTTTCCATTTTGCACTTTGATCTTCCTACGGCACTTCGATGTTGTCGAAGATCGTGCGGATGACGTCCTCGCTGGTCTTGTCTTCGGCCTCGGCCTCATAGCTGACGATCACCCGGTGTCGCAATACGTCGAGGCCGATGCTCTTGACGTCCTGCGGGGTCACGTAGCCGCGCTGCTGGATGAACGCATGGGCCTTGGCGGCCACGGCCAGGTAGATCGTTGCTCTGGGCGAGGCGCCGTAGCTGATCAGATTGGCCAGCTTGAGCCCGTACTTCTGCGGGTCGCGCGTCGCGCAGACGATATCGACGATGTAGTCTTTGACCTTGTCGTCGATGTAGATCTCGTCGATGATCGAGCGGACCTCGGCGATGTCCGCCGGCTTGACGACCGGGCGAACGTCGAGCTTCTTGTCCGTCACGGCCATGCGATCGAGGATCAGACGTTCCTGATTCTTGTCCGGGTAATCGATCTTCAGCTTCAGCATGAACCGGTCCAACTGCGCCTCGGGCAACGGATACGTCCCCTCCTGCTCGATCGGGTTCTGCGTCGCCAGCACCAGGAACGGGGTGGGCAGTGCGAAGGTCTCCTCGCCGATGGACACCTGCCGCTCCTGCATGGATTCGAGCAGGGCGCTCTGGACCTTGGCCGGGGCGCGGTTGATCTCGTCGGCCAGAATGATGTTGGCGAAGATCGGACCCTTGCGCGTGTGGAACTGCCCGTCGCTCTGACGGTAGATTTGCGTTCCGATAAGATCGGCCGGCAAGAGGTCGGGAGTGAACTGAATCCGCCGGAAGTCCGCATCGATGGCCTTGGACAGCACCGTCACCGCCAGTGTCTTGGCCAGACCCGGGACGCCCTCCAGCAGGATATGCCCGTTGGCCAGCAGGCCGATCAGCATCCGTTCGAGCATATAGCGCTGGCCCACGATGACTTTGTCCATCTCGGTCAGGAGCGTCCGCACGAACTCGCTGCGGGCCTGGACCATCTCGCCGATCCGCTTGACATCTGTCGCCATAAAAAACTTCCCCTGTTCGCAAACGACACTCGGTAAGTCCCCCACAACCGGCCCCGTCGGCCGGATTGGTCTTTGTCCATGAGACAAAACCCCGTTAATACGTCGAGGACCTTCAAGTTGTTCTTCTCTACGGGAAAAACCCCAACGGTTCAAGTGGGAGCAGATGATTATTCGCCCCGTTCGCGGAGCACTCGTTAAGAACACACAGAGAAAGGGGCGAAGCATGCCTCGCCCCTGCGTGTGTGTGAAGATTTCCGGGCGAGGCCACGTCGGGCACAGAGAGCCGCCGGTGGCCGCCCGGGAGCTTGCGCCCAGCGAAGTCGCATGGGCCCGCAGGGCTTGGCGATGGTGGGCCGT
>Ga0334890_1000885_pt1 | contig 46695 bp, 31 predicted proteins | sample GraSluR1_MG_3_FD_207220 | JGI IMG/M metagenome (GOLD analysis project Ga0334890, IMG submission 207220) | Sludge microbial communities from methane-producing bioreactor in Wageningen University, Netherlands - Granular Sludge_31_08-R1 | ecosystem: Engineered > Bioreactor > Anaerobic >... | reverse complement strand
AGGATATCCACTGCTGGGCCCATTGAAGGCGTTCCTCAGAGACAGTATTCCAATCAGACCACTCAAGAACATCCACCATTCCCTGAAGAGTAGCACTCAGGAACTTGAGACGCTTGAGATTGGAGAGGGTTTCCCCGTAATCCCGGTCTTCTTCATCCGTATGAAGAACTCCCATGGTATGGAGAAGATCAATAACCTCTCGCTTGCGGCTTGCCACGCCCCAGACAAAAAAACGAACCATCTTCTGGATCAAGACGATTCGCCCCTTTCGTTGTTCATTTGCTCGTCTCCTATCACATGAGGCCATATCGCATGAGCTACCCTATGAATGCGCAGAGGATCTCTGGCTTTTTCATAAAGAAGCCGCTTCACGGAAGCACAGGAGCTGCGGAGATCCTCCTCGAAAGCCCGGCTTTCCTCAAACTTCTGCTCCTCCTCATGCCGCACAATATCGAAAGTCTTTTGGGTCATCGCATCTAATCGTACGAGACCTTCTTGGTACTCCCGCTCCTTCTCCGCAATTTTCCGGGCCAGATCTTCCTCAAGGTTTTTCCGGTACTCCTCAAGAAGAACTTCCATCCCCGCAAGACGCTCCTCGGGCTTTTCAGGCGTTACGTTCTGCATACGCCTCTTCATCCTCCATCATAAACTCACAGAAGGAACCCCGATCAATGATACCGAGAAAACGCCCGTTTTCGGCCACTGGAAGGCGTTCCACTCCTTTGCGAAGCATAAGATCTGCCACGGTCATAAGACTTGCACCGGGATCAACCCGTGGAGGATCGGAGCGCATGTACTCTCTCACTTTACAGCGCCCCAGAAGCTGGAGACGTTGTAAAAGGTTTCCCTCAGTATCGTCAAGAAAGGAGGTTTGGCTCAGAACCTCAAGGAAGGTAGGGACAGCAGCCTCAAGAATATCCGACTGTGCCAGATAGCCCACAAGCTGCCAGTCGTCATCAATGACAGGAACTCCCGGAAGACGATGCGAGTAGAGGATGCGCACAGCATCAAGCACACGATCTTCTGGAGATACCGCCGTAAGATCCCGTACCATAAGTTTTACAGCACTGGTATTCACTTTTTTCCACCATCCACTCTATTTTTCCAACCGAAACGCGAAGCAAAAACGTAGAGGACAAAGAGGGGCAACTTCGCCATACGCCGCCACCGCCAAGGCTCCTGGCAGAGACGGAAAAACCACTCCATCCCCACCCGGCGCATCCACCGAGGAGCCCGTTGCAGCTTTCCGGAGAGAACGTCGAAACTACCCCCAACCCCCATACGGAACATGCCGGGAAGCTCCTGTGCGTGGGCGGCAATCCATTTTTCCTGACGAGGGACTCCAAGGGCTACAAAAAGGATTTTGGCCCCGGAATTACGCACAGCCTCACAGATAAGAGAACTTTGGTCATCGTCAAAGTATCCGTGGTGCGAACCCGCCACAGCGAGCCCCGGATAGCGCTCCAGGAGAACTTCCGCCGCCCGGGACGCAACACCGGGCTCCCCTCCGAGAAAGAAGACGGGCCATTTGGCATACGAGGCGGTACGGCAGAGCTGTTCCATAAACTCCACGCCAGCGATCCGTTCGTGTATACGGAAACCGAGAAAACGCAAAGCAAGAACAAGCCCCATGCCGTCCGGGAGGGAGAGATCCGCGTTCTGAAACGCCTTGACAAGCTCAGCATCATCTCGTGCGGCATAGACTGAAAGCGCATTGGGGGTAAAAACGGTACACCCCAGAGGATCACCGTTGTTGATAAGAGCCCAGGCCTTGCCGAGAGCGTAGTGAAGGGAGACGTTATTCACCGGCACTCCCCAGAGCAGAGGAGCGGGTTTCCCTCGTTTTTTTTCGCTTCTTCTGAGCACTGTTCCCACATACGCCAGTGATGCAGCTATGCCGAAGAAGGCCACCACAGCGCCCTGCCCATCCGGTCGAATCTGGAGTACCGCCGCAGAAAAACCGAGAGCAGCGGAGAGAAAAGCTACCATACGGACAGAATCAGGGTGATCCACCCCGCGATCGACCAACCGCCTGTAGATAAAAACATTGCCTCCGGAGGTGGCAGAAGAAAGTGCCCTGCTCATAAAATGAAGGGAGACCTCCATGATGGGGATGGCAAAGAGCGCCAGAGGAAGCAGCATAAGGGCAGAAAAGGCAATCCCTTTACTGACTCCCATAACGGAAACCCCCGCCACAAGAACTCCCCAGAAAGCCGCCAGAGGCTCCCCAAGTCGCCGATAGAGATGTCCATGACGGCTCCAGAAAACTCCGAGCAGGGCGATCCCTCCGAGGCACATGGTAACAGCCCCCTCAAGGTTCTGACCGGAGAATCCCGTAATCACCACCATGAGAAGCCAGACAAAGAGAAGCAGATGTCCAGCCATGCCGGGGATGCGATCAAGACTTACCAGGAGAAGCGGAAAAAATCCTACCCATAAGGCCGTAATAATATGAGAGACAAGGGGATGAAGAAAGAGATACTGCCCCTCGGGCATCCCGACAAAGGCAATCTTCTCTCCCCAGAAGGCAAAGAGGAAACCGATAACAAGATAAAGCCAGGAGAGATTATGTTTACTGCGACTGCTGACAATCCCAACCATACATGCGAGAAATGCGGTAGCCACGATCTCACGAGCGGTCTCGCTACCGCTCCAGAGAGCGACCACAACCCACGAGGCAAGGAGCATGATATCTCGCAGATAGTCATACTGCTCCCGGGATATATGTTTTCGGATATATTTCTGAAACAGGAGACACCCCCCTGCCATCAGTAAAATCACCATGCGGGATATAAAGGCACATTCTCCTTCAAACATCGTAAGGCCTTCCTTTCTAACCCCTGACTGCCTGGCTATTGAGCTTTATACTAATGATCAAACCCCACCCACGCGGAAAGAACGAAAATCTGCGGCACACGCCTTCACGGTTTTCGGATTCCGGAACTTCCCCTCGTTTATTCACATAACACATATCTTCAAGTATAGCATGAGATAAGAGGAAAACAAAAAGGGAATTCGCTGAAAATTCTTCGAAATATCCGACACCCCCCCAAGGGATGAGGAGCCCTCAGGAGAGATGCCGGATAGATTGTCCTCTGAAGCTCGAAGGCCCTAAAAAACTCAAGCAGGCTTTTCTATGCGGGTCATGCCTCCCACGTAGGGGACGAGCGCTTCAGGAATAAGGATAGAACCATCCCTCTGCTGGTAGTTCTCCATGAGGGCGATGAGACAGCGCCCTACAGCAATCCCCGAACCGTTGAGGGTATGGGCAAATCGCGGTTTTCCTCCCGCTTCAGGGCGGAAGCGAAGATTCATCCTGCGAGCCTGGAAATCCTCGCAGTTGCTGCAGGAGCTGATCTCCCGATATTTATCCTGAGAGGGGATCCACACCTCAATGTCGTAGGTCTTGGAGGAGGCGAATCCCATATCTCCGGTGCAGAGGCATATTCTACGGAAAGGGATCTCCAGGCGCTTCAGCACCTCTTCCGCCGCTAGAGTGAGGCTCTCCAACTCCTCGTAGCTCTTTTCGGGGGAAGAGATCTTCACCAGCTCCACTTTGTCGAACTGGTGCTGCCGGAGAATCCCCCGCACATCCCGGCCGTAGGTTCCGGACTCCCGGCGGAAACAGGGGGTGTAGGCGGTAAGATAGAGCGGAAGCTGTTTCTCCTCAAGAATTTCCCCCGCATAGATGTTGGTGAGAGGTACCTCGGCGGTGGGGACGAGCCAGAGATCATCCTGGGCACAGCGGTAGAGATCCTCCGCAAATTTGGGGAGCTGCCCCGTCCCCTGCATGGTGGCGCTGTTTACCAGGAGAGGAGGTAGAATCTCTTCGAAGCCGTGGTCACGCGTATGAAGATCAAGCATGAATTGGGTAAGCCCCCGCATGAGGAGCGCTCCCTTGCCTCGAATAACCGTGAAGCGGCTCTCCGCAAGCTTCACCCCCCGCTCGAAGTCGAGAATCCCCAACGATTCTCCGAGATCCCAGTGGGGCTGGGGCTCAAAGTCGAAGCTTCGGGGCTCTCCCCAGTAGTGCATCACCGGGTTATTGCTTTCGTCCAGTCCCAGAGGAACCGTTTCGTGAGGACGGTTGGGAATCTGCAGCATCAGGCTCTCAAGATCCCCGTCGATACGGGAAAGCACCTCCTCCATCTCTTTGATGGCATCTCCCAGGATGCGCATCTCCTCCATGAGGAGTTCCGCATCCTTCCCCTGCTTTTTGAGAAGCCCTACCTGTTTTGAACCTTCGTTCCGCTGGGCTTTTTTCTCTTCCATGGAGGTGAGGATCTCCCGGCGTTGTTCATCCAGATCGTAAAGCTCCTCCACGGAGAAGGCGTTGTTTCTTGCCTGGAGCATCTGCTCCAGTTCCTTTCGATTTTCCCGTATCCACCGCATATCAAGCATAGCTACACCTCCGATACCTTTCGCACTTCGCGAAGAAGGTTGATCATTTCGATAACCGAAAGGGCCGCATCAGCCCCCTTATTTCCCGCCTTGCTCCCCGCCCGGAGAAGAGCTTGCTCCAAAGTGTCGCAGGTGAGCACCCCGAAAGCCACGGGAACCCGGTGATCTAAAGCAACGTGAGCAACCCCCTTGGAGACCTCCGCCGCCACGTAGTCGAAGTGGGGTGTGTCTCCCCGGATAACTGCCCCCAGGGCGATAATGCCGTCGAATGTCCCCTGAAGGGCAAGCTCCTTCACGATAAGGGGAATCTCCCAGGCTCCAGGAACCCAGTAGACCACGATATCCTGATGTTTGATACCGTGCCGAATGAGGGCATCTCTGGCACCTTCCAGAAGCTTTCCCGTAATGAGTTCGTTAAACCGGGAGAGCACCACCGCCACTCTCGCTTTGTCGCCAATAAGATGGCCTTCCACAACTCGCATAACCTACACCCCCAAAAAGTTTTAAACTTGTAGAAAAATATTTATTTTAAAGGATCTCCCGCAGATGGAGCATATGCCCCAGTCGATCTTCCTTGGTTTCGAGATAACGCTCATTGTAGGGATTACTTTCCATGATAATGGGCACCCGCTCGGTTACCTGGAGGCCGTACCCCTGAAGCCCCACGATCTTCCGGGGGTTGTTGGTGAGAAGCCGCATGCTCTTGATGCCAAGATCCACCAGGATCTGGGCCCCCAGGCCGTAGTCCCGAAGATCCGCTTCGTACCCCAGAGCAAGATTGGCCTCCACCGTATCCATCCCCTGCTCCTGAAGCTCGTAAGCATGAAGCTTGGGAAGCAAGCCTATCCCCCGCCCCTCCTGACGCATGTAGAGAAGCACCCCGCATCCTTCCCGGTGGATCATCTCCATAGCCGCATGAAGCTGCTCCCCACAGTCACAGCGGAGAGAACCGAAGACATCCCCGGTGAGGCACTCGGAGTGCACCCGGACCAGGACGTTCTCCGCCCCCTCCACATCGCCCCGGATAAGGGCGAGATGGGGTTTATCCTGATTTTCCTCCGCCAGTGTCTGGTAGGCGATGGCGTTGAAATCCCCGTAGGCCGTGGGCATACGCACCGTGGCCACCCGCTTTACCAGACTATCCCGGTGCATGCGATACCGGATGAGCTGCTGGATGGAGCATATTTTAATGCCATGCTCTTTGGAAAACGCCTCAAGATCCGGCAACCGGGCCATGGTACCGTTCTCGTTCATGATTTCGCAGATCACTCCCGCGGGGTTCATCCCTGCAAGACGGGCGAGATCCACCGCAGCTTCGGTATGCCCAGCTCGTTTAAGCACCCCTCCGAGGCGCGCTATGAGGGGAAACATGTGCCCTGGCGTGCGAAAATCGCTTCGTTTCGCCTCTCCCTTAGCAAGAAGTCGAGCGGTGAGAGCCCGTTCGGCGGCAGAGATTCCTGTGGTAGTCCCCTCCCGGGCGTCCACGGAGACCGTAAAGGCGGTGCCATGAAGATCCGTATTCTCTCGGGTCATGGGCTCAAGCCCCAGCTCTTCGCAGCGCTGCGAGCTGAGGGGGACACAGATAAGTCCTCGGGCATAGCGTGCCATAAAATTAATGGTTTCATCGGTGGCGCACTCCGCCGCCGCAATGAGATCCCCTTCGTTCTCCCGATCTTCGTCATCCACTACAATAACCATGCGCCCCTCTCGGATCTCCTTCAGGGCCTCTTCTACGGGGCAAAAAAGTTCTCCCCCCGGCATACATTCAGTCACAACTATTCCTCCTTGCTTTTCTTTCCCGTATTAATCCATGGGAGAGAGAAAATCGTTCCCCGCATCCCACTGATGCAAACAATTCTTTGATATTTACAGCCACCCGGACTTACGCAGGGTCTCCCAATCGAGGGAACCCTCAGCGTTTTTTGATTTCCCCACATCTTCCTCCCGGAGAGGTTTTCCGTAAAGAGCGAGCTGGTGATAGACATACTTTCCAAGGAGATCCGTCTCCACGTTCACCTTCATCCCCTCCCGAAGCTCCCCCAGGGTGGTCTGCTCCAAGGTGGTGGGAATAACCCCCACGGAAAAGGAATCTCTGGCGCACTCTATGATGGTAAGACTTACGCCGTTGAGCGTCACAGAGCCCTTGGGGACGAGATAGCGCATCCCTTCAGGATCCAGAGAGAGGGCAATTTTCCGGGTTCGTCCCTGCCGCAGAAGGGCGGTTATGGTGCCGAGATAATCCACATGCCCCGCCACTATATGTCCTTCGAAACGCCCTCCAGCCACCATGGCACGCTCAAGATTCACCGCCCTTCCGGAAGAGAGGTTCCTCAGGATGGTTCGCTCAAGAGTTTCGGGCATAATCTCCACCCAAAAGCGAGATCCCTCAAGACGGGTCACGGTAAGGCAAGCTCCGGAGACCGCTACAGACTGCCCGAAGGAGAGCTTTTCCGCAAATCCCGGAGCGGCGATGCAGAGAAGGGCCACGTCGCCTTTGATCTCCAGGCTCTGCACAGTTCCTTTGGTCTCTATCAATCCCGTGAACATAGGGGCACTCCTTCCAGGAGAAAGTCATCTCCCATGGGGCGCCACTCCGGGGAGGCAATATGGATGGCCTGCTCCATAGAATCAAGATGCAGATGCTCTGCAAAGGAGAGCCCCCGACCCAGGATGCGAGAGCCGTAGAAAAGAGCCACCTGATCTACCAGGTGCCGTCTCAAAAAGGCGCTGGCCACGAAAGCCCCTCCTTCGATAAGGACCGAGAGAAGCCCCATCTCTCCGAGCTTGTGCAGAAGCCCCTCACAGTCCAGCTCCCCCGGAGCGATTTCAGGAAGCTCCACAAAGGATACCGAAGGGGGGAAGTTTTTTTTTCGTTCTTCCCTGTGGCGGCGTTCTTCCGGATTTTTCGGAATTCCCGAGGCTATTACTGCCCGGGAAGCCTGAAAGACCGCCCTCTCCGGAGAGAGGGAGAGCCGGGGATCCATCACCACGGGAACCGGGGAGACCCCCGCCACGGATCGCACCGTAAGCTGAGGGTCATCAGAGCGCACCGTCCCCGCCCCCACGAGAATGGCATCATGCTCTCCCCGCAGAAGATGTCCTATCTCCCGGGCCCGGCTTCCGGTAATCCATTTGCTGGTACCATCCTCCAGGGCTATGGAACCATCAAGAGAGAGAGCCCCTTTCAAGCAGACCCAGGAACGCCCTCGGAGATGCCAGGAAAAGAATCCCCGGTTCATCCTGCGGCACTCCTCTTCGAGAATACCCGAAGTTACGCGAATGCCCGCCTCTTCAAGAATGTTTACGCCCCCTCCTGCCACCTTGGGGTTGGGATCCCGAGAGCCTATCACCACCCGGGCAATCCCCTCCCGGACGAGGCGGGGTGCGCAGGGAGGCGTTTTTCCGTAATGGGAGCAGGGCTCCAGGGTAACATAGGCGGTGCTCTCCCGAGCGTTCTCCCCCGCCCTTTCCAGAGCCTCCACCTCCGCATGAGGACCACCGTATTGGCGGTGGTACCCCATCCCCACCACATGGGAATCTTTTACCAGCACACACCCCACCAAAGGATTCGGAGAGGTATGCCCGGTACCCCGCCTGGCCAGGCTGAGGGCCATGCGCATATAGTATTTGTCCTGCTGTCGTTCTTCTCGGCTCATGCTTCTTCTCCGTACGGTTCGTCTTTTTCCTCTTCTGCATGCTTTTCGTGTTCTTCATGTTTTTCATGCAGTGCCCCATAGATCTTCTTTGCCAGCCCCGGCCCTACTCCGGGGGCCTGGGCAATCTCCTCTTCCGAGAGAAGCTGTATCTTGCGAAGGCTCCCGAAGTGTCCCAGAATCTGAGCAGCTCTGGTTTTACCGATGCCCGGAATTTCCTCCAGGGAGGAGCGGCGCAGCGCTCGATGATACTGTTTTGAATAGCTTCCCACCGCAAAACGATGGGATTCATCCCGTATCTGCTGGAGCAGGCGGGCATACCCCTTCTCACGGGGGAGCAACAACGGCTCCCGGGAAGAGCAGAAGTAGAGGGTCTCCTCTCGCTTAGCCAGAGAGACCGCCCGAAGTGAGGTAAGTCCTAAAGCATCCAGCACCTCCCGTACAAAGGCAAGCTGCACCGGCCCCCCGTCCACCAGAACAAGCTGAGGGAGAGGCTCCTCCCCCCCGAGCACCTTTGCATAGCGCCGTTCTACCGTCTCTTGCAGGGAGCGGAAATCATCCACCCCCTCCACGGAGCGGAGGGTGAAACGGCGATAGAGGGAGGGGTTGGGAATACCCTGCTCGAAGACCACCGCCACCCCCACCGTATGGGTGCCCCCTCCGTGGGAGATATCGAAACCGTCGATTCTCCACGGGAGGGTGGGGAGTTCCAGCACCTCCTGAAGTTCCAGAAGGGTCTCCCACATCTCTTCCCGGAGATCCTCCCCGAGAACCCCGAGAGATCGGTGCCGGGTGTAGCGCCAGATGGCCCGGATGGTATCACGAAGCTCCCCTGCCTCTTCAAAGTTGAGCCTCTTCGCTGCCGCCTCCATCTGCCCCCGAAGTTTCTCCACAAGCTCCCGAGTCTGGCCGTGAAGGAGCAACACCACATGGGCCAGCATATGATTATACTCCTGGGAGGAGATATGCTCCGCACAAGGAGCGAGGCACTTCCCCACATGGTACTTCATGCAGGGGCGGTTCTCCCGGGAGGGGGTAATTTTTCCGGCGCAGCTCCGGAGGGGAAAGAACCGCTCCACCAGATGCAGCAGGGCACGAACCTCCCCCACCCGGGTAAAGGGTCCCACATACTGTGCTCCGTCCTCTTCCCTATGCCGGGTGATGACAATCCGGGGAAAGGGCTCCCGAGTAATCTTCACGTAAGGATAGCGCTCCCCCATCTTGAGTTCCACATTGAACTTGGGCTGATATTTCTTGATCAGCCGGGCCTCCACGATGAGAGCTTCCATCTCGGACTCGGTACGGATGATGGAGATATCCCGGACGGACTCTGCAAGCTTACGCAGCCTGGGGGATGCGTAGTTGGTACGAAAGTAGGAGGCCACGCGCTTCTTGAGAGATTTGGCCTTTCCCACGTAGAGGACGGTGCCCTCCTCATCGTGCATAAGATAAACCCCGGGACGCCCTGGAAAACCCCGTATCTTGGAACGCATTTTTTCGAAATCCATGATACACTCCTCTTCAAGAGCCCACATAACCATGAATAATACCACGTTCGGGGTCTATACAGTATTTTTCGGAGGTGTTTTTATGCCCTTAGCAGTTTACAACGATCTTTCTCGGAAAAAAGAGCCCTTTGTCCCCGTCAATCCCCCTCAGGTGGGGATCTACGTCTGCGGCCCCACGGTATACGATTTTTTCCACATCGGCAACTCCCGCCCCTTTATCGTCTTCGACGTACTCCGGCGTTATCTTCAAAACCAAGGCTATGCGGTAACCTACGTACAGAACTTTACGGATATCGACGACAAGATGATCAACCGGGCCCGGGAGATGGGAATCTCCGTGCCCGAGCTGGCGGATCGGTTCATCCGGGAGTACTTCGCCGATGCGGATGCTCTGGGGGTGGAGCGGGCGGATGTGCACCCCCGAGCCACGGAACATATAGTGGAGATCATTGAAGCCATTCAGAAGATCCTGGAGAAGGGACATGCCTACGAGCTGGAGGGGGATGTCTATTTCGATGTGCTGAGTTTTGAACCCTACGGCCAACTCACCCGTCAAAATCTTGAGGAGCTTCTTTCGGGAGCCCGGGTGGATGTGGATTCCCGCAAAAAACACCCCCTGGATTTCGCCCTCTGGAAGGCGGAAAAGCCCGGAGAACCCTCCTGGGAGAGCCCCTGGGGAAAGGGACGTCCGGGGTGGCATATCGAATGCAGCGCCATGGCGGCCAAGTATCTTGGGGAGACCGTGGATATCCACGGCGGCGGCAGTGACCTGGTCTTTCCCCACCACGAAAACGAGATCGCCCAGGCGGAGGCCGCCACAGGAAAGACCTTTGTAAAATACTGGATGCACAACGGCTACCTTCTCATGGACCACGAGAAGATGTCCAAATCCCTGGGGAACTTCCGCACCCTCCGGGAGGTGCGGCAGCAGTATTCTCCCCTGGCCATCCGCTACTTCATGCTGAGCGCTCACTACCGCTCCCCCATCAACTTCTCCGCCGCAGGGCTGGAACAGGCCATGGGAGGGGTGGAACGTCTGCGGAGCTGCTACCGAAGTCTTGTAGAGACCTCGGTAAAGGAAGATCTTCAGGAAACAGGAGCACTTCAAGAGGCTCTTCAGAAGGCCCGGGAGCGCTTTTTCAGCGATATGGATGACGATCTGAACACCGCAGGAGCTTTGGGAGCGGTCTTCGAGGCAGTGAAGGCGTTGAACAGCGCACTTCACGAGGAGGGGGCCCTTTCGGAGGCGAACAAACAGGAGGGGGTGGAGTTCTTCCGCATGGTGGATGAGGTGCTGGGGGTTCTCGACATTCCAGAGCTTCTGGGAAATGCCGCTGGAAATGCGGAGGATGAACGGATTGAAAAGCTGGTGGAAGAGCGGAACCAGGCGCGGAAGAACAAAAACTTTGCCCGGGGAGACGAAATTCGGGACATGCTTCTGGAAGAGGGAATCATCCTGAAGGACTCTCCCGAGGGGACGAAATGGCATCGAAAGCTATAGCACCGGAACGTGTAAAGGAAAGGGACAACCATTCATGATTATCGTACAGGAAGGAACCACGGTCTTCGAAACCCTCCAGAAGTGCCTCGCCGAAGGAATCCCCTGCGTACTCTGCACCGTGGTGGCAAGCGACGGCTCCACCCCTGCAGAGCCGGGGTCGAAAATGGCGGTGCTTCCCGAGGGGAGCATCACAGGCACCGTGGGGGGCGGCATAGGGGAGTATCGGGTTCTTCAGAAGGCTCGAGAGCTGCTTTCGGAGGGGCCTAAGACGCTGCTTATGGATATTGATCTGAATAACCGGGAGGCCGCCGAAGAGGGAGCGGTCTGCGGAGGGAGCATGAAGGTCTTTCTGGAACGCCTCATCCCCACCCCGGAGGTGGTGATCTTCGGAGGAGGGCATGTGGGAAAGGCGATTCTCAAGACCGCCTGCTTTCTCGGATGGCGGGGAGTTCTCTGGGACGACCGGGAGGAGTTCGCCGCCCTTCCAGAGCAGTGCAGATCCCAGGCCAGAAGCTTGTGCTGCCCATTGGAGGAGGTCTTTTCCCAGGGGCTCAAGCTTCATGGAAACAGCTTCGTCCTCATCGCCACCCGGGGACACGCTCTGGATGCGGAGGCAGTACGGCTTCTGGAAAAAGAGCCCGCCCGGTATCTGGGAATGATAGGCTCCCGAAACAAAATTCGTTCCGTCCGGGAACAGCTCCTGAAAGAAGGGGTGGCGTCGGAACATCTGGACCGGATTCATCAGCCCGTGGGGCTTCCCATCAACGCCCAGACTCCTGAAGAGATTGCCCTTTCGGTGATGGCGGAGATGGTGGGTTTTCTCCGGGAGGCTCCCCTTGAAGAGCTTCGAAAAGGATGGGGATCCCAGGTGATTACCCCAAAACAGAACAGAGCACCGGAGGCTTAGTGGATGATTCAGGTACGCGATCTCACCCTCCGCTTCGGGGAGCGGCTTCTCTTCGACCGCATCTCCATGCTCTTTCCCGATACCTCTCGCACAGGTCTGGTGGGAAAGAACGGAGCGGGCAAGACCACCTTTCTTAAAATTCTGGCCCGGCATATGGAACCCGACGAAGGATCCGTGGAGATACCCCTGCGACAGAGCCTGGGGTATCTCCCCCAGGACGTTGCGGAGCTGGGAAGCAATACGGTGCTCCACTATCTGAAAGCTCAGTCGGGGATTCTGGAGATGGAGGAACAGCTTCAGTCTCTGGAAGAAGCGATTAGCATGGCCTCGGAGGATACGGCACGTCAGGGGCTCCTAAAGAGCTACGAACACCTGCGGAACCGGTACGATGTTCAGGGAGGGTACACCTTCCGTCCCCGGGCGGAGAAGATCCTCCGGGGGCTCGGCTTTCCCGAAGACACCTCGGAGCGACCCTGCACCACCTTCTCCGGAGGATGGAAGATGCGCATCTCTCTCACATCCCTGCTACTGCAGGAGCCGGAGATACTGCTTCTGGACGAACCCACGAACCATCTCGACACCGAGAGCATGGAGTGGCTTGAAGGCTACCTTAAAGACTACCGGGGCACCTTTATCGCGGTCTCTCACGACCGGCGTTTTCTCGACAAGATGACCACCCGAACCCTGGAGATCGCCCGGGGACAGCTTCGGGAATACAAGGGAAACTACTCCTACTATCTGGAGCAGAAGGAAGAAGATAAACGACTCTTCGAAAAACGGGCAAAACAGCAGCAAACCCTGCGAAAGCAGACGGAGGACTTCATCGAACGCTTTCGCTACAAGGCCTCCAAGGCTACCCAGGTGCAGAGCCGTATCAAGATGCTGGAGCGGGAAGAGCTTCTCGCCGCAGAGAGCGAGGGTGGATCGGTGCATTTCGCCTTTCCCGAATGCCCCCGAAGCGGCCACGAGGTACTGACCCTCCAAGATGTAGATAAAAGCTACGGCAGCAAAAAGGTTTTCGAAAAGCTCTCCTTCTCGGTCTCCCGAGGGGAGCGGGTGGCCCTGGTGGGGGTAAACGGGGCGGGTAAATCCACCCTCTGCCGCCTCTTGAGCCGCAAGGAGGAGCCCTCCTCGGGGAGCATCTCCTTCGGCCATAAGGTGCTCTGCGGCTTCTTCTCCCAGGAGAGCATCGACAATCTGCATTACGAGAACACCGTCTGGCAAGAGGTGCTCGCCGAGGGAGAATATTTTTCTCCCCAGTACAAGCGCAATCTTCTGGGGGCCTTTCTCTTCTCCGGAGAGGATATCGACAAACCCATCTCGGTGCTCTCGGGGGGGGAAAAGACCCGGCTGGCGCTGCTGAAAATGCTCCTCCGGGAGACAAACCTTCTCATCCTCGACGAGCCCACAAACCATTTGGATATGGAGACCAAAGAACTCTTCCAGAAAGCCCTTCTGGCCTATTCGGGCACCCTGGTAATCGTCTCCCACGATCGGCACTTTCTCGATACGCTGGTGGAACGGGTTATTGAACTGCATCGGGGGAAGGGACGGGAATATCTGGGGAACTACTCCTATTTCATAGAAAAACGGGAAGCTCTTTTACAGGAGCAGAAACAGAACGAAGAAGCCCAGGAACGAGGCTCCGAAGAAAAACCAGAAGAAGCCTTCTCCGCATCGGGGTATAAGAGCAAGGAACAGAAACGCCGGGAGGCGGAAATGCGGCAGGTTCTCTCAGAACGGCGGCGTACCGTCACGGCGCATCTCGCCCCTCTGGAGAAGGAGATCGAAGATCTGGAGAGCCGTAAAGCCGCCCTGGAGGAGGCCCTCTGCTCTCCCGAGGTGCTGGAAAATACGGAAAAACGGACCGCCCACCTGAAGGAGCATGGAGAGATCGAACAGCTCCTACCGGAAAAGATGCAGGAGTGGGAAGAACTCATGGAAAAGCTCAGCGTCATTGAAGAGGAGTTCGCGCTGTCCTAAAGAGACTCAACTCAAAGAGAGCAAGGAACAAAAAACCCCGTTTCTGCAACGTTGCAGAAACGGGGTTTTATTATCGTTGGCGCGCCGGACAAGATTCGAACTCGTAACCTCCTGATCCGTAGTCAGGTGCTCTATCCAGTTGAGCTACCGGCGCACAATGTATGATGAACGTGATGCGTACTACCTGGCGGTGGGAGAGGGATTCGAACCCTCGAAGGAGGTTTTTGCCCCCTTACCCGCTTAGCAGGCGAGCGCCTTCAGCCACTCGGCCATCCCACCGGAAGAAATCGCGCAAGGTGTATTTTATGCACAGAACCCAGGTATGTCAACCGCTAATTTGATCTTTTCCGCAAAAAGGTGCTTTTTCGAGGTTCTTCGGGAGTTTTTTCCCCTTCCGAATGCCCCCCAGAACTATCTGATGATCATTCTATGGCCATTCCATGATTACTTCATGGCTATTCCTAGGGATTTTCAGACTCTTCAGCAACAGGCTCCTCGGTGATGACTTCCTCCACCACCAGCACTTCACCCTCTTCTCCCACCTGAGAATCTACGTCGGCTTCCACGGGAGGAGCCACAAAGAGCGATTCATCCAGAATTTTGATCTTTGCCCGCTTGAGGAGGGTATCGAAGAACTGGTTCCGGGCGTTCTGCTTCTTCTGGGCCAGCACCATCTCCTGAATGTCTCCGCTTACTTCATCCAGGGGGAGGACTTGGGGCAACTCTTCCGAGACCTTCTCAAGCACATAGAAATCCTCGCTGGTAAGCTCCACAGGACCTGCCACCCGGGCATCGCCGATCCCTGCCATGGCATCCCACAGCACCGGAGGAACCCGGTTTTCCGCAAAGGGAATAGATTCGTCCCCGGAGGTGAAATCCCGAAGGTCGTCGAGGTAGGTGGCGATCATGGCGTTCCAGGAGACCCCATCCTGCATCTGCTCCACCGCTTCCTGAGCCACATGGTCCCGGCTGGCAAAATCCGCAACCCGCACGTAGATCACGTGAGGCCGGCTGAAGACCATATCTTTGAGGGCATCGTATGCCTCCTGAAGCTCTTCGGGAGTGGCGGCTACCCCCTCTTCCGCCTGCTGGATCAGGGCTCTCCTGGAGAGATCTTCGCGAATCTGCTCCTTGAGCTTGCTTTCGGTGATACCCATCTGCTTCATGTACTCCATGAAGGATTCCCGGGTGGGGAACTGATCTTCCAATCCCTGATACGATGCGTTGACATCCTCTTCGGAGACTTTGATCTTGCGGTTTTTGACCTCTTTTTTGAGTTCATCCCCCACGGCGAGATCGTTGATCACCTGGATGCGGAAGTTCACGATATCCTGAGCAGAGATATCCTTTCTGCCGCTCTGCTCTGCCAGACTTACCATACTGCGATAGAGCTGACTGCGCATGAGAGTCATGCCGTTGATCTCCGCTACGGGATAGTCTTCGCTTTCGGACTTTCCTCCCCTGCTTCCTCCTCCGTACATAAAGAGAATAGAAACCACAAAAACTACCACCACACTGATCATGATCCACTTCACCTGGGTCCGCAGGGTTCGCATAATCACCCTTCATCGACTCCTTTCGCTATATAAAGACGGTATTTTTCAAGCGCCTCATATCATACGGTTCTCTTGGGGGAGTGTCAAAAGCATTTTTGAACTTTTTGAGGTGATTTCCTCCTTTTCGCAGAAAATCCCCTGTTTTTTTATCAAAATCCAGATCTCTCTCACGAAAATATATAGAAAATAACGTAAATACAGTTTACGAAATGCTATCAGATTGATCCCAGAGTATCCCCCAGAGTTATCTCCACCTTGAGGGGGACCGAGAGGGAGACCACCTCTTCCATGAGAGTGCGCAGAAGTTCTCCCGCCCTCTCTGCCTCCTTACGGGAGACCTCAAGCACAAGAGAGTCGTGGATCTGTAGCACCAGCGGCATATCAAGCCCCTCGCGACGGATCTTTTTGTGCCACTGCACCAGGGCCATCCGGGCAATATCTGCGGCGGTTCCCTGAATGGGGGTGTTGATGGCCACTCGTTTCAGGGCTCCCGCTCCCCGGCCTTCCACGGTAGTTACCTCCGAGAGTGGACGGCGGCGACCGAAGAGGGTGACGGTATAGCCGTTCTTTTTGGCCTCTTCGGCGGCGTTTTCGAGATAGGCTTGGATACCCGGGAAGGCGGCGAAATAGGCATCCACGAGTTTCTGTGCCTGGGCACGGCCGATGTTGAGCCGATCCGCCAGGCCGAAGCCTCCCATGCCGTAGAGAAGGCCGAAGTTTACCATCTTCGCCTGGCGGCGCATCTCCGGGGTAACCTCGCCGGGCTCCACCCCAAAGATCCGGGCCCCAGTTTCGCTGTGCACGTCCCGCCCCTGCCGGAAGGCATCTACCAGGCTCTCCTCCCGGGAGAGGTGCGCCAGGATGCGCAATTCAATCTGGGAGTAGTCCCCGGAGACGTAGCAATGCCCCTCTCGAACCGGCCCCAGGGCGTGGCGAAAACGTTGGGCCCACTCACCGTAGAGGGGAAGGTTCTGAAGGTTGGGGTGGGTGCTGGAGAGCCGCCCCGTGCCGGTGGTAATGTGTTCGAAGGTGGTGCGGATGATGTCGCTTTCGGGGTCCGCAAGCTCTAGAAAGGGCTGGGCGAAACCGGTCAGTATTTTGGAGAGTTCCCGATACTCCAGAAGCATCCGGGGGATCTCTCCGTTGGGGTAGGCCGCAAGCACCTCCAGTACCGAGGTGTTGGTGGAGTATCCCGTTTTGGTCTTTTTGATGGGGGGGAGGCCAAGAACATCGAAGAGGAGGTGCCCCACCTGCTTGGGAGAGTTGAGGTTAAGCTCCGTCCCCCCCGCCTCCTCCACCGCGAGCTGAATCTCCTGAAGTTTTGCCTCAAGATCTTCTTTCAGCGCCATAAGGCTTTTCCGATCAATCCGCACCCCCTGACGCTCCATATCCGCCAGCACCGGGCAGAGGGGGAGATCAATTCTGCGCATAACCCGCAGAAGCTCCCGACTTGTCACTTGGGGCTCCAGGGTTTTGTAGTGGCGCCACAGCTCCTGGGGGGCGGGGTGCTGGGGATCCTCAAAGAGTGCTGGATAGTCCTTCTGGGCCCTGTCGGGGTGCAGAAGGTAGTACCCCGCTTCAAGATCCCACACGTTTTCCGGAGATGGGGCAGTTTCAGGGAAATCCGTACAGAGCTGTTTGTATCGAGAAGTGATAAGGGTACCTCCTCTGCGGCTCCACTCCTGAAGCGTTTCGGGAAAAAGAGAGGATTCTTCCAGCCAGGCGAAGGCACCGCTTTCGTCCCCTACACCGAAGATCCGGCCCCCCTCCTGCTTTTTCCAGAAAAGGGCGAGAAGGGACTGGCGGAGAAGTTCCTCCAGAGGGGCTTCCCGCTCTTCCCAGGGGGGTGTCTCTTCAGAGATGACAGCGGCGTCGGAAAACGAGACGATTCCAAAAGAAGCCACCATCTTAGTATAGGTCTGCTCCATCCCCAGACGGAGACAAAGCTCTCGAAGCTCTTCTCGTTCCGGAGAGCACCCCTCGAAAAGACTCTCCTTCACAGGGCAGTTCAGGTCAAGGGTGGCAAGCTCCTGACTGAGGAGGGCACTCTCTCTCCCCTCCTCCAGCTTCTTACGCACTCCGGGTTTGAGATCTTCCAGATGCTGGTAGATCCCCTCAAGAGTTCCGTACTCCCGGAGAAGATCCCGGGCCCCCTTATCGCCGATGCCGGGCACTCCGGGGACATTATCCGAAGCATCCCCCACCAGGGCAAGGTAGTCGATCATCCCGGGGGGATCGAAGGGGTATTCCTTGCGAAACTGTTCCTCGTCGAAGAGCACGAAGGAGCTTACACCCTTCTTGGGGCGGATAATCCGTACCTTCTCCCCAAGCACCTGGAGCATGTCCTTATCCGCCGTAAGCATGAGCACGTCCAAATCCTTGTCTGCCCAGTAGAGAGCGGTAGAGGCCAGCACGTCATCCGCCTCCACCCCATCCCGGGAGGTGACACAGATCCCCAGCAAACCGAGCATCTCCCGAAGAAGGGGTATCTGAGGGCGCATATCCTCAGGCATGGGTTTACGGGTAGCCTTGTAGGCTTCGTAGCGTTCATGCCGGAAGGTGGGGGAAGGAGCATCAAAGATCACCGCCAGCTTTTGGGGCTGCCACTCCTCCACAACCTTCATGAGGGTGTTGATAAAACCCACGAGAACCCTTGTGGGGGTTCCGTCCGGAGCGGAAAGTTCCGGCAGGGCGTAGTAGGCCCGATAGGCCAGGCCATGTCCATCCACGAGCAAAATTGTATCTCTCAAACCCTTTGCCTCCTTTGGGAAAACTTTGAAAAAACCCATAGTACGCTATAATGCGTATCTTAGTATAGAGCATATTACGTTTTTGGAGGGATATACATGCAGGAAAAAGTACGGGTTCGTTTTGCCCCAAGCCCTACCGGGGCGCTTCATATCGGAGGAGGGCATACGGCTCTCTTCAACTGGCTCTGGGCACGGCATACCGGGGGAACCTTTGTGCTCCGCATCGAGGATACGGATCTTCAGCGCTCCACATCAGAATACGAACAGACCATCATGGAGGGGATGCGGTGGCTCGGCCTTGATTGGGACGAAGGGCCAGACAAAGGGGGAGACTTCGGCCCCTACCGGCAGTCCGAACGGGTGGCAACCTATCGCAAGTATGCGGAGCAGCTCCTGGAAGAGGGAAAGGCCTACCGAGAGGGGGATGCCATTATCTATAAGCTCCCGGAGGAGGAGCAGGTGGTAGCCTTTGATGATGTGGTCTACGGACATATCGAAATCCCCACCAGCACCTACAAGGATATCGTGCTCATGAAGAGCGACGGTACCGCCACCTACAACTTCGCGGTGGTGGTGGATGACTACACCATGGATATTACCTACGTTATCCGGGGGGAGGATCATATCATGAACACCCCCAAGCAGATCCTCCTCTACGAGGCTCTGGGATGGCGACTTCCCACCTTTGCCCATCTTCCCATGATTCTCGGGAAGGATAAGAAAAAGCTCTCCAAGCGCCAGGGAGCCACCAGCGTTTACGAATATCGGGATCTCGGCTACATTCCCGACGGGGTCTTCAACTTTCTCGCCCTTCTGGGATGGTCCCCTGGAGATGAAGAAATAGTTACGCGAGAGAAAGCGGTGGAGATCTTCGAGCTTTCCCGGGTGGTAAAGCGTGCGGCGGTGTTCGATATGGATAAGCTGGGACATATCAATCAGGAGCATCTCTGGAGGCTCCCCAAGAGCGAGCTTGTGGCCCACGTACGCCCCCACTGGGAAGCTCTGAACCTACCGGCACAGGAGTATTCTTCGGAATATCTCGAAAAAGCTCTGGAGCTTCTGAACGGCCGGGGGCAGACTACCCAGGAGATCGCCGGATACAGCGACTACTTTCTGAGCTTTGATGCGGTCTGCCAGCGGTACGATGCCTCGGATCTGGACGAAGAGGCCCGGGAGATTCTGCGCCCTTTCCTGAAGGCTCTGCTGGAACTTCCCTCCTGGTCTGATGAGGAGCTTGCGGCCTTTGCCAAGAGCTGGGCGGAGGAGAAAAACGTCAAGATGAAGTCCCTCGCCATGCCTCTGCGGTTCGCCCTCACGGGAATGAAGGTGAGTCCGGGGATCTTCGAGGTAGCGGTCTTTTTTGGTAAGGATGAAGTGCGACGGCGTTTGGAGCATTACGGTCTGGTGTAGAAGAGGCCGAGCCGCAGAGACCCCCAAGAATGAATCCTCGGATTCGCCCTTGAGGGTCTCTGCGGCAAAAATTTCTAGAAATTGCTCCAAAAAGACCTGTGGGGAGCATTGGCATCAAACTTTCTGAAGGTACTCCCTCAGTATGGTCTCGGGATCCTCGGGATCGCAGAGCAGGGCGTACCACCCCAGGGCATGGACAAACTCCAGTGAGGCATCCCCCTGGTTCCAGACGAGAAACCCCCGGCTCTTGAGCGAAGCTATCCCCACATCGCCGTAGGCATCGGGTTTTTTCCTATCCCCTTCAGCTTGGCTACAGGCAAGGATGATGGGCTTTACCTCCCCGGGCCACGCGTCATCAAGAGCATGAAGCACCTCCTGAGGAGCATTGCCGGAGCCAAACCCCAGCAGTCCAAGAAGGCGCTCCTCACCGGAAAAAACGGGGAGGATACCCGGGGCGCAGAAAATCCATCGAAGCTCTTTCCGCCGATCGCTCCAAAACGAGGGAGACAGATCACCCCAGAGAAGAGGGAGTAGCGGTTTTGGGGGGGACCAGGCTATCTCTTCCGACGAATCTTCGTGCGTACGAAGAGCCCATTCGGGGTGAAAAGATATGGGCATGCCGTTCTGCACGATGAACGCATCTGGATGGGTGGCCCGGGCCTTATGTCCCCGCTCTCCGGGAATGAGCTTCCAGTTGAAGTAGATCCACACCCCCACGGTGCGGGTACAGGTCACTTGGGCGGCCCCCCGAAGGTTCACCAGCACATCCTCCGGGGTATAATCCAGAGTAAGCTGGCTTCCCGTGAGAATCACCGGTATGGGAATTCCTCGAAGAGCTATGGCGAGCCATGAGGCGGTATAGGCCATGGTATCCGTGCCGTGCAGAATAATAACCCCCAGGAGATCCCCCTTTTCCATCTCTTCCACCACTACCCGGGCAAGATCGATCCACTGAAGGGGACCGATGTCAGAGCTATCGTACCCCGGATTTCCCCAGGGCTGCACCATGGAAACCTCCACATCCCGATCCCGGTAGAAGCTCCGCAGAAGATCCTCGAGCCTGCCGGAGCTTTTTGTATCCGGAAGTGCCCCGTCCCCGCCTACGGCGCTAGCTATGGTTCCTCCCGTCAGAATTGCCACCACTCGTTTCATCCCATTCCCTCCTTCACTTCACAGCTCCATAAAAAACCGCCCCAGACTACTCTGCCAGCATAGGATATCATAGTATCAACGAGAGCATATTTTTACAAACTCCCCTCGCATTACGGAGGCTCTTTTTCTCTTTCCGGAGTATAATGAAAAGGGATTGGCCACGTTGGGAAAAATCCAAAGAAAGGGAGGAAATTTTTTACATGAAAATGAAACGTTTCAAAGATGTATTGTTGTATCTCCCCCGCCTTGGCATAGGGATCCTCTGCTTTTTCCTTTTCGTTTCGCCACTTTTTCTGGAAAAGGCTGCAGGGAACGTGCCAAAAGTTATCTTTTCTGTGGAAGACTCCATATTTCTCACAGATCTTCAGGGCTCCTCTCCTCAGAAAATCGCCCAGGGATACGATCCCGAAATCTCTCCCCGGGGAGACATGGTGGCCTTTACCTTCTACACCGAAGGGGGAGACCGCATGATCGGTGTTGTCCCTCTTTCCAAGGGGGAGGAACCTGGGGAGGTGCGCCTCTTTTCCTCCATCCCCGGAGAGAACAGCTACGGCCCTCGATGGTCCCCCGATGGGAGCTCGCTACTCTTCAACCACTGGATGGGAGATCTGGGGGATTGGGTCCTTGGATTACTTACGCTGAAGGATGAAGCCTTCCGCATTCTCGCGCCGGAACAGGGAGGGCTCTACAGTCCCTTTTGGTCCGCCCGGGGAACCTCGGTCTTTGCCCAGGATCTGGACAGTCTCTACCAAATTGACGTAGAGCGGGGGGTGGTAATGGGAAAGATGCCTCTCTTCTCCATTCTTGGGGAGGCCTTTGCCTCCAGTGCGGTTCATTTTTCTGTATCCCCCGACGGAAGCAAATGGCTTTTCGATGCGGAGATAGAAGGGACCGAGGAGTGGCAGAAGCTGGATATTCCGCTGCTTTCCGCCATCTTTCTCTACACTCCCAAGGATGGAAACACTCGAAGACTCACAGATAACAACATCTGTGCTCTTCACCCCGCATGGCTTCCTGGTGGAGAGGATTTTATCTTTTCGGGATACACCCCGGAAGAGGCTGCACGGGAAGGTTTTCCCTTCAGCATCTTTCGCCAATCCCTTAAAGGTTCTCCCCCGGAGCGTCTTTTCTCTCGGGGAGATAGCCCTTCCTCGGCTCACTAAAAATCACAGTAAAGAAAGACGTGAGGCGGCCTTTTTGAGGCCGCCTCACGTCTTTCTTTACGTACATACACTGTGCGAATGCGAACGTGCACCTCTGCTACTTGAAGAGAAGATCCGGAAGCCAGGTGACCAGCACCGGAAAGGCTATGCAGAGGGCCAGACAGAAAAGCTGGGTGGCCACAAAGGGGACTATGGAACGATAGATATCGTTCATGGTCACCTCCTTGGGGGCGATACCCTTCATCATGAAGAGCATGGTGCCGAAGGGAGGGGTAAGGTATCCCGTCTGGGTATTTACCGCGTAGAGAACCCCGAGCCAGAGAGGATCGAAGCCGTAAAGCGGAATGAGAGGAAGCAGGATGGGAAGGGTGATCATGAGGATACTCCAGGCATCGATCACAAGCCCAAGGAGGAACCAGACCACCTGAATGGCGATGAGCATGGTCCACCAGCCGATCTCATAGGATTCCACCAGCCGGATGACCATTCTCGAAGCTCCCAGCCCCATATAGACCGCTGCAAAAGCCTGAGCAGCGAAGAGAATCCACATCATAAAGCCCTGAACCTGGATGGTGGTATAGGCCACACTCTTGATAAGATCCCAGGTAAGCCGCCGATGTAGTGCGCTACAGACGAAAGCTCCGAAGGCCCCTACTGCCGCTGCCTCGGTGGGGGTAGCGATGCCGCTGTAAATAGACCCCAGCACAGCGGTGATAAGAAGCAGGGGGAGCACAACCCCCTTGAGGGAAGCCACCTTGGCCTTCCAATCCGCCCGCTCCTCCTCGGGAATGGGGGGACCCAGTTTGGGGTTGAGATAGCAGCGGATCAGGATGTAACCGATAATAAGGGCAGAGCAGAGCATCCCCGCACCCATGCCTCCCGCAAAGAGTTCCCCGATGGAGACCTGAGCGATGGTGCCGTAGAGCACCAGGGCGATGCTGGGAGGAACCAGGGGGCCTAGAACGCCTCCGGCGAGGATACACCCCGTGGCGATCTGCTTATCGTATCCACGCTTGAGCATGGCGGGGAGGGCCATAACCCCCATCACCACCACACCAGTGGAGGCGATGCCGGACATGGCAGCGATAAGGGTGCAGGCCAGCACTGTTCCTACAGCCAATCCTCCCTTAATACCTCCGGACCACCGGTACATCATCTCGAAAAGATCTTCCGCCACACCGGAACGCTCCAAAACCACCGCCATCAGCACAAAAAGAGGCGCCGCCACCAGGGTGGTGGTAGACATCATGGAGTAGGTTCTGGCAACGATGATAAAAAGTGACTGGGGCCCCCAGAAGATGGCCGCAAAAACTGTAGCAAGCCCACCGAGAACAAAGGCCACGGGAAGCCCCGAAAGCAGCAGAAGAAACATGCTGGCGAAAAGAAAAATTGAAATAACTCCTATATCCATGGATTCACCTCAGTTCCCAGCCGGAGATTCCGGATCTGCTGCAGGAATAAGTTCCCGTCCGGTTACCACCATGAAAAGATCTTTCATGGTCTTTGTCATTCCCTGAAGAAGCATGAAAAACGCCGCCAGAGGAATGGTCCACTTTATGGGCCAGATTTGGGGGCCCCATGTACTGTCGGATCGCTCAAGCACAGCAAAGCTCTTTAGCGCCCAGGGAAGGCTCTTCCAAAGCAGTACTCCCACAAAGATGTAGAACATGCTCCAGGTAAGGAGATCCACCACAGCCTGTACACGCCGGGGAAGTCGCACATAGAAGACCTCAACATTCACAAAGGCATCATGCTGCAGAGCGTAGGCCCCTCCCAGAACAAAGTGGGCCCCGTAGAGCATGCAGGATGTTTCATGAGCCCAAATGGTTGGACGGTTAAAGTAATACCGCATGAGGACTTCGTACACCAGGACGAGCATGATGGGATAGATAAGGAAGCTTACGATCTTGCCCATTCTATCATTTACAAAATCTACCACTTTGATAAAACCTCTGAGAAAATACAATCGCCTCACCTCTCTAAGCGCTTCGACCTTCGGGAAAAAGAAAGCAAAGAACCCCCTTCCCCGAAAAAAGAGAAGGGGGTCTCCCGACGAAGCCTATTAGTTTATGTAGCCGTAGTCTTTCATGAACTGCTTGATGATCTCCACGGCCTGGATAACCCTAGGATCCTTGGCTCCCTGCTCTGCAGCAACCTTATCCAGATAGGGGAGGGAGAACTCGTTGGTGATTCTGTTCACGTCTTCATCGCTGAACTCCATGTAGGTAGTCCCCCACTCAGCGAAGGACTTGTTGAACATCTCCTTCTCCTGCATGGTAACCGCATCCATGTAGTCGGTATTGAAAGCGCTGGCCGCTACCTCTACGATGGCCTGAAGATCTTCGGGAAGCTCATCCCAGGCGATCTTGGAAACCCAAAGCTCCATCCCCTGAGGAACCTGCATGGCAGGACCGATGAAGTAGGGGCATACCTCGTAGAGCTTGAGATCCCTATAGAGCCACCAGGCAGTGCCGCTGCCGTCGAGAGTGCCCATGGCGATAGCCATGTAGGTCTCGGGATGAGGGAGCATAACCGGAGCAGCCCCAAAATGCTCCACACAGTCTGACATGGAGCCGAAGAAGCGCACCTTGAATCCCTTGAGATCTTCCAGAGAGTTCATGGGCTTATTGCTCCAGAAGTAGGTGTTCCCCACGCTGTGACTGCCGAGGAACTTGATTCCCCGCTCTTCCAGAGCCTCTCCTACGAGCCTGTCGATCCCCCGATGATGAAACAGTTCGTTGAACTCATCGTTGGTTCGGGTAACAAAGGGAGGCATATTCGGCGCGGACATCCATCCCATGGGGAGCGAACCTCTGAAAAAGAGGGAACTCGTATTGGCTATCTGGATCATGTTCGCCTGAAGGGCCTCATCCACCTCAGCATAGCCCACCAGCTCTCCCGCATAGTGCAGGCTTATCTTCAACCTGCCTCCGGACATTTTGTCCACCCTTTCGATAAAGGGTTTGATCGCAGATTCGACAGCAAGAGATCCCGGGGTATGATGGCTCTGGAATTTCCAGTTATAAACCTTCTCCTTCGCGATCCCGGGGGATACGCAACCCATCACCAGAAGGGCTGCAAGTACAGAGAAAACCACTCCAAAGACCATCACATTCGTACGTTTCATTGAAACACCTCCCTTGAGATTTGTAGAAACCTGTATCTGCACCTTCGTAACGTCAGAACACAAGCACCTTGCATAAACCACCCCCTCCCAGAATTATACCGTATCGTACCGATCTTCTACACACACGGAAGAGCGGGAACAGACCGGCAAACCACGTAATTCTCTATTTTACCAAAGTAACACTCTCTTCCGCTCTTTGTCAAGAAAACTGGCCATGCTAACACCTTGTTCTGCTTGGAGGATGTGCTTTTTGTTGTTGGGTGAGCACGTGAGCATAGACTCGCTCCATTTTCAGCCCAAAAGCATCCACACGGTATCTCTCCGCCATGGATACGGCTTGACGGGATAACTCCCCTCGCAAAACATCATCTTCAAGCAATAGATGGACTTTTTCTGCCCATGCTTCGATATGATGGATCGTTTTAAAACCCGTCACGCCATCTACGACAAAATCATCAACCCCACTGGCTCGTATCGCTACCACAGGCATGCCGCTTGCCATGGCTTCCAAAATAACCATCCCTTGAGTCTCTGCGGTGGATGCAAAAACAAAGATATCCCCCAGGCTGTAGTAGGCGGGGATGGCATCAGGGGAGACCGAGCCTGTAAAAACAAGAACATCACGCAACCCCAAGGCATGGGCCGCCTGAGCTAAAGAGGAGCGATCGGGGCCATCTCCAATCAAAATGAACTTCAAGTTTTCCATGCCTTTCCTCACCAGATATGCCACAGCCTCCAGCATAAATTCAATGTTCTTTTCTGCATTGAGGCGAGAAACGCTCAAGAGAACCTTATTCCCCTTCATAATCCCAAGCTCCTCGCGTAATTGTGCCTTCTCTTCCTCGGAGCATGGCTGGTGGAATTGTTCCGTTTCAATACCTGTGGGAACCACAAAGACAGGGCTCTTTACCCGAATCATGCGCAGATAGTATTCCGATGCCTCCGTAGGGACCACCACGGCATCACACTTATTACCAATTCTCCGGATGAGAGCATGAGAAAGGAAATTTCGAAAAAAAGCCTTGGGAAGAGGTACAGCATACGAATAATGCTCTAACCGGGTATGGTAGGTATATACCACAGGAATTTTGAGATACCGAGCTATCCACAACCCCAAACTTCCCATCCAAAAGGGATGATGAATATGGATAATGTGAGGGGAAAACTCCCGAATTTTTCTAAAAATTTTTATAGAGAAAATATTCGGTAGAGCGATAACGCGACCTCCGAAAATTTTGGAAAAGCATGGGACTCTGAAGACATTCTCTTCATCGCAGTCGGAATACTTTTCATATCTGGGAGCACAGATCAGCACATGATGTCCCATTTTTGAGAGAACCGAGGCAAGCCGCTTGATGGAGATCGGCACTCCCGCAATAACGGGCAAATAGCTGTTACTTAACATAGCAACTCTGACAGGAGCATTCAAGGTAAGCTCAGAAAAAGCATTATAATTTGGGTAATAATTGCGCTCTTTCAGAAGGAGCAAATAAAACCAGTATGCGCTGAGCCCCAAGGAGCATACAAAAAGCAGGTAGTTAAGATAACCCACATAAAAGAGGGAGTGCACAAAGAACCAGAGACTCTCGACGGTGCGGAAAAAGGTGTGCTGCCCAATATCAAGTCTCACAGGCTCCAGGGTCACAGAATTCCCGTGAACATAGACTTTCACAAAGTGGTAAAAACTCCGCTCATCGTTGAGCAGCAAACCCCCGGCACCTCCAGTAACGACATATCCGGTATGCTTCACCTTTTGGAAGGAATACAGGGGGAGATTTGATGAAAAGACCATGCGAACCCCAGCATTTTCGATTACGCTTCGTAAGGACTCCCGGAATTCCTCATCCACAAGATAATCGTCATGGAAGTCAAAAACGCTCTTTTTTTCTACCGGCAACAGAGGATGACCGATGAAAATAAAAAGATTGCTCCTTGAAGGAGACTCCATCTCTTCCCGAAGCCAGCGCATTTGCCATCGAAAAGAGGTCTTTCCGGAGCTGTCGAGAAAGAGAAACGTATTACCCCCAGAAGAAAAGGAAAAGACATAAGGGCCGTAGTGGTCATAATACCGAAAACTTCCAAAAGCACTGTATTCACCCTCTCCGAAAGTCAACAGGTAGGGTTTGTTAAGATACCCTAGAGTTCGGTGAAGAGCCCGATATTTATCTTCTCCACCTCCACTCACAGCGTTGCCTGCGGAGACGATAAAATCCACCTCGCTCCTGTTTAATTCCGGTATGATTTTCCGCTCAAAAACGCCTATGGAATTTTTAATATTACCCACCACTGCAAACGAAAAAGACTGCCGACCTTCGAGAAGGGATTCAATTTTTTCAATTTGGTCTGCATGCACCGCCACATGGTTCTGCTCAAAGAAATGAAGGTACATCTTGTAGAAGATCACCAAGAAGATGACCAAAAGGTTTATATAGAAAAGCAGTTTCCATCGTGATATTTTACACACTCTTTGAACCTCTTCCGAACAGCTCACACAGCACCACGGGAATACCGATCAACATACCCAGATATATGGTAAGAAACCGCCACGCCACAATAATACCCACCAGATCCGAAGGAGCTACTAGGGAGGCAAAGAATATCCCAAAAACACCTTCAGCAAAACCAGATCCCCCGGGAGACGGGGCAAAATACATGAGACATGTGGAGACCACCAGCATTCCAGTCACATGAAAATAATTAAAAGAATACCCCCATCCCCACAGCAAGAGGGCGGGGAAGGAAAAGAGCGATACGAGAAAAACAACGGTACACGCGACAGAGAGCAAGAGATCCCTTTTTTCTCCTCGAAGATAGATCTTTATACAACGGGAAAAACGCACGGTCTCTCTAAAAAGCACTCGCCTCCACGACGCAAGAGTTTCTGGCTTCACCACACGGATACATGCCAGAACCTGGGTAAACACGTCGAAAATCCAGAGAAACCACTTGAGACGAAAAAGCATGAGCAGAAAGAGCGAGAGATACGCAGCGGCAAAAAAACCGAGGAGAAGACCGGAGCTGGTAAGAATTTCGCTACCGCGAAAAAGAGGCAATTTGAGAACAAGAAAGGGGACGGGAAGAAAGATAAACCCCATGGCGAGAAGGGTTCGAAGCGTTGTTGCTGCAGTGGCCACTCCGAGAGGAATACCTCGCCGAGAAAGATACCAGATTTGGGCAAAACCACCGCCGGTAGCCAAAGGGGTAATATTGGAAAAGAGAATATTGATAAAGGTCAGCTTTCCAAGATCCAGGATCTTTAATCGATGCCCCAAAACCCGAAGAACGTAGTATAAACGCAGGGCATCCGTAAGGAAGTAAAGGAAAAGTAGCCCAAGGATACTCGCCAGAAGAGCTTTGGAGAAAAGAGCGGGATTGAGCGTACCACTCTGGGCTCCGATTTTTTGACAGATCAGAAAAGGAACGCCCACACTCAACGCCACAAATACCAGGGAAGAAAGAATCCATCGGAGCGGCGAAAGCTTCATTATTCTTCCCGTTATGCCCTCCGCACATTGTATCTTCACAAAATCCGCCCCTTTTGAGCAACATGCTTTCCAGGCAGGCAGTATATCATGATTAGAGGAGAGGAAGATAATCTTCTTTATCTGAGTTCTCTGAAGCCTCTACAGGGGAGAAATCGGAGAGTTTGAAAAATCTCTTCTATGCCGTACAATAGGCCTTGAAAAAAGAGCCGGGGATCTCCCCCGGCTTTCCTATGCTCTTCCTGCTACTTTTTTTAAAGAAGGAGAAATGCACGAAACATGACTATATGCTGTGAAACTGCTGCTAACGAGATGTCAGACCTCAGGGAAATACGACGCCGCCGGACCTTCGCCATCATCAGCCACCCCGATGCGGGAAAGACAACCCTTACCGAAAAGCTCCTCCTCTTCGGAGGGGCCATCACGATGGCGGGAACCGTCAAGGCACGCAAGGCCGTACGCCACGCCACCAGCGACTGGATGAGCATCGAAAAGGAGCGGGGGATCTCCGTCACCAGCTCGGTGATGAAATTCGAATACCGGGATTATGAGATCAATCTTCTGGACACTCCTGGACACGAGGATTTCTCCGAGGACACCTACCGAGTGCTCACCGCTGTGGACAGCGTTATCATGGTGATAGACAGCGTTAAGGGTGTGGAGTCCCAGACACGGAAACTCATGGAAGTCTGCCGGATGCGCAACACCCCCATCATCACCTTTATTAACAAGCTCGACAGGGAAGGGATGGAACCCCTGGAGATTTTGGGCGAGATTGAGGAGAAGCTTCAGGTGGAGTGTGCCCCCCTCTCCTGGCCCATCGGCATGGGGAAACGCTTCAAGGGAACGTATAATATCCATAAAAAGGAACTGAGCCTTTTCACCCCCGGAAGCTCCAAGGTAGAAAAGGCCCGGATCATTCTGAATATCGAAGATCCCGCTCTTGATGACGCTCTGGGAAGCCAGGCGGAGGAGCTTCGAGAAGATCTCGCCCTTCTGGACGGGGCTGCAAACCCCTTCGACCTGGAGCACTATCTCAAGGCAAACCAGACCCCTGTCTTCTTCGGCAGCGCTCTTAACAACTTCGGGGTTAAGGAGCTACTGGATACATTTGTGGAGATCGCCCCGGCTCCCCTGCCTCGTCCTACGGTTACCCGCACGGTGGCCCCCGAGGAAAAAAGCTTCTCAGCATTTGCCTTTAAGATCCAGGCGAATATGGACCCCTCCCACCGGGATCGTCTGGCTTTTCTGCGGATCTGTTCGGGAAAGTTTGAACGGGGGATGAAACTGCGGCATCACCGTACCGGCAAGGATATCACCGTGGCAAATCCTGTGATCTTCATGGCTCAGGAGCGGGCACTGGCAGAAGAAGCCTGGCCGGGAGACATTATCGGTATCCATAACCACGGCACCATCAAGATCGGAGACACCTTCACCGACAAGGAAATTCTTAAGTTTACGGGGATTCCCAGCTTCGCCCCCGAACACTTTCGCCGGGTACGCCTGCAATCCCCCCTGAAACTCAAGCAGCTTCAGAAAGGGCTTCTGCAGCTCACCGAGGAGGGGGCAGTACAAATCTTCCGGCCCCTCTCCCGGAACGACTATATTCTCGGAGCGGTGGGGGTGCTACAGTTCGATGTCACCGTGGCCCGGCTGAAGGCGGAATACGGGGTGGAGGCGGATTACGAGCCCGTGGAGTGGACCACCGCCCGCTGGATAACCTGTAAAGATCCCAAAAAATTGGAGAACTTCAAGAAAATACACCAGCACTTCCTCGCCCTGGATGGGGAGGAAAATCTCGCCTTTCTCGCAGACGGAGAGTGGCGGCTCCGCCACGTATCGGAAAAGCACCCGGAGATCGAATTCCATATTACCCGGGAGATACGCTGAAAAATCTATACCATGTCGAAGAGGTTCCGGAATAGTCAAAACCTATTTTAGAAACCTCTTCATTCAGTCTTTCTGTTGGGACAGCCTCTCACGGGCCTGCTCTCTTGCCTGGTCGATCTCTTCGGGAGTAAGCAGATCTCCGAGGGTAGCACACATTACCGAAGATGCGATATTCCCCTGTGCCCCCGCCAGATAGAACCACATGAAGGCTTCCCGATTATCCTGCGAGAGCCCCCCTCCCTTCCAGTACATCATTCCCAGCCGATGCTGGGCTTCGAGAATGCCCTCCTCAGCTCCGCGATGGTACCATGCCACTGCCTCGGGGTACTCCTCCCGGCTTTCGTGGTATATCCCCTGTTCAAGAGCACTCTTCGCCTCTTCCCCCCAACACGGGGAGAGCAAAAGAAATCCTATCCCCAAGATCCAGAAGAAAAACCATTTCCTCAGAAAACGAGAGTCTTTCCATCCATGACATGCCATGAAACATGCCTCCTCATTCGCATATGCATCGGTAACTCCCCTGGGAGAGCATCATATACGCATCTATTCTCTTCTTCACATTTTCCCTGAGATTCTCGTAGAAAAAAGCGTAGTCAAAACGATGGTACACCTGATGGGGCCAACGCCCCATATGCACCAGATCCACCTCCTCCGGGGTCTGCATATCTGTAGCAATCAGTGCTCCGGTTTCAGTGTTTATGAAGGCACCGCAGAAGTGGGGAATCTCTTCAAAGATTTCACCGGTAGCATCGTTAAAGAAAATAGCCTTAAGATTACTCTCTCTATCCGCGGGGGTGCCGTCGATCTTCCAGTTCAGGGGATTTATGGCCACCGCCTCGGTGAGCAGCACCGGAGAGCCCTCCGCATCCACCCCCTGGGTGTTGTACGTGATGATACCCCCCGTATCCGTCTCACCCTGAGCAAGCTTCATCTGGGGATAGTTTTCAAGATCGTCCTTCTTTACGGTGTAGCCGATGAGATACGCCGCCACCAGCCGCTTCTGCAACTCCGGATCCCCCATACGTCGGCGCATAAGTTCGATAAGCACCATGGAGCCCTGACTGTGCCCTCCAAGAATAAAAGGACGGTCTGGATTGAGATGGGTTACGTAGTAGTCGAAGGCTCGCTCAACATCTGCGTAGCCGGTTTGAAAAAGGGGATCTGCAAAAGCATCCCGGCCGCCGTTATTGACCTCCATGCTCTGGGTGGCCGCAGATTGCTGGCGGTAGAAAGGGGCAAAGAGATTGGCGTAGAGAGAATAGATCCCTGCCTGGGCGGAGAGAAGCCCCCGAGCATTCTCCCGCAGGTCTTCCCGGGCAATATCCATATTCCCTGGGGTTTTATCCACGTAGATGGTGGGATAAACGTAAAAAACATCCACAGGCTTATCCAACATCTCCGGTTTGGATAACCAGGCAAAATCACCGCTATAATCCGGAGCCTCAGAAGACGCACATCCAACCCCAGCCATAAACAATACCCCCATCAAACAAAAGAGATGCCACAATCCTTTTTTTGCGCTTCTCATTCTCTCCTCCTCCTAATCTCGGAACACCTTACGACCACGTGATCGACATCACCAGGATCGTCCTTTTTCCGCAAACTAGATGTATGCAGATTACCCCAGGAGGGCATTTATGTAAAGCGGATCCCGGTCAAGAAAACTGGTTCCTCGCTATTTTGTATGGGTAGCCCGGTAGAATTCAGGCAGTTAAACGGCTATGCTGCCTAAGAAATTTGTCCAAGATTTTATCCGCACCCCTTATTTTTATTATGCAACAAGCAGGTAGTATCATTGGCAAAAAGGATACAGAAAGCCCCTCCCGGCGAAATTCTCCGAGGAGGGGCTTTTCTTTGGCCTGTTCTAGCCCATGTTTACATGTGCAAATGCAAACCCCACATTCTGTATTAAATTTTGCAATATTTTGCAGTTGCTTGACAAATCACTCTTGCTACTCGAAAGAAAAGCTAAAGTCGCACCAGTAATTGCAAGGGATCGCAGGGTTAATGCGGAACGCAGGGTAAACGATTGTCGATCCCGAGTTCTTCTTTGAGGGCAGATTGCAAGAGCTGAGAAAAATTTACTTCCTGCTCTTTCGCAAGCTCATCAAGCCATGCGGGGATGGTGAGAGTCTTCTTTACGGCCTTGTTGCTCCAGGCCCTCCGTACCGGGGGCATAACGGCCACCACCAGTTGTTTGAATCCCCCTTCCGGGCAGGCCACTTCTCCAAGCGGCGTGGGGCGGGGAATTTCTTCGTTGTTTTTTTCCTCATGATAGAGGCAGTCTTCGAGTACGTATTTTGCCTGCTCTACCGCTTCTTCCACGGTATCACCAGAGGTAAAGCAGTTGTCTATATCCGGGAAACGGACTTCGAACCCACCGCCGTCTTCTTCGTCACAGGGAATGAATATCGCCGGATAGGCATAACGGTCGGGATACTTTGTCAAGGTAATTCCTCCTTTCAAAGGGTTTTCCGTCGCTCTTTTTATGAGAGCTTCGAAGATTTATAGGTTTCGGAAAAGGCTTGGGGCTACTTCAGCCCCAGCCTTTTTTTGATGCTTTCTTGCAAACCTTTTTTGAGTTTCTGCGGTATGGGGAATCCTTTTTCCCCTTCTTTTGAGGCGAAATAATGGCTTCCCTTGCCTCGTGCTTTCGAGACCGTCCACCCGAGTTCTTCCGCGATTTTTCGGAATTCTTCCTGGGTGTAGCTCTTGTTTGCGGGGTGTTCCTTGTTCCCCAATATTTTCGCCTCCCTTCTAGAAGGCATTCTATCATACGTATTTTGCACGTGTCAATAAGATCAGTAGCCCTGGATAAGGGTTTTCCCCCTGCATGGAGGAGGCTTGATGTATCAATACAGTAGACCCCTCAAAACCTCTAAAGGGGAGCATGGAGAGACCATAGTGTTGCAGGAATGGGCTGAGGTTGTCTACGTCCCCAACAATCTTGCCACAAAGAAGCACGGCCCGGACTACCGTTTTTTCGCTATCCGTGAGAAGTGGAACGGACGGTGGTGGAAGGACGCCGATAAAGAAACCGCATCAGGGGAGAATGCAGCTTATGGTCGCCAGCTCTTTCTTGAAGGAACCATTGAAATCCTCGAAGAGGAAAACGGCAGAATGAAAAAGCTCCACCTCTCCGAGTTCGGCGGGGGGATATACAAGCTCTTCGCAGTGGCCGGCAACATTGAGGATGGAATAGACGGGAAACCCTTCGGACTTGCCCCTGGGGAAAAGATGGGTGCTGCTATAATCACGTGGCAATGGAGAAAAAAAACATTCTCTTGCAGGCGAAATATACGACAAATGCGACAGAGGGTCAACCCATAAACGCAGTAGCCGTCGGGATCTGCGACAATCCCGACGGCTACAAACTAATTATTGGTGGAGGCGCGGGGAACATAAAAGCCAGCAATAGCAATTGCTTTTTATGCTTTAGAGACAAAAGGGAGACAAATAAAAACCGAGTTTCCTACCTTATACCTCCCTACTATCTTCCGAAATGTCCTGCATTTTGTAAACAACCCTAGGACAACTTACAATTTAGCTTATGAACGTCTTGTCTCCGTTGTACTTGTGATTTTCACCTAGCAACTCATTCTAAAAATTTTTAACGTTTGCTTTTCCTATAACCTATATTTGCTCCTCCGTAAATCAAAAGCACGTTCACCACCCTCAAGAATTTCACAGATGTGTGTTTGGATTCCTTTCATGTTTAAGATCCCGGGACAAGGATTTCCCTCTTCATCAATAACAGGAAAATTGTTTTCAATGGCTCCTCCTCGATATTCAAAGCGATATTCTTTGTTAGGAGAATTTTTCCCTCTTTGATTAGCAACAAGAACTAATTCCGAATCTCCGCCTAATACAATATTTGCATTATGAGTTGCGACAATAATTTGTCGATCAATCTTTTTAGTTTTTATAAATTGTATTAATTCATGAAAAATAGAACGGTTATCAAGATCATCTTCCGGCTGATCAATCAGTATAGGGCATTTACTTTCTGCGAGACTAATAAGAAGCCTCAACAACAGCAAGGCCTTCTTGCCAGGAGACATGTCTTCAATACTATCTCCACCCATTCTCACAACATATTCAATATTATACCAATCGCCCAAAAGGTCTCGCAGAGCAGATTCAGGTGTATGCCCTGCAGTTAATCGAAGTGATTCAGAAGAATTTGCGAGGATAGCTTTAATAAGCAAAGCTAAATTTGAGGAGGTAAGATTTTCTTCTGTGATATTTTCGAGGTCAAAGTGAGAAAACCGTGACTTCGTTTTTTTATTAATAATTTCTAGGAATTTCTGCGAGAAACGTTCTAACCTGAACACATGATTAATCTCAAATTCAAGATCTTCCTCGGGTGTAGCAAAACTACGGTTGATACCATTAGCATATTTGGCATAAAACCCCTTATACGTTTCAAATGCTTTGGTCAGTATGGACAATTGAGCCTCATACGATTCATTGATTTTTTCTGATTCAGCATCAAGCTGGGAAAGCTTCTCTAGCTTTCCTTTTTCACTTAATATAGAGTCAGATACTTTGCGGATCTGTTCTTTACCCTCCATTTTGGGTTTGAGTGCTTCCACTTGAGCATGGGATTTCGATAAGTCTTTTTGATATTCCGACAGTACCTCATTGATCTCCGCTAATATTTTGCCGCGTTCTGTTAGCCAATGAGAATCAGCCGTAATTTGAGTCCGTTCAATTGCACCAGCCAGCTTAGCAGAAAACCGAGAGGTATTTTTCTTAGGAAAATCTTTCTTTTGCAACACTGATTCTATAGATCCTATGGTCTCTCTTTCTAGAGTAATATTTTTAATATTACCAGTACATTGCTGAATTTTTTCCGCAGCCTCTTGATATGTTTTCATTTCATCTTCAGTGACGTTATATTCCTCAGATAATTGCTTCAGCTGCATTGAAAGTTTTTTTATCTCAAGCAAAATGCTATCCTTATCACCCATTTCTTTTTTAAGCTCTTTGACTGAATTTAGTTTAGAAATTGTATGTAAAAAATCAACGATGGTTTTAGCAATTAATTGCTTATGCGTAGCAATCTTTTCATTCATTTCTTTAAACAAACAAAGGGCATTTTCGTCCTGCAAAACAATGCCTTCAATTATTTTATCTATTTCAGTAGTTTCCTCATGTTCATCACTAAGCCTGTTTAAATATGTTTGAGGGATGTAAATAATTTTACGAAAAATATTTTCCTCACCACTGTGAACTCTATCCTTCCAATACACCTTGAGTTGCTGAATTTCTTTCACATTTGTTTTTGCGGTTAGTTCTTTTTTCTTTACTTGCGCTGCGTCAATCGCTAATGCCATATTATGAAGGAGTAATGATTTGCCTGTAGATTTTCCCCCAACAATACAAGTGAGTTTATCATTGAAACAAATTGGTTGCGGATCAAAATTTTCGTCATCGATTCTAACATGGTCAATTACATGATAGCTTTGCTTTGAATCAGGATATGAAGGGCTGATTCTAACACGATCTTTTGGCTCATATAAAACTTGTTTTAACCCTTCAAAGGTTGGATCAGCTTTTATCCAACAATAACGGTTATTGTCAGGGTTAAAAACTTTTTCGTTTGTGTGGGCATCGCAGCCATGGATACAAGGCATTAATGAACCACATTTTTCCTTTACAGAATTTTCGTCATCAGTCGTTTCGCCTAAAAAATACTGAATGTCATTTGGGTTGGATGAGTAAATCATATCAGACAGTTGATATATCGCACGGCGAGTTGCATCAAGTTGAGAAACTTCCCCTACGAAATAATCATGATGAGATTTCGTTCCAGAGGCACCATCCTTACTATTGTTTGAAACCACAATTATGGTGTTATTTCGCAATCCTGGATCACGTTTAAAAAGATTTGATAATGTGTCAGGAGTTATCACATATTGTTCGAGACCAGTATTGTAAGCCTCTTTTTCAGAAAGCTCAGAATTTCCAGTGTAAGCTCTCCCAAACCTGATAAGTTGTTTCCTTGCTGCACTATAACTGTCCTCATTGTACTCAAATTGAAGTTTTGCAAAAAAACGATCATTAATTTCATCTGCAATTTCGGGCGAGAATATACAGTGAATATTGACAGGGGATTTTCGTGCTATCGGCGTCATCCTAAGCTCAACATTGGGAAGAAGCAGTTTTACACAATGGGGAAGCCGATTCTCCTCACGTACTTTCATATAATTATCAATGGAAAGATAGTCCGTAATTGCAATTGCACATATCGATTTTAAAGGATCAGCTCCATCTCCAATATAATCACGAATTGTATTGTAAAATTTTTCCCACTTTTCATCATCGGTGTCTCCTATATACCTATCTTCTTTTTTAGTAAATGGAGTATGTAAATGCAATTCCCAACGCCGCCACTCAGAGCCACGCGTATACTGCTTACTCATAAGGATCTCCCCCTTAAATGAAAGCATCTCCCAAAATCAAGAAAAACGGCAAAAACATCTGCATTTTACATTACACCACTTCTAACCATATATCAATTCCCCTCCACACCATCTTCCCATACACAACCCCAGAGGATTTCCTACCCCAATACCGGCCATAGGTCAATCATTGTAGCTAAGTCTCGCCCTACGTACGATCTGTGCCACCATGTCTCATGGATGGGGTAGATCCCTTTTGAGATTGGGAAGGAGTCGCTTCTGCCCTCCCCTTTTCATATCTTCCCAGTATTTTCCAGGAATCCGAGAGACATAAGCTGAGGACGCAGGAGAACTAGCGTTTCCCCACATCGTTTTTTACTGCCTTATCTCTCCCGGTCGTTGATGTCGAAGCACCGTAGTAGTATATCCCCTACTTTACGGACATCCCGTACCTCAAGCTGGCATATTTCTTCAAGCCTCGCTCCCGAATAGAAGGCGAGAAGGGGTACCCAGTATCGTTCGGGACGTTCCTTCCCCAAAGCCCGAAACGTATCGTTCCGGAAAAGCTTACCGAGATCTTCCTATGTAAAGACTCCCCGTTCCTGTTGGGGCGATTTCGTACGCTTCAACGTAAGGTTGTTGAAAATATTGTCGGGTATGGTGTATCCTTCCTAATTTTGAGACAAAATAAAGGTCAACTAAAATCAATACGTACGAACTCTATAAAAATATTTTCAGCTTCTAACTTCCCATAAGAGACATTATGGGAAGTTGAGAGTCCTTTTTTGTTTTTCTCACACTTTTTTGGAAAAGATAGCCATTTTTTAGATGGGTAACAAGCTCGGCAGGCCCTTTTTCTGGGCCTTGGCCACCGAATATGGGCACATGATTTTTAATTATGAATTTTCTCCTTGATCTCCCCTCTTTTCCGATGTATCATACTCCTCCTTACCAAAGAAGGGTCGCCCCCTTTTGCGGTGTAGGATCCCGCTCGGTGGAGCACAGCACCTTCCAGCTAAGAAGCCGAGGTCTGGCCCCTAAGGTGTTAGGTGCAATACCTTAGGGTTTTTCTTATTCCACGTAAGCTGACCAATTTTGTGCCTGCAAGAAAACTCCTCGTTTCCTCTATAATTGCTGCATCCCCAAAATTCCCCATGTGATCCGGTTCTTTTTTTCATTTTCCCCCCGCAAAGCGGACAAATAGGTATTTGCATACAGCATGAAGGATTAGCGCAACATAGGGCTGTCTTTTCCTGGGCCATGATGCTGCCGCATTGAGGGCAGAGGTCACTTGTATATGTGCAGTAGGGATAATTGCTACATCCTGCGAAGTTTCCGTTCTTCCCTTTTCTTACCTGAAGGATGCCGGAAAGACATTTCGGACAAGGGATCTCTGAAAAAACATAACTTCCCATAGGCTCTGTTTCCTGGATAAAAATTTCTTGGGGATCCCGTTCTTTCAAAAGCTCTCGGATGAAGGAAGAAGTTTTTTCAGGATCGTAGAGAAGGTACGCCTCATGACGGGCACGGGTGAGGGCAACATAGAAGAGCCGTCGTTCTTCCGCAAAGGGAAAGGTTTCTTTTTCGGGGAGAAGAGATTCGATGATTGGGTGCGTACTTTTTTGAGAAGGGAATTTCTTATGGGCCAAATCGAGGACGACAACGTAGTCCGCCTCTTTTCCCTTGGCTCCGTGCATGGTCATACACTTAATATCCAATCCCGGGAAATCCCTTTTTTTGAGGGGATACTCTTTCAAACTGTAGTTGTATCTTCCCAGAATAAGAACGGTGCTTTTCTTGTGGGAGCTCCCTTCTGCAAGAGATTGGATTTCCCGGAGGATCCCGGAAAGAACTTCTTGAACGTCCATGGCAGGAATCAGGAATATTGCCGGATGATCCGTTGTGAATACGGAGGAAATGTCTTTTTTTACCTGTCCGGGGTTTTTCATGATGAATGAGGAAGCCACATCTCCAATAATGTTATTGAACCGGAAGGTGGTATCCAGGGTGATCTTGGCCGCAGGGCCATAGTGCTTTTCGAAGTCCCTCATGTAGGATATGTCGCTTCCCGCAAAACGGTAGATGGATTGCCAATCATCTCCCACGGCAAAAAGCCTTGTTTCGGGATTCTGGCGAATGAGCGCCATAACGAGTCCCATCCGAGCTTTACTGATGTCCTGGAACTCATCGATGAGAATGTGCTTGTATGGAGAAATGAAAGATCCGGCATCTATTTGAGCGGTAGCCTGCATGATCATGTCGGAGAAGTCGATCTGTTTTTTCTCTTGCAGTTCGTTTTCATAGGCTTCATATACGGGATAGAAGATCTCCATAAGCCTTATCAAGGCGGATCCTTCAGGATTTCCAGAGGCGTACTCTTCAAAGCTTTTTTTGTCATATCCCGATTCCTTGAAAAGCTTCAAGAAGCTGCCGAAAAGCTCCGCAAGCTCCGTTGTGATAAACGAGGTATTGAGTTCTTCGAGTATTTCCTTTCCGGATCGAAGAGCGAGAGAGACTCCAGCTTCTTTCAGAAGGTCTTCCAGATACGTTTCAAGGTTGCCTTCCCGTTTCAGATACGAGTAGGTTTCGAGAAGGATGGTTTGATTCTTCCTGTGAAGGGCTCTCTTCCAGCGTACTCCCTGAAGATATTTCTGTTGGTCGAAATGCTTGGGAGGATTCCCTTCCCGATTTAGCGCAAAGTGCTCAAGGTATATTCCATATTCCTCAAGGTAAAAATCCGGCTTGTACTGCCGATAATCGGGGCCATAGGTAGAATATTCGTAGGGTGCTTCGTATTTGTATTTCACACCGTGGATATTGAGAAAATTGGCGATAAGGCACTCCTCAAAGCTTTTCACGCATTCTCCCTTGAGAGTCATGATCTCATTGCTACAGATATACTCCCGATACTCCTCCATGGATTGAAAGTCGAAGGGGCTTTTATAGGGATACCTTTCGCCTCCGTAATACTTGATGACGTTCCAACGGAAAGCCTCATCATATTCGCAGCGATTTTGGATGTTCCGCTCAATGAAGGTGTGAAGGAGATGCTTCCCATTATCTTCTGCCAAGGGAGTGACATCATATTTCCTTCCGGAACTCTCTTCTATGATTCTACCTCCCAGAGCATGAAAGGTTTCTATGGTAGGTAGAATGTCGCCTTTCGTGGAGAGCCATTTCCCTAATCGCTTCTCCTGGCGTTCCTTCATTTCTTCCGATGCTTTTCCCCCGAAGGCAAGCATCAGGATTTCTTCGGGAGAACATTGCTCCGATGCCAAAAGATACCCCGCCCGGCCAATCATGGTGCTGGTTTTTCCCGTACCTGCTCCGGCAAAGACCAGATTTCTATCGTCATTGATAACACAGGCACGGCGTTGGGCTTCTGTTAGGGGCTTGCTTTCTACAGAGTCGAAGAAGGTGGCAAATTTCCGGAGTTCCTCTTTTACGAATGCTTCGCTGGCCTTTTCTATTCGGGACTCGGTATTTTTCAAGATTCTTCGAAATTCCTGGATTTTTCTATACCCCTTGGGAAACATGAAAGAGGCCCCCCAAGGGGGTGTGGTCTTTTGGAGGATTTTTTCTACTTTTTCCATGAGGCATGTTTTTTGAGAGTGTCTTATGTAGCTTCCCTTTGGGAGAAAGTTTTCCACTTCCTCTAGCTGCTGTTGAAGCTGCTCAAGAATGGGAGTAGCTTTTCTACGGATTGCTAAAGCGGAGAGACACCATAGGGAAAGAATTGCCGGTACTACGAATAAAGCTATTCGGGAGCTTTGAGAAAATTCCACCAAGTGCCTCCTCCTTTAGCGAGAAGAAAAAAATTAAAAGACATTCTTCTTTTACCGAATGATATTTGAGAAGCCTTTTAGTGACACCTTTTACAAGGAATGTACCCCTTCCCTATCGCCTCTTTCAAGGAAATAGGGATTTTGCTCTTGCTTAGGGAGGAACACCCTTCCTCATGGTATTTCTTCCCCGTCTTTGTGACATAAACAATCCGATCTTCCCCGCCCGTCGGCATTTTCGGTGGAAGGGATACCTGGGGAGAAGCGGTACCACCTTTCCCGGAAACAATTCCCTGGCCGTCGAGGGAAAGAATGACCATATCGTGATCCGGATGTTGAGAATTTCTCGTGGACCGAGCTTGGATAGCACTTTCCACCTCGTAGATCTTCCAGGATGGCCCCTTGGAGATCCCCGTATATCCGATATAGTCCAGATTGCTTCTCGTGTTATCGTAACTCTGTTTTCCCCGGGGAAGGCCCAGAAGAGGAAAATCCGTTCCCTGGGGATTTTCGACGTTGTAATCCCCCAGAATGAACACGGGACCGGAAAGAGATGCCACGAGCTTGTTGATCCACGCTATCTGCTCCGCCCTTTTGGCATTGTTGTATCTTTCTGCCCGTTCCTGATCCTCTTTTCCCCGGGTAGACTGGCTTTTGAGGTGTACGTTCACCAGGGTAAAGACTCTTCCGGATCGGGGATCCGAGAATTTCCCTACAAGGATAGGGCGGTCATGGAGTTTGTAGGATTTCCCCTCGAACCGGAAGGAAGCGTTCGCTCCGTATGCCGTGGGATCATCCAGGAGCTTGATACTGTTTTTCCAGAGAAAATAGAGATCCTGCCTTCCTCCGGTATCGTTCCCCGCGTATTTCCACCCCGGGAGGAATTTCGTAACGAAGAAACGCATGGTGGCGTTGCCCTCGATTTCCTGAAGAGCCAGAACCTCCGCTCCGGAATTTCGGATCCTCTCCGCCAGGGCTTTACAGTCTTCCGGAGAATATGCCCTTTTCCCAGAGACGTTGAAATACTCGATATTGAAGGTGCCGATGGAAATGGCTTGGGCCTGAAGGGGAAGAACGAGAAGAAGAGAGAGTAGCGCGAAAAAAATGCCTGGGAGAAGGCGTTTTTTCCCGGAATTCCTTTGATTACAACTCCTCATCACGGGAAATTTTTTTGGTTTCCGAAAAAACTTCCTCTTTCGGAATCTCTCCGCATAAATATCTCTCCATCCTTGCAAGATTTTCAAGATCCGGCTTCAGGTCGATGTTTCTTCGTTGTACCATGACAATCTCCCGGATGCTTTGGATATTCACAAAGCACCCATATTCCCTACGCAAGCGATCCACTCGTTTTCGGAGTTCCGCAAAATCTTCCAATGTTTCGGCAGAAACCATGCCTTCCCTCCTCTCGTATCTGACCGCAAACCAACCTCTTCTTCTCCCTAAAGGAAGAAAAATTCCACGCTTCCTGCATAGTCATCGGCAAAAACATCTCTCCTCTATTCCGAGAAACACATTTCCGGTAAGGACTCCACAATATCCATAGTTTTAACGCTGACGTTAATAACACTCAAAAGCAGATCCAAAATATATCGGGGATTCCCCTGATCCTCTCCCCATGCGTTAGGATCGTTTTGAATACCGCTGTCTTTATGGGTAGTTAGCTGATACCGCTCCATGACCCATTCAATGGCACTCTTCCCATTTACCACATAATCGTAAGCCCGGAGAGGAATATCCGTTATGGTCACGTCCCTGTTGAAGAGGATAGTTTCTTTCTTTGCTTCCTTCCCCTTCTTGGCAAAACGCATCTTCTTCACCCGGAAAAAGCCTTTCTCTTCTCCCGAAACGAGCACTCCTGGATAAGGAGGGATGCTCTCGTAGTCCACATGAAGATCCTTCAGCTTTCGTCCTGCTTCGCTAAAAGCCCAGAAATCCTCCTGTTTTTCCACCAACGGAAGCCGGGGGAGCATTTTCTTGAGGTCTGCATCAAAGGTCTTGCGATAGTCCGGGCTGTGAAGAAGTCCGTAGACGTAGAAGAAAATGTCTTCTTTCGTCACCTTCTTGCCATACATCCTCTGTGCCCTGGAGAGGATAAAATCCGTGATCCCATCTTTTCGGGAATACCCCTCCTCGAAGAGACTTTTCCCCACATGTTGCCCCTCGTCATCGTAGTAATAGAGGGGGAAGCATTGGCCGTTGAATATCAACTGGATATCAGGGATGCTATCCACCATCAGAGCCGAAAAATCCTTACTGGCTCCTATTCCGGAAACGCAGATAAGAAGATTTTTGCTCTCTCCTGAGGGAAAGAGCTTGGGGATTTGGTATACCCTCTCATTTAAAGATCGGGAAAAATAGAGATGCTGTTTGAAAAAAGGTCGGTAGAGCGATACCACGGGAAAACCATCTTCAAAAACATGTTCCCGTCCTCGCTGCGCATCTACAAGAAGAGCGCAACTCCAACTGATTTTTCTGGAATTGTGATCCACCACATCCTTGGGATCCAAAACCGTTCCCCTCTCTACTTGTGCCCTATCGTAGAGAAGACGCTGCTCATTGTAAAAGTCCAGGGTAGCACGAACATTCTCTTCAAGCACAGACTTACTGGAGTTATAGCACCAAGCGTCTCGCTGCGTCTTCAATCCATTGGAATAAATGGGATGGAATACAGTCTTGTCGCTTTTACCCTTTCCCTTATCTCCAAGGGAGATGAAGGTATCAAAGAGGCTGTTCCTCTTGTTGATCCAATCTCCCTCTTCACTGGGAGTGATCTCTTCCCATTCCATTTCCCCACTGCCAAGAGAACGCAGATCCTGGAGCATCCGCAATTTTTCCTTCCGCCTAAGATAATCCCCAATGTCACGGTAAAAGATAGAGGCTTTACCACTTGCTCCGGGATGCTTTACAAGAACAGTAATCGCCACGGGAGTGCGGGATCCGGAACCAAAAACGTTTCCCGCTTCTTTCTGACGTAGTTCCCCTTGGGTTCTGGCATTCCCCCGTAAATTGAAGACATAAACGCTGGAGAATTCCTTCTCGAAACATTTTCGGAGCCCTGCGGTGCTGTTCCCGTCTATCCAGGAACCGTTCGAGACAAAGGCGATAACCCCTCCGTTTCCCTCATCCAAACGATCCGAAGCCCATCGGAAAGCCTTGATGTAAGAGTCATACAGAGCATTCTTGTTTGTGGCTGTGGAGGCAGCAGCATAGGTCTCGGCAATCCTCTTTTCCAGACTCTCGTAACTCTGATTTTGGGCGTTGTCATTTGCAGATCTTTGTCCCACCGAATAAGGAGGGTTCCCCAGGATAACTTGCAGAGGAGTATGTTTCTGAAGTTCCACCCGCTCGGTGTTTTGAGCGAAAATGCCGGAAATAACAGGAGCGGTGTCAAGGGTTTTTTCTCCAAGCTGGAAGGTGTCTGTAAGGCACGCTCCACAGAAAGGAAGATGCTCCTCTCGTCCAGACAAGTCGTGAAAGACGTTCTCGATATTGATGGTGGCGATATAGTACGCCAGAAGAACCATCTCATTAGCGTGGATCTCCTGGGAATACTTTCTTTCGAGATCTTCGGAACGGATAAGACCGCTCTGGAGAAGACGGGTAACAAAAGTACCCGTTCCCGTAAAGGGATCCAGCACATGGATATTCTCATCCGAGAGGGATCGTTTGAACTCTCTCTGGAGAATATCCTCCACGGAGCGCACGATAAAATCCACCACTTCCACGGGGGTATAGACAATACCAAGCTGCTCCACCATCTTCGGAAAAGCAGAGCGAAAGAACTTATCGTAAAGCTCGATGATAACCCGTTGCTTTCCCTCCGCATTGTCGATATCCTGAGCCCTCTGCCAAACAGACTCGTAGAAACGCTTCAGGGAAGATCTCTCCTCCGCTATGTTGCCTTCTTCGAGGAGATCCACCATGCGCTGCATGGATTTGGAGACGGGATTGTGCTCCACGAAGGAGTAGCTTCCAAAAAGAGCCTCGAAAACGGGCTTTGTAATAATGTGCTGAGAGAGCATTTCAATGGCCTCTTCTTCGGAAACCGAAGGATTGATGCTCTTCTGCAACCCCTCAAGGAAATTTCCAAAAGCTTCCTGGTATTTCGGATTCTCTCTGGCAAGAGCCCCTATTCTTTCGATATGCCGCTCCGCAATCTTCGCCACATCTCTTGCCCACTCTTCCCAATAACCGCGACTCCCCACTTTCTGGACAAGCTTGGCGTAAAAGGCTTGTTGCAGCTCTCCGAAATCGAAAAATCCCTGCGACCCTCCGGGAAAGCCCTCAGGAAAATCTTCCCCCTCGTTTCCAGAGGAACCATTATCATCACCCGGAACTCCCACAACGTTTATTCTGCCGCTTTTTTTCTTGTTCAGCTCCAGCTTGTTTATTTCCGAATCGAACCGATCATCATGGGCACGAAGAGCATTCAGCACAGACCAGACGATCTTGTACCGTTTGTTATCGTCAAGGGCCTTGGCAGGATCTATGTTGTCGGGAATGATCACGGGAATGACGATATATCCGTACTTTTTACCGGGGCTTCTCCGCATGACTCGTCCCACGGACTGCACCACGTCCACCTCGGAATTCCGGGCTGAAAGGAAAAGGATTGCATCCAGAGAAGGAACATCGATGCCCTCGCTCAGACAACGAACGTTGGTGAGAATTTTGCACCGATCCTCGGAAGTCTCCGACCGGAGCCAGGACATCTCTTTATCCCGCAGGGTAGCAGACATGGAGCCATCAATATGATGGGCCTCCGTCAGTACCGTTTTCTTCTGATCTTCCCAAGGGAGGCTTTCGAGATACTTTTCCGCAATCTCGTTGAAAGAGTCTCGAATCCTTTTGGAGTCCTGGATTCTACCGCAAAAGGCCACGGCTCTCTTCATGGGATCCGGATCAGTGGCGGCTATCGTCCCATGATCCCCCAAAACCCTTTTCGAAAGCGCATTGATACATCCCACCAGCTTAGGGGCATCCTCTGCGGAAATCTCGTACTCCTCGTTGGCAATCATGGCCTGGATATTCCGAGGAACCTGGGATTCGTTTATGGTGAGCACCAGCACCTTGTAGTCCGTGAGAAGCCCCTGTTGAACGGCTCTCCCAAAGCCGATACGATGGATCTCCTCTCCATAAAGAGCCGGATCGTCCATGGAACAAAGGATAGCCTCTTTCTCCTTGGCTTTCTCTTTGGACTCCTCCTTGTAGAGACGGGGGGTTGCGGTCATGTAGAGACGTTTCTTCGCAGGAAGGAAATCATTGTCGTGCACCTTTACAAAAGCAGACTCCTTTTCCTGAGAGAGAGTCACTCCTGTGGTGCGGTGGGCCTCGTCACAGATGATAAGGTCGAAGATTCCTTTTTGGCTTGTTTCTTCCGGAAACATCAGCGGGTTTGTTTCCTGATGTAACCTTCCTCCCAAAGCACCTGCAATGACATCAATGGAGTGATAGGTGGAAAAAACTACCGTGAGCCCCTCTCTTTCTCCAGCGTTCTTGAGCTGATGGAAAATCTTCCTGCTGTCCGTGGAGGCCGGAAGGGCAAGATCCACCACACTAAAGCCATCATGCTTCTTGGATGCCTTCGGATCGGAACAGATACAGATAGGGTGGAGAGGTTTTTCGGCATTCCCAATCCACTCATTCAACACCTGTCCCACAAGAGCTATAGAAGGCACAAGGAAAAGGACAAGGCCCCTCTCTCCCGTTTCTCTCTCTGCTATGCGGAGGGAGGTTAGGGTCTTCCCTGTACCGCAAGCCATGATAATCTTCCCACGGTCATGATCTTTGAAGTGCTCATGGGTTTTTTTGAGAACCTCTTCTTGGTGCGAATAGAGGGCCTTTTTTACCGTTCGGGATTCCTCTCCAAAAAACCCCTGTTCGATTTTCCCCCAATCCACAGGGGCTTTTTGTAACTCCGAAAGGTTGAGACGTGTAACCGGAGGATCCTGATTGCGAATAGCCTCTTCAGCGGTAGAGGTCCAATTGTTGGTGGTGGAAATCCATAGGCGTTGGGAGAAAGA
>Ga0334890_1000881_pt1 | contig 46803 bp, 38 predicted proteins | sample GraSluR1_MG_3_FD_207220 | JGI IMG/M metagenome (GOLD analysis project Ga0334890, IMG submission 207220) | Sludge microbial communities from methane-producing bioreactor in Wageningen University, Netherlands - Granular Sludge_31_08-R1 | ecosystem: Engineered > Bioreactor > Anaerobic >... | reverse complement strand
GCAATTCAAGCTCGTGCTCCCTCATGCAGACGAAGCCCGCCTGCATGAACGCCTTGTCCCATCGTTCCCCCGCCGCTTCCCTATGCCTGGGCATGACCTCGTTCCAGGCGTCTCTGTTGGCCTCCGTGATTTTTTTGATCTCGGGCTGCATGTTCACGACTTTTCGTCCTCGTTTCATCAAAGGGGGAGATTCATTGCTTTCAGCGCCTACTCGTGAAGCCACGGGGCGTAGCTCAAGCCGATCAACACCCCTTCGGGGCTGACGAACCGCGCGACGGTCTGCCCCCACGGTTCCGCCCGCGCCTCGTGAACGAATTCCCGGCCCTGCTCCTTCATCTCCCGCACCGCCGCCTCGACGGCGGCGACATCGGCCAGTTCGAACTCCATCGTCGCCGTCGGCTCGGGTATATCCTCCGGCCACTCGTCCCGCCCGAAACACGACTGCGCCGCCATCGCAAGAGGCCATACCCCGAAATGCTTGGCCCCCGGGAATCCATCCATGAAAAAATAGTCGTCATGATTCTCCAGCGGCAGGCCGAGCGCATCCCGATAGAGAGAGGCGCTCGCCGCCGGGTCTTTCGTAATGACGGCGAAACCCGCTATGCACTCGATCTTCATTGATTCGTTCATCGCAGTTCCTCCTTCGAAATTCTCAACACCCTCTTCTTCATGATAATAGCACGAAGCCTCCTCGAAGACTTCGCTTTCCTCTATCGATACAGAGCGTCGCTCGGGCTCTACCGAGACGCCGGGCAGATACAACTGATACAATACATGCCGTCGGACGGGAAGCGCTCCCAGTTCCCGGATTCCGCGGGCATCGACGCGCTCCGCCGAACGTCGCGGCGTTCGAAGCGGGGTACGCCGCTCTCTATTTTGAAGGAGGAAACCTATGAACGAGTTCTCGTTTTTCGCGACTCAAGGGGCCATCAGCCGGCCAGGTGCGCACGCGGACCTTTTCGATGCTCTCCCTGCGGACATCGGGGAGCTGTGCGCGGTCGTCCAGGGCGTCACCCTCCACCCCTTCTGGGCCGAGCGGTACGGGGTGACGCTCGCCGCCGAGAGAGGCGCCGAGGTGCGGCTCCGCACCATGGAGAAGCGTCTGGCCCGCACTCTGGAACTCGATCCGCGCCCGCTGACCGTTCCGCGGCCGCTGGATTTGAAGACGGTGGGAAACTGCCGCGACCACACGCTGCTGCTGGTGTCCATGCTGCGCAGTCAAGGGGTCCCGGCCCGCGCGCGCTGCGGATTCGGGACGTACTTCCTGCCCGGACACTTCGAGGATCACTGGGTCGCCGAGTACTGGAACGAATCCGAGAAACGCTGGATACTGGTCGACGCGCAGCTCGACGCTTTCCAGCGCGGCGTGCTGAACGTTTCATTCGATCCGCTGGACGTGCCGCGGGACCGCTTCGTCGGCGGCGGCGCGGCATGGAGGATGTGCCGCAACGGGGCGGCGGACCCGAACGTTTTCGGCATCTTCGACATGCGGGGAATGGGGTTCGTGGGAAGCAATCTCGTCCGCGACGCGGCGGCGCTCAACAAGGTCGAACTGCTGCCGTGGGACTGCTGGGGGATGATGCTGAAGCGCGAAACGGACGACTCCGACCTGGCGCTCCTCGATCGTCTAGCCGAACTGACGGAGGCCCACGTTCCGGACTTCGGGGCTGTACGCGAACTCTACGAATCGGACCCGCGCCTGAAGGCCGGCGCGACGATCCGAAGCTTCGTGCAAGGCGAGATGAAAGTGGTCGAACTGTAGCTCTGAAACGCATCCATCGTAGGGGAGACGGGAGAGAGCTCCTTCACGCAGACGCGCATCCTCTATGCGGCGGGCGAAAAGCGGCTTTTTGGGGGTAGTCTTCTTGCCTCGAAGCATTCCCGAGACTCCATGCGCCGCTCTCCGTCTCCGCCGAAAGCCTCGAAAACCTCACATCACCGAAGAATTTTTTGCAGGCGAAGCGCAACGAGACGTTTTTTCAACCAGACGAATTTCGACGTCGCACCCTACTGCTTTTGCATACTTCTTCAGCGTCTGGACGGAAGGAGAATGCTTTCCCCCCGCTTCCAGGCGGGAAACTGCGCTTTTACTTGTTCCCATGGACTCCGCAACCTCTTCTTGTGTGAGACCTGCGCGTATCCTGGCCGCCAAAAGTTCGCGGACAAATCGGTATTCATCCTCCAGCGCGGCATAGGCGGAGGTAAAACCTTCTCTTTCCGACATCGCGGCCAGAAACTCATCGTGATTATGAGGAACCGGTTTATATTCACATCCAGTCATGACGCACCTCCTTCAATCTATCGCGGGCTCTATTCAAATCCTTCTGCGGGGTGGAGCCCGTTTTCTTTACAAAGGCATGGAGTATGAGCAGACGCCTTCCTCTTATATAGCAGTACAACACACGCCCGATCCCTTCGCGTCCTCGGGGACGCAGTTCGAAAAGACCGTCTCCCATCGGACGGGAATACGGCATACCCACTTCCGGACCGAACTCCATAAGCATCTCAAGAATCCGCGCATAGTCGGCAAGAATACCGACGGGCCACGCTTCTATCTCTGCACGGACTCGATCATTGAAGTATTCGACGGAATAAGCCATGTCCGTATGTTATCAAATATGAGAACACACGTCAATGCAGACTGACTTAAAAAACCTTTCCCCTCACTCGTCCAGGTCGACCAAGCCGTGGCGCAGGGCGTAGCGGGTGAGGCAGGTGACGTTTTCGCACCCCAGCTTGTCGAGGATATTGCGGCGGTGGGTGTCCACGGTGCTCTTGCTGATGTGGAGCGTCGCCGCGATCTCGCGGGCGCCCGCTCCCTTGACGAGATGGCGCAGCACCTCCTGTTCGCGTTCGGAGAGGGCGGGTGCGCTCGGCGCTTCCGGAGCGCTTCCGCGGACGAAGTCGTTCGCAACGAGAGTGGCCACCTTGGGGCTGAGCCACGTCTCCCCGCGCGCCACCACACGCAGGGCGAAGAGAAACTCCTCTGGAGTGGCTTCTTTCAGGATGTAGCCGGTCATGCCGCTTTTGAGCGCCTCGAAGACCATCTGCCGGTCCAGGTGCATCGTGAGCGCCGCCATGCGGACGCCCGGCAGCGCAGCGGCGATGATGCGCGCCGCCTCCACACCGCTGGTCTCCGGCATGGCGAGGTCAAGGACGATCACGTCGGGACGTTTCTCCAGCGCCAACGGCACCCCCTCCCGGCAGCTTCCGGCCACGCCGACCACTTCGATGTCCTCTTCGCGGGCGAGAATGTCCTCCAATCCGGCCAGGAAGAGCGTGTGGTCGTCGATCATCAGCACGCGGATCTTCATGACGTCTTCCCTCCTTCGAATGCAAGCGGCGCGACGAGCGCGACGGTGCTCCCCTTCCCCTTCTCGGAGAAGACACGAATCTCCCCGCCGACGGAGTGCAGCTTCTCGCGGATGCTGAAGAGCCCCATGCCGCCCCACTTCCCCCAGTGCTTCGGCGTATTGGCGGAGAACCCTGCGCCGTCGTCCTCGACGAGCAGGCGGACGCGCTTGCTCCCCCGCTGCACCCGAAGGATCACGTTTTTCGCCCTTGCGTGCTTGATCACGTTGAGCAGCAGCTCCTGCGCCATCTGGTACATCAGGATGCGGATTTCCATCGAGATGTGCGCCTCCGGGCCGCACTCGCGAAAGTCGACCGCGATGCCGTGCGGCGCGAGCATCCGTTCGGCGAGCGAGGCGAGCGCCGGTTCCAGGCCGACCTCGTAGAGCAGCGGCGAGCTGATCTCCAGCGTCAGCGATCGCGTATCCGAGAGCAACTCCTCAACCTCCTCGATGGCCGGGGAGATATCGTCCGGATCGTGCCTTTCGGAGAGGGCGCGCAGTCTCGAAAGCAGCGAGACGAGCGAGTACCCAACGCGGTCGTGGAGTTTGACGGCGATCTCCCGGCGGGTGCGCTCCTCCGCGAGGGAGAGGCGAGCGGCGAGGGTGCGCAGCTCCTGCCGGTACTCGGTGAGGAGAGCCTCCTTCTCCTGAAGCGCCTCCTCGGCCCGCTTCCAGTCGGTCATGTCTATGAAGATCACCGCGACGACGGAACGCGTCGGGCTGAAGGCGATTGCGTGGAGGTACTTCCCGGTGTCGTAGCTGGGGCCTTCGTAGCGGGCGTAGATCCCGGTGGTGGCCACCTGCAGGATTATGTCCTGCCACTCCCGCTCCCTCTCCGACCATATCTCGCGGAAGGGGCGGCCGAGGATATCCTCCTTGCGGATACCCATCACCTGTTCGTACGCGGGGTTCACGTCTATATAGACCACGTCGCGGAACTCTCCCCTCTCGTCGAAGAGCGCCCGGTAGAGGGCCACGGGCTCCAGTATCTTGGCGAAAAGAACGCCGAGAGCGTCGTAGGGCGTCCGGTCGTCGTTCATGCGCGCCGCCTCCTTTGCAGTGTGTCCTCCCCGTGATTCTACACGCTGCGAGGAAGATGAGGCAACTGCTTCGACCACGACCGGGAGGTCTCCGCCCGCACTTCCCGAAACACGCGCATTTCGCCGTAAAGGGGCATGACGATCAAGGAAAGTCTACTCGTCGAGATCACCGGTCCATTAATTCATGATTTGCGCTACTTCACAATCATACTTTGCACGATGCGGGCCGAGAGATCCTTCCTCTAGACTATCCACCGGAGGAATACGCTATTCCATTCCGGGAGGGTGATCCGATGAAACTCGAAATTGGTAAGTTTTTTGTGAAGGAGATGGTCTTCGGCGAGAAGACCGGCTACAGCAAGGGTATTCTGACGATAAACAAAGAAGAAGCTCTTGCGGTGGTGAAGGAGGACAGCCACATCACGGAGGCCGATCTGTATCTCGTAGCGCCGGGAGACGAGGTCCGCATGGTCCCCGTGAAGGAAGCCATCGAGATGCGTTGCAAGGTCTCCGGGGGCGTCATGTTCCCCGGTGTGACCAACCCGGTCATGCCCGCAGGGCAGGGACGGACGCACGCGCTGAAGGACTGCTCGCTGATCGTGGTTGGCAAACACTGGGGGAGCTTCCAGGACGGCCTGATCGACATGGCCGGCCCATTTCAAAGGAACACCATCTTCGGTTCCCTGAAGAATCTGGTCCTCGTGGGCGACACGGATGAGGAGTTCGAACGCCGCGAGCAGCAGAAGAAAAACCGCGCGCTCCGCTGGGCAGGACACCGTCTCGCCGAGTACGTCGGAAAGGCCGTGGCAGACCTCGAACCCGAAGAGATCGAGACGTGGGAGCTGGAGCCGGTGAACCGCCGCGACGCCTCCGTGCAGGGGCTTCCGTCGGTGGTCTACGTGCTGCAGCCTCAGACGCAGATGGAAGCGATGGGGTACAACACCCTCGTCTACGGCTGGGACGGCAACCACATGCTCCCCACCTACATGCACCCCAACGAGCTGCTCGACGGCGCGCTGATCTCCGGCAGCTTCATGCCCGTCTCGTCGAAGATGTCCACCTACGAACACTGCAACAACCCCGTCGTGAAGCGCCTGATGAAGGAGCACGGCAAGACGCTCAACTTTCTCGGCTTGGTGATGTCGAACCTCAACGTCGCAATGGACCAGAAGCAACGCTCGGCCTACATGGTGGCGCAGATGGCCAAGAATCTCGGAGCGGACGGCGCTATCGTCGCCGAAGAAGGGTACGGCAACCCCGACGTGGACTACATCCAGACCATCGTCGAGCTGGAGAAGGTCGGCATCAGGACCGTCGGCATCTCGAACGAGTGCACAGGCCGCGACGGCGCGTCGCAGCCCCTGGTGGCGCTCGATCCGGCGGCAAACGCCCTCGTTTCCACCGGCAACGTCTCGCAGTACTTCGAGCTGCCCCCGATGAAGACCGTCCTCGGCGAGCTGGAGTCGATGGCCCGCGACGGCCTCTCCGGCGGCTGGGAGGGGTGCGTCCGTCCGGACGGCTCGCTCGTCATGGAGAACAACGGCATGTTCTGCTCGGACCACATCAGCGGCTTCTCCGTGAAGACCTGCATGGACTATTAGAAAGGGGAGGAAGCGGAATGCTCAAGGCAATTCACTATATCAACCAGTTCTTCGGGCAGGTGGGCGGCGAGGACATGGCCGACTACGAGCCCGAAATCCGCACCGGGACCGTCGGGTGCACCCAAATATTCAACACCCTCGCGAAGGACGTCGAGGTAACGCACACGATCATCTGCGGCGACAACTTCATGGCCTCGCGCACCGACGAGGCCCTGGAGCGCATCATGGGAATGCTCGAAGGCAAGGAGTTCGACGTCTTTCTCGCGGGTCCCGCGTTCAACGCCGGGCGGTACGGCGCCGCGTGCGGCCAGATCTGCAAGGCCGTGAAGGAGAAGTACGGCGTCCCCGTGTTGACTTCAATGAACGAGGAGAACCCGGGCGTCGAGATGTTCCATAAGGACATGTACATTTTCCGCGGAGGTAACCGCGCCACCTTCATGAAGCATGACATGGAAAAGCTCGCCGCCTTCGCCGATAAGATCGCTCGGGGCGAGAAGCTGCTTCCCGCGCCGATGGAGGGATACTTCCCGCGCGGCATCCGCCACGAAGTCTTCCTTGAGGACATCGGGCAAGAGCCGGTCATGGCCGCCGACCGCGTGGTCGACATGATGATCGCCAAGCTGAAGGGCGAGCCGTATCAAACAGAGCTGCCGATGCCCGCGCTCGACCGCGTTCCCGTCGCCCCGGCGGTGAAGGACCTGCGGAAGGTGCGCCTCGCGCTGGTCACCTCCGGCGGCATCGTCCCCCGCGAGAACCCCGACCGGATTCAGTCGTGCTCCGCCACCAAGTGGGGCAAGTACGACATTTCTGCTCTCGACAAGGGTTTCACAGCCCCGGAGTACAAGACCATCCACGCCGGGTACGACCCCGGGCAAGCCGACAAGAACCCCAACGTCGTCGTCCCGCTCGACGCCATCCGTGCCTATCAGCGCGAAGGCAGGCTCGGCGTGGTGGACGAATTCTTCTACACCACCGTCGGAACGGGCACCACACAGGGCGAGGCAGCCCGCATGGGTAAGGAGATCGCCGCAGTGCTCCACGAGCGGAACGTAGAGGCCGTCGTTCTCACCGCGACCTGAGGAACCTGCACTCGTTGCGGGTCAACGATCGCGAAAGAGATAGAGCGCAGCGGCATCCCCGTGGTTGTGATGTGCAATCTGACCAACATAGGCAAGACCGTAGGCGTCAACAAAATGGTTCCTACAGTTTCCGTCCCCTACCCCCTCGGCAATCCCCAGCTCCGCCCCGACGACGAATGGGCCCTCCGCTACCACAGGACGGGAGTGGCGCTCGACGCGCTGGAAACCGACGTCGACGTCCAGACCATCTTCCCGGTGAAGATCTAGCTTCCGTCCGGGGGAGGACCCCCTCCCCCGGATATCAGTGAAGGAGGGACGAGTATGCAAGTCCAGAAAGATAATTCCGTGTTCTTCATCTCCATGGCCGTCACAGCCGCCACGGTGCTCTGGGGGATCTTCTCCCCGGCGAGCTTCGACGCGGCGGCCAAGGGGCTTTTCAACATCCTCATCGAGTACTTCGGGTGGGGGTACATGCTCGCCATGAACATCTTCGTGCTCTTCCCCATACTCCTCTGCATGAGCCGCTTCGGCAAGCTCCGTCTCGGCGAGCCGGGGTCGAAGCCGGAGTTCGGCAACATCTCGTGGTTCGCCATGCTCTTCTCCGCCGGCATGGGCGTCGGTCTGGTCTTCTACGGCGTCGGCGAGCCGGTCTATCACTTCATGACGCCGCCCTTCGGCGCGGCCGCAGGAAGCGCGAAGGCAGCCGAGGACGCGCTGCGGACCACATTCTTCCACTGGGGGCTTCATCCGTGGGCGGGATACGCCGTCATCGCCCTCTGCCTGGCCTACTTCCAGTTCCGTAAAGGAGCTCCCGGACTGATGAGCAGCATGTTCCTTCCCTTACTCGGAGAGAAGGGGAATTCGAGCGCGCTTGGCAAGACGGTCGACATCCTCGCCATCTTCGCCACCATCGCGGGCCTTGCCACCTCGCTCGGCCTGGGTACGCTTCAGATCAACAGCGGTTTGAAGTACCTCTTCAACGCACCCCAGAACGTCACCTTCCAGCTCATCATCATCGCGACGCTTGCGTTTGTGTACACCGGAACCGCCGTGATGGGCATCGAGAAGGGGATCAAGAGCGTCTCCAACCTCAACCTCTTCCTCGCCTGCCTGTTGAGCGTCTCGCTCTTTTTCATAGGACCGACCATGGCGATCATCGAATCGCTGATGACGGGTTTGGGCGACTACCTTTCCAACGTGGTGAACCAGAGCTTCCACATGGCTCCCTACGGCGGCGAGTACAAGGGATGGCTCGGCGGCTGGACGCTCTACTACTGGGCATGGTGGATCGCGTGGTCTCCCTTCGTCGGCTCGTTCATCGCCCGCATCTCTCGCGGGCGCACCATCCGGGAGTTTGTCTCCGGCGTGCTGGTCGTTCCCGCGCTGGGCAGCTTCACTTGGTTTTCTATCTTCAGCACGTCAGGACTGAACCTCGAACTCACCGGCGCGGCGAAGATCGCAGAGAAGGTTGCCGCGGATATCTCCATCGGCGTCTTCGAGGTCTATACCCACTACCCGCTTGGCGGCATAATGTCGATTATCATGGTGGTCCTGATTTCGACCTTCTTCATCACGTCGGCCAACTCGGCTACCTTCGTCCTCTCGATGTACTCCAGCCAGGGCGACATAAACCCGCCGAAGTTCCGCATGGGCATCTGGGGAATTCTTATGGCGGCGCTGGCCTTCGTCCTCTTGATGAGCGGCGGGCTCCAGTCGCTGCAAATCGCTTCCATCGCCGCTGCGGCGCCTTTCGCGGTGATCATGGTGGTTGCCTGCTGGTGCCTGTGGAAGGCCCTGAAAAAGGACGAGTCGACCTTTACCGAGTTGAACTGACCTCTGGACGAAACACCTTATTGGCGGTACCCTTTATGGAAGGAGCCTGCCAAGAGATTGCTTCGATATTGCGACGCCTCCGGTACGAATATGTGTTCCAGGGGCGTCTTTTGTACTTCGGGTATGCCGTATGCCGGCAATCCAGCGACGATTCGAGGAGGATGAACATGGAGTACGGTAACGTTCTGCTGCTGTTCGACACGGAGAACCCCTGCTGGACTGATGAGCTGGTAAGGCTGGCCGGAGAGGATCCGGCGCTTATGACGCGGATGGCGGACGAGGGCCTGCTTGCGCACGATGGAGAGGTCTTCCGCTTGACCGAAGCGGGAGGAGAAGCTTTCAGAGAAGAGGCCGCGGCGAACTTCCTGCCCGCAGAGCCCGGGGCCGCCGGGCCGGACTCCGGAAAGGACCTCTTCAGGACGCGCCTCCGCCTGCTGCTCGATAAAAAACACATCCAGCGCTGGGGGTTGAAGGAGTTCGTCCGGAGTGCGCGGTTCCCCATCCCGCCGTTGCAGGATGAAGAGATCTTCAGCCGCTCGCCGGGGCTCGAGTGGCTCTGGCCCTCTTCGCCGATCGTCGGCCGGCTGCGGGAGGACTGGCCCGTCACCGGGCTCGCCGCCCGAAGAGAGACACCGCCCCCGCCGGACGCCGCCGCAAAATGGTTCGAGGAGAAAGGAATCTTCCCTGCGTACTTCGAAGCCGACCTGCTCCACCTCAGCCGCTACGACTTCCAGGCGTACGCGCACATCCCCCGCTCCCCCAGCGACCCGTGGGGAATCCTGAACGCCGACCGTTTTTTCTGCATGCGGGCTCCGGTCCCGGAGGCGCGGAACCTCGACGGATTCCTTGCAACGGTCGGGCGTTTCCAGCTCGTGCTCGAAGTGCTCCGCCGCATGGTACTCCCCGGCTACATCGACCTCGACAGCTTCGACCAGGACGGCATCAACTGGCTGCTCTTCGTCTTCGAGCACGAGAAGGAGGCGGAAGCCTGCGTCTCGCTCCTCTCCCCGTTCGGACTCGACCTGATACGCCCCTCCATGCCGATGGACGTCTGGGCGCTCAGCTTCGAGGCGCTGGAGAACTTTAAGGAAAAGGCGGAGACGATCCACGACCTGATCCCTGTCATCGGGAGGCCCGTCGTTCGGACGCCATGAGTTTCTGATGCGGGGGGAGTCTTGCTCTCCCCGCTTTTCTTTCACATCCTCGGAGAAACCGAGCGTGTCACCCCGGCCGTATTATCATCATTTCCGATTTGCGGACACCGCACATAGTTGACCAAAGAACTTTTTCCGTCCTTGAGAAAAACACTTCCACCCTCAACATCGACTTGGTATAATGCATTCTGTTGCGTATCCTTTACGATGAAAGGAAGTGGCCGTGTGCGAGAGCAAAACGCCTTTTTTTCAGCGCGCATGGAGCGCCTGTCGGAAGAGCTGGGGAGAAGGGGAGCCGACGCGCTCTTCGTCTTCAGCAGCGAATACGACAACCGCCCCGCGATTCAGTACCTTTCGGGATTCACTGGCTCCTTCGCAGTCGTCGTGGCGGGAGAAAACGGAGGCCGCCTGATCACCGACTCGCGATACTTCCTCCAGGCCGAGGAGGAGTCCTTTATTCCCCTGGTGCGGATGGAGGACCGGGATCCGTGGCCCGCTGTTCATGAGGCTCTTCGGCAGCTCGGCGTGCGGCGCCTCGCCGTGGAGGAAGACAAGCTGACGCTCGAACGCGGACGGGAGCTCGAAAAACTGACCCCGTCGCTCGTCGGGACGAGCAGGCTGTTGCAGCGGCTTCGCGCCGTCAAGGATGCGGAGGAGCTGAATACCCTTCGACGCTCGGCCCGGATCGCGGCCGAGGCTTTCGAGGCGTTTCTTCCCGCGATCCGTCCCGGCAGGAGCGAGGCGGAGATCGCCGCCGATCTGGTCCACGAAATGCGCGTCAGGGGAGCGCAGCAGCCGGTGAAGGGGCACTTCGTCGTCGCATCCGGCCCCCGGGGGGCGAGGCCGCACGGCGTCTTCTCAGAACGGATTCTGCGGCCGGGAGATTTCATCACCATGGACTTCGGCGCGGTCTACAACGGCTACGTCTCGGACATGACCCGCACCGTCGGCCTCGGAGACGTCGACCCGAAGTTGATCGAAATCTACCGCATCGTGCTGGAGGCTCACGACCGCGCCATCGCCGCCGTCTCGCCGGACGCGACGGGCCGGAGCGTGGACGAGGCGGCGCGGAGCGTCATCCGCGCGCACGGCTACGGAGAATATTTCACACACTCCACCGGTCACGGCATCGGGCTCGAACTGCACGAACTTCCGGTGCTCAACCGTCTGAACGATGAAAAACTCCCCGTAGGTTCCGTCGTGACCGTGGAACCGGGCATTTACATCGAGGGCCTGGGCGGGGTGCGCATCGAGGACGACGTCATTGTGACGCCCGAAGGCGCCGAGGTGATCACGAGCATCTCCGGGACGGAGCTGCGCCTGCTCTCTCCGGCATGAGGAAAAAGTACCGGGGCCATCCCCGGTGGAATATAAATGGGAAACACATTCAAGACATCGGCATGCCGGTGTCAACACCATGAAAGGTCGTGATGCACAGTGAATAAGTTCCGTCCAGCACTGATCGCGCTTCTTGTCGTGGCGGCGCTCTCTCTTCCGGCGTTCGCCTCGGAGCTTCGGATCGCCCAGGTCGCGGACATCTCCAGCCTCGATCCGCACAGGGTAAGCGACGTCTACTCGGCGAACATAATCCGGCAGATCTACAGCAATATCGTCCAGGTGGACGAGCACATGGAGATCGTCCCCGACCTGGCCGAGAGCTGGGAGAACCCCGACGACCTCACGTGGATCTTCCACCTCCGCAAGGGCGTGACGTTCCATAACGGCGATCCGCTCAACGCAGCCGCCGTGAAATTCTCGCTCGACCGGATAAAGGATCCCGCCACTGCCTCCCCCGGCGCGACACACCTGCGAGAAGTGGCCTCCGTCGAAGCAGTGGACGAGCACACGCTGAAGCTCGTCACGAAGCGCCCGTTCGCCCCCATGCTGATGAGCCTGACCCGCTACGAGACGGCCATCGTCAGCGAGAGAGCCGTCAAAGAGGCGGGCGCGGACTACGGCAGCAGGGCCGCCGTCGGAACCGGCCCATTCAAGTTCGTGAGCTGGTCGCGCGGCGACAAGGTCGTCATCGAGAAATTCGACGGCTACTTCCGCGGCCCCGCTTCCATCGACACCGTCGTCTACCGCGGCATTCCCGAGGACGCGACACGCCTCGTCGAGCTGGAATCCGGCGGGATCGACCTCATTCCGGGCAACTTCCCGAACCAGGATTTCGCCTCGATCAAGGAAAGCGGAAAATACCTCACCTACCAGACACCCGCCATGTCCACGCTCTATATGGGACTGAACACCGAGATCGAGCCCCTGGGCAACAGGACCGTCCGCAAGGCAATGAACTACGCGGTAGACAAGCAGGCCATCGTCGACGCCATCTACTTCGGCTTCGGAGCTCCCGCCAGAGGCCCTCTCTCCCCGGTGATCTGGGGATTCGATCCGACGCTCGAGCCGGCCTACCCGTACAATCCGGAGAAGGCGAAGGAGCTTCTGAAGGAAGCCGGCTTCCCCGACGGCTTCGACATGACCATCTACTCGGACAACCGCACCGAGCGGCGCAGCGCCGCCGAACTGATCCAGGCCTACCTGGCCGAGGTCGGCATCCGGGCGAAGATCGAGCTGATGGAGTGGAGCGCGCTGCTCTCCACCTCCGCCAAGGGTATCGGCGGCGGCTTCATGCTCGGATGGACGGGAACGGGCGACGCCGACGGCGCGCTGACTCCGGTCTACCATTCCATGAACATCGGGTCATCCAACCGCTTCCGCTACAAGAGCCCCGAGCTTGACGCGCTGATGGACAAGGGCGCGGCCACGCTCGACCAGGCCGAGCGCAGGAAGATCTACGCGGAGGCCCAGAGAACGGCCGTCGAGGAGTGCCCGCTCGTCTTCATGATCAGCCAGGAGCTCCTGGGCGCGTCCTCCAAGAAGGTCCAGGGCTTCAAGCTCTATCCGAACATGATCACCCCCCTTTACGGAGTGACCGTCTCGAAATAAGCCCGACGAACGCGCCGGAGTCCCCCGCACAGCAGCGGCCGGACTCCGGCGATATTTCCCCTGGAGGATGGCTGTATGCTTCGATATTTTCTGAAGAGACTCATGTTTCTTATTCCCGTGCTGTTCGGCGTCTCCATACTCATCTTTTCCATCGTTCATCTCGCCCCCGGCGATCCGGCGGAAGTCATGCTCGGCCCCAGCGCAACCCAGGAGGACATCGCCAACCTGAGGGAACAGCTGGGACTCACCAGGCCTTTATACGTCCAGTACGGAATTTTCCTGGGCAACGCGCTCAGAGGCGACCTCGGGCGCTCGATAAAATCCAATGCCCCGGTCATGGAGGAAATCATGGAGCGATTTCCGAAGACGCTCACACTCGCACTGCTGGGCATGACGTTCGCCATCGTCATCGGGCTGCCGCTGGGAATCCTCGCCGCGCTCAAACAGAACACGTGGGTGGATGCCTTGTGCAGCTTCCTGGCCCTCGTCGGTTTTTCGATACCGAACTTCTGGATCGCGCTGATGCTGATGCTGCTGCTCTCCATCTATATCCCGATACTGCCTTCGTCGGGATTCGACTCGTGGAAGAACCTGATCATGCCCACCATCGTGCTCGGCATCCAGACCATGGCGGTCATCGCACGCATGACCAGGTCGAGCATGCTCGAAGTCATCCGGCAGGACTACGTCCGCACGGCCAGGGCGAAAGGGATCTCCGACCGGCTCGTGCTCACCCGCCACATCCTGAGCAACGTGATGATCCCCGTGGTCACGATCGCGGGGCTCTACTTCGGCCACCAGCTCGGCGGCGTGGTCATCACCGAGACGATCTTCTCCATCCCGGGGCTCGGGCGGCTCATCGTCGACGCCATCCGGGCGCAGGACTACCCCGTGGTGCAGGGAGGCGTCCTCTTTTTCGCCTTCTGCGTCGGCATCGTGAACCTGCTCGTGGACATGATCTACGCGGTGCTCGACCCGCGGATCAAGGCCCAGTACCGGGCCGCGAAGTGACGGAGAGGAGCGGATACTTATGAACAGCGAAAAACAACCCTTCATTACCCTCTCCTCAACGAACGCTCAAGCGCGCGAGAAGCGGCGCAGTCCCTGGTGGGAGGTCTGGCGGCGTCTCCGGCGGAACAAGGCCGCCCTGGTCGGCATGAGCGTGGTCGTTCTCCTGGTGATCGTCGCCGTCCTGGCCCCGGTGCTCGCCCCGTACGACCCCAACCAGACGAACATGACGCAGCGCCTCAAGGGCCCCTCTTCGGCGCATCCGCTGGGGACGGACAACTTCGGGCGCGACATGCTCAGCCGCATCATCTACGGCAGCAGGATCTCGCTCTACGTCGGCTTCGTCGCGGTGGGTATCGGCGCGATCTTCGGCGGCATTCTCGGCGCGATCGGCGGCTACTACGGAGGGCGGCTGGACAACTTCATCATGCGCTGCATGGACGTCCTGCTCGCCATTCCGCAGATCATCCTGGCCATCGCCATCGTCGGCGCGCTGGGAACCAGCCTGCTCAACCTGATGATCGCGGTCGGCATCAGCCAGCTCCCCCGCTATGCGCGGGTGGTGCGGGCGTCGGCGCTCACAGTCAGGGGGCAGGAGTTCGTCGAGGCGGCCAAGGCAGTCGGCGCGAGCGACGCGAGGATCATTCTCGAAAACATCCTGCCGAACTGCATGGCGCCCATCATCGTCCAGAGCACCCTCGGCGTAGCGCAGGCCATCCTGTCGGCGGCGGCCCTCTCCTTCCTCGGGCTGGGAATCCAACCGCCCACGGCGGAGTGGGGCTCGATGCTCAGCTCGGGACGGCAATTCCTCCGTCAGGCGCCTTATCTCACGTTCTTCCCCGGGCTGGCCATCTCGGTCGTCGTGCTGGCCCTCAACATATTCGGCGACGGACTTCGGGATTCCCTCGATCCCAAGCTTCGCCAGTAGTCCGTCGGGAGGTTTTTGCATGAACGCTTCTCTATTGGAAGTTTCGGATCTCAAAGTGGTCTATAAAACATACGAAGGAACCGTGGCCGCCGTGAACGGGCTCGACTTCTCTCTCGACAGGGGGAAGACCCTCGGCCTGGTCGGGGAGAGCGGCGCGGGCAAGACGACCACCGCGCTCTCGATCATGGGACTCGTTCCCTCCCCTCCCGGTGTGGTCGAGAACGGCAGGATCGCATTCGGCGGAAAAAACCTCCTTTCGCTCCCCGAGCGGGAGATGAAGAAGATCCGCGGCAACCGGATCTCGATGATCTTTCAGGACCCCATGACCTCCCTGAACCCGGTGGTCACGGTCGGCGTGCAGATCGCCGAAGCGCTCGTCGCACACCAGAATCTCTCGGAGACCGCGGCGCAGAAGCGGGCGATGGAGATGCTCGAAAAGGTGCAGATTCCCGGCGCGCGGTTCAAGGAGTACCCGCACGAGTTCAGCGGCGGCATGCGCCAGCGCGTCGTCATCGCGATGGCCCTCGCGTGCAACCCGGCGCTCATCATTGCCGACGAGCCGACCACGGCCCTCGACGTCACCATCCAGGCGCAGGTGCTCGAGCTGATGCGGAGCCTGAAGGACGAGTTCTCGACCGCGATGATCATGATCACCCACGACCTCGGCGTCGTGGGCGAGGTCTGCGACCACGTCGCCGTGATGTACGCGGGACGGATCGTCGAGACCGGCTCGCTCGAGCAGATCTTCGCCGGGGCAAAGCACCCGTACACCACCGGTCTCTTCCGCTGTATCCCGGACATCGAGGAGGAGACATCCGTCATCCGCCCCATCGAAGGGTTGATGCCGGAGCCGCTCGACCTGCCGAAAGGGTGCGCCTTCCATCCGCGCTGCCCGCAGTGCATGCACGTCTGCCGGACGACGCTTCCCCCTGTTCTCGAGGAAAACGGCCACAAGGTGATGTGCCATCTGTACACTCCGGGAGGTGCCCTCGATGACTGATCTCGTCAAGGTCGATAATCTCGTCAAGTATTTCCCCGTCGCGGCGGGCAACGTCCGCGCGGTGGACGACGTCTCCTTCACCATTCGCGAAGGGGAGACGCTCGGGCTCGTCGGGGAGTCGGGGTGCGGCAAGTCCACCACCGGCCGCCTGCTGATCCGGCTTATCGAGCCGACCACAGGACGCATCCTGTACCGCGGACGCGACATCGCCTCCATGAACAAGGGAGAGCTGCACGCCATCCGAAAGCAGGTGCAGATCATCTTCCAGGACCCCTTCTCCTCGCTCGACCCTCGCAAGAGCATAGGCGAGACCATCGGCAAACCGCTCGAGATCTTCGGCATGGGCTCGAAGCGCGAGCGGGAGGAGATGGTGGACGCGCTGATGGAGAAGGTGGGCTTAAGCCCCCGGCTCTACTACAAGTACCCTCACGAGCTGGACGGGGGGCGGAGGCAGCGCGTCGGCATCGCCCGCGCGCTCTCGCTCTCGCCCGATTTCATCGTCTGCGACGAGCCGGTATCGGCGCTCGACGTCTCCATCCAGGCGCAGATACTCAACCTGCTGCAGGAGCTTCAGGAAAACATGAAGCTGACGTACCTCTTCGTCTCGCACGACCTCTCGGTGGTGAAGCACATCAGCAACCGCATCGCCGTGATGTATCTCGGAAAGATCGTCGAGTCGGCGCCGTCGCTCGAACTCTTTAAGAACACGCTCCACCCCTACTCCCAGGCGCTGCTCGCGGCCGTCCCCATTCCGAAGCTCGACCGGAAAAGGGAGAAGTTCATTCTGACGGGCGGCGTTCCCAGTCCGATCAATCCGCCGCCGGGGTGCCGCTTCCACACGCGATGCCCGTGGCGAATGGACATCTGCTCCGTCGAGGAGCCGCCGCTCGTCGATATGGGAAACGAGCACCTGGTCGCCTGCCACAAGATGAAGTGAATAAACCGGAAAGAAAGGAGCCTCTTGTCGGGGCTCCTTTCCCGTAAAGACCCGCATTCGCGGGCAACGTACACAAGGAGCGTGATATCGTGCGGAATGGATTGATGACAAGGCTGACCCACGCGGGCGAGAACAGCACGGCGAAACGGATCGCACAATCGGTTTCCGTTCCGAAAGTCGTTCCCATCTACATGAGCAGCGTCTTCAGCTTCGACGACGTTCCCTCGCTCGACGCCGTCTACGACGGGACACGGCAGGGGTACGTCTACTCAAGAATGGCCAATCCCGGCTATGACTGTCTCCACGAGGTGCTTGCGCAGGCCGAGGGGAGCGACGGGGCGATATCCTTCGCATCCGGCATGGCCGCCATCATCACCTCCATCCTGGCGAACGTCTCGGCCGGAGATCATATTCTCTCGTCGCCGGTGCTGTACGGCGGCGTCTACGACTACCTGAAGAACGAACTTCCCCGCTTCGGCGTCTCCGTCGACTTCGCGGACTTCATCAACGACGACCCGGAAAAGCATATCCGGCCGAACACGAAGATCGTCTACACGGAGACCATCACGAACCCGCTGATGGAGGTCCCCGACCTCGAAAGAGCGGGAACCGCCGCGCGGAAAAGCGGCGCGAAGCTCATCGTCGACAACACTTTCGCGACCCCCGCGATCTGCCGCCCGATGGAGTTCGGCGCGGACATCGTCGTCTACAGCGCGACGAAGTACCTGGGCGGCCACAGCGACATCATCAGCGGCGCGCTGATGGCCGGAACCTCGGAGATCGAGCGCCTGCGGAAGTTCGCAACGCTCTACGGCGCCGTCCCCAGCCCCTTCGACGCGTGGCTGCTGACGCGCAGTCTGCGCACTCTGGGGCTTCGAATCCAGCGTCACAGCGAGAACGCGCAACGGCTTGCGGAATACTTCGAGCGGCACCCAAAGGTCGAGAGGGTCCACTACCCCGGCCTCGCCTCGTCGCCCCATCACGCGGCCGCGCGAAAGCAGTTCGATCACGGCTGGTGCGGCGGCATGCTGAGCGCCGACATCGCCGGGGGTGAAGGGGGAGCCTCCCGCTTCATCGCCGCCTGCGAACAGATCAAGTTCGTCCCCAGCCTCGCCGGGGTGACCACGTCGATCTCGTATCCGGCGAAGACGTCCCATCGGATCTACTCCCCGGACGAGCTGGCGAAGTGCGGCATCTCCGCCGGGCAGCTCCGTTTCTCCGCCGGACTCGAAGAGATCGACGACGTTCTCGCCGAGTTCGACAGGGCCTTCGAAAGCGTCTGAAGCTCTTTCCCCGAAACCCAAAAAAGGGCGGGAGCTCTTGCTCCCGCCCTTCGTCGTTTCACCCCTCGCCTTACAGCGTCTTCTTGAAGAACCGGCCTCCCTGGACAATCGCGACGAGCTTCCCGCGATCCTGGAAGATCCGAACATCCTTGAGCGGATCGCCGTCGACGACGAGAAAATCCGCGTACTTGCCGGGCTCGATCGTCCCGACCTTGTCCGAGATTCCCATCAGTTCCGCGTTGTCCCGCGTAGTGCAGAGGATCGCCCGCATCGGCCCCATGACGCGGGCCTTCAGCTCGATCTCCAGCGCCTTGTACGGCTGGCCCGATCCGACCATGTCCGAGCCGGAACCGATCTTCAGCCCCTCCTCGAACGCGATGGAGAGGGCGTTCTCAGAGTGTTTCCGCACATCCTTCATCTTGCGGAAGAAGTAGGACGGAAGGCCGAACTCCTCTCCCCGCGTCGCCATGATCTCGTACGTGGCCATCGTGGGCACCAGCCAGCAGCCGTGCTTTTTCAAAACGCGGGCCGTCTCCCGGTCGAGGTAGTTGCCGTGCTCGATGCTGTGCACTCCGGCCTCCGCACAGAGCTTCATGCTCCTGGTGGAGTAGTTGTGCGAAAGAACCGTCTTTCCGGCGGAGTTGGCCTCGTAGACGATTGCGGCCAGCTCCTCGTGCGAATACTGGACCGTGTCCGGCTCGTCCGCGGGGCTCGCGCACCCGCCTCCCGCCATCACCTTGAGATAGTCCACACCCTGGCGGAGCAGTTCTCTTGAGGCCCTGCGCACCTCGTCGACCCCGTCGGCGATGATGCCGAGCATTCCTCCTCCTATCGGAGGAACGAGTTCGGTCGGCAACCGCACGTCCGCATGCCCTCCCGTCATCGAGAGCGCCCTGCCGCAGACCTGCATCCGAGGAGCCGTTATCAATCCCTGCTTCTGCGCCTCCCTGAATCCGGCGTCGATCCCTCCGGCGTCGCGGATGGTCGTAAACCCCTGGTAGAGCGTGTCCTCCAGGATCTTCGCCGCCATAAAGCACCCCATCGAGGGAAGATACCGTCTGTGCAGCTCTCCGAGGTCGTTGGTGAAGAGGGACGCGTGCATATGCGCGTCGATGAGGCCCGGCATCAGCGTCTTTCCCTTGCAGTCGACCGCCTCAGCCTTGGAGAAGCGGGGCGTCTTGCCGCTCCCCGTCTCCTTGATCAGACCGTCCTCCGCCACGACCCAGGCCGAGGAAACAGGTTCATTCCCCGTGCAGTCCAGGAGGGTCGCGTTCTTGAAAAGCAACATGCTCACGATGTCCACGTCTCCTTTATCTTATCTTTTCTTCAGCAGATACAGCGCCAGAATCGCCAGGGGCGCGGCAATGAGCACCGGGGGATAGGTCTTGGCCAGCTCCCATCCTCCGCTCTTCGCGGTCTCCCAGACTATGGTGACCACGCCGCCGACGAGAATGGACGCGATCCCGCCCGCGGGAGTGGTCTTCTCGGGCCAGACGACCGCCGCCAGCAACGCCGGAGTGATGGCCGCGCCGTACATCGTGTAGGTGTACTGCTGCAGGATGAGCAGCTCGGGGAAGTACTGGATGACCACGTACGCGAGGATGCCGAGTCCGAGCACGCTGGCGCGGGAGACGAGGAGCTTCCGCTCCGTCGGTGCGTCGGGGTTGATGAAGCGGGCGTAGATGTCCCAGCTCACGTTGACCCCCACCGACAGGAGGAAAGAGTTCGCCGTGGTCACGATGAAAGCGGTGATCGCGGCGACGCAGATGCCGCCGATCACGACCGGCATGCCGTGGGTGGCGAGGTGGACGAAGGCCTGCGCGGCGTTGATCTCGGGGTAGAGCGCCCGCGAGGTGATGGCGGCGGCCGCCACGAAGAAGTAGGTCAGCGTGCAGCCGATCATCCAGCCGATGCCGCTCTGCATGGCTGTTTTCTCATCTTTTGCCGCGAAGAAACGCTGGTACATGTTCTGGTCGCCCATGACGTAGAAGAAGACCGGGAAGAAAAATCCCAGGAGCTGCGGAAAGGAGACGCCGCCGAGAGCGAGGTGTCCCGGAGGAATGTTCGCAGCGACCCAGGTCCAGCCTCCGGCCATCGAGATGGCCATCGGAACGCCGACGACCAGTCCTACCATCATCATGCAGCAGCTCAGAAAGTCGGTGTAGGCGACCGAGTAGAGTCCGCCGAAGAGCGCCGTCGCCACGATGACGCCGAAGGCGATGAGTGTGCCGACGTTTGCGGGAATACCGAGAATGGAGTTGAGGATCAGCCCCACGCCCCGGTACTGGTAGGCCACTATTCCGACGTAGGCGAGCATGATGATGATCATGGCCAGCACCCGGGCCGTCGGGCCGTAGACCTTCTCGATGACTTCGGGAACGGTCTGGGCTTTCATACGGCGAATCCGCTTCGCCACGAACGAAAGAACGAACTGTCCCACGGGAGAACCGAGAGAGAATGCAACCGCCGCCATCAGGCCGTACTGGTACCCGCTGGCTGCGGGACCGCCGAGCACGGTACCCGCGCCCATCCATGTGGCCATCAGCGTTCCGATGAGGATGACCGTCGGGAGAGAGCGCCCTGCAACGGAGTAGTCCTCCTGAGTCTTGACCTTTTTGGCATAGTAGATCCCAACTACAGTGATAACAATCAGATAAATTACGACGCAATAGAACGCGAAAGTCAACTGCACACTCTCCACCCCCTGAAAGATGTTCTTACCCGTAAATCTGTTATTTCACCCGATCAAATCCGTGAAGCCCTTGTAATTCTGTTTCTGTCCTCCTTTCCACTGTACAGCACTCTCTTTCTCCTGTACAATGCAGAATATCGACAACATGTGACAACTCCTGACAACAGAACGAATGATACCGATACTTTTTTCTTCCGTCAATTGTTCCTTAAGAAACAAAAAGAAGGCTGAAAAAAATATGGAGAAAGTAAGTCATCGAGAGTTTTTACGGACGAACGGCTTATCTTGCGGGATCGGACATCCGAAAAAAAAGGGGAAGACATCCCCATAAAGGAGGTGAGGCGCATGGAAATGGGCATGGTTCAGAACGTCATGGCCGCGGAGAGATCCAACACCATGGCGCAGGTGAACGTATCGATCCAGAAGAAGGCTATGGATATGCTCGAAACCCAGGGGCAGATGCTCCAGGAGATGATGGCCTCCATGGGGATCGGCCAAAACCTTGATATCAAGGGGTAGGCCGATGCTTCTTGAGAAAGGGGAGCCTTCCGGCTCCCCTTTCTTTGTATAAAAAATCTGAACCAGGAAAGATCCCGTCAAGTGTACATCAACAATCTTTCTACGACGGACGGACAGCCGGGGAGAAAAAAACTGTTCGCACTGTGCACAAAATACCGTCCGGACGAAAACCGTCGGGGAAACGATCGAAGATCCGTCCCGGGCGCCGTATTCTCTCGTCTCTCCGGATCAAAAACCCTCGGGCGCCCCGGCCGCAATCCCCCGACTTCAGGGAAATAAAAAGTACCCTATTTACTTTTCTTGATACACTGGAGCGCCTGTACCGACACGATGAAAAGCGCGAGGAACATCAACGCGCCCCTGAAGACGTACGGCGCCGTCACAAAGGTGACCTCGGGATTTCCGCTTGTGAAGATCGCGATGAACGGCACGATCACGAAGCCGATCAACGATATGGCGGTGGAGTAGGTCAAAAGCACGCGGAACGTCTCGGTCGGTTCGACGCCTCCCGTCTCATCGGCGGCGTACATCCATGTCAGCAGCAGCATCAGAAGAGGAAAGATGATGCTGAGCCATTTCCATTCGAAGTAGGGAATTGCCGGGATCATGCTGAAAAGCGAGTAGCTTTCCGGAGAGGTCTGGAAAAGAGCGTCAAGACCCATGTTCTGCGGTGCAAAATCGATAATCGGCATGCTCATGGCGAAAAAAGCCAAAAATCCTGCTGCCACACCGAAGGCGACAGCCTGCCAGCGCGTTGCTTCGTCCCTCTTCTTCACAGTGATTCCTTCCATTAAAAAAACCTCCTGTCGTTCGATTTTCCGCTTCCCGAAGAAGCGGTTTGTTTCAAGGGAGGCGGTCGATCAGACCCCTTTCCCCGTATTTCCGATCTACAGCAAAGGATACAACAAAAAACGCGCGCCGAACAGCTGGCTATTCGGATTCTTCGCAAGAAAACATAAAAGTTTTCTCCGGAAAAACATCCATTCGTCCGCGCGAAAGACGCCCCATGCAAACACTTCAGGAGAGGGGGTCCTGCAGAAGCCTCAGAAGTCGAACGGCTTTGCCCTGATCTCTCCTTCCTCGTATAAAAACGCGCAGAACCGCTCTTCTTCCCTGACCCTGTGCGTCACTCCGCGCATCGAGACGGACACGCCGGGGTAACAGGTTCCCCTGGCCCTCACGGCGCCTTTTTCGCGGTTCTTTTCCATTTCCGCCTCCAGCACCGCAAGCTCGGAACTGTTCTCCTTCATCGAAGCCCGCAACGAAAAGGCCGTCCGGGTCAGCTTTCCCAGCATTGCCCGTTTCTCCTCGTCCAGGCCGCTCTCGACCTCCGCCTTCTTGAGAAATTCGATATTCTTCTCGACTTTTCCGAGGTTGTTCTCCGCGTCAGCAAGTTCCGTCCGGAGGGAATCGCGCCGCTCGACCTGTTCCGGCAGGGCGCCGACCGAAATCTCCGTCTTCGTTCCCATTTCGCTGCCGAGCGTCTGGCAGACGACTTCCCGTCCCGCCTGGATCTTTCCCCCGGCGATCTGCGCCTTGCTTCCGCCTGAGACCACGAGCTTGCCGGAACACCGGCAATCGGTGTGCAGCAGCGCGTTCTTTATCAGGATATCGCCGCCGGACGAGAGGGAGGCCTGATCGACGAAATCCGCCGAAATATTTCCCTGCGCCTCGACTTTCCCCTTGCCGACACCCCGGATGCCGCCGGTGACGACGATGCTTCCTCCGGCTGAAAGAAGAGCGCCTTCGACCATGCCGTTGACCGTGATGTTCTCCGAAGCCCGTATCTCGAAGCCGTCCCTGACGACGCCCTTCACCACGACCGATCCGGGAAAATCGATGTTCCCCGTACCGTAGTCGACATCCCCCTCCACCTGAAATACGGGAAGCACGTGGAACCTTCCGTTGACTTCGGTCATGTGCCCCTCGATGGCGGCGAGCAGCGAGAGCCCGTCCTCGGAAACGGCGGTCCCCGGGCCGCCCGGGAACGACTTGTCCTTGCCGCTTTTTGCGCCGAGGACGGCGCCCCGGACATTCTTTCCCTCAATTCCGGCGGTCGCGGGGATTTTCACGGCGAGCACGTCTCCCGCGCGCACCAGGTTGACGATGCCGAGGTTCCTGAGATCGACATTCCCGTCCTCGTCCTCGACGGGCCCTCTGCGCCCGGTGGCGGCAACTGTTCTCTCTATGACGGCGTCCGTCCCGTGGACAGGCGGAGTCGCTCTGGCCGCCTCGAAACGTTCGTCGAAACACTCCCCGGCGCTTATCCGCTCCAATATTTCGCGGTCGACGCCATGGACGACGCCGTGCCTGCCGAGCAGTTCCCGGATGGACTCCGGAGAGGGGATGGTTCCACCGAGAGAGGGAGGAGAGACGACAATGGAAACCGACATCGAGTCCTTCGCAATCGTGACGGACACTTTCGAATCGACGGGGGCGGGAGCGGGAGCAATGCGGACCCTGGCCTCCTGCCCCTCGACGAACTGCCGGACGGCATGCTCGTCGTACGCGGATACGCCCCCCTCTTCGAGGGCCGCATCGACATCGCCGGCGGAGGGGAGCGAATCACCGGAGCGGGAGAGCCAGACATGCCCGTCTTCAAGGAGAAGCAACACGTCTCCCTTCCGGATTCTTGTCATCCTGGCATTCGCATCGCCGTTGTTCGTCCCGCCCATCGACATTCCCCTCCATTCGTATCCTCCGCTGCCGGTAGTGTTTATACATCTCTTCCGTTCTTCATATAATATAACATCCCGATTTCATGCTGCAATAAAAAACAACTTTTTTCAAAGCTTCCGGATACTTTTTTTACTCCGCAGGCAAAGAGAGCATCATCGACGCCGCGGATCCGGGATCCTTTACACTTCGCTTCTTTCCCTTACAAAACTTTGCGTTTGCTGCAGGCTCCCTTCGGCAAAGGCGGTATAGAATAGAGACTACAAGACGAACGAAGGAGATGACCATGATGACCGTACATTCGAAGCGGGTCTTCGGAAACCGAAACACCCCGCTTTGCACCGTTCTTCTCCTGCTTCTTCTCGCAGGAGCCGCCGTCGCCTCCGGAAGCCGGGATCCGGGCGGAAACAGGCCGCTCACCCTCGAGGAGTGCCTGTTGCTGGCGGAAGAGCACCATCCGTCGCTGGAGGAGGCGCGGGCGTCGCTGAACGCGCAGAGGGCTCGGCTGGAAGGCGTGAAGGCGGGCAACGCGCTCACCGGAAGTCTCTCGGCCTCGACAGGACGGGGGACGGGCGCCGACCAGAGCTACTCGACCTCGCTCACGGTGACGAAACTCCTCTCCGACTCGGGCAAGAACGCCCTCGAACAGCGGAGCCAGGGGCTTAACATCGATACGGCCTCCGAATCGGAGCGGGAGGCGATCCTGACCGTGAGAAAGGGCGTCAAGGACGCCTACTACTTCCTTCTGCTGAACGGACTGAAGCGCGAACAGGCGGCCCACGCCGTGCGCACCTACGAAAAACACCTCGAAAAGGCGACCGGTTTCTACGAGGCGGGCGCGAAGGCGCGCTTCGACGTCACCAAGGCGGAGGTCGACCTGAGCAACGCCCGGATATCCCTCGTCTCCGCCGAGTCGTCGCTCGCAACCGCGCGGGCCGCCCTCTCGAAAGCTGTCGGCATCCAGCTCGGCGAAGTCGAAGTCGTCTCGGACTTCCTCGCACCCCGGCCGCTCCCCGACGAACTCTTCGCGGCCGAACAGGCGATGGCAAACCGCCCCGATATCCGTTCGGCCCGCCTGAAGAGCGAATCCGGCAAACTCTCCGTCTCCATCGCAGCGAAAGGGAACGCCGCCTCGATCTCGCTTTCCGGTTCCGCGAACCTCTCCGGTTCGGACTGGCCGCTCGACGACAGCTTCCGTGCGACGGTCACCGTGTCGGTCCCCGTCTTCGACGGCGGGCTGACCGAGTCGAGAATCGCCGAGGCGCGCCACTCCGCTTCCGGCGCGGACGCGGCGCTGCGGCGCGTCGAACAGGCCGTCCTCTACGACGTCCGCTCGGCGCTGCTCTCGGTGAAAGAGGCCGAGGCCCGCATCCCCGTCGCCGAACTTCTGGTGCGGCAGGCGGAGGAAAATCTGACCCTGGCCGAAGGGCGCTACGAAACAGGCGTGGGAAACGTCCTCGAGGTGGCGGACGCCGTGCTCGCCTTCAACGGCGCGAAAGTCAGCCAATACCAGGCTCGCCATGACTACAGCGCCGCGCTGGCGGCGCTGGAAAAAACCCTCGGAGGTGAGTTTTGATGAAAAAGATCGTCCTACTGATTCTTCTGGTGGCAGGAGCCGCCGGCTATCTCTCCTTCTCCTCCGGCGGCGCCCCGGAATACACCTTCCGTACCGCCCCCCTCGAGTCGGGCGATATCGTCGCGAAGGTCACCGCCACGGGAAAACTGAGCGCCGTGACGGTGGTCGATGTCGGAACCCAGGTCTCCGGCACGATACAGGAGATCTACGCGGATTTCAACGATCACGTGAAGAAGGGGCAGCTGATCGCCCTCATCGATCCGGACGTCCTGGCGGCCAAACTGCAGGAGTCCAAGGCCAACCTCGCCGTGGCGAACGCGTCCGTCTCGCGGGCGCGGGCGAACGTCTCCGACAGCGAACGGAACCTGAAGCGCTTCAAGGAGCTCTGGGCGCGCAATCTGGTCGCCAGGAGCGAACTGGACGCCGCGGAGACGACGCACGCAGTCAACCGGGCGAGCCTTCAGGAGGCGCAGGCCCGGGTGCTCCAGGTGCAGGCCGCGCTCCGGCAGGCCGAGGCGAACCTTGCGTACACGCGCATCCTCTCTCCCGAAGACGGCGTGATCATCTCGCGTATGGTCAACGTCGGCCAGACCGTGGCCGCGAGCCTCTCCACACCGACGCTCTTCTCCATCGCGAAGGACCTGACCGACATGCAGATCGAGACCTTCGTCGACGAGGCCGATATCGCGCGCGTCAAGGAGGGGCAGGATGTCGAGTTCACGGTGGACGCCCACCGCGGAACCGCCTTTCCCGGAAAGGTGAGGCAGGTGCGCATCGCGCCTGGAACGAGCGACAACGTGGTCACCTACCCAGTCATCATCTCGGTGTCGAACCCCGAGCTGAAGCTGAAGCCGGGGATGACCGCCAACGTCTCCATCATCACCGACCGCAGGACCGGCGTGCTCCGCGTGCCGATGGCGGCCCTGCGCTTCTCCCCTCCTCCGGCGGAGACGCCCTCGACAAGCACCGCGACGGCCACGACGTCCCCGTTCGCCCCGTCCATGCCCCGGCGTCCAGCAGGCGGACAGGGCAGAACCGCGGGAGGCGGAATCGGACAGGGGGGGGGCAATGCCGGGGCGAACGGCGCCCTCTCTTCGGTCTGGACGGTACGGGACGGGAAGCTCGACGAACAAGTCCGGTTCCGCGCCGGGATCGGCGACGGTTCCTTTCTCGAGGTGGCCGGATCGCGGGATCTGAAGGAAGGAGATCTCCTGGCGATCGCCTACTCGGAGAAGCCGAAGCTCTCGCTCTGGCAGAGGATCTTCCAATGAGCCTCATCGACGTTCACGGCATCGTCAAGATCTACCGCACCGGCGACGTGGAGCTGCGGGCGCTGGACGGAGTCTCCTTCTCCGTCGACCGGGGGGAGTTCGTCTCGATCATGGGGCACTCCGGCTCCGGAAAGTCGACCATGATGAACATCCTCGGCTGCCTCGACGTGCCGGACGAGGGGGAGTACTCGCTCGACGGCAAGAGGACCGACAGCCTCTCGAAGGACGAGCTGGCGAGGATCCGCAACGCGAAAATCGGCTTCGTCTTTCAGGGGTTCAACCTCCTCCCCCGTGCCACGGCGCTCGAAAACGTCGAGCTGCCGCTGATCTACGCGGGCGTGCCGGGCAAGACGCGCAAAGAGCGCGGAAAGAACGCCCTCGAACGCGTCGGGCTCGCCGACAGGACGGGACACCGCCCGAGCCAGCTCTCCGGAGGACAGCAGCAGCGCGTCGCCATCGCCCGCGCACTCGTGGGACAGACCCCATTGATCCTCGCCGACGAACCCACGGGCAACCTGGACACGAAGACCAGCGCCGAGATCATGGATCTCTTCGTCGCGCTGAACCGGGAGGGAAAGACCATCATCCTCGTCACCCACGAACCCGATATCGCCGCCTACAGCGCCCGCACCATACGCTTCCAGGACGGGCGGATCCTGTCCGACGAGAGGAGAGAAAACCATGCTTGAGACGCTCCGCACCGCGATGCGCTCGCTGCTCTCCAACAAGATACGCTCCGCGCTCACCATGCTCGGCATCATCATCGGCGTGGCCGCCGTGATCACGATGGTCGCCATCGGCGCGGGAGCCAGCCGCAACATCCAGCAGTTCATCTCCGGCGTGGGGAGCAACATTCTCGTCATCATGCCCGGAGCGGCCTCGGTCGGAGGAGTCCGCCAGCAGGCCGGCTCCGGGGCGACGCTCACCGTGGATGACGCCGCGGCTCTGGAGCGCGAGGCCTACGCGCTGAAGGGCGTGGCTCCCGAGATCTTCAGCCGCACCCAGCTCGTCTACGGCAACCTGAACTGGTCCACGCTGGTGACGGGAAGCACGACATCCATCTTCGACATCCGCGAGTGGCGCCTCGCCGACGGCCGCTTCTTCGTCGACGACGAGGCGCGGGGCGGAGCGAAGGTCGTCGTCCTCGGAGCCACGGTCGCGAAAAACCTCTTCGGCGAGGAGGACCCGATAGGCAAGATCATCCGCATCCGGAACGTGCCGATGGAGGTCGTCGGCGTCCTCGCCGCCAAGGGGCAGACGCCGTGGGGGCAGGACCAGGACGACACCGCTTTCGTCCCCTTCGTCACGGCCCAGCGCAGACTTTTCAGGAGGAGCATCGCCAACTCCGTCCAGCGGATCACCGTCGCAGCCGTCAACGGCGATTCCGTCCCCGAGGCCGAGCGGGAGATCAACGCCATCCTGCGGCAGAGGCGGCGTCTCGGCGAGAACGAGGCGAGCGACTTCGACGTGCGGAACATGGCGGAGATGCTCGACGCCGCGGCGCAGTCCACGCGCGTCATGTCGCTGCTGCTGGGGGCCGTGGCCTCCGTTTCGCTGCTCGTCGGAGGGATCGGCATCATGAACATCATGCTGGTCTCCGTCACCGAGCGCACCCGCGAGATCGGCATCCGCATGGCCATCGGCGCGCGCGCCTCCGACATCCGCACGCAGTTTCTGATGGAGGCGCTGCTCCTCTCCATCGCCGGAGGAGTCATCGGCATCGGCATGGGGACGTCGGCATCCAAGATCATCACCGGCTTCCTCGGCTGGCCGACGGTCGTCTCCACCGGCTCGGTCGTCCTCGCCTTCGGCTTCTCCGTCTTCGTCGGGATCTTCTTCGGCTTCTACCCCGCTTGGAAGGCCTCGCTGCTGAACCCGATAGAGGCGCTGCGGTACGAGTAGGGAACGAAACAAAAGGCGCGCCCTTCCTCTCCGACTGGAAGGGCGCGCCTGTGTCGCATTGCTGCTTCCCGCCTGTCGGGGCAGGTTACCGGGATGTGGACTTTTTCCCGCCGGACGTCCGGCCGTCGCGTATCTCGGCCAACTGCGCAGGAGTAAAGCCGGTGTAGCGCAGTATCTTCTCCTCCGGCTCGCCCGCTTCGAGCATCGCCAGAGCTATGGAGATCCCCTTCTCAAGCTGCCCTTTCTCGCGCCCTTTTTCAAGTCCTTTCTCAAGCCCTTCCTCGAGTCCTTCTTCGCGGCCTTCCTTGCGAGTCTTCCTGAACTCCTTCTGCATGTAGGTCAGCATCTCATCAGCCTCCTCACGTTCCAGACAGAGGTCCAGAGCGTCGTCGATCTCCAGACCTTCCTTCTTCATCAGTATCTTCAGATAGCCGCGCAGATGGTTCGTCAGCAGCTCAGTCTCCTCGTCGGACAGGACGGTCAGCAGCATCCGCAATCGCTCCGCGGCCTCCGCGAAACTCTCCTTCTTGGACGGGGTCGCCAAGTAGCACAGCCCGCCGAGCGCGTCGCGAAAAGAGAGCAGATCCTCGGGGCGCTTGTCCCGAAGCGATATCAGCAGATACTCGAAGTCGGGAACCAGACCGCGAAAGTCGGACGAACTCTCCACCTTGTCCGAAAAACGCACCGGAGCCGTCCACTTGGACGCTCCCTCGTAAAACACCACCGGCAGAACGGGCGGGAGCAGAAATCCGGCCCGTCTCGCCCTCGCTCCGGCCTGCTCCGTGCAGCGTTTCCAGAATTCCACAATGTATGAAAGCAGACGAAGCGGCATCAAGAAGTCCACACGGGACTGATGCTCCACCAGTATGTAGACGTACATCTCCGCGCTTCCTCGCCGCACCTTGTAGAGGACGTCGGACTCGTTTTTCGAGAGGTCGGGCGGGATGAAGGTGATATTCTGCAGCTCGACATCCTCGACGGTGAGCGAGTCAAGGTCGATGTCGCCGGGCAAGCGTCCCCTCAGAAACCGCCGAAGAAACTTCAGAAAGAGCCGTTCGTCGGCCAGAAGCCTGCGAAAGGCCTTGTCCTTGTCGCCCATGAGACTCCCCTTTCAATCAAGCGCTTCGTGTTTTGATTATTATAGCATAATGACTCATCCGCTCTCCTCCGCGCGTGGAAAAAGGCGGGTTCGGAGAAGCGGTCGGCGAGTCGACGCAGCGCGAAGCGATATGCTATGATGGGTATAATATCTTCATCCGACGGCGAGGCAGCATGCATCTTTTTGAAACGCTCCGCACATCCGTGCGCTCTCTTCTCTCCAACAAAACCCGCTCCGCGCTCACCATGCTCGGCGTCGTCATCGGCACGGCGGCCGTGATCGCGATGGTCGCCCTCGGCGCGGGGGCCAACCGCGGCATCCAGCGCTTCATCACAGGCGTGGGAAGCAACCTCCTGCTCATTCACCCTGCCGCCGCCTCCGTCGGCGGAGCGCGCCAGCAGGCCGGAAGGGGCGCGTCGAACGCCATCCACAGGATCACGGCGGCGGTTTCCGTCTCCCTGCTCGTAAGAGAGGGCTGCGATATGAGCAGGGGGTAATAAGTGCTACAATAGACACGAAACAATCTTCCGACAAAGAGACAAAAAGATGACAAGAGTTCACGAGAGGGTCGAAAGGAGTGCTCCATGAATAACGGATCACAAAGAGCCCGAGCCCGTTATGCCGTGTTTGCGAAGATTTTACCTGCGAGGAGCCGCATTTGTTTTTCCCTGTTGTTTAGTGTTTATTTTTTCTCGCCTGTCCGGCGCTTCTTGCCCCGAAGGCCGCGGAGTGCGCAGGTCGCGACGGCAAGGACCATGTTCTTGTGCTTCATTTGTACCACCAAACGCTGCCATGGTGCAAAGGATTGAACCGCGGCATTGAAAACGCTTTCGCCGAAGCTCCTTTCCGTCGCTTTTTTATGACCGTCTGCTGGGAGATCGGGAGCTTATTGAAGGAATTCTGGAGGGCTTTCTGAACGGATTCGATTCGACGGGAGGAGCGATGGAACGTGTTTCTCACTTGGTTGTTTTTCGCGCATGCGGCTCTTTCGGCCCTGCTTCTGACAATCGGAGCAGTCAAAAGAAAGAGGGCCTTTTTTGTGGCGTTCGCGCTTCTCTTATGGCTCGCCTCCCTCGTTTCGGCCTTCTTCGTCGGATGGGCCTGGCTGGACAGAGAGTTCTCGGAGAACTGGGCCATGTTCGGCGTCTGGTTCGTTTCGCTCCCCGTCATCGGCGTGAACACCGTTCTGGCGGTCGCGGGCGTTCTATCGGTCCGTTTCCGGCGCGTCGAGGAGAACGGGAGAATCCGCAGAAGCCTTCTCTCCGTTCTCCTCTTTCTCTTTTTTCAAGTCGTGCTGATTCTTTGGAGCGCCTGAGGGCATTCCTGGTTTTTCGCAGTCCCTCCAGCTCTATCCCGCAGCCGTACGAGCGAAGAGGGTCAGAAAAAGGACTCGCTTCCGCGGACAGAAGGCTCAAGGACGCCGGAAGGAGCGGCGACAATCCGGAGAAGGAGCCTCCCTCTTCTGTTCGGGCGTGGCGTTCGACGGCAGCTTTTCCGTGCTCCGTCCTGCGGCCAGAAGGCTCAAGGGCGCAAGAAGGAGGAGCAGCAGCGACGGGGAGAACGAACCTCCGGCGGCGCAGCCGCTTCCTCCGTGCTGCCCGTGCGGTTCGTCGGGAGTGCTCCGGGGCCGCCCCTCCACGAGGAAGACGGGGTCGACGACGACGCCGTTCACCCTGCCGTCGAGGTCGAAGCGCCCTCCATCCTTGACGGCGAGCACGAGGAGACAGTCGGCCGTGATCAGGTCGTCGGGGCCGAGAACGCGCTTCAGCGTGTTGCCGCCCGGCACGCGCTCCACCTCCACGACGGCGAAACAGCGGTCGCGGAGATCTTCCAGCGAGAAGACTTGATCGAAAAGCTCCGCGCTCTCCGACGTAAGCGCCTTGACCGCGTGCAGTGTACCGGCGGTCTTGCCTCGAAACGATTCGGGGATATCGAAGAAGACGACCGCCGTCCCCTCGCCTGCGGAGAGAGATGAGGTCTGCTGTCCCAGCACCGCCCGAAACGCCGCCAGCGGAGCTCCCGCCGATCCTTCGGGGATTTCGAGACCGTCGAGAAGCTCTTGCAACCGCTCCATTCCCTCCTTCGTAATGTACACGCGCCCGTCGTCGCCCACTAACAGAATGTCCAGAAGCGACTCGACGCGATCCTGCGGAATTCCGCCGTTCTGCAGAACATCCAGCAACGCCTCCCTCTTCTGCTCGGGTGTGGCGTTCGGCGGCAGCGTCACGACGAGCGGCGTCGGCGTGGAGGGGGCCGATCCGTCGGGAAGTGTTATCTCCGGCGGGATAACCGGCGGTACTACGGGATCAGGAGGAGGCGTCGGCGTAGGCTGCGGCGCAGGCGTCGGTTCGGGCGCAGGCGTCGGTTCCGGAGCGGGTTCCGGAGTCGGAGTCGGCACATAGGTTCCTTCGGCTATCGCGGTGGCGTCTTTCGTCACGGTGACGGCCTGGTTCGCGGGCTTGTCCCATCCGGCGACGTCGGAGAAGGAGACGGTGTAGTCGCCGGTGGGAAGATCCGGGACTGTGCGGCCGCTCTCGTAGCTTCCCGAGCCGTCGAGGCTCCATCTTGCCGTAGAAGATCCTGTGATGATGACGCGGACGGAGCCGGCGTGGAGGTAAGAGACCTTGACAACGAAGGCGTCGCGTCCGCCGTTGTGCGTCTTATCCGGCCCGACCGTGACGGGGAAGGTTTCCTCGTCGGAGTCCGTCCTCCCCGTCACGTAGGCGTTCCCCGAGCCGTTCACCGCGATGCCGTTTCCTTTATCCCAAGATGAGCCGCCGATGTAGCCGCAGTAGACCAGCTCCGTCCCGGCAGCGTTCACCTTCGCCACGAAGGCGTCGTAGCCGCCGTTGTGCGTCAAATCCGGTCCAACCTCCACGGGGAAGGTCGTCTCGTCGGACTGCGTTTCCCCAGTCACGTAGGCGTTTCCCGCGCTGTCCACCGCGATGCCGCGTCCCTCATCGCCCCCCGAGCCGCCGATGTAGCCGCAGTATACGAGGGCGGTTCCGTCGGCGTTCACCTTCGCCACGAAAACGTCGTAGCCGCCGTTGTGCGAAAGATCCGGCCCGACCGCCGCGGGGAAGGTCGCCTCGCCGGACGATGTATACCCCGTCACGTAGGCGTTGCCGGAGGCGTCCACCGCGATGCCGTTTCCGTAATCATTTCCCGACCCGCCGATGAAGCCGCAGTAGATCAGGACCACGGGGTCGATGATGAGTTCCTTCGTCGGGTCGTAGCTCTCCACCGAGAATCCGTAGTCCAGGGAAGTGTTCTGATCGCCGCTCCCTGCCTCGCTCCTCCCGAGCGAATAGGTGGCGTTCACCGGAACGCGCCCCTCCTCCGTCTCCCGCCAGGAGACGGGCACGTCGTCCCGCAGCACTCCGGCGGCGGTGACGATCTCGAGCCCTCCTTCGGCGTCCACGGAGAGGCGCTCCGCCCCCCGATAGGCGAGGCGGATCCGCTTCGGGTCGGCGCCGGGACGGACGACGAAGCGGTACTTCAGGTGGTTCGCGTCGCCGTCGTACACAAGGTCGATCCCCGGCCAGAGGTCTCCGTAGACGATCCGGTTGTAGGTGGGAACTCCTGAGCGGTGTTCGCTCTCCGCTCCCCTGAAGTAGGAGATCACAGTCTCGGCGGGCTTCTCCCCTTCAGGGCGGACGCGCGCGGCGTCGACGAAGTCGAGCTTCAGGGTCCAGCGCTCGCGGGGGGCTTCTTCGCCCTGCTTTTCGCGCCCTTCGAGGCGGGAGCCTATGTCGCGCGCTCCGCGGCTTTCGCCGTCGGGCTCTCGCGGCAGAGTCAGGGAGAATGTGAGCCCTTCCGGAGTGAAGTAGAGGGTCTTGTCGCTTCCTTTCACGGTGAAGCCGACCTCGGGGGCCGATTGCCCGCTGTTCTTTTCGAAGAGCAGCGGGAACTTGCCGTAGCCAGCCTCGAGCCGGGTTTTGACGGCCTCCTCCGGGGGAGAGACGGAACGTTCTCCGGGAACGCGTCCGCCGTGGAATTCGTCGAGTGTTCCGTCCACCCTCGAAGCGAACTCCGCGAAGGCGCTTCCCCGGTCGAAGCTCCCCGGCAAGCGTCCGCCCGGAAAGGCCTCGGAGGGAAGCGCGGAACAGGGAAGCAGGAAGAGGGAAACGAAGAGAAGCGCGAGCGCTCCCCGCCTCAGGATGGAAATGCGGTGTTGTTGTGTCTGCTGTCTCATTGCACGACCTCCTTCTTGGTTGCAGCTATCGAAGAATCATAATGACAAACATTTCATGGACATCCGTTCGCTGCGCTTTGCACGTTCCTTTTTTTTCTGGCTCACCCCCCCTTGCGCCGCCTGCACGACGGTCCGCACGTTCTCCGCCGGATCCTCCCGGAAGTTCGCACTTCAGGGAAATCTCCGGTCGAAGCTGAAAGCGAACACCAGGAAAACAACAGAACGAATGCGATGCAGAGCGGACTATATGACCTCCTGAAAAAATGGAAAGCGATGCATGCTCTGTTGATCGCTGCTAAGGAACGCAAGAAAGCGTGTTGCTGAAATCAGTGTATATCAGCGTGAATATTTTATGTGTTCATAGCAATGTTTTTTGTTTTCATGAATGTCGATGACATGTTTTTTCGGTTCATTGTTTTTAAGGTCGTCTTGGAGTAGGAGGTCGGTTTTTTGAGATGCTGCAAGGAAAAGAATTTATAAAGAGTTCAAGGCGGCCGCTGCGGAACTGTTATGAAAAATCTCTGTATTTCTCGCATGATACCGAGTGCCATTTTCTCGAAGATTCCTGATGACTTTTTTATCACTATTCTTACTATGATTATTCTACCATTGGAGGGTGTACGTGAAAAGCCTTTTATGCATTGATTATAAGTTCTGTGAAAAAAATGAAATCAATGAAAAAAAGTATTTTATATGCCGTTGAAAATCGTTATCCGTGCGCTGTTCGAAAACGGATCGTTGAGAGCTGAGAAAAGCGGTGAGCGCGTTCAGCAACTCCTCTCCTCCGGGCCGGAGTCGCCTCCCGCGTCGGGATAGGGCCAAGATGTACGTGCCGGTCTCCGCGGGTTTTGTGTTCTTCTCACCGTCACTTTCAGGCCCTCCGGCCGGCTTCGTCAAGCTTGTTGCCTCTTTGAAGGATATCGTCCGTTCCCCCAAGGAGGTGTCGGCCGTTTCGTTGACATGGCGTCAAGTGTCCCTTCCGTCTATACTCCGTATCGCTTCTGCAGTTTGAGCCTCGACGGGTTCGATGGTCACCATTGCATCGCACCCCGCAGCGGTTATCGCCGATGCCCGTGGAGAAACGGGCGCGAAGCCAAGGCATAAAATCCGAGCGGCGGAATACCCTTCTTCCATTCATGATCAAAGGGAGAGCGCACCCTTTCTCTTCGGAGGGAAGAGAGGAGGTGCGCTCCGGGAGAGTCGCGCTCGTTGATCCGGCTCTTTCTGCTTCTACCGCTCCTTCCTCTCACGGCATGACAACAGGATCAGGGGCAGCAGGAGAGCGGCCGGCCAAAGGGAGACGGGGGTTGCGGCGCAGCCGCCGCCCCCGCCGTCGGGTTCCGGCGCCGGGGAGGGAGGTGTGAGGGCGGCTTCGACGAGGAAGCCGGGGTCGACGATTCGGCCGTTCACCGCCCCGTCGAGGTCGAAGGGGCCTCCGTCCTCGATGAAAAGAGCTACAAGATGACCGTCCTCAACAGAGTCGTCCGCGGCGAGAATCCGCCTGATGCGCGCACCGCCGGGGACGGCCTCCACCTCCACGACTGCGGAGCGGCCGGGCCTCAGTTCCTCCGGTGCGAAGGCCGGGACGTAGGGGCGAGCGTTTTCGGCGGAGAGAACTTTCACGGCGCGCAAGGCTGCCGCCGGCTTGCCGAAGAAGCCTTCCGGGACGGAGAAGAAGACGACCGCGGTCTTCCCGTCGGCGGAGCCGGAGGCGGCGCTTCCGCCGACCGGGGCGCTGAAGAGCGGAAGGAGTGCGCGGACGGCGTCCTCCGGGATATCGAACTGGTCTAAGAGCTTTTCGACAGTCTCGACGCTTCCCGGGGAAAGGTAGACGTAGCCGAGCGCATCGACGGTCACGAGGGCGGCGATCGCTTCGGCGGCATCCCGAGGGACGTTCAATCCGAGCAGCGCCTCTTTCACGGCCTCTCTCTTCTGCTCGGCCGTGGCGCCGAGAGGAAGTTCCACCCTGACGGGCTGAGGCCCGAATTCAGGAGTCGGGGTAGGTGTGGGGGTAGGCTCAGGTGTGGGAGTAGGCTCAGGTGTCGGTGTGGGTCCAGGTGTCGGCGTCGGCGTGGGCGTCGGTCCAGGCGTCGGCGTGGGCGTCGGAGTGGGTGTGGGTGTGGGTCCAGGTGTCGGCGTCGGCGTCGGAGCCAGCGTGTACTGCACCTGGAGCACGGTCAGCGAGTCCTTGCTCACTGTCGCATTCTGATTCGCAGGCTTCGTCCAGCCGATTAGCTCACTGAAGGCGACAGTATAACTGCCGGTCGGGAGATTCGATACCGTCCCGCCTGGATTTCTCCATGTATCTCCTCCGTCGATGCTCCAACGCGCCCCCGCGATCCTCGCTCCCTCGGGTCCGATATTGGTTTTCAGCCCGCCGACGTGCCGCACGTACGTACCGGTCGCCGTCGCCGGGGTGTCGTTCGTTACGGCCGCTTGCTGGTTTCCGGGCGTCGTCCAGCCGTCGATCTCCTTGAACTCGACCGTGTATTCGCCCGCCGGAAGCCCCGATTCGGTCTCGCCGTGATGCTTCCATACGCTTTCGCCGGCGCGTTTCCACCGCGCTCCCGCAGTGCGGGCTCCTTCGGGTTCGATCTGTCCCGTCAGCAAGCCGGAGTTCAGGGAATACGTACCTGTTTCCGTAATTTTGGCGTTCTTCGTCACCGTCAGCGACAGATTCCCCGGTTTCGTCCAGCCTGATATCTCTTCAAAGGATACCGTGCGCGTCCCTGAATCGGCGACGACCGACGAGCCGGAGCTCTGCCACTCTCCTTCGCCGAGCTTCCACTGAGCGCCTGCGCTCCGCGCTTCGACGGGTTCGATGGTCACCTTGACGAAGCCGTAGTCCGCATCCTGATACGCGCCGATGTCGACCGTACCAGTACGGGGAACGCCCCGCTGGTCTGTTTCGGGAGCATTCGTAGAAGTTCCCGTTCCCTTGGCGGAGCTGCCCGAAAGCAGCGCGTGCGTCCTCGTCGGGCCTCCGTTGTCGTCGAGAGGGTCGAGATTGGGGTTGCCGGTCGTGTTCCCCTCGCCGGCCAAAGCCACTGTATTGATGCAATAACTATAGCTGGGGTAGGAGTCGTATATTGAAAAAACCAGCTCTCCAGAACCCCAGAAAATGCAGTTCGTCACCGTCGGACTGCTGTTGAAAAGGTTGTACATCCCCTGGCCCCGATGTCCAAAGTTTCCGGAGAAGGTGCAGTTCATCACCGTCGGACTGCTGCTGCCATAGTTGCACATCCCCCCGCCCCATTCCCCAAAGTTTCCGGAGAAGGTGCAGTTCGTCACCGTCGGTCTGCTGTTGTGTTCGTTGATCATCCCGCCGCCGTAGTTGTTTGCATGGTTTCCTGAGAAGGTGCTGTTCATCACCGTCGGACTGCTGCCATGGTTGCACATCCCGCCGCCGGCCATTGCTTTATTTCCCCTGAACATGCAGTTCGTAACCGTCGGACTGGCGTTTACGTTGTACATCCCGCCGCCTTTTCTTTTATCTTCAATAGTACCATACGCATTTCCTCCGGTGACGGTGAATCCGTCGAGGACGGCGGTGCTGTCCACACCGTTCGCCTTCACGACGTTGTAGCTGTTGTCGTTTTCACTCTCCTCGTCGCCGATGTTCCCCGAGAGGATGGTTTCGTTCGCGGCGATGTCCCGCTGCTCCCGCGCCGTCTCCGTCCCCGCGAAGCCGCCGTAGAGGGCGACGCCGTTTTTCAGAGCAAAGGAGGCGTCTCTGTTCGTATCTCCCGTCGGCGTGTACGGGTCCGTCTCCGCCTTCAGCCAGTACTCGCCGGAGGTTCCTGCTTGCAATGCGGACCTGAACTCCGTCACGCCCATAGCGTTCGCCCACGAATCTCCCGATCTGTTTCCGTCTCCATTCACGGTAACCCGGTAGATCGTCGCCCCCTCCGCGGTCGACAGCGGCAGCAGAAGGGCGAAAAGGAGCAGCAGCAGGCGCACCGAATGTTTCGCGAAAATACCTTTCCCGTTCATGACACACTCTCCCCTCTTCGAGCCCTTTCCTCGGCGGACTCGAAATCGAACGCCCCGAACGGCGCTTCCTCCTGCGGAACGAAATCCGGCGAGGCCGTCGAAAAGACACTTCTTTCGCCGCCCCGCATCCCTAAAAACCCCGCATCGCGCCGCACCCCGCCGCGGATGTCGACGATGCCAGCAGAGGAACGGGCGAAGCTGCGGCGGAGCAGCCAGGGCGGCGGTATGCCCTTCTTCCAAACATCTTCCATTCGTGGTATTCGGCGGGATTATTTCGAGGATTTTATCCCGAATGCGCGCTTCCGGGGAGGGTGAATTCTTTAACCCCCCTGATAAACCAAGTATTTGCAAGGCCTTGCCGATGAAATCCTTTTTTACTATTATGACAAAAAAAGAAGGAGGGGTGAAGTGAACGACGTCGCGGGGCTTGGAACGATTCTTCTCCGGCAACGGCTCACGGTGCTCAGGGGACCGTTCTTCCCCTCGCTCGCCGGCGTGCGCTTTCTCGGAATCCACGGCGAAAGGCCTCTCTTCTCAGCCCGAGGGCATGGGAGAAGAGAGGCCTCACCGGAACCTGAACCCGCTTCCTCTTATCTGGAACTCCTCGTCAAAAGCAGCAGAGGAAGAAGCAGCATCGCTCCAAGCGCGGGGAAGGAGAGGGCGCTGCAACCGCTCCCCTCGTCCGGGCCGGGATCGCCCGCCCCCTCGATGCAGCTCTCGCTCACGGGATCGTACCCTTCCGGAAGCCCGGGCAGCTTCTCCCCCTCGACGGGGTCCTCCCCGAACGGAATCTCGTACGCTTCCCCGTACGGGTAGTTCAACCCCTCGGGAAGGTCGAAGAACGGGTTTTCCCCCTCCTCGGCGGTCGAAGAGGACGAGCCCTCTTCGCACTTCGGCTCCTCCGCGGCGGACGAGCCGGAGATCCCCGAAGACGCCCACGCTCCGGAGTTCCCGAAGATCCTCCACATCTTTCCGGCGACAGGCGGTTTCATCGCCGCGGATCCCGTCCTGTTCACTCCGTTCATGTACCAGACGGAGAGGCGTCCGGTCGAAAACTCCTGCCACACGATATCCGGCCTGCCGTTCCCGTTCATGTCCTGCACCGCGACGATCCGCCATCTCCCTCCCACCGAGGAGGGCTTCAGAGGGGCGGAGCCGGTACGGGTCGCTCCGTTCATGTACCAGACGACGAGCTGCCCGGTGGTGGGGTTCTGCCAGAGGATGTCGGGCTTGCCGTCGCCGTTGAAGTCCGCCGCGCCGACCGCTCTCCACGTTTCGCCCACGGAGCTTGGATTCGGCGTCACGGATGCGGTTCTCGCCGCTCCGTTCATGAGCCACAAGACGAGCCGGCCCGTGGAGTGGTTCTGCCAGAGGATGTCGGGCTTGCCGTCGCCGTCGAAGTCCGCCGTTGCGGCGGGTCTCCATCCTTTGCCGGCGGAGGAGGGTGCGGGCGTGAGGGTCGCCGTCCTGTCGGTCCCGTTCATGCGCCAGACGGAGAGGCGTCCCGAGAGGAGATCCTGCCAGAGGATGTCGGTACCGCCGTCGCCGTCGAAATCCGCCATTCCGACGGCTCTCCAGAAGAATCCGGCGAAAGAGGGTTTCGGCGTGGCCTGACCCGTTCTGGCGGAGCCGTTCATGAACCAGACGGAGAGGCGTCCCGAGACGATTTGATGCAAGAAAAGGTCGGCCTTGCCGTCATTGTTGAAGTCCGGGAAGCGGAAAACGGGGGGAACCGGCGTCGGCCCAGGCGTCGGCGTCGGAGTCGGTGTCGGAGTCGGTGTCGGAGTCGGCGTCGGCGTCGGTGTAGGTGTCGGAGTCGGTGTCGGCGTCGGTGTAGGTGTAGGTGTAGGTGTAGGTGTAGGTGTCGGAGTCGGCGTCGGAGTGTATGTGCAGCTCTCCGTGAGTTTCGCGTTCTTCGTCACCGTCACGGTCAGGTTCTCCGGTTTCGTCCAGCCTGTCGTCTCTCGGAAGGATACTGTGTACACACCGGCGAAGGCGACGACCGATTCGTTGGAATGGCGCCAAGCACTCCCTCCGTCGATACTCCACATCGCTCCCGAGTTCCGTGCTTCGGCGGGTTCGATGGTCACCTTGACGAAGCCGTAGTCGGCATCCTGATAGGCCCCGATGTGAACCGGTCCCCCGGTGGGACGAGGAACGCCCCGCTGGTCGGTTGCGGGAGCGCCGTCAGCGGTTCCCCCGGCAAGGGCGGAACTTCCCGTCCCGAGCGAATGCGTCTCCGTCGGACCTCCGTTGTCGGCGAGAGTAGAGAGGTTGGGGTTGGCGGTCGTGTTGCCCGTGCCCGCTCTATTGACGACGGAGTGTGTGATTGTTCCTCCAAACGAGTTAACCTGCCAATCCACACCTCCCACTCCCCAGAATATGCAGTTCTTCACTTGGGGGTACGCGGAGGTGTGGTAGATGCCCATCCCCTGACCATCTATTCCGCTTTGTACCATGTTTCCAAAGAAGGTGCAGTTCGTCACCTTCGGATGGCCGCCTATATAATTGTACATTCCGCCGCCCGAATCTCCCGAGGCGAAGTTTTCGGTGAAGGTACAGTTAGTTACCTTGGGGCTGCTGCCTGTATTGTACATGCCGCCTCCTGTGCCACTTCCAGCGTAAGCGCCGTACCCCACCGTATTCTTGAAGAAGGTGCAGTTCGTAACCGTCGGATTGCTACTAATGTTGTACATTCCTCCTCCATTGGCTGCTCTATTGTTACGGAAGGTGCAGTTCGTAACCGTCGGACTGGCGTTTACGTTGTACATCCCGCCGCCTTTTTTTTGATCTTCAGTAGCGCCAGACGCATTCCCTCCGGTGACGGTGAATCCGTCGAGGACGGCGGTGCTGTTCACACCGTTCGCCGTCACCACGTGGTAGCTGTTATCGTTTTCTCTCTCCTCGTCGCCGATGTTCCCCGAAAGGAGGGTTTCGTTCGCGGCGATGTCCCGCTGCTCCCGCGCCGTCTCCGTCCCATCGAAGCCTCCGTAGAGGGCAACGCCGCTTTTCAGGGCAAAGGAGACGGTTCTGTCGCTCGCGTGAGGCGTGTAGGTCCCCGCCGCCACCCAGATTTCCCAGCTATTCTGGCCGTCAGCCTCGGCCAGCGCCGTTTGAAGATCACTGTAGGCCGTATCCCAGGATTGGCCGTCGCCTCCCGGCGCCGCGTTCGCATTCACGTAGCGGTAGATCGTCGCCCCCTCCGCAGCCGGCGGCAGAAGAAGGACGAAAAGGAGCAGCAGCAGGCACACCGAATATTTCGCAAAAATACCTTTCCCGTTCATGACACACTCTCCCCTCTTCGAACCCTCCCTGCGGGGGTTCGGTATCGGTCGCCCGGAACAGGCGCTTCCTCCGGCGGGAAAAGAGTCCGCTCGTCTCAAAGCACCTTCCCGCCGCGTTCCACCCAGCCGCGCACCGTTCTCCGGCATGCGGAGAAGCCCGGGAACATTCGGCATGCTCGCACCTCGTCCGACAAGGCGGGCCGAGCAAAACAACGCCTCGGCGAAGCCGCACGCACGGAGCGGACGATCTCTTTCCCGTTCTTCGACGGGATAGTCGGAGGATTGTACCCCGAAGACGCATTTCCGGGGAGGGTGAATTCTTTAACCCCCCCTGATAAATCAAGTACTTGCAAGGCCTTGCCGATGGAATCCATTTTTGCTATTATTACAAAAAAAGAAGGAGGGGTGAAGTGAACGACGTCGCGGGGCTTGGAACGATTCTTCTCTGGCAGTGGCTCACGGTGCTCAGGGGACCGCTCTTCCCCTCGCTCGCCGGTGTGCGCTTTCTCGGACCCGAGGGCGGATTCGCGCTCTTCACCCTGGTTCTCTTTGCCGTCTTTCTGCTGCTCGCACTCAAGGGGAAGTCGCTTCCGGAGGTGTGGTTCGTCCGCGCAGTGCGCGTCGCTCCGTTTTTCATGGCCGTCGCGTGGCTTCCCCGGGGGGTGTGGGGAGACAGCCAGCCTCCTTCGTTGATCTTTCTCGCGCTCCTCCTTCCGCCCGCGGGGTCCGCGGTGCAGCTCGCCGGATGGCAGTGGCGGCTCTCCCGGGCGCCCTTTCCGCGTCAGGCCGTCTCGTTCGGGCTGGCATGTCTGCTGCGAAGCGCGGCCATTCTGTCTCTCTCCTTCGCTCCTCTCTCCATCCTCTCCGCTGTAGCCCTGCTTCTTCCCTTTCTGGGGAGCTTTCTGTGGACCCCTCCCGAGAGCGAGCATTCCTCCGGTCCGTGCGAGACGTTCCGCCTCTCTCCCCGACTGGCGCTTCGAGTGGCCTCGTTCTTCATCGTCTCGGCGATGTTTCTGTCGATTCTGCTGTCGCGCGAAAGCGGTGAGGCGATCGCGCCGCAGGTGCTGACGGATCCCTTCTTCACGGTGGGGGCGCTCGGGGCGGGGCTGGTGCTCCTTCGCTGGTTCGCCTTCGATCTGCGGAGCGTCTATTTCTTCGCGCAGTCGCTGCTGGCGTTGGGCTTCATGGCGTTCGCGGCGCTCGGAACGGGTCGGCCGATGATTCCGATGGCGCTGCTGCAGCTCGGCTTCGGAACGTTCGGCGCCTACCTCTTCACGTTGCTGCTCTATCTGGGGTCGCGCGCCGGAAGGTCGGAGGCGCTCCCGGTGGTAACCTCGATACAGGCGGTGAACAGCGGCTCGGTGCTTCTGGGGATGCTGCTGACCAAGGCTACCGGACTCGCTGCGGGCTTGACCGGAGTTCCGTTCGTCCTCGCCTCCAGTCTTCTGGGCGTGGCCCTGCTCTTTTTCTCGACGCTGTTCCTTCGGGACGACCCGACGAGCTTCGCCGGCTTCGGTCTGCACGACGCCGCGGAGGACGAGTGTCCGTCGATGGAATCCCCGGCGGAACGGGCGGGAAGCGAAGGGAAGTCCGCCGCGCGGGAGGACGGCGTTTTCCCGCGTCTTCTGGAACAGGGGCTCTCGCTTCAGGAGATCCGGGTTGCGCTGTGCGTGGCCGAAGGGCTCGCGAACGCGGATATTTCACAGCGCCTGAACATCACCTCCAACACGGTGCGGAGCCATCTGCGGAAGATCCACAGAAAAATCGGCTCTTCGGACAGAAAGACGCTGATCGACGAGATTATGAGAATGCGCCAGGGAGCGTGACGCGATCGCGCAAACGGGAAAAACGCACCGCTCCCGATGGAGGCCCGAAGCTTCCCCATCGCCGGAAGCTTTATCGACATCGGCCGGAGAAAACCGGCGTCGAGGATCATTCCGGGCTTCCTCGGCCGGCCGACGCCAGTCTCCACCGGCTCCGTTCTCCTCGCCCCCGGCTTCTCCGTCTTCGTCGGGATCTTCTTCGGCTTCTACCCCGCCTGGAATGCCTCGCTGCCGAACCCGATAGAGGCGCTGCGGTACGAGTAGAGGGAAGAAAAAAAGGAGCGCCCCCTTCATCTCCTCTTCGGAGAAAAGAGAGCACCCCTTTCGCGTTTCCGGGGCGGGACTTTCCTACCCGGCGGTCTGCTTCTATCTCCTCCGGCCGCACGCCAGAAGCGCGAGGGGAGCAAGAAGAACCAACAGCGACGGGGAGAAGGCGCCTCCCGACGCGCAGCCGCTTCCTCCTCCATGAACATCCGGCTCGTCGACGCGCCGCCCCTCCAGAAGAAACGCCGGGTCCGTCACGCTTCCGTTCACCGTCCCGTCCAGGTCGAATCGACCGCCGTCCCTGATCGCCAGCACGACAAGGCAGCCGGCCGTGATCTTGTCCTCCCCCCCGAGCACCCGCGTCAGCATGCTTCCCCGCGCCGTCCGCTCCGCCTCGACCACTGCGGAACACCCGTCCGAGAGCTGTTCCAGAGAAAAGACTCGGACGAAAACCTCCGCCGCAGCTTCGCCGTCCACGGAGAGCGCCTTCACTATCTGCAGATGACCGGACGCCTTGCCGACGAACGATTCGGGGATTCCGAAGAAGACCACAGCTGTCGTTCCGGATACGGCCACAAGCGACGCCTTTCCTCCCAGCATCGCTTTGAACGCGGCCAGAGGGGCGCCCGCGGCGCCCTCCGGGATCTCCAGATCCTCAAGAAGTTTTTCCAGGCGCTCCATCCCCTTGTTCGTGATAAAGACGCGCCCCTCGTCGTCCACGTCCAGCAGATCGAGGATCGCCTCGATGCTTCCGGACGGTATCCCGGCGCCCTGCAGCGCATTCCGGAGCGCTTCTCTTTTCTGCTCCGGCGTCGGGTTCGCAGGCAGCTCCACCTTCATCGGCGTCGGGACGGACGGAACGGAGTCTTCGGGGAGCAAGATTCCGGGCGGCAGGATGGGCGGAACCACCGGGGGTACGACGGGGGTCGGGGTGGGCGTGGGACTCGGCGTCGGTGTCGGTGTCGGTGTCGGTGTCGGACTCGGCGTCGGCGTGGGTGTCGGGCTCGGCGTCGGTGTCGGACTCGGCGTCGGCGTCGGACTCGGCGTCGGGGTTGGCTCAGGCGTCGGCTCCGGCGTCGGGGTTGGCTCAGGCGTCGGCGTGGGTTCAGGCGTCGGAGTCGGGGTCGGCGTGTACTGCACTTGGAGCACGGTCAGTGAGTCTTTGGTCACCGTCGCATTCTGATCCGCAGGCTTCGTCCAACCGCTCACTTCGTTGAAAACGACCGTGTAGTCGCCGGTCGGAAGTCCGGAAACGCTTGTTCCCGAAATCCTCCACGTCGCCCCTCCGTCGATGCTCCAACGAGCGGAGGCAGGACCCTTTATCTCGACGCGCAGGTCGCCCGCATGCCGCGTGTAGATGCCGTCGTCAGCTTGGACCGTGCCGCCCTTCGTCACGGTGACGTTCCGATCGTCCGGTTTCGTCCAGCCGCTCACTTCACTGAAGGTCACCGTGTAGACGCCGGTCGGGAGATCAGATGCCGTCTCGCCGGAGACTCTCCATGCCGCCCCTCCGTCGACGCTCCACCGCGCTCCCGCGGTACGGGCCCCCTCCGGTTCGATATCGACTGTCAGAGCGCCGACGTGCCGTATGTACGTGCCTGTGGTCTTTGCCGTGCCTCCGTCCGTCACAGTGACGTTCCGATCGTCCGGTTTCGTCCAGCCGCTCACTTCACTGAAGGTCACCGTGTAGACGCCGGTCGGAAGATCCGATGCCGTCTCGCCGGAGTTCCTCCACATCGTCCCCCCGTCGATGCTCCACTTCCCTCCCGCGGTACGGGCTCCCTCCGGTTCGATGGTTACCTGCAGGTTCCCTACCACGGCCTCGCAGGCGCCGATGTCGATTCCCGATCCTTGGGGGCGGGAAATACCGCGCTGGTCGGCCGCGGGAGCGCCCGCGGAGGTTCCCGCGTTCAGCGCGCCGCTGCCCGCGAGCAGCGCATGCGTCTTCGTCGGGCCGCCGTTGTCCGCCAGCGGGCCGAGCTTGGGGTCGAGGTTCGTGTTGCCTGCTCCGGGGTGCATGATCACGTCGACAATAGAGTAGGTTATGGCCGGCGTGCCGCCATTAACCGTAATCTGTCCGGCCGGACTGTCCGTTCCCCAGAAGATGCTGTTCGTCACCGTCGGGCTGCTCTGAAAGATGCGCATTCCGCGGCCGTCGACAGCGCTGTTTCCCGATAAGGTGCAGTTCGTCAACGTCGGGCTGCTGTTGTTGTTGGACATACCGCCGCCATAATAGGTTACGCTGTTCCCGGAGAAGGTGCAGTTCGTTACAGTCGGACTGCTGCTGAAGCGGTTGAACATGCCGCCGCCATCATCGGTCGCGAAGTTTCCGGAAAAGACGCTGTTCGTCACCGTCGGGGCGGATTGGTGGTTTATCATCCCGCCGCCGGAGCTGATCGCAATGTTTCCGGAGAAGACGCTGTCCGTCACCGTCGGGGCGGATTGGTAATTGTCCATCCCGCCGCCGTAAATCGCGCTGTTTCCTACGAAGATGCAGTTCACCACCGTCGGGTATGCTTGGGAGTTGTACATTCCTCCGCCGTACATATTGGAACCGGCTCCGTTGGCGTTGCCTCCGGTGACGACGAAGCCGTCGAGCACGGCCGTCGCGTCCACGCCGTCGGAATAGACAACGTGGTAGCTGTTGTCGTTGCCCGTGGTTCCCTGGTATCCTCCCGCGGCAGCATTAAAATCGTCGTCCTCGTTGAGGTCCCCGGTCAGGATGGTGGGATTCGCCGCCGGATCGCGGTCATCCATTCCAGGATTTCCCGTCGCCGGAAAGCCGCCGTAGAGCGCGACGCCGCTTTTCAGGACAAACGACTTCGTGCGGTCCGTATCCGCCGTCGGCGTGTACCTCCCCGCCGCAACCCATATCTGGTCGGCGCTGCGCGCGGCCGTCAGCGCCGCCTGAAGGTCCGTGAAGGCGTCGGTCCACGAGGATCCGTCGTTCTTGCCTGCGGCGCCCTGCTTCACATAGAGGATCGTCGGAGGCCTTGTCACACGAAGGACGATGTTGGAAAATGTCAGACTGCCGTACATGAAATTGACACGAGTAGGAGGGGTGATATTCCAAGCGTTGGTGGAGAAGATTACATCTTCGGTCGTCAGGTTGCGCCCGCCCACGCTGCTGCTGATATCGTACGTCACCGTGGCGGGAAGATTGGCCGAGTAGATCGGGTAGGCGTTGCCAAGACCGACGAGCAGACTATTCCCGCAGTAGATAGGGCTTCATGAACAAGTCATGAGCCTTGCTTCATCAAAGCCGAAGTGGACAAGTTGTGGATAAGAATCACGCACGACATGACCAAAACGACTTTTTCGACGCTCTCCAGAAAAAAAGACAAAAT